>Ga0210401_10006829_pt1 | contig 11545 bp, 10 predicted proteins | sample IncBWH32MmetaG_FD_150866 | JGI IMG/M metagenome (GOLD analysis project Ga0210401, IMG submission 150866) | Forest soil microbial communities from Barre Woods Harvard Forest LTER site, Petersham, Massachusetts, United States - Inc-BW-H-32-M | ecosystem: Environmental > Terrestrial > Soil >... | reverse complement strand
AGCGTCGAGCTTGGCGACCGCAGGAAGGAACTGGGCATCGATATGGAACCTACCACATAGCGCTGAGCGAGGTAGGCGCAGAGGGTTGGGGATGTGCCCAACACCGCCAAGGATCCCCAAGTCGCGCTCGGTCGCGCCATCCGACTACGCCGCGAGGAACTTGGCGTCTCCCAGCAAGACCTCGGCTTGGAGGTCGGCTACGACCAGGGATGGGTCTCGCACATCGAGAACGGCCGCACCAACCCCGCCTACGGCACCGTAGACCGGATCGCCCGCGCCCTCGGGTGGCCCATGTCCCGCCTCGTCGCGCTTGCCGAGTCCGTCGAGACTGAGGACCGCAAGCCCCTCGACCAACCACTTCGCCCCGCGCCCCCGTCTGACCGTGGTGAGCTAGCCGGCTGATTGGCCGTAGAGGCGTAGTGTGATGCGTTCGGCGCCGCGGCCTACCGGCGCCACGACAGCGCTTTGTACCGTGGCGCGGATGAGCGCGCGCTGCTCGGATAGTGAGAGCTTGTCCCAATCGTCAGCCGCGTTGATCGTTAGCTCTGGCCGCGGCGCCATCTGATCGAGACGGGCTTGCGCATCATCGCGCGCGGTGCGGAGCTGGCCGAGGCGTTCCACGGCGGCGGGCTCATCGTCAAGCCCGGCCGTCGTGAAGGATCGCACGGCGGCGTCCAGCTCGGCTTGCGCACGGTCACGCTCGCGGAAGGCCTGCTGGGCGTTCTCGGCCGCGCTCGCGCGTCCCTCCATGTCGCTCAGGGCGTCGCGGACGGCCGCGATGATGACATCCTCAGCGATGCGGGCGGATATGGTGACGTGGCGGTCGCAGTCGCTGGTGCTCGCGCAGCGATAGATCGGGTAGTTGGTCTTTGCGACCGTCATCACTGAGAGCCGGGCGCCACAAGACCCGCAACGCAGCACCCCGAGGCGTGAGAGCAGCCGACTCGATCGCGCCTGCGGGCCACGGGGAACGGTCATCCGCTGCACACGGCCCCATAGCTCGCGGTCCACGATCGGCTCGTGGGCTTCGGGGTTGACCAGCTTCCCGAAGTGGACCTCGCCGAGATACGTGCGGCTGGCGAGCATGACCTGTATGCCCCTGTAGGAGCGCTTCACGCCGTGCTCGGTGAGCATCGCCCGAATCTGTTTGATCGAGGCGCCCTCGGCGCGCATCTCGAACGCACGCCGGGCGAGCGGCGCCGTCTGCGGGTCGAGTTGGAAGGCGCCGTCGTCGCGGCGGATGTAGCCGACCTGGTTGCGTGCCCACGGGATCGCGCCGCGCGCTACCGCGCGGGCCTGGCCCTCAGCGCTGCGCTCCCTCGCGGAGCGCCGGAAATACTCCGACACGGCGCCCATCATCGTGCCTGAGAGCCATTGCCCGGCGCTGGCGCTCGTGACCTGGCCTACATCGACTGCGAGCACCTGCCCACCTGCGCGCTCGACGCGCTCCACGACTTCGGCCTGTGTGGCGAGAGAGCGAAACAGCCGGTCGAAGTAGGTGGCCGCGATCACGTCGGCCTGCCCGGACTCGACCGCGGCGACGGCCGCGCTGAGCCCCGGCCGCCCGTCCAGCGACTTTCCGCCGCTGACGTTCGGTTCCTCGCGGACGGTCAGCAGGCGCATCCCGTCGCGCGCGCAGGCCGCCTCGATGCGCGCCCGCTGCTCCTCGGGGGATACGAAGCGCTCCCCCTCACGCCCGCCGACCTGGCTGACGCGCACGATGCCGAAGACTCGCGGGTTACGATGGGAGGCGGGAGCAACACTCATTATGCAGAAACTCTACCACGTGACCACCTTCGGCTGCCAGATGAACGAGCACGACTCCGAGCGGATGAAGGGGATGCTCGAGGCGCTTGGCTACCGCGAGGCACAGGTGCGCGCCGACGCCGACGTGATCCTGTTCAACACCTGCTCGATCCGCGAGAGCGCCGACTCCCGCTTCGTCGCTCATCTCGGCGAGGCCAAGCGGCTAAAGCACGAACGGCCCGAGCGGATCGTCGGCGTGGGGGGGTGCTGGGCGCAGTCGGTGAAGGAGGAGGTGTTCGAGCGCTTCCCGTTCGTCGACGTCGCCTTCGGCCCCGGCCAGGTGCACCGGCTCGCCGAGTTCCTCACCTCGGAGTCGCTCACCGCGCAGGGCTACTTCGAGTTCGAGGGCTTCACCGGGCGGCTGCCCGCCCACCGCGAGCGGCCCCACCAGGGGTGGGTGCAGATCAGCGTCGGCTGCAACTGCCGCTGCTCTTACTGCATCGTCCCTTCCACGCGCGGGCGGGAGGTGAGCCGTCCCTTCGGGGAGCTCGTCGCGGAGGTGCGCGCGATAGCGGACGAGGGCGTGAGAGAGATCACGCTGCTCGGGCAGAACGTCAACTCCTACGGGCGCGACCTGCGGCCACACCGCGCGAGCTTCGCCGAGCTGCTGCACGCGCTCGACGTGGTCGAGGGGATCGAGCGGGTTCGCTACACATCGCCGCACCCGAAGGACATGCGCGAGGATGTGATCCAAGCGCACGCGCGGCTGCGCACTCTCTGTGAGCACGTACACCTGCCGCTGCAGTCCGGCAGCTCGCGCGTCCTCAAGGCGATGCGTCGCACCTACGACCGCGAGCGCTACCTCGATCGGGTGGCGCTGATCCGCGAGCACGTCCCCGACGTGGCGCTCACCACCGACATCATCGTCGGCTTCCCGGGCGAGACCGAGGAGGACTTCGCGCAGACGCTCGCGCTCGTCGAGCAGGTCGGGTACGACGGCGCCTTCACGTTTCTCTTCTCGCCCCGCCGCGGCACCGAGGCCGCCATGCTCACCGAAGGGCTCGTGCCGCACCTGGTGAAGGTGGAGCGGATGGAGCGCCTGGTGCAAGCGGTGCAGCGCCATGCCCGCGAGCGCGCCCAGCGCTTCGTCGGGCGCACGCTGGAGGTGCTCGTCGAAGGCCCTTCGCGCACCGACCCCGAGCGGCTGCGCGGGCGCACCCGCCACAACAAAGTCGTCAACTTCACCGGCCTCTCCTCGCCCGGCGAGCTCACGCAGGTGCGGATCGACTCCGCGACCTCGCAGACGCTCGCCGGGGAGGAGCTGCTGGCGGCTATGCGGCGCTAGGCGCCGGTCCCGGGGGCGGGCCGTTGTAGCTCGAGCCCGATTCCGAGCCCGAGGAACCCGAGCCCGAACCAGACCCGGAGCCGCTCGACCCTTTGCCCATGTGCGGGCAGTGGCCGCCCGGCATCGGGAGCGACCCCTGGCTGCCTTTCGACGGCGTCGTAGGAGTGGTGGGCGTGGTCGGGCTCGGCGTTGTGGTCGTGGACGGCGTGGTCGTCGTGCTCGGCGTCGCGCTCTGCGTGCCCGTCGTCGAGCTACCCGACCCGCTCGGCGCGGCGGCCGCGACGGCGATGCCCGCGACCGCGCCGCCCGTGGCCAGCGCGCCCGCGACGATCACCGCCCTGATTGTGTTTGCCCTGCTCATGGGGACCTCCTGTGGTGGCTTGTACAACCACCATCGTGCGCCGGCTCCCTAAGCGGGCCGCAACGTCGATGTAAGCCGGAGCGAAGGAGTAGGTAGGAGCGCTCTTACGCAGCCGGTGTGCGCAGCGGGCCCGCGCCGGCGCCGGTCGGGGGCGGCGCGAAGGCGCCGATGTCATCCGTCATCCCGCCTACGATGCCCGCCCCGCCGTACGGTGGCCGGCGGCGACCGCCACCGCCAGCTGCTCGCCTCCGCTCATGCGCGTGGCGGTGGCGGCGAGCACGGGGGCGACGCCGGCGAGCATTGCGCCCACGCGCAGCGGCAGCGGTGCCACGTCGACCTCGGCGCGGTTGCGCTCGATCGCGTCGGCGACCGCCATCGCCACGTCGTGCGGTGTGCGCGTGCCGACCCCCGGCGGCAGCTTGACGCCCGACGAGGCGAACATGCCGGCGTCGCGGATGAAGCCGGGGCAGACCACGGTGACGCCGACGTCCTGCTTGCGCAGCTCCGGGCGCAGACCCAGCGCGAAGCCGCGCAGCCCGAACTTGGTGGCGTCGTACAGCGAGCTGAGCGGGGTTGCCGCCTTGCCCGACAAGGAGGAGACGAACAGCAAGTGCCCGCCGCTGCCGCGCGCCGCCATCGCCGGCGCCAGCGCGCGCGCCATCGCGATCGGCGCCCCGAGGTTGACCTCGAGCGTGCGGTCGATCTCCTCCTGGGTGAAGTCCTCGAGGCGCCCCGCCCCCGGCAGCGCGGCGTTGGCGACGAGGATGTCGACCGCGCCCGCCTCCTCCAGCAGCCCGGCCACCGCGGCGCGGTCAGCCAGGTCGACGGCCAGCGCCCGCGCGCCCAGCTCCCGCGCCAGCGGCTCCAGCACCTCCACGCGCCTGCCCGTGAGGATCAGCCGCGCCCCGCGTCCGTGCAGCACTCGCGCGATCGCCTCGCCGATCCCACCGGTCGCTCCGGTGATCAGCGCTGTCGCTCCGGGGATTCGCACTTGGGTCTCGGTCGCTGAAGAGGCGGTGGTGAGGGGGAGGGAGGAGGGGCGGCGTTCCAGGCGGGTAGTCGCGCCCTCCTGTGTCAGCCTACGCGAATGCGGGTGATCGCGCTGTTCGGGCCGACGGGGGTCGGCAAGACCGCGGTGGCGGTGGCGCTCGCGCGGTGGCTGCGCGCCGTGGGGGAGGACCCGGTGGCGGTGTCGGCCGACGCACTGCAGGTGTACGCCGGGTTGGAGACGCTCACCGGCGTCGCCTCCCCGGCCGAGCGCGCCGCGCTCGAGCACCGCCTCGTCTCCTTCCTGGCGCTCGATGCGAGCTTCAGCGCCGGCCAGTACGCGGCGTTGGCGCACGCCGAGATCGACGCGCTGCTGGCGGCCGGCCGGCGCCCGCTCGTGGTGGGCGGCACCGGGCTCTACCTGCGCGCGGCGCTCACCGAGCTGCGCCTGCGTCCCCCACCGCCGGAGGGGCTGCGCGAGCGGCTGACGGCTGAACTGGAACATCAGGGTCCCGAGGCGCTGCACGCCCGCCTCGCGCACGAGGCGCCATGGGCGGCGGCGCGGATCGAGCCGGCCGACCGCCAGCGGATTGTGCGCGCGCTGGAGCTGCTCGCCGCCGGCGAGCTCGAGCCGCCGGAGGAGCCTTCGCAGCTGTGGACCGCTGACGTGCGCCGCCCCACGCTGCTCGTGGGGCTGACGCGCGCGCGCGAGGAGCTGCACGCGCGGATCGACGCGCGGGTCGAGCGGATGCTGGGCGAAGGCGTGCGCGAGGAGGTGCTGCGCGCCCACGCCGCCGGCGCGTCGGGCACCGCGCGCAAGGCGCTCGGCTTTGCGGAGCTGCTCGCCGGCGACCCCGAGGCGATGCGGCGGCGCACCCGCAACTACGCGCGCCGGCAGCTGTCGTGGATGCGCAAGCTCGCCGGGGTACACCTGATCGACCTCACCGGCCGCGCGCCGGAGGAGGCGGCTGCGGAGATCACAGCGGCGCTGGAGCCGGTTTCGCGCCGTTTCAGCGCTTAGACTTCGGCGTCGATGACGCCAACAGAGATCGGCGAGCTGCGATTCGAGAAGTGGCAGGCGCTGGGCAACGATTATTTGATCGTGGAGCGCGAGCAGCTGCCGATCGAGCTGACCCCCGCGCGCATCCGCAAGCTGTGCGCGCCGCACTTCGGGGTGGGGGCCGACGGGGTGCTGGTGCTGTCGCGCAGCGACGACCCGGCGTTTGTGGCGCGGCTGTGGATCCACAACCCCGACGGCTCGGAGGCGGAGCTGTCGGGCAACGGCGCACGCGAGGCGGTGTTGTACCTGCGCCGCCACGGCTGGACCGAGGAGGACGTTTTCTCGATCCAGACCGCCGCCGGCACGATCACGCCGACGATCCTCAGCCCGCACAGCTGTCGCGTCGACATGGGCGCGGCTTCGCTCACCTCAGCCAGCTTCCCGGGCGGGGCCGAGGACGGCCACGGCGAACTGACGGCGGGCGGGCGGCGGTGGCGCTTTCAGCACGTCGCGATCGGCAACCCGCAGTGCGCGATCCACGTCGAGGACCTGCACGCCCTGCTGGCGCTCGACCTGCCGGCGGTCGGGCCGGCGATCGAAGCACACGAGCTGTTCCCGCACCGTACGAACGTCTGCTGGTACACCGAGACGGAACCGGGTCCCGCCCACCCCCGCATCCGCGCGCGGATCTTCGAGCGCGGGGTGGGGGAGACGCTCTCTTCCGGCACCGGTGCGACCGGCGCCGCCGTCGCGTACGTGCTCGCGCGGCGCCGCACGCCGCCCGCGCCCGACCCCGACGCGCCGCGCCCGCCGCTCGGCGCCACCGCGCACAAATCGGGCTTGCACGAGCCGGTCACCGTAACGGTCGCGCTCGACGGCGGCGAGCTGCAGGTGGAGGTGGGGGAGGAGCTGCACGTGCAACTGACCGGCTGGGCACGGCCCGTGCACGAGGGGCGGCTCAGCGACGACTTCGTGAAGGAGCTGTATGAGACCGAGTGAGCGCCTGAGCCGCATCAGCCAGCTGGGGGAGGGCAAGCCCTCCCCCAGCACCCTCCCACAAAAAGCGTTTGACAACGGACGGAGATCATGAAGCCAAGTGAGCGTCTGAGCCGTATCCCGCCTTACCTGCAGCCAGCTGGGGGAGGGCAGGCCCGGGCGGGCGGGCAGTCAGATCCCCTCCCGGCAAGGGCGTGTTATGAAGCCCGCTGAGCGTCTGAGCCGTATCCCGCCGTACCTGTTCGCCGAGCTGGAGCGCAAGATCGCCGCCAAGCGCGCGGCCGGCGCGGACGTGATCAGCCTCGGCATCGGTGACCCCGACCGCCCGACGCCGGCGCTGATCGTGCAGGCGATGCAGGAGGCCGTCAGCGAGCCCGAGACCCACCGCTACCCTTCCAACCGCGGCCGCGAGGATTTCCGCGAGGCGGTGAGCGACTTCTACGAGCGGCGCTTCGACGTGCAGCTCGACCCCGTGCGCGAGATCATCCCCGCGATCGGCGCGAAGGAGGCGATCTTCAACCTCAATCTCGCGTTCCTCGACCCCGGTGACGCGGCGCTCGCCTCAGACCCCGGCTACCCGGTGTACACCGGTGGTCCACTGCTCGCCGGCGGGGACCCGGTGGCGCTGGCGCTCGTGCCCGAGCTCGGGTTCGTGCCCGACCTCGGCGCGATCGACCCCGCCGACGCGGCGCGCGCGAAGCTGATGTACCTCAACTACCCCAACAACCCCACCGGCGCGCTCGTGCCCGAAGGCTTCTTCGAGCGGGTGGTGGCGTTCGCCCGCGAGCACGACATCCTCGTGGTGCACGACAACTCCTACTCGGAGATCGCCTTCGACGGCCACCGCCCGCCCTCGTTCCTCGCGACGCCCGGCGCGAAGGAGATCGGGATCGAGGTGTTCTCGCTCTCCAAGGGCTACAACATGACCGGCTGGCGCTGCGCCGCGGTGGTGGGAAACAGCGAGGCGCTCGACACCTACTGGCGGCTGAAGACCAACATCGACTCCGGCCTGTTCGAGGCGGTGCAGCTGGCGGGCATCGCCGCGCTGTCCCCCGAGGCCGACGCCGAGGTGGCTTCGATGAACGAGCTCTACCGCATCCGCCGCGATCTCGTGTGCGACGCGCTCGCGAAGGCCGGCGTGCACGTCACCCCGCCGAAGGGCACGATCTACGTGTGGGCCCCGGTGCCCGCGGGCTTTGAGAGCTCGGTGGCGTACTGCGAGCACGTGCTGGAGAAGACCGCCGTCGTGATCTCGCCCGGCAGCGCCTACGGCCCCTCCGGCGAGGGGTGGTTTCGAATCGCGCTCACCACGCCCGACAAGCGCCTCGCCGAAGCCGTCGAGCGGCTGGCGACGCTCTCCTGAGTCGCACTCGAGGTTGTGAACGATTGGCGTGGCCTCTCCGGATCGGCGGCGGTGGGTCGTAGAATCGATGTGAATGAATCGAAGCCGCAACGGTCGCACCGCCGTCACCCATAGTTCGAGCCAATCCGATCACGTGAACGGATCGGGCGTAGGCCGCTCTCCGCGCGCCCGCCAGCGCGCCCTCTGCATCGCCGCGCTGCCCGACGCCGATGAGAGCAGCGTACGCGAGCTGGGCGAGCTGCTGCGCACCGCCGGCGTGGCGGTGGTGGGGGAGCTCGTACAGCGCCGCGAGCAGCCTCACCCCAACACCTATCTGGGGCCGGGCAAGGTGGCGGAGGCCAAGCTGTTGGCGCAGGGGTACGACGCCAACGTGATCGCCTGCGACGACGAGCTGACGCCGCGCCAAGAGCGCAACCTCGAGGCCGAGCTGGGATTGCCGGTGGTGGATCGCACGACGGTGATCCTCGACATCTTCGCCGCCCACGCCGCCTCCGCCGAGGGCAAGCTGCAGGTGGAGCTCGCGCAGCTCGAATACAACCTCGCGCGCATGCGCGGGCTGTGGAGCCACCTCGAGCGCCTCGGCGGCGGGATCGGCACGAGGGGCCCGGGCGAGAGCCAGATCGAGACCGACCGCCGCCTCGCGCGCGACCGGATCGCGGCGCTGCGCCGGCGCCTTCAGCACGTGCGCGGCACGCGCGCGGTGATGCGCGCCGAGCGCGAGCGCGCCGCGCTGCCTACGATCGCGCTGGCGGGCTACACCAACACCGGCAAGTCGACGCTGCTGAACGCGCTCACGCTCGCCCACGGCCGCGGCGCGCCCCCTGGGCGGGCGGGGATCCCATCATCGGAGCTCGATCGCCGCGTGCGCGACCGCCTCTTCCACACACTCGACCCCACCACCCGCACGGTGCAGATCGGCGGCCGCCCCCACCTGCTGACCGACACGGTGGGCTTCATCCGCAAGCTCCCTCACCAGCTCGTCGACGCGTTCGGCGCCACCCTGGAGGAGACGATCCGCGCCGATCTCCTGCTGCACGTGCTCGATGCCTCCGCGCCTGAGGCGGAGATGGAGGCGATGGGCCGCGCCGTGGAGGAGGTGCTCGGCGAGATCGGCGCCGACTCCTCGCCGCGCGTGCTCGTGCTCAACAAGACCGACCTGCTCGACGAGGACGCCCGCCACGAGCTGCGCCTGCGCCACCGAGAGGCGGTGCAGGTGAGCGGCACCACCGGCGCAGGCCTCAACGATCTGGCCGCGCGGGTGGAGTCGGAGCTGCGCCACACGCTCTGCCCGCTCGACCTGCTCGTCCCCTACGCCAGCGGCGCCAGCCTCGCCGAGCTGCACGAGGTGGCCGGCGAGCTGGCCCGCGACGACACGCCCGAGGGCGTGCGTGTCCGCGCCTTGGTGCCTGCTCGCCTGGCCCCGCGCTTCGCGCGCTTCGCTGTGGCCTGAAGCGCCTTTAAACGACTCGACCCGCCGGAGCGGGTCGGGTGGGGGTGTAGGAGGAGCTACCTCCGAGCGACTAGCAATCGTGTTCCTCAATCGTAGCAGAGCCGCCGCTGGACGGATGCCCACTGGCTCGGCCCGAAGATCAGGGTGGGTGCTACCCACGAGTGCATGACATTGGCACTTCTCTGGACTGAGCGCAGCGGGCTGTTGGCGGCGGGCGGGAGACTCGAGCTCCATCCGCCATCCGAGGAGCTACCTCGAATTCACGACTGTCAATCGCTTGCACCGACCTCGATGCCACACTCGCCGTCGCAGACAATTGTACCTGCGCGTGGGGACGGTACTCGCGCTGCTATAGCCCCGCGACGCGACGGGCGACGCCGTGTGCCTGCTCCTCCAGCACGTCATCCAGCGCTGCGAGCTGATCCTGCTGGATCCCCAGCGCAACGGCGATCAGCCAGTCGGCGAACCAAACATTCTTGGGCAACAGCGGGCCGTGCAGGTAGGTGCCGATCGTGTTGCCGCTGCGTGCTCCCTCGAAGCCGCTGCGCCCGTCGTTGCCGCAGCCCCTGAGCACGCGCCCGAGCGGCGCCTGGCCCGCGCCGAGGTACGTGCGCCCGCCGTGGTTCTCGAAGCCCGCCAGCACCTCCTTCTCGCTGCCGTTGAGCGCCACCTCGATCGCCACGTTTCCGATCAGTCGTGGGCCATCCTCGCGTACCGTGCGCACGTCGAGCAGGCCGACGCCCGGCAGCTCCTCGCCCGGGCCGAGCTCGTAGGTGCGCCCGAGGAGTTGGTAGCCGCCGCAGATGCCGAGCACGATCGCGCCTCGTGCGGCTGCTGCGTGCAGCGCGTCGCGCTTGGTCCTCAGCAGATCCTCCGCGCATAGCACCTGATCGCGGTCTTGGCCGCCGCCGAGATAGAAGAGGTCGTGGGCGTCGCCGTCAAGCTGCTCACCGAGGCCGCACGCCGTCAGCCGAAAGCCGATCCCGCGCCACGCGCAACGGCGCTCGAGCACGAGTAGATTGCCGCGGTCGGCGTAGATGTTCAGCAGATCGGGGTAGAGCGCGCAGACGCGCAGCGTGGGGAAGGAGAAGCCGGGTGGGGAGCTTGTGCTGCTCATGTGAGCGCGCTCCCGGTCGCGCCGTGTGCGGCCAGAAGGTCGCGCAGCGCGAGCATCGCGGTGTAGGTCGGCAGCGCATACAGCGGTGCCCCACCGGGTTGCCCATCGGCCTGTGCAGCGGACAGGGCGGCGGCGAGATCGGGCTGCACGTAGATGCGCTCGGGCTCGACGCCCGCGTACTTGAGCCGCACGGCCAGCTCTGCAGCGCGACTGCCGCTGCACGTCGCCACCCGCACGCGCCCGGCGAGCAACTCGAAGTCGGCGTCCCATACCCACGACACGTCGCGGCCGTCGGCGAGCTCATCGTTGAGCACGCCAAGCAGGTCGTGCTCGCCCGGCTCCAGCGCGAGCGTGCGCAGCACCTCGTTGGCGCCGGCGGGGTTCTTGACGAGCAGGATGCGAAGCTCTCGATGGGCGGGCGCGCCATTGGCGGTGGGCACGGCGAGGGCGACGCTCTCGGCGCGTCCGAATGCCGCCTGCGTGGACTCCAGGCCGGCGACGATCGTCGCCAGCGGCACCTCCAGCGCGCAGCCGAGCGCGGCGGCGGCGAGCGCGTTGTAGACGTTGTAAAGGCCGGGGAGGGGCAGCGCGACGTCGGCCGCGCCGGCGGGAGTGTGCAGGGCGAAGCGCGCCGCGCGCACCCCTTCCAGCCGCACGTTGGTGGCGCGCACCACCGGCGTCGGTCGTGCCCGGCCGCAGGAGGGGCAGCGGTAGTGGCCGAGGTGGCCGAGATAGACGGCGTCGAAGACGTACGGAGCACCACAGTTGCGGCAGTGCTTGGCGTCGGCGGCGTGTGCCATGTGGGGGAGGGCGAGGGAGTGGTCGTCCACGCCGAAGCACACGACACCTGCGCCGAGGTCGCTCCCCGTGGCGTCGCCCCCTGTGCCGCCGTCGCTCGCGGCGAGGCGCTCGCGGCCGAGATCGGCGACGAGCGGATCGTCGGCGTTCAGCACGAGCCGCGCGTCGCGACCGGGACCCGCGCCGACCGTCTGCGCCCAACGCTCGGCGATCGTCTCGAGCTCCCCGTAGCGGTCGAGCTGGTCGCGGAAGAGATTGCACAGCAGGATCGCGCGCGGGCGCAGCTGCGCGACGAGCTGTGCCAGCCAGAGCTCGTCTGCCTCGAACAACCCCAGCTCGCCGTCGATCGCCGCGCGGCCGTGCGCGGCGGCGAGCAGCGTCG
>Ga0210401_10006828_pt1 | contig 11545 bp, 12 predicted proteins | sample IncBWH32MmetaG_FD_150866 | JGI IMG/M metagenome (GOLD analysis project Ga0210401, IMG submission 150866) | Forest soil microbial communities from Barre Woods Harvard Forest LTER site, Petersham, Massachusetts, United States - Inc-BW-H-32-M | ecosystem: Environmental > Terrestrial > Soil >... | reverse complement strand
TTACCGATGTCCTGACGCGCCTTGCCCCCAGCTCCCAGCCACTAGCCACTAGCCACTAGCCACTAGCCACTAGCCACTAGCCACTCGCCTCCCGGCGAATGTCAGAAACATCAGGAGCGCCAGGAGCTCGACTAATCCGAAAACGATTTTGATTTGATAGGGCAAAATCGGCTCGTGATATTGCGAGAGAAACGCCTCCACTAATCCAGCCCAGATCAGTAGAAGAGCGGCGCCGGAGATAAGGGTGACAAGGGATCCTGTGACCGAACGCAAGCGCTGACTTACGCTCTCTTTGGAATTCCAGCCGATCAGCGCCTGGCCCAGGAGAAGGCCGGCCTGACCCGCAATGAGGATGGCGGGAATCTCAACCACGCCGTGCGGCAAAAGCCATCCCATTAGAAAGACCGATTGACCGGCCCGGACGTAATCGAAGATCACAGCTCCAAGCACTACGCCGTTATAAAACAACAAAATAAGTGTGCCGATTCCCCAAGTTACACCAAAAGCCAAAGCCAAGATCGAAACTTGGGTATTGTTCGTCATTAACACCGCCGAGAACCGCCCTTTGGTGTTCGTAAGCATTTGGGTACTTTCCTCTTTTCTGACCCGTTCGGAGGGATTCTCCAGCAGATGCGGAAACGGCGCTATCGCCACTTTCGCATCTGGATCGAATGCTACCGCAGCGCCGCCGAACAGGCCTCCCAAGACGGTGAGCACAAGAGCAGCCAGGAAAAACCGGATGTGCTTACGGAACGTCTGCGGAAATGTTTGGAACAGCCAGCGACGCAGAGACCAAGCGCCGGTCCTGGAAGGATTGTCCTGCAACTCGGCATAAGCTCGGGTGAGAAGTGACTCGAGAAAATGAACCAGATTAGGCTCCGCAGCAAAAGTGGAGATTTTGATCAATCCCGCACCGGTACGCTCGTACAAATAATGGAGCCGTTGGACTTCCTCGAGAGTCAGGTGAGCGACGGTTTCGTTTTCCACCCGTTTAAGCATTTTATCCAGCTGCTCCCAGGTTGTACGCTCGCGCGCTATGAACTGCTTTAAATCGACAATCATAGGACCTGCCGGCGTTTCAAATCCATATAGTAACTAACCAATCTGAGTCCTAGTTGATGATTCTCAACAACATGAAACTGAACTCCTTTCTGGGCCAGCAACCGCTGCAGATTCTGTAGTTTCACCCAGGCCAGATGGCCGCCAAGTTTCACATAGATTTCGTCAGGGTTTTGCACTGCTCCCTCGCTAAACAGCGGCTGTACGGCGTGAGGCGCAATCATCACCGCCAGAACGACATGCTGTCTGGATAACAGCTCGGCCGTGTAAATGAAGTCTTCGGCGACGACTGGATCATCGAGTGAAGTCAGAAACACAATCAAGGAGCGACGTTTGATGCGCTGCTTTAATGTTGCCGCTATCTCCGCGAAGTCGGGTGTTACGGTTTGCGGTGTGAGTGAGATTGCCAGATCCCGGCATATATTGAAATGAGACGAGCCATTTCGAGCTTTGATGAGGTGGTCCACTTTGTCCGAGAACGAGATGAATCCGAAGCGGTCACCTTGCCGCTCGGCCGCGACGCAAAAGAGGAGTGCCGTTGAGATCGCACGGTCCAAATGTGTCGTGTTTATTTTGCGATTGCCGGTTGCGAAGATTTCAGGGAGCAGCCGGGCGCTGAGGCGCGACGTGTCGAGTGCCAGATATACTTCCTTGGAACGCTCGAGCTGAAACACTTTTGTCACAGGGTATCGCCGTTTTGCGGTCGCTTTCCAGTGAATCTCGTCGAAGCCATCGCCGCGCTCGTAGTCTCGCAATTTCTCAAATTCTCTGCCTCTGCCGATTTGCGGCTCGGCGTGCATTCCTATCGCGCCGCGGTTCAGAAAGTGTGCGATCTGTTTACCTTCCAGGAGCAGGTTCGGATAAATGCGGACTTCGCATCGAACCGTCCGGTGGCCTCGGTGAATCCACAAACCGAGCGGGGAATGCCAATCAAAGTAGAGACTCCTTATCAGGAAGGATCCGCGTGAATTCCCAACAAAAGGAATTAGAAGCAGGCGTTCGGATGACGACTTACTAAGGAGCACTTTGGACTGTTCAGACTCTGATTCGAGTCCATCCGGAAACATCACGGCTAGGCGCACAGAACCGTTATGCGTAGCCGAAAACTGCGCTCGGACCTCCAGCTCAGAGCGTTGGTCCCGAATCCCGCGCACAATTTCCGGTAGAGAAAGTTGCAGATCTCGATAGCGACCGCAGCCCAGAACGAGATCGCCAAATGCGGCGATGAGCACAGAGCCAATCAGCAACACCGCGATTGGAGTAAAGCCTCGGTTTAATCCCGCGATAGTGGCCAGCGGCACCGTTACGAGGAGCATCAAAAGAATTAGCCTCAATCGAGGTGCAATCATCTTGGAACTGGGACTTTCTCGAGGATTTGGCGGACCACGGTGGTGGTTTCCGTTCCCTCAATTTCGAACTCCGGACGCAAAATCAGGCGGTGCTCCAGGACAGGCTGGAATAAAGTGCGCACATCGTCCGGGGTAACAAAGTCGCGGCCGTCCAATGCGGCGTGCGCGCGGCTGGCCAGCAGAAGCGATTGAGATGCACGCGGGCCGGCTCCGACGAGGATACTGTCATGTCTCCTCGTTTCTCGAGTGAGGTCTACCAGGTAAGTTAGCAATTCGGGCTTTACGAGGACCTGGGTTAACGCCTCGCGCAGGCGAGGAAGATCGACTTCGTGAACGACAATGTTGACATCGCCCCGGTTGAGAACTAACTCAGGAGCCTGATCGCCTAACATGCGTTTTGCCAAATTCAACTCTTCATCCCGGTCAGGCAGATCCATCCGAATTTTGAGCATGAAGCGGTCCTTTTGTGCTTCCGGCAGTGCGTAAGTTCCTTCATACTCGATCGGGTTCTGCGTAGCGAACACCGTAAAGTTTGGTGATAGATCGTAAGTTACGCGATCGACTGTAACCTGACGTTCCTGCATGGCCTGGAGCAGAGCAGATTGGGTTTTGCTCGGAGCGCGATTGATTTCGTCGCCGATCAGGAACGTTGTAAAGACTGGGCCCGGAATAAAGTCGAATTCGTTTTTCTGCAGATTAAAAATGTTTGTCCCGATAATGTCAGATGGCATCAGATCCGGAGTAAACTGGATGCGATTGAATACAGCCCCTAAAGTGTGTGCCAGCGTTTTCACTAATAAGGTTTTCCCGACGCCAGGAACTCCCTCCACCAGCGCATGATGATTCGTGAAAATTGCGATAAGAGACAGATCGACTGCTAGCCTTTGACCGATAACAACTTTGGCTACCTCGGCACGGGTTCGGGTTAAAATTTCTCTCAGCTCGTCCAACGCTTGATTCATGTGCGACTCTTCGTGATCTTTGCGACCTTCTGTTCAAAATCTTTTTTGGTGTTTTCCTGTTTAGACAGGGAGGAAAGAGGAAGAATCATATTCACAGAAGGTCGCAAAGATCACGAAGACAATCCCTTCGATGGAGATTTTTCGTCGAGAAGAGTCATCAGCCGATTATATCTCTCGACGACCGGCTTCGCGTCGTTCGACTCGGAACGGAATCTTGCCAGGCTGGCAAGCTGCGCCGGGGTTAGCCGGGCTGTTTTCAGCCACGTCTCGATGCAGACGCCAAGCAGTTCTTTCTGAGGAATCGTACGCCGCAAGAGGTTTAGAAAAGCCTGCTCTGAGCTATAACCTTGCACGCCAAGTGTGCTTTGGTCAGTCTTTGTTCTTGGCAGGAGGGTGTACTGACTTTTCCAGATGAAAAGGAGCAGAATAGCGACAATGCTGACTAAAGTCCCTTGTAACCCGTAGCGCAGGGCAAGTGTCATGATGCCTGGGCGTTCGCTTAACCCGAGGTGAGTCTCGTCAAACAGGACTTCGCGGCAACCGCTGATCGACCAGAGGAGAAGCCCGGTATTCCGATCAACGGCGAGCGCCTCGTTGCTCAATGGATACGAGTCACTTAGCAGGACAAGCGATCCGTGTGCGAATGGACGTTCGACGATCACGTCGCGGTTGCCTTGCACGGCGATAACCTGCCATTCAGGCGCTAAGTGATCGAAATAGTTGCCGCCGAACCAACGAGAGATCTGACCGAATTGCCGGGAGTTGGCCGAAGTGGGGTTGAATCCCTTGAGTGGCGCTATCTCGACGCCCCAGCGCCGGATGAGATTTCGCCAGGAAATAGCTGGTGCCTCGCCTGTCTCCAATTTTTCGCGTTCACCAGAATCACCCCCGGATTTCCCGTTTCGCTCCGGACGCAGCGCGATGATCAGCCGGCCGCCGGTGGCTAACCAATGATCGAACAACTGAGAATCCTCGTCCGAAGCAGTTAGTTGATCTGCGTCGACGCCTGCGACAACCAGAGCCCGGGCTTCACCTGATGGGAGGATTTTAGACGACTGCAACCGCCGGGCTACTCCAATCACTTCCGTTGCTTGCAGACTGTCGTAAAACGCCTTTAATCCCTTGGGATCCGCCCGATAGGTGGAATACTCGGGAAAGCTGTCGCCGGTTTCGAGGCGCCACAGGAAGGTTCGCAGACCGAAAAACAATAAGGCCGAAAAACAAGCAATGAGGATAAGGTAAGCGGCGGCATTAGTGCATCGTCTCATAAGTGGGAGGCATACCGTTGGCTTCAAAAGGGTTTGGATGCTAGGCGTGAGTGAGGAGCATATCCGCTGCGATACGTAACGAACGAGCAACGACGCAGACGAACCCTTTTCAAGCCAACCCGGAGGGCCGATGGCGCTTTGGCCGATTTTCCGCGTTGCTCGCTTCTCACGTACAAATCCAAGTATGATCGTCGCTCGTGCCTTGAAAATCGGCCAAATCGCCGACGGCGGTATGCCTCCCACTTATGAGACGATGCACTACAGATGGTGTGTCGCTGCATGCTTGATCCTTTCGTAGATGCCGTGGTAGGTTTCCAGTTCCTCGGACGTGATGCTGTCCGCCCCGTACCAGCAGCGTTCAAACCCAAGACGGCTCTGCGCAAACAATGCGAGCAGGTCGGAGCGATGTATAGTTTTTCGACGAAGCTCCATTTCATAGTCGCTATTCGACTTCCATCGCTCCACCGCGATAAATCGTTGGGAAGCCAGGAGCGCAAGGATCGCCAGAAAAAGCGCACGCAGCGCCTGGCGAAATTCGCCGGCCGCAATCTTCTGGCGAGCCAGCGCGGACCATTCGTCATCTGGAAGTTGATCGGCAGATATTTGCTCGTCGGCGAGATCTGGCATTGGAGGTGGTACGACCGGCTTACGGCGCACGGTTGCTCTGAGTTTTCGAAGTCGAATAGCGAATAGGATCAAGATCCCGGCAAACGCCGCCCAAAGCAGGTAAGTCAGCGCTTTAAATACCCCGGAAGGGAGTTGCGATTCGGACGTTGGCGGCTCGGCAAAGAAATTTTTGAAATCGAAAACCTTAAGCAGCGATTTCCAAAGCCGGTTCAGTGCGTTGCCGAAGGAAAAAGAGGTCTCGCGTATCCAGGATATGAGCTGATCGATGAGCGGCTTTTGTTTCGAGCCTTGAGCTGGCGAATAGGATTGGCGCCAGTTGAATTCCGGATTTTCCAGGACTCGTTCGATTTGCCGATTCAATGCCGGTTCGGTGATTGCATTTGGAGGAGCGTTGCTGGCAACGCCCAAGGGCGTCGCCAGCAACGCCCCTCCAACGGCCACGGGCGTAGCAAGCAACGCCCCTCCAACGGCCAAAGGCGTGGCCAGCAACGCCCCTCCAGCGAGAATTACCAGTGCACTACTTCGGTGCACGCAACGCTCCTTCCGGATTTCCCAAAGCGTTTAACCGTCTCAGCAAATCCGCTCCGGTCGCCTGCGATTCGCCGTCACAACATCGGATCACATGGATCGCCTTGGCCAGAAGATCAATGATAAAATGAGCGACGGCTGCCAGGGCGATTACTAAGACCGGCGAGAAGATCCAAGTATAGCTTCGTGTTAGAAAACCCTCGATACCGAGCAGGGTCTTGAGAATGAATGGGATGGAAAAGGTGACGACGTAAAGGTCGAGAAACACGACAAGAGCCAGTAGAGACAAGAGACCGTATACGGTGTGATTCTGAGCGGGCCAGAGACGCGCAAGCTCCCAACTCTTTCGTAGGTCTTTTCGTTTGGCGCCGCCAAGGACCGTAAGGTTCTGGAAAAATGAAGATACATAAGTGACAGGAAAAAGTAGTAGCCAAGCAAGCGGCTTAATGAAAAGGCCGAACGGCTGGAAAGCGATCTGCCTGCTCCAGATCGACAGCATTGTTTTTGGTTCCCACCATCTTTCTACGTTGCCTGTGTAGGCGCGAACGAGTTCGCGGCAACAGAACACCTCCAAACCTTTCATCCAACAATATGCCAAAGCGACGATCACGGCAGACGCGGTGCATTTAGCTCCGGCATCTCGGCTGTAGCTCATTTCCGTGCAAAAACTGAAGAGCGCTAGCAAAAACGGGACGGTTCCTCCGCAGTAGAGCGCAAAGACGGTCACTGGAGCTGTGCGAAGCAGTTGAACGGCTTCCTCGATCAAAACCAAGCCTGTCCGATCGGTTCTCATTGCCCGAGGCTCCTGAGATAGCCGCCGTCGTGTACGTTTGGTGGAATCAAAATTAAAGATTGCCCGATCAGATAAAAGAAGAACCAGGCGACCGCGATCCCGACCATCATCTTGATGATTGACATTAACCAGGCTGCGTTCCGGTTCGCAGGTTCGACTCGAGGTCTTACCCTCTGAAGGCAGCTTGAGCACAGGAATTTCTGTTCATGCTCGGTAATGCATTCCCTGCAGAAGTAGTTTCCGCAGGAAGGACAGCGGACAACTGCTTCCCGATCACCATGGATCAGGCATCGTTGAAGAGTCAGGTTCATCCTTGCGCATTCTGAATCAGTGGCACGATGATTTCCATTCCAGAGCTAAAATCGCGAATTCTTTCCAAAGGTGCAAACCGATGGGTTTGCACTGCTGTCTGGAGCCGAACGATGCAGGTAGGGCCCGAGAGAATGTTGTGGATGAAAGCAAGTCCAAAAAACGCAGTGAACAGCGTTCCGAATGTCAGGGTCACCGGATTGTGAGGAATGAGAAGGAGCGCGCTAAGCAGGGCAAGAAAACCCCAAATTAGCCCGAGGACTATCCATCGCGGGCTTTTCGTCTCGGTGATAGCCTGAATATCGCGAAAATAGAAGCGCTTATAGCGTTCGACCAGAATGAATTGTTCAATTAAGAGCAAATGATCTGTCCCGAGATATAACTTCGTTCTCATGCCGGGAAGCACACTCAGAAGCAAGCCACCGTCGGAGATCTTTTTGTACGAAATGCTCATAAAGTGTGAGTGAATTGCTCTGAATTGGTCACCAGGTAATAGATCAGCAGGGCCCAACCCGCGATTAAGAGAACAGCCAAAAAGCTCGCTATGACGAAACGAAGACGAGATCTGGGAAGAAGGCTCCATTGTCTCGACCAGTAAAAGAGGGCCAAAAACAAGGAAACTGGAGCCGAAAGAATAGTGAGAAATGCGAAGACCACAGTTACTAATGGGAGGGTCACCAGTAGAAGAGCCACATTGTCAAAGAGAGCCGCATGGTTCACCAGTCCGGTTTGATCCTTTTGTCTTCTTGCGTGGGAAACGCAATCTGCACAAAGTTTTCTGCTGCCGACGGTAATGAGGCAGGTTTCGCAGAGAAACCTCCCGCAGTTGTCGCACGGCGAAACTGCGCCGTACCTGGAGTGAAAGAAACAAACGGCTTCGCCCTCCTGGGCGAGATGAATTTCTGGACGAGAAAAATTATCGCGGTCGAATGCCGGAAAAACATAGGCTGCCACTTGCCGATTACACGCCGGACACGGCGCCGGCTGACCTGAAACAAAGCGATCGACCGGCAGCCGCTGACTGCAGTGAGGACAACTTAGAAACGCCACCATTTAGGTTAAAACCAACTTATTCGACTTTGATGACTCTGGTGTCTGCGATGTAGTCATGTAGCGCGCGCCGCTGCGAATCAAATCCCACCATGATGTAACCTACGTACAAGGTGAGATCACTCAGCGATTTTCCAAAAAACCGGATTGCCGCTCTCCGGTAGGTTAGTCGGGAGGAGTCGGACCGGACGATCCGCATTCGGAGCAGTAGCTTGCCTGGTGTGCCGCCGTACCGACCAACAGAATAGACTTCGTACGCGAAAGCAATGAGTAAACCAAATAGTACGAAGGCGGCTTGGATCGCCAGTAGGGTGCCCAAGGCGGAAGTATTTTCGAACTGGCTCAAGCCGGTGCCGGGTCCTGGAAACGGGTAAAGCCGGAAGATGATCGCCTCATTGACCAAGGATAACGGAACAGTAATGACCGATAGTAACAATCCATCGAGCAGCCTCGCACATAAGCGGATCCAAAAACCGCAATAATGAGCGGCTTCTTCGCGCGCCAATCCTTCGCGAACTTTTTGAAAAAAGGCGGCTTGACATCTCGGGCAGATGTACAAGTCCCTGTAACGGATCGCCGGCTCCTGCTCGATCTGTCTCTGGCATTCGTGGCAGCGGACGGATGCGCGTTGGAAAATTTCCCCGAAGGGTTGCCAAGCACTCATGCCGGTTCGCCAGAGAGGAGTGGTCCACTCGACAACGCCAGATAGTGCAAGCTTTTCCAGCGCTGCTTCTTCAACAGGACCCTGGGTGTGCCCGTCCAGCCCGTAATACCAGCTCATAGCTCGTAGGGAAATGCTCGCGGAAAGGTGCAGCGGCGTCAATGGGGGGAAACGTGTCGGCGTATCGGCGTAAGGGCGTGTCGGCGTGTGTGACGCGGTAGGGTTGCGCTCCCGCGCGACCGGCGTTGCACGTCTGGAAACTTCCGTTTGCTGATTGTGCCGCCGCAGCCCTTTATCCTACATTCACTCCTTTTGCTTGTTGCACGTTCTATCAACGTGCAACGCCGGTCGCGCGGGAGCGCAACCCTACCGCGTCACACGCCGACCCGCCGATACGTTCCTTTGCCAGTTTGCCCAGGGTCTCGATCGCATTTTCGATCTGGGGCGACCACGGGTAACCACAGCTGATGCGCAGGCAGTTATGGAAATTCTTTCCGTTTGCGGAGAAAATGCAGCCTGGTGCGACAGCGATCCGGTATTTGTTTATCGCAACGGCGGCAAGCTCCGTTGTATCTATGCCCGAATCAAACTCGATCCAGAGTACAAATCCGCCCTGAGGCCGCGATACCCTGATGTCGGAAGGAAAGTAGCGAGCGACCGCGCCGCTAAAGCGCTGTATTTGGTCGGCGAAAAATGCTCGAATTTTTCTGAGGTGCGCGTCGTAGGCGCCGTGCTCCAGGAATTCGGCGATTGCCATCTGTGTAATCGTCGGGCAACTGAGCGTTTGGTTTGTTTTAAGCTGCAGAATCGGATCACGGAAACGGCCCGGAGAAATCCAGCCAACTCTTAAACCGGGCGCCAGCGTCTTCGAGATCGAACTACAAAGGAGCACCAAGCCCTCGGTATCGAAAGCTTTTGCCGTGACCGGGCGCCGATCACCGGGCGGACAAAGATCACCGTAAATATCGTCTTCGATCAGTGGCACTTGGTATCTTGCCAAAATAGAGACCAACCGCTTCTTTTTTTCGATTGAAATGGCGCATCCAAGAGGGTTGCAATAATTTGTCACCAACAAACAGGCGCCGATTCTGGGTATCGACTGCAGGGCGTGCTCGACGTCGTTCGGCGAAACACCGGTGCGCGGATCTGTGGGTAGTTCGACGACTCGCAACCCGAGATTTTCAATGATCTCAAGAATTCCGTAATAAGTTGGTGACTCGACCAGGACAGCGGAATGTGGCGGGCAGGTGGTTCGTAGAGACAAGGCGATGGCTTCGGCCGTGCCGTTAGTGACAATGAAGTCTTCCGGCGTCAGCAGGCACCCCCAATCACTTGATCGGCGCGCAAGCTGTTTGCGCATTTTCGGGTGACCCGCGGGCTCGGCATAGCCAACGACTTCTGCCGATGCCGAGCGAGCGAGGGCGGAGATCATCCGTCCGAGCTTTGCGGTTGGGAGGATATCCGGGGACGGCACAGCGACACTCAGCGGGATCACGTTCTTCGAGCTCCCCAGGGAGAATGCCTGATAACGCAGCTTACTGACTTCAACCGGCGATGCTTTCAAACGGAGAGGTTGAGGCAGCGGCTCCGGTAATTGGGTTCTAAACCTGATATAAAATCCACTTCTAGGTCTGGCTTCGACAACGCCGCGGTCCTCGAGAACCCGGAATGTGTGCAGGACAGTTTCCACGCTCAGCCGGTGGTCCTCGCAAAGGGATCGAACCGATGGCAAACGATCTCCGGGGCGAAATACGTTTGCCAGGACTTGGACCTCGATTGAATTGGCCAATGCCAGGTAGGCGGGCGCGGAATCGTGTCGACGTATCGGCGTTGGGGGGCGCGTAACGGCATGCGAAGAGCGTATCGGCATATCGGTGGAACGGTCGAACGGTAAACGGTGAATTGGGTGTGGATACTGATGGCACTTGACCGGAGGGGGTGCAAACTGTTCTGGTCGAATTTTTATCGAACTGTATCTGTTCTGGTAAGTAATTCTGTTGAACGCTGTTCGGGTGAAATCATTGTCAATCGCCGCGCCCGGTACCGTGTTTGTCCAGAACAGATCTCCTGAATGGCGAAGCTGGTTCTTTACGTTCGTTGGTGTGCTCTGTTTCAGCTTCACTTTTCCAATGACGCGACTGAGCCTGCGTGCACTTGATCCGATCTTAATCGCGCTTGTGCGCGGTGCAGGGGCGGGGGTCGCGGCACTGGTCTATCTCATGCTGAGCAGGCGCCGGATTCCGGGCCGGTCGCAATTGGTGCGTCTGGGTTTTGCGGCTATTGGGATGGTGGTGCTTTTTCCGATCTTTGTTTCAATCGCACTCAAGTATGTTCCTGCGACGCATGCGTCGGTGCTTGGATCGATTCTGCCGCTGGCAACCGCCGTGTTCGGAGTCATCCGCGGGCGCGAATCGGTTTCCCGCGCGTTTTGGATATTTGCGATTCTGGGGACAGGCGCGATAGGTCTGTTCTCGGCCTATCGATCAGGCTTTCATTCGACCGAACAGGCAGATGTATTGTTAGTCGCAGCCTTTATCGCCTGTTCCTACGGGTACGCTGAAGGGGGGCTGCTCGCTCGTGAGATGGGAGGCTGGCTGGTGATCTGCTGGGCGCTGGTGACGGTGCTCCCGCTGGAGTTGATTGCGCTGATTATCTACGGTTCGTGTGCTGGTGTTCGAATCGCGTCGGCAACCGCGGAGACATGGGCGGGGTTGCTGTACCTCACGGCAGTCAGCCAATTCATCGGGTTTTTCTTTTATTACAAGGGTCTCGCCCTGGGAGGCATCGCCAAGATGAGCCAGGTGCAGTTGCTCTTGCCGTTCCTGGCGATCTTCGCTGCTCACTGGATTCTGGGCGAACAAATCGATGGGTCGGTGATCGTTGGGACCCTTGCTATCACGGCGATCGTCGTAGCGGGAGGGAAGAGCGTATCGGCGTAT
>Ga0210401_10006826_pt1 | contig 11546 bp, 10 predicted proteins | sample IncBWH32MmetaG_FD_150866 | JGI IMG/M metagenome (GOLD analysis project Ga0210401, IMG submission 150866) | Forest soil microbial communities from Barre Woods Harvard Forest LTER site, Petersham, Massachusetts, United States - Inc-BW-H-32-M | ecosystem: Environmental > Terrestrial > Soil >... | reverse complement strand
ATCGCCGCCGTCAACGTGGTCTTGCCATGGTCAATGTGACCAATCGTCCCGACGTTGCAGTGCGGCTTATTCCGTTCAAATTTTTCTTTCGCCATTTCCGTTTCGCTCCGTATCAGGCGGGCATTCTCGCCCGCGTTTGCTACCTCTTGGTTCCTTGCGACTTGCCAATGATTTCATCGGCTACGCTACGTGGCACTTCTTCATAACGCGCGAAGTGCATCGAGTATTCAGCGCGGCCTTGGGTGCTGGAACGCATGTGGGTCGCGTAACCAAACATCTCCGCCAGCGGAACAATCGCCTTGATCACCTGCGAACCGGCACGATGTTCCATACCTTCGATGCGGCCCCGACGTGAGCTCAGATCGCCCATGATGACGCCGGCGTAGTCTTCGGGCGTGACCACTTCGACGGCCATGACCGGCTCGAGCAATACCGGTGAAGCCTTGCGGGCGGCTTCTTTGAACGCCATTGATCCGGCGATCTTGAAGGCCATTTCGTTCGAATCGACGTCGTGATAGCTGCCGTCGTAGAGAATGGCTTTTACATCGACCATCTCGTAGCCTGCCAGGACACCGCCTTCCATGGCTTCTTTGATTCCCTGATCGATTGGTTTAATAAATTCTTTCGGGACAGAACCGCCGATGACTTCGTTGACAAATTCGTAACCTTTGCCCGGCTCGTTGGGCTCAATCCGGATCTTGGCGTGACCATACTGGCCGCGGCCGCCGGTCTGCCGAATGTACTTGCCCTCGGCTTCGGACTTCCGGCGAATGGTCTCGCGATAGGCCACCTGCGGCTTGCCGACGTTGGCTTCAACTTTGTACTCGCGCATCATGCGGTCGATGATGATCTCAAGATGCAGTTCGCCCATGCCGCTGATGATGGTTTGTCCGCTGTCGGGGTCGGTGTGAACCTTGAAGGTAGGATCTTCCTGGGCCAGCTTGGAGAGCGCCATGCCCATCTTTTCCTGGTCGGCCTTGGTCTTGGGTTCGACCGCGACTGAAATCACTGGAACCGCAAACGTGATGGATTCGAGCGCAATAGGATGCTTTTCGTCGCAGATCGTGTCGCCGGTGCTGACGTTCTTTAATCCAACCGCAGCGCAAATGTCGCCCGCCAGTATCTCGTTGATGTCTTCGCGCTTGTTGGCGTGCATCTTGAGCAGCCGGCCAATGCGCTCGGTACGTCCGCGACCGCTGCTCAATACCGAATCACCTGACTTGACCTGCCCCGAGTAAACGCGGATGAAGGTCAACTGTCCGACGAAAGGATCGGCCATGATTTTGAAAGCCAGGGCGGAAAAGGGTTCGTCGTCTGAAGGCTTACGCGTAACCACTTCACCGGTATCAGGGTTGATGCCTTTGACTTCGCCGGCATCAAGCGGGGAGGGTAGATAGTCCACCACGGCATCCAGCAACGGCTGAACGCCTTTGTTCTTGAACGCGGTGCCGACCACGACCGGAAATACTTTGAGCGCGATGGTCGACTTGCGCAGCGAGGCGCGCAATTCTGCCGGCGAAATGGTTTCGCCTTCCAGAAACTTATGCAGCATTTCGTCGTCGTTTTCGGCGACAGCCTCGACTAGCTGAGTATGGAAGGCTTCGGCTTTCTTTTGCAGATCGGCGGGAATCGGACCGGAAGTGTACTCGGCCCCGATGGTGTCATCCTGCCACGTAATGGACTTCATCTCGATGAGGTCCACCACCCCTTTGAACTTATCTTCCTGGCCAATGGGAATCTGAATGGCGACGGGTTTGGCATTCAAGCGCTTGCGCAGGGTATCGACGGCGTGTTCGAAATCCGCGCCCATCTTGTCAATCTTGTTGATGAAACAAATGCGGGGAACACCATACTTGTCGGCCTGGCGCCAGACTTTTTCAGATTGCGGCTGCACCCCGTGGACAGCGTCAAACACAGCAACAGCGCCATCGAGCACGCGCAGCGAACGCTCGACTTCGGCGGTGAAATCTACGTGGCCAGGAGTGTCAATAATGTTAATGCGAATGTCGCGCCAGGTGCAGGTGGTGGCAGCGGAAGTAATGGTGATGCCGCGCTCCTGCTCCTGCTCCATCCAATCCATGGTGGCGGTGCCCTCGTGGACCTCTCCGATGCGGTGCGTCTTTCCCGTATAAAAAAGGATGCGCTCGGTCGTAGTGGTCTTACCGGCATCGATGTGGGCCATGATGCCGATGTTCCTGCAACGCTCTAATGGGACTGTTCTGGACACAGCTTTCTTTCTCTCTTCTTTTCTTTCTTGCTCGTTGGCGACTGAACCCGTCAAATCTCTAATCCTTCTCTAGCGTTACCAGCGATAATGCGCGAAGGCTTTGTTAGCCTCAGCCATGCGATGGACGTCTTCTTTCTTCTTGATCGCTGCGCCGCGGTTGTTGGCGGCGTCCAGCAATTCGTTGCTTAACTTGTCGATCATGCCTTTTTCGCCGCGGCCGCGGGAGTAGGTGATCAGCCAGCGAATAGCCAGCGATGTCCGGCGATCAGCGTTCACTTCGACGGGCACCTGGTAGTTGGCACCGCCTACGCGGCGGGTCTTCACTTCAAGCAACGGCTTGACGTTCTCGACCGCTTTCTTGAATAGCTTCAGGGCCTCATCCCCGCCCTTTTCCTGCAGGCGGGTCATCGAGGAATAAACGATCCTCTCTGCTGTGCTCTTTTTGCCGCCCCACATCATGGAGTTGACGAACTTCGTTACCAAGTCGGATCCGTAAACCGGGTCGGCCTCAACTCCGCGTTTCGCAATATGTCCTTTTCGAGGCATTCAGCTTTTTGCTCCTGGCTCTGAGCTTCTCGCCTGAGCCGCAAAATACTTAGCAAGCTACGTTTCTACAAGAAAATCTAGGCTTTCGGTCTCTTGGCTCCGTACTTTGAGCGACTCTGCTTGCGTCCAACAACCCCCACGGCATCCAGAGTGCCTCGGATCACGTGATAGCGCACTCCCGGCAAGTCCTTCACACGACCACCGCGAATGAGCACAATCGAGTGCTCCTGCAGGTTGTGGCCTACGCCGGGAATGTACGTAGTGACTTCGATTCCATTGGTCAACCGAACACGGGCGACCTTGCGCAGCGCCGAGTTCGGTTTCTTGGGCGTTTGCGTGTACACGCGGGTACATACGCCGCGCTTCTGCGGACATCCCTGTAACGCCGGACTTGCCGTTTTGTACCGCGGCCGCTTGCGGCCGTCGCGCACCAATTGATTAAAAGTCGGCACTCTTCGAACTCCTTAGAGCCGCGCAATCCGGCCACACCCCAGCCTTGAAGGCGAGCCACAAACCCCGCAGCTTCTACTTTTCCCTGATTCAGGGTCTGGATGGCGATGGGCCAGCCATACTTCCGCCGCGCATACTGCGGACGGAGGATCATAAATTCTGACTAACGCTGCCGACGGTGGCGCCAAGCCCGAACAGGAGGCACTCCGTTTCGTCAGCACCGTCCTGCATAGCCTTCCAACGGTGGAAGTACGCACAGGACGCTTCAGCGAGGGCATCTTCGAAATTTCGAAGACGTGTATCTTAACGGCTTGACTGCCTTCAGGGGGAGTGTGTGGCGCACCAGCAGCACGCCGTGAAACCCACCGCGTAACAGGAAAGCCAAGGATGACTCGCGGAACCTTATAAATATAGCAATTGACTTCGCACATCGTCAACCGGGTAGTGGCGCATCCCAGCAAAAGCAGCCTGTAAAGGATTGCTGAAAACGTGTACTGCCTCTACACTGGAAATTTCCCAGCACAACATGGGCTGGTACCGTGAGCCGCCTTAAGGCGGGGAGGGTGAATGCACAGGTCGGGTCGGATGGGCTTGGTTATGGCAGTGCTCTGCCTTCTGGCAGCCATTGAAGCTGGCTGCAGCAGCGGCTCGCCTGTGCATACAACGGCTTACGCCGTGCCCGCGAGTATCGTTCTGGTTCCAGTCGGGAATGCCTCCATGGAGTTGGGCACGAACCAGCAGTTCACTGCCACTCCGCAAAACGCCAACAAGTCAGCGCTCATAGAACCTGTCTTTTACCAATCCAGCAACAGCTCAGTGGTGACAGTAGCCGCCAACGGCTTGGTTTGCGCCGGCACCTGGGATTCTTTGAGCGTACCGCAAGTCTGCACCGCCGGGCCGGTGGGATTTGCCGACATCACCGCCACTGCGCAGGGCGTAAGTAGTCCGGCGACCCGAGTCTACGTTCACCAGCACATTGACAGCGTGACTATAGCGCCGGTTCCACCGGTGCCTACAACTGCATGCCTGTCTGTCGACCAAACGGCCGCGTATCAGGCAACCGCCTATAGCCATGGCGTCGACATCACCGGTAGCGTCGGCCAGTTCACCTGGGGGATGCTGAATGTCGGAGTGGCCACCCTCAGCACAAAAGCCAATGGCCTGGTTAACGTCGTCAATGGACAGTCACTAAATCAAGTGCAGATGACGGCGAAGGTTCCGGGCCTCACTCCGCTGTACGCGGTCGTCGGAAACGCCGCCGGCGTGCCTTTTAATTTCACCACCTGCCCGGTGCAGTCGATCCAGATCGAAGTGACCGGCTCGAGTGCGACCTCAAAAACCATCACCCCCACGATTGTGGACACTCTGGGCACGACCATTACGGGTGTACCGCTGACCTGGAGCTCTTCGCAAACTGGGTCTGTAACTGTCGACAGCACCGGCCTGGCATTGGCTACAACCGGCGGAGGTGGCGCCACCATCGTTGCCTCTTGTACTCCTCCCACTTGCAACATCGGACTCCTGCCCTCGGTGCAAATATTTCCTGAGAGTGTAACCACGCTTGTCCCACAGAGTGTTTCTGCTCCAACTGAGACCGTCTATGTGTCGAGTTCGGGCTGCGGAACGACCGATGCATGTGTAAGTACCGTCGTCCCAATAACCAACGCTCCGGCGAAACTCGGCAATGCAATCATCTTGCCGGCGACGCCCAATTCGCTGATTTTTGACCCCAAGGGAGCGAACGTTTACGTGGGAACAGATTCTGGACTTCAGGGAAGTAAGGGACTCTCGGTGATTGCCTTAAGCGGAGGCACCCTAAAAGAATATACTTCTGCGCCCGGCAGGGTTCTCGCCGTCTCTCCTGACGGCAGCAAGGTGATAGTTTCTGACATCGTCGACTTGCCCAATCAGGTGTTTGTGTTTGATACCTCCGCCAACGTCCCCACGGCGTTCAGGATCACAGGAGCTACAGCCGCTGACTTCTCGCCGGACAGCCTGAAGGCGTTTATTGTGGCCGGAAGCACACTCTATGTGTACTCCAAGCTCGATGCATTGCAGTCCAGGCAGCTGACCGCGCCCGCCAATGATGTCACATTTCTGGCAGAGGGAGCATTCGCTTATCTGGCAGGCGGTAATCCCGCGGGTGTTACAGTGCAACGGACGTGCGACAACAGCCAAGCGGGTACGGTCGATGTATCGCCAGTCCCGACCTTTCTGAAGACTCTCCCGGACGCGAGTGGAATTCTGGCGCTGATCCCTCCTGCCATTGGAGTGATCCACGTTTCCGCCGCGCCCTCGGGTTGCACACCGAGCGTGACTAACAGTCTCACCACCTTAGATCTAGGACGTGGTAATTTCGTGCCCTCACAGTTGATCATTTCTCAGGATGGGTCGACCGCGTACATCGTGACTCCTAACTTCAATAGCATTCTGGTGTTTCACATCAGCGCGCAGACTGCCTCGGCCATTCCTCTGGTTGGTAACGGATTCCCTTTGGGCGCCGCCCTGACCCCCGATGGCACTCAGCTCTACGTGGGAAGTAGCGATGGCACGCTCCACGTTCTTCAAACTGACATCGGAACGGACGTACAGCAAATCACGTTCCCGCAAGGGTTGTGCCAGACCACGGCCGGCCAGCCTTTTCCTGGCGTCACCTGCAATCCCGATCTGGTGGCGGCGAAGCCGTAACAAAAATCGTTGGTCGATTTAGTTCCCGGTTGTCGCACAGGGTTGACAGGCTTCGGAGACCGTCTCTAATGCGATATCCAACAAGCCTGGTCTGAGATGAAGGTCTGGGTTTGACCAACGACCAACGCCTACCCGCCAGCGACCTTCTTCTCCAGTTCCTTGCCCACGCTGTCAAGAACTCCGTTGATGAATTGCACGGACTCGGGGCTGGAGAACTTTCGCGCTATTTCCAGAGCTTCGTTGATCACTACGGCGCGCGGCGTGTCGGGGAAGCCGATAAGCTCCGCCACCGCAGAGCGCAAGAGGTTGCGGTCGACGGCAGCCATGCGGTCCATGCGCCAGTGTTCGGCGTGGCGCTCGATGAGACCGTCGATTTCGCCGGCGTGATCGCCAGCGACACGAAAGAGGTCCTCGGCAAATCCGCGCACTTCGCCCTCGGCGGATTTGTGCTCATTCCAGAAAATGCGGCGGACATCCTCGGGGGTCTGCTTGCCCATGTCGGACTGAAAGAGCATCTGCAAGACCAGTTCGCGGGATTTTCGGCGGGTACCCATGGGAACTGTCGTTGGTCGTTCGTCGTTGGCCCAAAAGCCTTCGACTAAGTTTAGTCTAGTTTTCCTGACAGAGGCAGGTAACTTTCAATGCTATGACTTCGTCTTCGAGGAGCGCCTCGCCTTTTGCTTCGTGGTTTTGCTCCTCACAACGACCGACGACGAACGACCAACGACGGCCTTTTTCAGATTCGCCATTTCCACCGCTGACAGCGCGGCTTCGAAGCCTTTGTTGCCCATTTTCAGGCCCGCGCGGTCGATGGCTTGCTCCAGGGTTTCGCAAGTCAGCACACCAAAGGCGTGGGGCACGGCGGTTTCCTGCGCGGACTGCCCGATGCCGCGAGTAACTTCGTTGACGATGACGTCATAGTGGGCTGTGTCTCCGCGGAGCAGGCAGCCGAGGCAGATGATGGCGTCGTATTTTCCGGTTTCGGCCAGGGTGCGAGCGGCGAAAGGGATCTCGAAAGAGCCGGGAACGCGGACGATGGTGATGTCACCGCGATCTTTTGCTCCGCAGAGGACCAACCCGTCAATCGCCCCTACGAGCAGTCGCTCAGTAATGAAGGAGTTGAAGCGGGAGACAACAATCGCAAATGTCCTGCCGGCTGCTTTGAGCTTGCCTACCAATCCGAGAGACGAGGACGCCCCCTTGTTCACGCGAAAGCCCGTAAAAAGTAGGACCGTCCCTCCGGGCAACTTGACCCGAAAATCTCTCACTGCATGATTAGGCTCCGGTCCCGAATGATCTTCGGCAATGTCGAGACCCATCTGTTTAACAATTTCGACCGCGGAATCCGGGTCAACGATCGCAAGTTCCAAGTCGGCGCGCTGTTGGGGTTTCTTTCGGTAAACGACCTCCAAGGTCACTCCGGACGGAAGAAAAGGCTGTAAGCGTAGGTGGGGATAATCTTCAGCCTCGGAGCTTTTCAGTCCAAGGGAATTCAACAGCCTCGTGAGGACGTCAAAGTCTCCTTCGTCGCGCACCTGGGCCGTGAGATTAATGTACTTGATCATCGGACTGTTGCGCGCATAAGAGGCATTCGTGAAAATCCGTGGCGAAGTTTCACTTCCCTTTGAATTGTGGTGCACGCTTTTCCAAAAACGCCGCTGTGCCCTCTTTCTTGTCCTCCGACGAGCAGGCGACGCTGAACAGAACGGCCTCGAGATAGAGCGCGTCCGACAAAGGCATATCGAAGCCGCGATTCACCGCTTCCATGGAATACTGCACCGCGAGCGGTGAGTTGGCGATGATTTTCTGCGCGATGGCTTCGGCACGGGGAATGAGTTCGGCAATCGGAGTCACCTCATTCACCAGTCCCATGCGGTGGGCCTCTTGGGCCGTAATCATTTCACCGGAGAGGATGAGTTGCATCGCGCGTCCCTTGCCCACCAGACGCGGCAGACGCTGGGTGCCACCGTAGCCGGGAATAATTCCTAGCTTCACTTCGGGCTGGCCGAGCTTGGCATTGTCGCTCGCGAGGCGCATGGTACAGGCCATAGCGATTTCGCATCCACCGCCAAGCGCGAAGCCGTTGATGCAGGCGATCACCGGCTTGCCCAGATTCTCGATCAGGTCAAGAACGCTCTGCCCGCGGTGAGTGTATTCCTTGCCGCTGACGGCATCTTGTTTGGCGAGTTCCCCGATGTCAGCGCCGGCGATGAAGGCCTTTTCGCCCGATCCAGTGAGGATGCAGACGCGAATGGAGGCGTCGTTCTTAGCATCGGTGCAGGCGGCGCGCAGTTCTTCCATGGTGGCCATGTTGAGCGCATTGAGCACTTTGGGCCGGTTCACGGTGACGTAGGCGATCGAGTTTTTCTTTTCGTAGAGAATGTTTTCGTAGTTCATAGGAAATCATCTTGCCGCAGATTAGCGCAGATCAACACCGATCGATAATCTGAATTTGCTATAATTGTATAGCACGAGGTGATTCCATGCTAGCCATTCGACTTCCAGAGAAAATTGAGAAACGGCTCGATCGATTAGCCAAACGTACCGGCCGGACTAAAACCTATTACGCGCGCGAAGCTATCCTACAACACCTGGATGACCTCGAGGATATCTACATCGCTGAAAGGCGGCTGGAGGCGATTCGATCAGGACGCAGTCGACCGATTCCCCTCGAAAAAGTGAATCGGCGCTATGAAAAATCCCAAAACAATCAGCGTTAATCAGCGGCGTTATTTTACAGTTTATTCGGCTTCGGGCTCGCCGGATCCGAATAATCGTAGAAGCCCTTGCCGGTTTTCTTTCCGTACCAGCCCGCCATGACCAATCTCTTTAACAATGGCGGCGAGGCGAAGCGGCGCTCTTTGAATTCGTCGTACATCACGTGGGTGATGTAATAGGTGGTGTCGAGGCCGACGAAATCCAGCAATGTGAACGGGCCCATGGGATAGCCGCAGCCGAGCTTCATGGCGCTATCAATGTCTTCAATCGATCCGACGCCTTCTTCGTAGGCACGGACGGCATCGAGCAGATACGGCACCAGCAGGCGGTTGACGATGAATCCGGTCTTGTCGCTGGTGCGGACGGGGACTTTGCCGAGCTTCTTGCCGAACTCGTAGGCGGCGTCGTACACATCGGGAGCGGTAGCGATGGTCTTCACCACCTCGACCAGCTTCATAAGCGGCACGGGATTGAAAAAGTGCAGTCCGATGAAGCGCTCGGGACGTTTCGTTGCTGACATCAGTTCGGTCACCGAGATGGAAGAAGTGTTGGTGGCGAAGATGGCGTCTTTCTTGGCGATGGCATCAAGAGCCGCGTACATCTTCTTCTTTTCGACGATGTTTTCGATGACAGCTTCGACCACGATGTCGCAACCGGCGAGGTCTTGCATATTGGTGGTGCCTTTGAGGCGGGCGCGGACGGCCTGCGGAGTCTCTTTCAGGGTGCCTTTCTCGGCAAACTTGGCCAGAGATTTTTCGATGCCAGCGAAGCCCTTGTCGAGGAATTTCTGCTCGACTTCGAGTACAGTGACGTCAAAACCAGCCGTCGCCGAGACCTGGGCAATACCCGAGCCCATTAACCCACAGCCTAGAACTCCAACTTTCTTTATTTCCATGATGATTCCCTTTTTCGCCGCTGATTAACGCGGATTAACGCAGATCAACAACTAATTCAAGCTCTCGACGATCATGGCGATTCCCTGCCCGCCGCCGATGCAGGCCGTCGCCACGCCATATTTCTTCTTGCGGCGACGCAGTTCGTACAGGAGAGTAATCACCAAACGCGTGCCGGTTGCCCCAAGGGGGTGTCCGAGGGCGATGGCTCCGCCGTTGACGTTGACCTTATTGCGATCGAGGCCGAGTTCCTTCTCGACTGCGAGATATTGCGCCGCGAAAGCTTCGTTGACTTCGATCAAGTCAATGTAGTCCAGAGTCAGCCCAGCTTTTTGCAGCGCGATCTTCGTTGCCGGTACCGGACCGCGGCCCATAAGTTTCGGCTCAACACCCGCGATCCCCCAGCTGACGATCCGGCCCATGGGTTTGACCCCGCGTTTGGTGGCTTCTTCGAGCGACATGACCACAACCGCTGCGGCGCCATCCACAATGCCGCTGGCGTTTCCGGCAGTGACGGTGCCGTTCTTGCCGAACGCGGGTTTCAGCTTGGCCAGGCCTTCCATGGTGGTCTGAGGACGGCGATGATCGTCTTCGGTCAGGGTTTCGCCGGTGGGCTCGCCTTTGTGATTCTTGAGCGGCACTGGGACTAGTTCATCCTGTAAGCGATGTTCTTTGTAGGCGGCGTCGGCAGCCTGCTGTGAGCGCAGTGCGAACTCGTCTTGCTCCACACGAGTAATGCCTTGCTGCTCACCGTAAAGCTCTGCGGTGTTGGCCATGTAGGAACCGCAGAAGGTGTCGAGTAGAGCCACCATTAAGGAGTCTTCAAGTTTGCCGCCGGGAGCAAGCGAGAAGCCGTCGCGTCCGCGAATTACAAACGGAGCTTGCGACATGGCTTCCATTCCACCGGCGAGAACGACGCTGGCTTCACCGAGTTGAATCATTTGAGCGGCGTTGACGATGGCTTGCATGCCTGATCCGCAGAGGCGATTCACAGTGAGGGCCGGAGTTTCAATAGGCAAGCCGGCGCGCAGGCCGACGTGGCGTGCCCCGTAGAGAGCGTCCCCGGAAGTTTGTTGCGCGTTACCGAAGACAGCGTGGTCGAAGTCTTTGGGATCAACTCCGGCGCGTTCGATGGCGCCTTTGGCTGCGATTGCGCCCAGTTCCTGGGCGGTGAAGTCCTTCAGCTTGCCGCAATAGCGGCCAAAGGGCGTGCGCGCCCCGCTGACGATGGCGATGTCTCCTGGTTTGAGCATGACTGAAGCGGCGAATTCCTAGGATTAAGAGTCTTGGCTGAACTTAAAAGTGTAACAGTGCGGAAGCGGAAAGCGCCAACGATGTATGGGAATGGGCTACTTTGAATCGTCGCCGCCGCCAAAGAGCCTTACCGCCCAGCGGGGAACTCCGCGATACCCGATGTGGCCTCCAGGGGCGTGACGATGCCGAAATATATCAACCGCCGCAGCGACAGCTACGACCAGAAGAAACAACATCCACGCGGCATACCAGACAGAGTCCAGCCAGGGATACCGCTTCCCCAGAGCAAGCGACGCTAAGAACAAGACCCAGAAGACGATGGTGGGAATCCAGCTTCGCCATTGCGCTCTTGGTTCGCTCGTCATTCTACGCTTCGCGTGAATCAAGCAAATTGTACGCTTAGAAAGACGTGCCGCCGATGTTGAGATAGAACCAGTTGTCAGCTGTCAGTTCCCGGTTCTGAGTCCCGTGGCAAGACCACTAGGCAACGGCGGCAGCAGCGACAGAGGCCGCGAGGACCACGACCTTGCCTGCGCCCTGGGCGATCGACAGGTGGACTGCCTGCTCGGCGCGATTGACGACTTCGGTGACGATATCCACGGGATCGTACTCGGCGCGGACCACGGCCTCGGCCAGTCCGGCATTGAAGCGGACAGGATCTTCTTTCTCGGGAAGCTTGATTTGGGCGGCCAGACGTTGAAGTTTTTCCGCTGCCAGAATGCCTTCTTTCTCGGTAGTTTCGCCCAGCACGATGGCAATGCTGGTGGCTT
>Ga0210401_10006825_pt1 | contig 11546 bp, 11 predicted proteins | sample IncBWH32MmetaG_FD_150866 | JGI IMG/M metagenome (GOLD analysis project Ga0210401, IMG submission 150866) | Forest soil microbial communities from Barre Woods Harvard Forest LTER site, Petersham, Massachusetts, United States - Inc-BW-H-32-M | ecosystem: Environmental > Terrestrial > Soil >... | reverse complement strand
CCCCGCCGGCAACAACGTACCCAACCTGGTGCAGATGGTGGTGCTCAACTACATGGCGCTGCACAGTGCCAACGCGATATCCGCGTGGCCGACACTGTGGCCCGCGCCGAACTTGAACAACACCCTGGGCAGCGGCACCGCGCTCGAACCGCTGGTTGCATGGCAACCGCTGGCCGGTCTCGTCAATGGATTAGTTGCCTAGGAATGTGATCTGCAACACAAGGGTCCGGCTGACGTCGGACCCTTGGCTTTTAGACCTGCGCTTTCCGCGCAGGTCTGTCTCAATCCAGAGACAACACATCGAGCAGTGATGCGGGGTAGCAAGCCGCTTGCATTGTGCGCCTCGAGCGGTGCGTGGCATGTCACGAGAGCAGCATCGCAATGAAATTCCATGAATGTGCGCCAAGTCATACAGAAATCCAGTGAAGCCGCTGCCGCTGCGTTGACACTGCGGCTCGCATTGTGCGATTTTGCATAAGGTCTGATCAGGGCAAACTCGCTGAAAGGCGAGGGCGCAAAGCTTCCGGTCTACGGGGTGTTCCTAGGACAGCGGGGTTACCAGCGTGATTGATGAATCGCGGCGCTTCGGCGTCAGCTTGAATTTAGCACCGCATGCGTAGAGCATTCTTTCTCGGCTGCCTGATCCTCGGCGGCGCAATGGCCGGCACCTCGCTTGCGGCCGCGCCGACCATGGTGGGCAAGGAGGCGCCGGATTTTGTGCTGCGTGGACTGGATGGCAGAAATTTGCGCTTGTCCGAGTATCGCGGCCAGGTGGTTCTGGTTAATTTTTGGGCGCGCTGGGCGGGCGATTCGCGGCAGGAGATGTCGGCGCTCGACCGCATCAACACCACCTACCAGCGCGCCGGACTCGTGGTGATCGGCGTGTCGGTCGACGAGGATCTGCGCCGTGCGCAGGAGTTCGCGGTCGCGATGGGAGTGTCATATCCGATCCTGTTCGATACCGGATCAGAAATCGGCAAAGACTACTTGCTGCAAAAAATGCCCATGACGATCCTGGTGGATCGCGCCGGCGTGGTGCGCTATTCGATTGTCGGCTTCAAGCGCGGTGATGAGCGCATTTTTCTTGATCAAATTCGCGAATTGCTGCGCGAGTAAACGATAGGCCAGTTATGAATCTTAAAGTCCGGGTTGTGTCGATCATGGTTTTCGGCGTGCTGTCGGCGGCGTGGATGGCCGCAGGCGCGTCGGCGGCGAACGCGGCGGCCCCCGCAGCTGCCGCGGCTCCGGCAACGCCGCCGGCGGCCGCGCCGAGCGAGCAGAATCCGGCCGCTGCCGCCCCAGCTGCCGCCGCCCCGGATGCGCCGCCGGCCGAACTCAAGACTCTGGATCAGGAAGTGCAGAGTCTGAAAAAGGACGTCATTGACCTCAACAAGGACCTGTTCGTTCTGCAAGAAGAACTGCTGTTTCCCGCCAATACCCAGGTCGCGCTCTACATATCGATGGACGTAGGCACGTTCTTCGCGTTGGATTCGGTGACCGTCAAGATCGACAACAAGGAAGTGAAGAATTATCTGTACACCGCGCGCGAAGCCGATGCACTGCTCAAGGGCGGAGTGCAGCAGATTTATTTGGGCAATTTGAAGGTCGGCAAACATGAACTGGTGGCGTTTTTTACCGGCAAGGGTCCGGTGGAGCGCGCCTACAAGCGCGGCGCCACCATCAGTTTCGACAAGGGCGTCGGTGCAAAGTATCTGGAGCTGAAGATCACCGACCGTGTTCCCAAGCATCAACCTGAGTTCATGATCAAAGACTGGGAATGATGCGTGCAGCGCGTTATTAATAGACGTCGGCCGCTGATCCTCGGCGGGCTGCTGCTGGCGCTGCCGCTGGCGTCCGCGCCGGCGAAAAACGTCAAGCCGGATCCCAACGGTTTGCCGCCGCATGTGGTGCAGGATCTGCAATACGGCGATGTGCTGTTTTACTTCTTTCAGGATGATTATTTCGATTCGATTACCCGTCTGCTCGCGGCGCGCGAACAGAACCGGATTCCGCACACCGAAGGCGAAGCGGAATTGCTGCTCGGTGGTTTGTACCTGTCGCTGGGCCAGCACGTGGAGGCCGGCAGGATCTTCGAGGCCTTGCTCAAACAAAACACCTCCGAAGCGGTGCGCAACCGGGCGTGGTTTTATTTGGGAAAAGTCTGGTATCAGCGCGGCTACCTGGAGGAATCGGAGCGCGCGCTGCGGCAGGTCTCCGACAAGATGGATCCGCGCATCAACGCCGAACGTTACATGCTGATCGCGCAATTGATGATGAAGCAGGGGCGCTATGACGAGGCGATTGCCGCCTTGAGCAATTGGCACGGTGCGCCGGACTGGACCGCGTATGCACAGTTCAACTTAGGGATAGCTTTGGTGCGCAAGGAGCGGCTTGCCGACGCCGCCAGGTATCTTGATCGGGTCGGCACCATGCAGACGCGCAGCCCGGAATTGTTGGCGCTGAAGGACAAGGCAAATCTCGCCCTCGGGTTTGCGCTGCTGCAGGCGCAGCGGGCGGCTGAAGCCAGGCCCATCCTGCAGCGAATCCGGCTCGAAGGCCCGTACTCAAGCAAGGCGCTGCTCGGAGTCGGCTGGGCGGACGCCGGCATGGGCGAATTCAAGCGCGCGCTGGTGCCATGGGTTGCATTGCGCAAGCGCAGCTTGCTGGACTCGGCGGTTCAAGAGTCCTTTCTCACCGTGCCCTATGCATATTTGCAATTGTCCGCCACCGGGCAGGCCGCCGAAGGCTACGAGTCGGCGATTGCATCCTTCGATTCCGAATTGAAGCTGATTGACGACTCAATCGAACAGATTCGCAGCGGCAAGATGCTCGACCGCCTGCTGAACGACGACAAGAAGGACACGCTGACCTGGTACTGGCAGCTGACCAGCGTGCCCGATGCTCCCGAGTCGCGCTACCTGTACGCACTCCTGGCGAGCAATGAATTTCAGGAGGGCTTGAAGAATTATCGCGAACTCAATTTCATGAGCCGCAATCTGGACGCCTGGCACGATGACATCGCAGCCTTTCACGACATGCTGGATACCCGCCAGGCGGCCTATACGCAACGCGTTCCGAAGGCTGACGCGGTCTTGGGCGCCACCGATCTCGACGGCTTGACCCGGCAACGCGTGGATTTCGAATCGCGCATCAACGACATCGAGAAATCCAATGACGTGGCGGCCCTGGGCACGCCCGAGGAGCAGCAAACCTGGGCGCGATTGAAGCGCATCGAGGATTATCTCGCGGCGCACCCGGACGATCCGGAGTTGACGGAGATGCGCGAAAAGCATCGCCTGATGAAGGGAGTCATGTACTGGCGCCTGTCGGAGAGCTTCAAAGCGAGGGTGTGGAATGAACGGCGCTCGGTCAAGGAGCTCGAGGGCATACTCAAGGAGACGCAAAAGCGCGCCGTGCTGGTCAAGCAGGCTCGCGAGGGTACGCCGCTGACCACCGGCGAGTACGGATCGCGTGTCTCGGATGTACGCGGCCGCATCGATGATCTGCAGCAGCGCCTGGCCGATGTGTCGGAGAGGCAGAACCGATTCCTGCAAGTGCTCGCCATACAGGAGCTCGAAGGTCAAAAACAGCGCATCGAGGCCTACCAAATCCAGGCGCGCTACGAATTGGCCGCGATCTATGATCGCGCATCGAATGCGCCGAAGGCCAAACCGTGATGGCTTCGGTCTCACAATTGACATGCGGCGCCGCCATACTGGCCGTGCTGGCTTTTGGAGCGGCGTATTCGGGCGCGGCGACCCAGAAACCCCCCGCGACGATCAAGGACCTCGAAAATCAGCCGGTCGACGTCAATACCGATCCGCCGAAGAACGTGGATGCCGCCAAGACCATGGAGAGCTACAAGCGCTTTCTCGATTTGAACGCGGGCGATGCCGCGCTGCGTGCCGAGGCGCTGCGCCGGCTCGGCGACTTGAACCTGGAAAGCTCGGAATCCGAGCGCATCGCGCAGGAACTCGCCACCAACGAAGGCCTACGCGCAACCGAAGCCATTCATTTGTATACCGCGCTGCTGAAGGCATATCCGAAATACGAGCGCAACGACTCGGTGCTGTACCAGCTGGCGCGCGCCTACGAACTGAACGCGCAACCCGACAAGGGACTTGCCTCCCTGGACCGCTTGGTGGCGCAATATCCCAACAGCCGCTTCATCGACGAGGCGCAGTTTCGCCGCGGCGAGATTCTATTCACCGACAAGGCGTATCCGAAGGCGCAGGCCGCTTACGAGTCAGTGATCAAAATCGGTTCCTCGTCCGCGTTCTATAACCAGAGTCTTTACAAACATGGCTGGTCGTTGTTCAAGCAGGGCGAGAACGAGCGCAGCCTGGATTCCTTTGCCGGCGTGCTCGATTCGGAACTGGTCGCCAAAAATGATCCAAACAAGCTGATCGAGATCGATACCTTGACCCGGGCCAATCGCGAATTGGTCGAAGATACCTTCAGAGTGATGTCGATCACCTACTCCTACCTCGATGGACCCAAGACCATCGATGAGTTCATCAAGCGCCACAAGTCCCGCCCGTACTCGTACCTCATGTATGCGCGCTTGGGCGATCTGTACATGGAGAAGGAGCGCTGGACGGATGCCGCCGACAGCTACCGCGCCTTCGTCTCGCAGGACCGCAACAATGAAAAGGCGCCGCTTCTGGAAATGCAGGCGATCGAAGCGTACTCCAAAGGCGGCTTCCCGCAGCTGGTTCTGCAGGGCAAGAGGGAATTCGTGCAGAACTACAGTTTCGGTACGCCGTATTGGCAGGGACGCGACCCAAAGAACGAACCGAAAGTCGTCGCGGTATTGCAGACCAATCTCAAGGACGTGGCGCAGTACTATCACGCCCAGGCGCAGCGCACCAAGGATGTGGCGGATTACCAAGAGGCAGCCAAATGGTATCGCAGCTACTTGAGATCATGGCCTGACGATCCGAATTCCGCGGTCACCAACTATCTACTGGCCGACACGTTGTTCGAGAGCCGGCAATATCTGGACGCCGCCCAGGAATATGAAAGCACCGCCTACCACTACGGCAACAATGAAAAAGCCGCGGCGGCGGGATACGCGGCGATCGTCGCCTACGGCAAGCAGGAAGAGACGCTGTCGGGCGAGCCCAAGGCGGCGCTGCATCTCAAGGCTCTCGACAGTTCTTTGCGATTCGCCGCGGCATTTCCCGCTCACCCGGAAAGTGCACAAGTGCTGACTCGCGCGGCCACCGAACTATATGCCGCCAAGGACTATCTGCGCGCGACGTCTGCGGCGGAAGCATTGCTTGCGAAGCAGCCGCAAGTCGATGCGGGCAAACAACGCATCGCCTGGACGGTGATCGCCAACTCGAATTTCGACCAGGGCATATTCGACAAGGCCGAGGCGGGCTACACGCACGCGCAGGCCCTGATGGCGCCCAACGATCCGGAGCGAGCGGTCATCGTGGAGCGGCTTGCCGCGTCGATCTACAAGCAAGGAGAACAGAAGAGCAAGGCGGGCGACAGCGCGGCGGCCGTCGATGATTTCCTGCGCGTGGCCAGTTTGGCACCCACATCGAAAGTCCGGGCGAATGCCGACTTCGATGCCGCGGCGCTGCTCATCAAAGAAAAACAATGGGACCGGGCCATCCCCGTGCTGGAAGGGTTCCGCCGCAACTTTCCGCAGAGCCCGCTGCAGGCGGACGTCACGAGGAATCTTGCAGTGGCTTATTCGGAATCGAATCACCCCGGCGAAGCCGCCGCCGAATTCGAACTCATCGCGGCATCGCCGCAGGAATCGGTTGACGTGCAGCGCGAAGCCACCGTGCAGGCGGCGAGTCTTTACGACAAGGCCGGCAATTCGGCGAAGGCGCGCACCATGCTCGAGGCCTTCGTGAAGCATTTCCCTCAGCCTTTGAATCCTGCCATCGAGGCGCGCAGCAAATTGAGCGCCATGGCGGCAAAGGCGGGTGACTACAGCGGCCGCGATTATTGGCTGAGGGAGATCATCGCCGCCGATCGCGCCGCGGGCGCGGCGCGCACCGACCGCAGCCGGGCCCTCGCAGCCAAGGCGACCCTGGCATTCGCCGCCCCGGTTCGCGACGAATTCAGAAGCATCAAATTAGTGGCGCCTCTCAAAAAATCCCTCGCCGAAAAGCGCAAGGCAATGGAGGCTGCGCTCAAGGCCTACGAGGCGGCCGCCGATTACCAGGTCGCTGAAGTCACCACGGCCGCGACCTTCGAGAGCGCGGAATTGTACCGCCAGCTGGGCAAGGATTTGATGAGTTCGGAGCGGCCAAAAAATCTCAACAAGGACGAATTGGAGCAATACGACGTGTTGCTGGAGGAGCAAGCTTTCCCGTTCGAGGAGAAGGCCATCAAACTGCACGAAGTGAACGCTGCGCGAACCAAGGACGGCACCTATGATGAATGGGTGCAGAAGAGCTTTGCTGCGCTCGCGCAACTCAACCCAGGCCGCTACGGCAAGGTGGAAATCGGTGAACAGCTGGTCGAATCGATTCGTTAGTCTGGCTGCGCTTGCGATGCTGGCTGCGTGCCACCACACGCCAGTTCAGCCAGCGCGCGCCGCCGCGCCTGCGCCGACCGTCGGCCAGCCAGCCGGCGGCGCCGCCAACGCCGCCAGCGCCGGCACCGGAAACGCTGCCGGCAGCGGTACTGCTGGCGGTATCGGCAACGTCGCCGGCAGCGGTACGGGCAATGCAACCGCCGCGGCGCCGGGCGCCCCGATCAGCGTCCCTGCCGCGGAGCCCACACCGGTACCCGCGCGCGCCGCACAGCAGTACGACCAGGCGTTGCAACTCATGAAAGCCGGTCGCAACGCCGATGCGGAACTGGAGTTCAAGCAGCTGGCCATCGGCTATCCGCAATTCGCAGGGCCGCAGTTGAATTTGGGCCTGCTCTACATGCGCGATTCGCGGCTTCCCGAAGCGGAAAAGGCATTTAAGGCGGCGGTTGAGCTCAGCCCCAACAACCCGGTAGCGGGCAACGAACTCGGCATCACGCTGCGTAAACTCGGCAAATTTACGGAGGCAGAATCCGCCTATCAGCGTACGATTGCCGCTGAACCAAATTACGCTCCCGCGCATCTGAACTTGGGCGTGCTCTACGATTTGTACCTGGCGGAGCCGCAGAAGGCTCTCGATCAGTTTGAACGCTATATCGAAATCGCCGGCGAGAACAAACAAGTCGCTGGCTGGGTGGTGGAACTTCGCAAGCGCGTCGGCGCACCGGCGAAATCGGCCAACAAGGAGCCGGCATGAACACGGCAATCAAAGCGATTGGTTTGAGCCTACTGTGCGGGGCAATGGCTGCGGTTCAAGCCCAGTCGCCGCCCGCCGCGGCGCCCAATGCACCAGCGTCCGATGCTCCCCCTGCCGCGGGGCAGGCACTCGCGGAGCCACCGGCGCCGGCACCCGCGCCGGCGAAATCGGCAAAACCGGCCAAGTCAACCGCCCTGTCGGAGGCCGGCGAGCCGCGCGCCAATACATCGGCCGCGGCTACGGGGGCGGGCGCAAGCCGGCCGGCAGCCGCCGCGGCCGGCCAAAGGAAGGGTCCAGACGCCATCGACAAGCTGGAATTGGGCACCGCGACCGTGACCGGCGACCGCGAACAGCCAAAGGTCATGTACATAGTCCCCTGGAAGAAATCGGATATTGGGGATTTAGCCGGCAAACCGATGAATAGCCTGGTTGATGAGATCCTGGCTCCGGTCGATCGGGACGTCTTTAAACGCGAAGTTCTCTATTACAAGGCTGTACAAGCCGATGCGTCCCAAAATGGTGCGCAGAACCGCCCGTCGCAGCAGGGTGAGAAGTAAGTCATAGCCGATTTTACGGAATCTGGTTGAATAATATGTTCGGATGCAATGGGTATATTTAGGAGCGCGCAAGAATGAATTTCATGAATTCGGTCGTCAATTTCTTCAAGGACGGCGGGGTGTTCCTCTACCCGCTGGCTTTGATATTCGTGGTCGGCGTATCGATCGCCATTGAGCGATACGTATACCTGACTCGCGAAACCATTCGCAATCGTAGTCTCTGGGATTCGCTTGTGCCCGCATTGAGCGCCGGAAACTTCAAGCAGGTGGTCGGGCTCACGCACAACTCGAAGGCCTCGATCGCCACGATTCTCAACTACGGCGTGGCCCGCGTGGCGAGCGCCCGCCGCCGCGACGACATCGAAAAGGCCATGGATGAGAGCCTGCTCGAGGTGATACCGCGAATTGAAAAGCGCACCCACTATCTGTCGTCGCTGGCCAACGTCGGCCTGTTGATCGGACTGCTCGGCACCATCATCGGCCTCATCAGCGCGTTCAGCGCGGTGGCGACCGCCAATCCGGCCGAGAAGGCCAGTTTGCTGGCCGCCGCGATCTCGGTGGCGATGAACAACACCGCCTCGGGTCTGGGAGTTGCCATCACGCTGCTGCTGTCGCACATGTTTCTCGAGTCCAAAACCACTTCGCTGATCGACAGTCTGGAGATTGCGTCGGTGAAGTTTCTGAACTCGATCACGGAACGGCAATCGGACAAAGGTCATGAACCGGCGGCGCCCACTGGTTCTTCGGTGCGAGCTCCGGCGGCTGCCCGCGGCACTATCTAGACCCGCGTCGATTCATAAGATGGTGCTCCACTCATGAAGTCAAAAGCCGCCCGCCTGGTCCGACGCAATCACGCCCGCTATCACCAGGGGCGCGATGATTTGAACATCGTGCCGATGATCGACATGATGGTGATCCTGGTGTTTTTCTTGATTTTCACGGCGGTGTTTTCCAAGACGAATATCCTGCAGCTGAATCTTCCGGCCAACAATCCCGCTCCTGTTGACCTGCCGAAGGGTTTGAAGCTCGAAGTGATCATTCGTCCCGACGACCTGGTGGTCAATGACCGCAACTCCGGGCCGCTCAAGGTGATCGCCAATACGGCAACCGGTTATGATTTGGATGCGCTGTCGGAATTCATGCGGCGGATAAAATCGCAGTTTCCCGATATGACCGACGCCACCATACTGCCCGCGCCCGCCGTGCAGTACGACACGCTGGTGCAGGTGATGGACACGGTGCGTGTGTATCAACTGCCGGTCGCGCCGTTTTCCAAAGCGGAACTGTTCCCTGACATCGCCATCGCGGATGCGCCGACATGACATCCTATCGCATCAAGCGGCATCGTCAGCGCCGGCACGGCGCCAGCCATTTCGCGCTGATTCCATTCATCGACATGATGACCATCCTGGTGGTTTTTCTGCTCGCGCATACCGCGGAAGTGGACATCCTGCCGAATACCAAGAGTATTGCCATTCCACAGTCCATTTCCGACCGCAAGCCGAGCGCTGCCGTGGTGGTCATGGTGACCAAGGACTCGGTGTTCGTGGATGGTGTATTGGTCGGCTCGCTGCAGGAAGTCGTCGCCAATCAGGGACCGTTTTTCGCGCCGCTGAAAACCGCGTTGATGGCGCAGAACGACCGTACTCTGCGCGGTGCGCAGCAAGTCGACATCGCCAAACGCGAAGTCACCATCATGGGCGACAAGAGCACGCCCTATAGTGTGCTGAAAAAAATCATGATGACATGCAGCGAAGCCGAGTATGGCAAGGTGTCATTTGCCGTGGTCGAACGCGAACGGGCGGCGACCTAAATGGCCACCGCAAATCCAGCCATGCGCGCGCCCACCGCACTGGTGCCGTACTATCGGCGCTATGAATTGCCGTGGTCGCCGTCCGAGGAGACCGAGCGCCGCTTCCGCGTCATTCTGCGCAATCTCGGCATAGCGGCCACAATTGTCGCGATAATCCTGTATTTCCTGCCGCACGCCGAACGCGTCAACAACACCGAATCGCTGCCGGAAAGAGTCGTGCAGCTGGTGATTCAGCCGCCGCCGCCGCCGCCGCCGCCGCCGCCGCCGAAACCGGAGAAGCCGCTCGAGAAGGTGCCCGAGACCAAAGCGCCGCCGGTGCCGGTGGATCCGCGCATCAAGGCCTCAAAGAGCGGACTGCTCGCGAGCATGGACGATCTGGCGGCGCTGCGCGATCAAATCGATCTGGATAAATTCGCCAAAAATCAAAAGAACACGACCGACCCTGGCGACGTCAGCACGGTGACGCGCTCCCTGATCACCTCCAAGGCCGGCGGCACCAGCGGCGGCATCAGTGCGCCGACCAGCAGCGGCCTTGCTTCCGGATCCGGCTCGCTGAAAGGCATCTACACGACCCAGGTGAAGGATCCAAACCTCGGTGCAGGCGGGCAGGCTGCGACGCGTGCCGGCGGCAGCGGCAAAGCCTCGCGCAGCGCGGATGAGATCGCGTTGGTGTTCACCAAGAACAAGGGCGCCATCGACGCGATGTATGCACGCGCGCTGCGCGATAACCCGGCGCTGCAAGGCAAGGTCGTCATCGAGCTGACCATTGCGCCCTCGGGCGACATCACCGCGGCGAAAATTATTTCCACGGAACTCAACGATCCCGAATTTGAGAGCAAACTGCTGGCGCGCATCCGCCTGTTCAAATTCGAGGCGAAAGACGTTGCCGCTCTGACCGCGACCAAACCCATTGATTTCTTCCCGGCCGGATGAACATTCAATCTGAAATCGAGTTCTTCAGCGACCTTGGACTAGTCGACAAGGCGCGCTTCATTTCGCGCTTGATTTGCGAAATCTCCGAGGAAGCCAAGGTCGGCTCGGACGGCAATGACGCGCTGCGCTTCAAATTCGCCAACGAGATGAATCAGCGTTTGGCGCGTTTCATGTACCAGCTGCTGGGTGAAGATGCCGCGCGCCCGCAGGACGACGTCGTGATCCGCATGCTGCTGGGGGCGCGGGCCGACAAGACTGCGCAGCGCATCATGCAGAATGCCTACCGTCGCGTTCTGACGGGCTTCGAAAGTTTCGATACGACCGTACTGCTGAATCCTCATTGAGGATTGAAAATGGCGCGGCGCGGAGCCGCCGGCGGCGGCTGATCGGTGTCGGTCTCGAACAGATGGTGAAGCTGCTCGGCCGATTCGCGGGTGGTGGCCATGAACTTGCTCTCATCATCCTTCACGGCATGCTGCTTGGCCATGGTGGCGTCGTCGTGGACGCGAAATTGATGCACGGTTTCCACCGCCTTCGATTTCGACATGCCGAGTGATTCGAGCACTTGTACCGTCATTTCCAGGCTTGAGACCAGAGTCTCGCGGATCGTGTAGCGCACCGCCAAATCCATCAAACGAAATGCATGCTGGCGATTGCGCGCCCGGGCGAAAATCTTCAGGTTGGGAAAATGCTTGCGGGCCAGTTCCGCGGTTTTCACCGATGTCTCGACGTCATCGATGGCAAGCACGAGAATCTCGGCATTTTCCGCGTGGGCGGCACGCAGCAGTTCCAGTCGCGATGCGTCGCCGTAATAAATCTGGTTGCCGAAACGCCGTATGAAGTCAACCTGGGTCTGATTGGCTTCGAGTGCGGTGAAGGTGATTTTCTTCGCCACCAGGATGCGGCCGACGATTTGTCCGAAGCGGCCGAAGCCTGCAATGATGACCTTGGGATAGAGCTCAACCGGAGTATCGAAGGGGCGGCTGT
>Ga0210401_10006821_pt1 | contig 11550 bp, 16 predicted proteins | sample IncBWH32MmetaG_FD_150866 | JGI IMG/M metagenome (GOLD analysis project Ga0210401, IMG submission 150866) | Forest soil microbial communities from Barre Woods Harvard Forest LTER site, Petersham, Massachusetts, United States - Inc-BW-H-32-M | ecosystem: Environmental > Terrestrial > Soil >... | reverse complement strand
GCATTCTGCAATCATGGGGTGGGCGGCATCCTTTGGAACAGGTCGTGTGATTGTTCCGTCGAGGTAGCCCCAGTAGTGAATGGCCCGCATGGCCTCTTGGAAACGCGCAGCGAAGATGGTCCAGTTGCTGCCATCTTCTGCAAGGTAGGGGACAGTGGGAGGGAGGAACATGGTGACTGAGCTAAGCTAGGGCAGGGCCCATAACCTGTAGCAGAACAGCAATTTCAGCCGAAAGCAAAGCCAGTCTATTGCCAGCGAAGGCGCGCATGGGGGAACTAACGAGTGTGTATGTACTGGTTGAACTACAGTAAACGACGTGTGAACGCCGTGTGTGTGTGATTATGTAACCTAATGGTGGTGCTGCGTACACCGTCCTAAACGTCTATGCTATCTAATTTATGCTAACTAAAATGTTCTGGGGGCCGACTGCTATTTCCGCGACATCCCAACTCCGGGAATTCAGAGCACCAGTATGGGTACTTGCCCAAGGACAAAGGGTACAGTGCAAAATGCTTCCAAAAGCGCAGCGTCGAGCCTATGTCGGATACAATAAAGGATCATGCTCGATCAAATATTATAATGCCTTGACAAGAGGAATACTCAACTCGCGAAACTATCGATTTCTTATCTCCTCATCCATATCACCCCCTGAGGAAATTGCTATTGACCTGGAACCAGACGATCCATTGTTCGAGGGAGAGGAAGGTGAAGGGAAAGACAAACGAACCACCGATCGTCCTCCAACATTAATTCCGAGCAAAAGACACGCCGATACCGATGCAGACCCCAGATCACACCAAAGAACGAGAGGAGTCCGAGTGGACTACCAGTACTTGAATGATCCTTTCCCAGATGAAATTGAAGCGGGGATCGCATGCGTAGAAAAGGAAGAGGTGTTCGCTGTCTTGCCTGATGATGAATGTTGCAACCTCCAGCAAGCCAAAGCGTTGCCGGAGTGGCCCGAATGGGAACAAGCGATTCTCACAGAGCTTGCCCAACTCAAACACATGGGCACCTGGAAGCTTATCGACAAACCACGCGACACTATCCCCATATCCAATAAATTCGTTTTCACTAAGAAGCGAGACAAGGAAGGAAATTTACTCAAGTACAAAGCCCGACTGGTGGCAAAGGGCTATGCACAATGCCCGGGCTACGATTATGTTGATACTCATTCCCCTGTCATCAGAATGGAGACAATCCGGGCTATCCTAGCCATAGCGCCAACCCGAAAACTGCATATTTATCAGCTAGACATAAAAGGCGCATATCTAAATGGCACGCTCAAGGAGAAGGTGTATATGAAACAGCCTGAAGGGTATGAAGACGGCACAGGACAAATCTGTCAACTTATCAAAACTCTCTATGGCCTTAGGCAAGCCGGAAGGGAATGGAACCGCGAACTAGACCAGAAAATGCGAAAACGAGGCTATATGCGCTTACGATCTGACCCGTGCGTATATATTTACTGCGTGGATGATGACTTTGTCACTATCACTGTTTGGGTTGATGACATGCTCATATTCGCAACAACGGTCGAACTTAAGATGAAGGCCATTAAGGATATAGAGGCTGAATGGGAGATAACAGATCTAGGGACTCCAATGAAGATTGTCGGGATCGAATTAACTATCAGCCCAGATGCAATCTCCATATCTTCCAGCGGATATATCAACTCTATTCTGGCAAAAGAAGGACTTGAGCGGTGCAATGCAGTCAGCACTCTATTGGACCCCAATATCACTCTAGAAGCCAACCCTGAGGGAAACATTGGGGATAGAAGCAATTCCTATGCTAGGCTACTTGGAGAGCTCCAGTACATTGCAAATGCGACACGTTTGGACATCACATACACTGTAAACCGGTTAGTGGCGTACACTGCAAATCCGAGCCTCTAACATTCTATGGCGCTCAATAGAGTTTTGCGTTACTTATCTGGAACGAGGACCCATTGCATAACATACAAAGCAACCCAAGAGAAAATCGACTTCTTCCAAGGATACACCGACGCCGCATATGCCAATGCAGATGAGGGCAGATCAACCACTGGCTATGTTTTCCTAGCAGGCAAAGGAGCGATATCATAGAACTCTAAGAAACAAATATCAAATGCCTTATTGTCAACGCAAGCTGAATATGTCGCACTTTCAGAGGCTGTGTGCGAGGCCTGTTGGCTACGAAACTTGTATACTGAGTTAGGGCTCCTAAGGGACGATATTCCGACAAAAATCTGGGGCAATAATGATGGTTCCATCGTGATGGCGCACAACCTGCAGTTCCATAAGAGGACCAAACACATCACTATCCGTTGGCACTGGATTTGAGAACTGGTACAAGATGGAACCATAAGTGTTTAGTTGTCGCGACCCTGAGCAAACTGCGGATGTCCTGACCAAAGTGCTCCCAAGGGACAAACATTGGCAACATACCCAAGAGATGGGATTAACGCCTGCTTGAGGGGGAGTGTTGGGATTGTTGTTGATATAATTGGGTGTGTGCCCATGTGAGATAAGCTTTATCTCATAAGCCTCCTATTTCAGTACAGTATATGTACAGCAGTATCTAGGAATATAGGAGATGTAGGCGAGTGGGCGATCCCCACTCCAGATGTTGATGTGTGACCTCCCCAAACTCGTCTACACTCTCACATAGAGTGTACAAACTGATGAAGTTGCAGTCCAGTCCTAGATTGGACTGATTTGAAGGCTGGACGAACGTTGGACCGGACCGGACCGGACCGGATGGTGGCAACAGTAGTTCAAATGCTACTTATAGGAAGACAGTATATAGGGGGCATTCTGCACCGTAAAAACTAAAGGTATGAATGCTACATATATTAAGACCTCGTATATGAAACGTGGAACCCGATTATCCATGGACACGAGAGAGATTTATGTGTGGCATGTGATACATGCATTTACATCATGTGCACATGCCACGCATAATCACGTCTCCTATGCGCGGCATGGCATACACATTTGAAATCATGTGCACATGCCGCGCATAATCACGTCTCCTATGCGCGGCATGTCGCACACCTTTTGAAATCATGTGCACATGCCGCGCATAATCACGTCTCCTATGCGCGGCATGTCACACACATTTGAAATCATGTGCACATGCCGCACATAGGAGACGTGATTATGCGCGGCATGTGCACATGATTTCAAATGTGTATGGCATGCCGCGCATAGGAGACATGATTATGCGCGGCATGTCGCACATCTTTTGAAATCATGCGCACATGTCGCACGTAGGAATCTCTCCTATATGTGGCATTTGGTATGATACGAAAATGAAGAGCACCAATCACACGCTGTGCTTGTGTCAAAGTACTACGATTATCGTCCTTGCATTGGGTAATCTAGATATCACAGTCCTACAAATATCCCACATCTTCATTGCGATCAACTCGAAGATATCTATATATCATCATCCGTGTCTACATCCATATCTACATCGATAATCTCCGTATGGCTTGATGTACTCTGGTTCTGGTTAGAGATAGACCGAGACGCGCTGTTAAGAGGTGGCCTAGCAGATATGCCCATATCTTGTCGACAGAAGAATCGGGCGTTCCTGTCACCTATAAGAAGAGTTAATGCGTCGAAAGGAGCGAATATCGACTTTGCGTCATCTTCTGAACCGGTAAGCTTCTGGATAAGGGTGTCATACATCCGTTTGATGTATTTTTCCGAGTGTATACCCCAGGATTCACCGAATATGCCCTTCTCGTATGCGCCAGGACCTACACCCCAAAGGATGCCGATACGAATAAGAGTGGTATATGTGATGGATTTCAATGCTGTTCGAAGGAGGGGGTAAGGGGACAAGATGATAGAATAAAGGTAGAAATGAAGCGCACAATATTTCTTGGTCCAGTCATCTCCAAGACCGTTCCTTTTAGAGGACGCCATATGACGACGAAGAGGGCTGGTGGGTTCGTAGAGGGCGATGATGAAAGTGGTAAACATTGAGACGAGGATTCTTTCATCTTTAAGACCCTTTCTCTCCTTTTTGGTTACCCATGGGAGGGAGTTGTACACTTCGCGAACCTTGTCCTTTGTATCAGCCTTAGCAAAACGGGATCTCATCGAGGGATCGTTGGGCAGAAACAAGGATGGGCGAAGGCAAGAGACCATCATAGAGACGAGGAAGGCGAGGTGATGAAGGGGCTTTTTGGGCTCATATGCTATCTTTACCCAATCGAAAGTCAGGTTGACATAGGCGGCGTCTGCACTAGAAGGGGTTGCATAATCTTCAGGAAGTTTAACCTTATTGATGATGGCGGATATGTCCTTCAGATGGAGAGGTTGGATTTTCCAGACAGTGTTTGCATCGTTAGCACGGACGTTTGTAAGAGCTATAGATGCGGCAGCTTGGGAGAAAGAAGGAGCGTCGGAAGGGGGAGGGAGAGGCTTAGGAGGGCCCTGGTCGCGTAGACCGAGATAGGCCCAGGAGTTGAATACAGGCTTTTTATGTGGTGCACCGCGAGAGCCTGTCTGAGGAAGGTGGAAAGGAACAAAGCTGACATCGAAGTACTGGATGGCGCGAAGGAACATGTCCTTGACGAAAGGCTCGGGAGGATTGGGAGCGGCGAGCTTGATCAGACAAGAGTGAGCGAGCTTGAGAGTAGGAAGGAAAGAACCATTAGCTAAGACAGGAGCGTAAGGAGCAGCAGGGAAGTAAGGGTGAGACATGGACATAAGAGAGGAGGCCAAGGCTGAGGGTGTGATAGCGTTAAGCATCATATTGGGTAAGCCTTTGATGATATCCTCCTTGTCAGTGACGACTGCTTGGATGAGTGTCTCGAAAGTCTTGTCTTTATCTTTATCACCGTAGGCGAGAGGATTGTCGAAAGCGAGCCAGAGTTTGAGGTTATTTTCACGCTCTCTTGCTCGAAGTCTAAGATCTGAGGACTTGCTGCCTGATGGGGGGTTGGAGAGGTGATGATCGATATCCTTTCGAACGCCTTCGGCGATGAGTTGCCTTGTATCGGTAAAGAATTCACGAAAGGCGATATCCAAGATGTGCATGGCACGGGCCTGTGGCTTTGTAAGGGGACCGGGATATGTCTGTGTCGGATTAATATGTACGGAGAAAGATATGCGAAGAAAAGCTTGATATGCCTAAGATAGGAGAGTAAGTAATAGAGGACGAGAGGAAAAAGAAGAAAGACGTACGAGAAAATGGTTGAGCGAATAAGATAAGACCTGAGCTCTCTTTGAAGCTACTGCAGGGAAACCGTCTTTTGGTGGCCAAGCAGCATGATTGATTTCATAACCGTTTTGGGAGGCGAGGAAGATCGTTGGTTGTTTGAAAGGGTTGATGAGCATAGGAAAACCGTCTGTGAGGGCGCCTTGACTGAGACCAAGAGGCTTCATGAGAGATGTAGCCAAAACCGCGGTGTTGCCAGTATGACAATAGCACAAGATACGTTCCAAGGAAGCCATGAGTTCCAAAGTCAAAGGGCAAGGTTTCTTCTTGTTGCGGATGAGAGCTGTTTGCTGTTTGTATATGTCCTCCATTATGCGAATGATTGGGTATGCGACCCAATTGTACAAATCTGGAAAGGCCTATGGATGAAAAGAGGTGGTTTGTGAGAGAGAAATGGATGGAGGAAGAAAAGGAGAGCTAACATCTGGGGTGAGAACGAGAAGATAGTTATGTATGACCTCGATGATGTCTTCATGTTTCCAAGCATTTGCTAGAGGGGAGATGATATCGTTGAAGATAGATCTAACCAAAAAAGGGATGAGGGAGGGAGGAGAGGGAGGAGAAAGGAGTACGGAGAAACGAACCTCCCTGTAGGATTTCGAAGAGCTCTGATGTCTACAGAGTAGACGAGTTCTGCGCGACAGGATGAAGGGCAATCGTCGACATCTATATGCTTTTGGAAGCGTTGTGATGGCAAGGCAGTGTCACAACGCTTGATGAAAATCGATGCTTTTTTACGATCTTGTTGAGTTTCGGCGAAGCCGCCTGCTATGGCAGCTGTGACAGTTCCTTGTTGGGTATCATGTTTTCCTGCGCGCGTGGCAGTACGATGTGCGATGTAATTGTAGAATTGACAGGCGACTGGTTTGAGTACCTGTTGACCGCCTTGATGAGGAGGAGGAGTGTCATCGATGTCCATATCATCGTCTGAATCGTGGGAGTCATGAATGTTTTGCGGTTGATGGTTTGGATCGTGACGAATGGACCGGTTGATGGTTGCGATGTGGGGAAGGAAGCATGAAGGGATAGCTGAAGCCTGTACGTTGCCTGCGGATCTGAGGAAAGCGAGGGGATATGCGTTGACATCTACGTCGTGAGAAGGTGGAGGAGTGGAGGATGAAGAAGGGTGGAGGGTGTCGTCGTCGTGTTGGAAGAGTTGGTCAGGAGTATTGAAAAGTTCGTGAATATTGTTCAACCTGACGAGGACACCGCACTGAGACTCGTTATGATCGATGAGAGGGGTCCTTCTGTATATCCTTTTACCAGCGAGATCGAACAAAGGGATCTCTATACCGTTATCGTCTAGGAGAGGGTGATCGTTGATATCTACTGGACGCCTTGCGTATTGATCCTTGTCGTCGTATATGTCCTTCTTATACTTTCGTTTTATGTCGTATGTAGGGATATTTTGCCAATCGTGTATGCGATAGCACCTAAAGGGAGGGTATTGAGATAAGATGAGATGAGAAGGAAAAGAAGGAGGAAATGAGGACGAACTCTATAGAAGTTGCTAGGGCGAAAGTGAGAAAGGCGACCTTTGAGTAATCGCGTTCCCTATTCCAATCTGCTGCTTCGTTTTCGACGTTGTCTGGAAGGGCGATTGAAGCGTTTTGACCGTATCGGGAAGTGATTAAGATTGGAGAGTTTGTGTTGAGGAAGTTATCTTTCTTCCAGAGTTGGGGAGCTTGATGTACCCAATCACGATAACCTTGTACGATGAGGTTGTGAAGGCTGCGTACAGCTTCGAAGTTCAAAGAGATTGAATGTTCCTCCCTGAAAGAAAAGGGATGAGGATGTGAGTGTGAGTGTGAAGAAGAAAGTATAGAGAGGGTGATATAAGATGAAAAATGAGAGGGAGATGTATGGGAGACATGTGCACACGATTTTCAAAGGAGTGTGGCATGCCGCGCATAATTACATCGATTATGCGCGGCATGTACACACGATTTCAAAAGGAGTGTGACATGCCGCGCATAATCGGTGTAATTATGCGCGGCATGTCGCACTCTCTTTGAAATCGTGTGCACATGCCGCGCATAATCTGTGTAATTATGCGCGGCATGCCACACTCCTTTTGAAATCGTGTGTACATGCCGCGCATAATCGATGTAATTATGCGCGGCATGCCACACTCATTTTGAAATCGTGTGTACATGCCGCGCATAATCTGTGTAATTATGCGCGGCATGCCACACTCATTTTGAAATCGTGTGTACATGCCGCGCATAATTACACAGATTATGCGCGGCATGCCACACTCCTTTTTAACACCATGCGCACATACATCCCATGGAATACCTCCAATATCTGGCACGTCTCTGCTCTCTGTTGGGGTGTGCATAGGATCCGCAGAATTCGGAACAACAGTGGAAATAGAAAAACACCATGACGCAATACAGCATCAACAAACGAATCATGGTGTCCCATAGAATCGTCCGATATGGATATGGTGATATCATGCATGCTTGAAAATATAGAATATGTTCACGTACATGATGTTCGTCGTATACCCCCAGTTGGGCTCGTTCCCGTCGAGATCTTGATCGTACACATCCCCGATCGTGTAGTATGCATGGTCACGTATCATCGGCAAGAAGTGTGCAAACATCATCACCATCTGCCGATAGTGCCGTCGACTCATCACAGACGATCCAGTAGAATATCCAGCAGCACAAGGCTCAAAGTGGCCACCAAGAAACTCGTTCGGAGCCATCGCGAGATACACATACTCGTTGTTCGCCTGTCCAAGATATAGCATTCGACCCTTTGTGTCGAAACCGACCATTCCGTGCTTCCCCCTGAAGCGTTTCTGTGGACGCTTCAGATCCATAGCAAAAATGAATCGAGGGCCGTTATCCGCGTTAGGAAGCAAAATGTCAAACCCGATGGAATTCGCGACCACGAGCTGATAGTCGATCATCGTCTGAGACGTGTCCATGAGAATCTCGCCTTTTCCGAAATCGAGCTTAAAGTGATTGTCGATACTAATCTTGTGGCGGCCAGAGAGAAGGTTGTAGACACGAGGATCCTTGGCTTCATAGTACTCCTGAAGCTTCGACAGCCTAAGTTTGTAGACAGGCGTCTCATCGAAAGGATCGATGTAGGTGGGGTCGTGAAGAGTGGTCCCGATGATGTTCTCAAGAACTTTGTTTTGGTGGACACGATCGTCCAGTTCGGCAAGATAGGCCTCAGAGACAGGAGCTATGTCCGCCAGGTAGGAAGCCGGCTCGAATGCACCCGCCATGCTAGAGGCACCCTCCTCGTCAGTTGGTCCACCGAAGGATACGTTGGTCGTATTGGCATAGCTGAATTTTAGGTGAGAATGATGTATTTGGACAATGTCAGAAAGTAGGAAGTACTTACATGTCACCCATGGTGTAATCTTCATCATAGGTATTTGAAGCAGTCGAAGCGGGGTTAACAAAAGTAGACATTGTGATGAATGTATAGAGAGGTGTGGTAGCTTGTGCTGAATCTGCTGATGGGCAAAGGTAAGCTGATTTGTAGTTGAGAGTTTGAGTACTTCAGTGAGTGTAGAAGTGGGTGAAAAAAAAGTCGTGAGCGGTCGAAGGGCACGGTGTTTTGAAGGCGGGTATTACGTGCAAAGATCGGTTAAGATAAAAATAAGCGAATTGACAGATAGCCATGAGGTAGCAGTTGGCAGTCATGGACTCCCCAGCCGCAAAGACATGAAAGGGAACTTCACAATAAAGCATGTTGCAGACTTGCAGTCTGACCACTATGACCAAAACCCATTGTGGTATATGAATGATAATCCACCATGATGATTCAGAAGCTATCTATGGATGATAAGCATGGCCCGATAAGCATATAGTACCAATACAGATTATATATGCATCACACTACTCAAGGAAGTACATAATGTACATTAAAGCATACAGAAGGGAGAGTAAATTAGTGTCATATGGCACTCACATGCCTGGGAGCAAGCAAGAGAGAACCCATATCAGGATTAATAGAATTTACAGCTACTTAATGCTGAATAAGGCAATCAATCCACTTGTACTTGTAATTGTGACGTGCCAGCACGCCTCAGCCTAGGCAGTCCATTACTGTCAGGAAATTATGGACACCTGGATGTACCCGTGCTCATCCTTGCTACTGAATAAAAATATATCTACCAAAACCTGATGTACCGACATAATGTACCTGTACTGATAATGCTGCTTGATGACATGTCACGGAAATACGGAATGGCAGCTTGCGCTGATATCAAAGAGATGAAGGATAACATGTGCGTGATGACACGATTTTCTTGATCTACACCGACTTCAAGTTGATTCAGGTTTGAGCGGTTTGAGCGGCCATTCATCTGGTGGTTCACAACAGTTGTGGACATGTACGAGAAATGATCATGAGCGGCAGTGGCCTGGTAGGTTTCAGCGCCTCGCACACGCAGTGGACGACACACAAGTCACACGCGATGGAGCTCATGCACACGGGTCGCCAGAGCCTGGAAGCGAATATCGGCATGATCACAAGCGATGCGGGTCACAGCGTGCCTCATGCATGCTGTGGATAAGTCGCGCGTGATGGAGCTCATCTTCACAGAGCGCATGTGGAGCGCGCAACGCCAAGTTCAGGAAGTCAGAGCCTAAAGGCATACTCCAATCAAGTCGTGCTGGCCCATGCATGATGGGGCTCGTGACAACAGGGTGTAGCGCAGAGGGCGCTGCAGGGGACAGGGTCAGAATGACGAGGGCTTCAGTGTATACTGATGATGTTTTCTTTCGGACTACTTTCTAGCAATATCAATGTATTCATCATCACTCTGAATCCCGGACTTAAGCCTGAGCCCAGCCCAGCCCAGCCCGAGCTGTGGACCAGGGTCCAGCTCCAAGATCTTGTGAGCCCAAGCCCTCCCAAGCCCTCCCAAGCCCGGGCTTTTGAGCTGAGCCAGGGCCCTGCAAAGGCTGCAAATCACTAATCACCATCTACGGTCCGCGACGTCCGCAAGGGCAGATGCCTTGACCATGGTCCCGAAAATATCAACGGTTGACAGATGTCAAAAGATAAAATATAGGGAATATGGGAATGACGATTTACGAAGCTGGTAAGAATCCGTAGGATGTGTAGGAAGTGATAACGCGTGCAGCATGTCGAGTCAGTAAGGTAGTGATAAAGAAGTAAAATTATACTAACCTCAGACGACGAGGAAATGAAAGACTGAGGTTTACATGCGATCTAGACGCAGTTTAAGTACTTAAGAGAGATCGTCCATAAAGAGAACAAAGTGTGAACGTGAAAAGTGTAAAGAATCGCATTTACCGTGTACCATATGGAATCTGAGCAACTTGGACTTATGTCAGTGCTAGAAATGACAAACGTGGACAGCGTGTTGGGATCGACATCGAGAGCAACCGGGCGCAAGCACATGCGATCATTATCAATCAGAATCCTCCTATCAGTACTAGTATATAAAGTAGCACATCAGTAATATAGGGGTACTATCAGATGAGTGGGCGATCCCCACCCCAGTTGTTCGTGCGTGATCTCACATCTCACCATCCTCGACCACCAGCTCACACAGCAGTAACAAGAGAAGAGCGGTCAAAGTAAGAGTCGCATCGTAGGTACTAACACGCCAAAGTGAGCGATTGCGAAACAATCCTCCGACAGGATGCCCAAGGCAGTCCACTTCAGCTGAGTGGCAAATATTCTTGTCTACGGAATATCGTCACCGAAAGGACGATCGAATCATATTTTTCATATATATACTAGTATACATTCTGGAATCTTGATGGTATGAAAGGAATGAGTTCTCTCGAATGATCATCACACAACGAGAGGGTTGATGTTCCATACGTCCCATACTCCATGCACAACCCTGTGTGCGAAGCTTGAAGCTCTCGATGCGCACGCGTCTGATCTTCTAGCGGATCTTTACAACTCATTGTCGTGTCGCAACCGTGACACACATTACACATGGCATCGAACCTCTAGAAGACTTGTAAGACAACGGGGGGTCTCAGAAGAATGTGTAATCTACGATATTGTGTGCAAAATGAGAGAGATAGGGTGTTATGGATCTGTCGGTGTTGTCGGACTATCATCGGTAAGATGTGGACTTGCTAATTGAGAGGACGCGACGCCGCGTCCCTATCACGCCGCCCCACTCGTGAATGGACGATTTACACTTCTTCGTTGCGTAATTACCTGTCATTTCTCTACATTATTGACGGACCCGATTCCCGCTCGAGGAGCAACTTATAAAGAGCTTTAGTTAGCGTCGTTCACCTCAATCCTCATGCCTACTCATGCACGCTGTTACCGAGTCCTTGTCTATCGTGTCTACACGGATATCATCCGCGT
>Ga0210401_10006820_pt1 | contig 11553 bp, 5 predicted proteins | sample IncBWH32MmetaG_FD_150866 | JGI IMG/M metagenome (GOLD analysis project Ga0210401, IMG submission 150866) | Forest soil microbial communities from Barre Woods Harvard Forest LTER site, Petersham, Massachusetts, United States - Inc-BW-H-32-M | ecosystem: Environmental > Terrestrial > Soil >... | reverse complement strand
GCACCGGAGTTGCCCAGTTCAACGTTGCCGACATAAACCGGCGTGGCCTTTGAATTCCAATCGCCCCCTGCAGGAGTACCGGCCTCGAGGAGGATGTAAGGACCGGATTGAAGAGTTGTGCCGAGTGATTCCTGGAGGATGCCGCCAAGGTCGGCGTAAATGCTGCCCTGAGGTGTGATGACGGTGATGTTGCCTGGCTGCGCGGCGGCACCCGGGACCAGCGTCGTGCTCGACTCCGGGATCAGCGTATCTGCCACAATGCCGTTGCCATACACAGATTCATAAGGTTCTATCGGCAGGGTAGCGTTCGCGGGAAAAGAGTAGATGGGAATTGACGTCGTACCGCTGCTGCCCGCGTTCACATCGCCGGTCAGCGATGTGATGTTGATATCGCCCCCGTTGAAAGCGCCGACTGTGGAGGTGTCAACATTGATAGTGCCGAGAGCCGTCAGATTCACCGTGCCTCCGCCGGCGGTGTAAACCCCCAGGCCAAGATTGTTTGCAGTCATGATTTCACCCTCGAAAGCGGCCAAGTCTGGGGAACCCAAATCCAAGGAGACACCCACGCCGTTATTGTTGAGGGGGTCCTGTGCGCTGGGTGCAAGCGTGCCGGTGCAGATGATATTGACGTCGCCGCCGCCGAGAGCTGCGACAGTGGAACTGGGCATATCCAACGTGCTCGTCACAATATTGATCGTCGCCCCGGGCGCTGATGCAATATAAGGCATAAGATATGAATATACCAGCCCGGGAGCCAGAAGCGGACTTTTTAGGGTGCCTCCGTTGCCCACGGATAGGATTCCCAGGGCATTGCCAAGATTGATGAAACCGGCGGTGATGTCAAATGAGCCCGTTCCGCCCACGATCAAGGCGCCGTTGTTTCCCAATGGAGACTTGAGGGCGCTGTTCGATGCCAAGGCATCGATTGGGGCGAAATCGGGGTCAGTGTAGGTGGTCGTGTTTTGCGGCAACCAGGTGACTTCCTCTGTGACGATGTGACCGCTGGAATCCAGCTTGGGAATCCCGTCAACGCAAACTGGCAACCAGACCGATCCGGTTTCGAGAATGCTTTGAAGATTCTGGGAACTCGTTACCAGCGGGCCAGCCACGGTCAGCACCTGCGTGGCGGGATCGTAATCCAGGATATCAGTACTGAGGCCCCCGAACTTCAGGTACGCACTCAGATCGCTTTGCAGGGCAACGAGGTTTCCGTTGTCTGCGGAAAACGATTTGCTATCGAGGCCGCTCGTCGAAGGATCTGTGAGCGCTTCCTGCAAAATGGCGTACCAATTATTGGCCGTACCCTCCAGAAATGACTCCCCGGAAGGCAGGAGTTCGGACGACAACTTAAGGATGTCCTGAAAAGCCAGGGGCAGAGTGACGGACGTGAACGAAGTCGCATAGGAAATCTGGCCGCCGACGTTGATGGAGGTGACATCGTCCGGGTTCAAATTCTCCCCATAAAAAGAGCAGCCGGTCATGTCGACGCCGACAGTGATCTGCGCGAGCTTATCGACCTGCAGGGTGACGTTTTGCATGGTGCCAGCGATGTTGAGCACCACCGGATCTTCATTGTCCAACCCCGGGGGGGTAGCGGCGTGGTCTTGCGGACCAAATGCCACAACAGTGTTGCCGGAGGACCACTGAGTCAGGCTGCTGTCGGACATCAATAATTCTGAACCGGGTTCACCGGTAAAGCCGCCATTGTCGGAGGTATTGATTTGCAGATTCCCATACGGGGATGGAAACAGCGTGATGTCATTGTCGGGCAAGCTGACGCTGACGTCCTTGGGGTTGCTGGAGCTAATCGCGGTCACTTTGCCCAGCGTTACTCCGCCCGGACCCGCGTTGATAATCAATGTTGGCGGCAGAATCAGTTGAACGGCGCCATTGGGTCGCGGGATGTTATAACCCGTTAAATTGACGCTGTTGCCTGCGTTCAGGGTGACGGAATCATTCAGGCCGTAATTAAAAAGATGATTACCGGCAGTTGGAACCGAGTGGCGCCCACCGGTCACGGTGTTGTTATAGACTCCATTGGGATTTCGCACTTCCTGCAAATAAATGTCACCCACACCGCTCTGAACCGACTGTGAGACCGGGTTCCAGCCTGCGTTCAAAGTCCAACTGCCATCGACCAGGCTCAGCGCCACACCTTGCTGCTGGGACGTCCCGATTTCCTGGCCGGCGTTGATGACGCCTGCGCCATTGGCCACGATAAAATTCCCGTAAACGCTGCCGCCGGCGTTGATCATTACATTTCCCGGTTCAGAGCCAAAAGCTCCGCTTCCCGGATCGCTGACCGCAACTGTGGTGGTGGGAAAACTGATAACGTTGCCCCCGGCGTTGATGGTCACGTTTCCGCCGGCGGCGGTACTGACGCCGCCCAGACTGGGAGAAACCGTTTCGTAAGGCGGGGTTGCATTGTATGAGAAATAGCCACTCTGGCTGGAACCGCTGTTGACGTCCCCGAACTTCGTGGTCACGCTGATGCTTCCGCCTTTTTGGGTGGTGATACTGCCTGTGCCGGAGTTGGGGTTGCCTACTCCGGCGGATTTGGTCAACCAGCCGACCTGCACTTCATTGGCTGCCCAAAGATTGATATTTCCGTTTAGGGTTTGCAGGGTAGCGCTGCCATCAAGATAAATTCCATAGCTATAGGACGCCGGGGCGGTTGTTCCCGACCAGGCTGTGCCAGCTGTGAGATTGACGTTCCAATTGGCAGGGGCGTTTATTTGTGAACCGCTATCCAGTTCGATATTGTTTCCGGCGATCAGGTTTAAGATGGCGGGGACAGTTGAACTGGCGAACTGCGTCCACGACGCGCTCAGTGTAATGTTATTGACCGCCTGTAGATCAATTTGCGAATAGGGGAGTAAATCTCCAACCCCAAGCGTCGGACTGGTGGTGGAAAGGGATGCAGTGACAGTGCTGGACGAAAGCGTGAGAGAAGAAGGATTGAACAGGAGGGCAAAATCGTCGCCGGTGAGTGTAATCGGACTGGAATTCGCGCCCGGATCAAAAACTTCAACGATACCCGGGTGCGTTCCGGTAATATCGGCAACAGAAATCGTCGAACCGGAATCTGTGAACGTGCCACCCGCATTTAGAACGACAAATCCACCGGGATCGCCTGTGGCGGAAATTGCGGAGCCGGATTCCAGTGTGAGCTTTTGGCTCGCATCAATTTCAACAACCCCGTTTGCGCTTCCGACTGAATTGGCCGTGAGGGCTCCGGCCAGATCCACCGTCGGGGCTTTCACAGTGATGTTCCCGCCGTCGGCCGCGATGACCGAGCCGGCATTGAGGTCGATCTCCTTTCCGGCCTGCAATGAAATTGAACTGGGAATGGTGCCATTGATTGCGAGAGTCCACAGCGCATTCGCATTTAACGTAATATCATCGGAGGCCTGGAGATTGATTTGCGAAAGTCCCGATGATAAGGCAGCGATATCCAGTGCGAGTTGACCGTTTACCACGCTGCCGTCAGAGTTCAGAGTGATGTCTGCTGTGTCAATTGTCAGCGTGCCATTTGGATTACCGGCGGCGGCGGAGCCATTGATTGTGGAATTGAGCCCGCTCATCGTTGGGGCAGAAATAGAAACCTGCCCGGCGTTTCCGCCCTGGCTGGCGCCAGAAACATTGATGGAAGAACCGCCGGCATCTGAAAAACTGCCGGCTTGAATTTGAACTGAGCCGCCTGAATTGGGACTGGTGGCCGTTGAATCTCCGGCGGCGGAAATGGCCGAACTGGCGCCCAGCGTCACGGTACTGCTGCCGTTCAACTTGATCGTTCCGTTCACATCCTGGATTGAATTGGCCTGAAGCGTACCGTCCTGGCTTACATTGGCAGCGGTCATCGAAATAGAGCTGCCGTCGGCCATGACCGTACCGCTGTTGTTAATGTTGTTAGCGGCCTGGACCGTAATACCGCCGCCACCACCCGGCTGATTATTGCCCTGCGCTGAGGTTGTAGAACCAGCCCCCAAATTTACGATATCGCCGGCCACAAGTTGAATCGTTCCGTCCTGGCTCTGGATTGAATTGGCCTGAAGCGTTCCATATTGGTTTATATTGGCCGCAGTCATCGAAATAGAGCTGCCGTCGGCCGTGACCGTACCGCTGGTGTTGATGGCGTTTGCGGCCTGCACTGTGATGCCGCCACCAGTGTCCGCATTATTGCCCTCCGCTGAAGTTGTAGAACCAGCCCCCAAATTCACGGTGCCACCGGCCACATCGGCCACAAGTTGAATCGTTCCGTTTACGTCCTTGACTGAATCGGCCTGTATCAAACCGTTTTGGTTGACGAGTTGTGCCTGCGCCACCACGCTGCCGCCGGCGGCGGTCAAATTGCCTTCATTGTCTACGGAGCCCTGCGGGAGGGTGACCTGGGCGCTGAGACCCTGGCCATTCGGAGACATCGAGACAAGGACGGTTTCGCCGGCGTAGAGCCCGATGTGACCATTCTGGGCGGTGATGCTTCCGTTACCCTTGCCGTCGCCGTTAATAATGTCGCTGGCAATCAGATAGGCAGTTCCGCCGCCGGTCATAATGATTTTGCCGTAATTAACGATTTGGGCGGAAGGCGGCGGCGCGTCAAAAGACCAGGGGCCTCCGCCGGAAAGGTTCAGGTTTGGGGTGGACGCAGTGGTCATGATTAGGCCGTGCGTTTTGATGGTCGCCGAACCGCCTACCGTGAACCCATATGGATTCTGCAGAATCACATAGCCCGGGGCGTTAATATCGCCGTTGATGGTGGAGGAGGCGTTCTCGCCGATGTAGTTCCAGGTGACTGATGAAGATGAAGGCTGGTTGAAATTGACGATTTCGCCTTGGTTAACATCGAAGGTTTGCCAGTTAATGAAGGAGTTAGCGGTCGTCTGATTGATGTTGAATGTGTTCCCGGAAGTGCTGAAAGTGGTGCCTGGAGTACCACTTCCCCCGGTTGGATTGGCATCCGTACGAAGCGCGGACAGAAGGCCGAACGATAACAACGCCAACCAAACAAATGCTCGCCGCCAATGAGAAAACAAATCCATAATCATTTGTGAACTAAAAAGACCCACGAAACTGAATGTCATATCTCAGTTGCCAGTTTATTAGTTTCTTCAAAAGAATATTGTGACAATTCTGTGAATATTTGGGATGAGATTTTGGGTTTGGTCACGGCTCGGCGCATGCCATCCTTCCTCAAAAGATCAAAACTGGCCCGTCAGCGAGAAATTAAAGTAGGGCTGGTAGGCTTGAATAGTGCCGGCGGTCCGGAGCGACCATGAGAAAAGGAATTGCGCCTGCCAGTGTGAACCGACTGAAGTCGAGAATCCGAAACCCGTGCCCCAAAGCGGAATATTACCCGGGCGTCCATTGGGATCGATCAAATCAACGCTGGCGAAGTCCATGTAGATTGAACCGCGAACGGTCAAGGGAGCTCCGCCGTAAACATCGCCGACGACCAACGGTGCGGTTTGTTGGTCCACACTGGCATGCCAGCCCTCGTCCCCGAATACTTCGCCTTCGTGATAGCCTCGCACACTGTTGACGCCGCCCCCGCCAAATTGCTCGGTGCTGATCAGGGGTTCGGTCGCCCATTGGCCGTCCACGCGGACGGTCGTTGTCCAATTGGTGTAAAGATCAAATTGTTGCGAGAAACTTGGCTTGATAACGACCCAGTGGCCAGTGGATTCGGAAGAGCCGGTAATGGATTGAAGGCTCTTGGCTCCGGAAAGGCCGGCGGCCGGGGGGTTCGTGGAAGTTGCGGAATAGGTGGTGGTACTGGTATACAAGAGGTTGGCACTCAGGTGGAGACCGACCGTGGCGGGACCCAAAAAATCAACCATGTTCCCGCTGAAATTTAATTCCAGCGGCAGGTAGTCAACCTCCGGTTTGGTCGGGGGCGTTGGGGAAGGGACATAGGTGGTTCTTTCAGTGAACACTCCGCTTGCGGATTTGAAGAATTCGTTAAAAATAAAATTGTTGGTCTGAAAATTGTCCGCCGAATAAACTTTATAGTCCAATCCCCCCGAGATGGTGGACAGGAAACCGTCAGCCTCGGGCAAGGGCTGGCTCAACTGGAAGCCTACGTCTTCGTTGATGGTGATTCCCTCCTGTACCTCCTGCTGGCTGACGACGCGCACATCCGGAACATTGAACAGAGTTGCGTTCTTGAGGTTTTGCAGGCCGGTATCAATGGTAGCCCGGGTCGCATACAAGGTCAGGTCCGGTTGCCCTGATGGCGGCGGCAGGTTGAATTGGCGGGTTGCTTCGCTATAGCCGAAGCTTCCGGGATTGGCGGCAATCTGGTTTTCCAACGATTCCGGATTGCCCAGGGGCAGACGATAGAACGCGCTGTAATTGGCGACGCGCGGTTCATCATAAAAGGGCCATGGATTTATTTTGTACATTTCTGGCGAAAAACTGTATTGGACGCCAACTGAATGTTCATTCTGCCAGAGGTTGCCGTAAACGGCCGAGCTGTTGACACGCAGGTCCGGAGTGCCCGGAGAGTTTTGATTGTTCAATTCGACTTTGCCGTGCAGGGGCGGACGGTCGTTGACTTTAAGGGTCAGGTCGCTGGTGCCCGACGTTGGACCAGGGCCGATGAGGGGATAAACCTGTCGGTCCTGATTGAGGTTGGCCCGGCCCAACTCGGCGTTGAATATGGGAACGTTAAGCACCGTGTTCGCGTGCAGGCTGGGCAGCGAGCGCATCACGTTGTTGGAGCTGAAGTAGTGGTTGCCGACCACATCAATGTTTGCCAGGCGGCCCTCGTAGACTTGCAATTTCACGGTAGCGTTGGTGAGTGTCTGCCGGGGCACGCCTACTTTCACAGTTTCGTAACCGCGCTCGTAATATGCCTGCTGGAGTTGTTCCACAGCCGTCTGAACTCCTGCAAAGGAGACGTTGGTGCCAAAGGCGCCGTCAATATTGGTAAGCGTTTCGGCAATCGTTTGCGGCGGGAGGATTGAATTGCCCGAAATCACGTAATGCTGGACGTTTAATCCAGGCGCGGTATTGGTGTTGACCACGTGGATGCGATGATCATTTACTTCCGCTTCAGTCCTGGCCATTTGCTGCATCAAAAGTTTGGCCGCGGCGGCGAGTTGTTCGGGCGTGGCCGGTTTGGGCGGATGCCAGGGCGGCATCGGCGGCGGCGGCGAATTTGTGGCGGCCAACTCGGGAGCGGGATGCGGAGCGGCCGTCGGCGGAGGCGACCAGGCGGGCAGTTCCGCAGGGTTGGTCGGGCTGAAAAACCGCACACCGGAAATAATGATTTGTGGCGAGGCGGCCTGGAAAACGTTCATGGTGACGATGCCGTTGGCGATCTTTTCTGTGGCGATAGCGACGCTTTCCCTGGGATGACCTTCCTTCTGGTATTCGGCCTGTAGCGCAAAGGCGGCTTCGGCAATTTCGCTCAAACTCACGTTGGTCCCGGTGTATTTGGAAAGAATGGGGAAGACGGCGTCCATTGAAATTTTAGGGCCGCCTTCGACGTCGAATGTTTCAACCGTGAAATGAGGCGCGGCATTCGTTTCGCCAGGCGAGTCAGCGCCCGGAGCATTCGTCGCCAGCAGGATCCCGACGAGAAGACCGAGTGTGAAAAACGCGCGTATCGGGCCATTCCGCAATTCAATCTGTCCCTCTAACGCATGCAGCGGCGACACCGCCACTGCAAGCGCACGGGCAGAGGTAACAAGAAGGTTTGCCGGAAACGACACGACGCGGCAAAGGCTGGACGATAAGTATTACAGATTTCTGTCGGGAATGTGACAATCCGGAAACAATGGCCGGTAGAGTGAGCGAATATCGGCTTAAAATGTGGTCTTTGAATTGTCAGTTCGTTTTCAAAACTGTCATCGGTTTGTAACAAATTCGTTTTGCGGGATTCCGCCGCAGCGCGGCGTCCCTACCTTTTAATCGTCCATGCCGAGGAATCTGCCGCGGGGAGCAACGCTGAAATCAAATGGCTTGCCGTCTTTGCGGCCTTCAACCTCGAATGGAAGGACGTTGTTCTTTTTTACAAACGATTTATCCACGCGCAGGATCGTGCCGTTGCCAATGTGATTTTCAATGGTTGCGCGGGCGCCGGCAGGCACTTCGTCCAAAGAGACTTCTTTGCTCAAGAGTGTGCCGTCTGCGGCCGCGTTAAAACTGGTTTTGGCGCCATCCGGAGCCGTGAAGGTGACGTCGAAATTCGTGCCGTCGTCGTCGAGATTTTCGTCAATCGTTTCCACTTTGCCGTCATTCAACTGGGCGGCTATGGTTTTCTGGACGGAATCAGGTGTGTCGGTCAGGGCGACTTGCCGGCTGGAAAGTGTTCCGTCTTCGTCTAGGGTGAAGTCTACTTCTTTTCCATTCCTGCCGGGCCCTTCAATGTCGTACGAGATGTCTGTTTCATCCAGATTTTTATCAATGCTATCGGGGCCGCTGCCGCTCAATTCGGATTTTATGGTCTGCCGGACTTCTGCCGGTGTTTCGGCGAGGGTCACTCTGACGCTCACAAGGGTGCCGTCCTGCGCCACGGTGAAATCGCGCTTGAAGCCATCTTTGCCGGTCAGGTCGACATCATAGACCGTGTCCTTGTCTTCGGCGCGTTTTGTGATGCCGCCCAGTTTGCCATCGGCGACTTGATTTTGGATCGCCTTTTGGACGGCTCCTGGGGTATCGGACAGGGCAACCGATTCATCGGCCTGGGCCGAGACGCCACTTGCGACTATGCCGCAGATGAGAAGCACAGAAACGATGGGTTTTGCTTTCATTAGGGAAAGCGTGCGGGTCCGGCTGATGGGATTATCGGCGATGATGACGATGGTGGTGGTGATGCCGATGATGCTTATGATGGGGCCGATGGCGCCCTGCGGCGTTGGCATCGGGAGAAAAATAGAAAAATACCGAGGCCACGAGAGCGAGGAGGATAAATTTTTTCATAACTTCGGGCTCAACAGCAATTGACTGAACTATTACGATTAGACGGACACAAGTAAAGTCTAAAAACCTTTACTTGCCTTTCTTTCCAAGGTGGCGCAACTTTTGGAATGCAGCCGGGCCAGCGACGACTTCTGCATTTTCTGGGAAATTGGGCGATCAACACCCTCGCGGTGGCGATCGCCGCTATGATCCTGCACAATCATATCCATTGCGATGGGCTGGCGTACCTTGTGATAGCTTCGCTGCTGCTGGGCATTTTGAACGCTTTTGTGCGGCCGATTTTGCTGCTGTTGGCCCTTCCATTTCTGATTGTGACTCTGGGTCTCTTCACTTGGGTCATCAACGCGCTCTTGCTTTATCTTGTGGGCCTGGTCATGGCGCCCCATTTTCAGGTTGATACCTTTCTTTTCGCGTTTGTGGGTTCGCTCATCATTAGCATTGTTTCCACTGCGCTAAATATTATGACCGGCAACGCCCGCCTCTCAGTCAGCCGCGGTCCCCCGCGGGACAAAAAATCGAACGATGATGATGTGATCGATGTATGAATGTGCCGCTTGGTCCAATCTTCTATCTTCAATCTGCATTATCCCCGCCCAATCCAACCGCCGCCCACAACCAAATCCTCCTGGTAAAAAACCGCCGCCTGGCCTGGCGTGATTGCCCGTTGCGGCGAATGCAGTTTCACCTTCACGTGACCGTTATCAGATGGCGTCACCGTAGCGGGTGTGCCCGGATGATTGTAACGGATTTTCGCCGTCACTTCGATTGGTCCGGCAATCCGGTCAAACGGAATCCAGTTGCAGTTTGTCGTGGTAAATTCGTCACGATCCAGGGCCGCGCCGTCACCCACTACCACGCGATTGTTTTCCGCGTCCAGTTCCACCACGTACACCGGCTCAGGCGTGGTAATGCCCAGGCCGCGCCGCTGGCCGATAGTATAAAACTCGATGCCGTCATGATGCCCAAGCACCTGGCCGCGCAAATCCACAATCTCGCCGCGATGCTTTTGCACCAGCTTCGCCTGCTGGAGAAACCCCCCGTAATTGTTGTCCGGCACAAAACAAATTTCCATGCTCTCTTCCTTGTCAGCCGTCTTGAGATTGCAATGCCGCGCCACGGCGCGGGTGTCGCTCTTGGTCTTTTCACCCAGCGGAAACATCGCGCGCGCAAGCTGGTCCTGCCGCAGCGAAAACAGAAAATAGCTCTGGTCCTTGCGCGGGTCGCGTCCGCGCTTGAGTAAATGGCGCGAACCATCTTCGCTCCGCTCAATCCGGGCGAAATGGCCGGTGGCGATGAAATCCGCGCCGAGCTGGTCCGCACGGTCAATCAGCCGGCCGAACTTGAGGTTTTGATTGCACATCACGCACGGATTTGGTGTGCGCCCGGCCTTGTATTCATCCGCAAAATATTGGATGACGTGCTTCTGAAACTCCGCCGCCTCGTCAATCAGGTAATATGGAATTCCTAATGAGTGGCAAACCGCCCGGGCGTCCGTCACCGCCTGCGGCCCGCAACACTTGTCCTCGGCGCGATTCACGCAATCCTGCGGCCAGAGTTTGAGCGTGATGCCGATGACATCATAGCCCTGTTCAAGCAAAAGGGCGGCCGTTGCCGAGGAATCTACTCCCCCGCTCATGCCACAAACCACCCGTTGACGCTTTTCCGAAGTCACAAGTGAACAGTATATGATTTTCGGGCAAAGTGTAAAATGGTTTGGTTGGCAAACCAAACCCCGAATGCTGCCGCAAAAATGCAATGTCCCTTGCCGCAAACTGCATGATACGGAACGTGACGATTGCCCGGAACTTTTCATTTTCCAAACAAATGGGGCAATTTTGACACGGCACTTTTTCTGCTAAGGGATTGCGGAGTTATAGTCCCAACCAATGTCAAACAATACGGATTATTTGGGCACACTGGAGGCGGCGATTCGAATACAGCACCAATGCAAGCCGACCTATAGAAATACCGTTTTTGTCGAGGAGAAGACAGCGGACGATGAAATTGTCTGGCAGGGCGACGTGGAATCGTTTGATTTAACCGGCCACGTGGAAGCCAGGGTCTGTTATTCGTGGCAGCACATTGACGGCACGGGCGAAGTAAAAATCTTCGCCGTTTTGGGAAGCAGGTTCATTGATTCGCCAAACAAAGCGGTTCAAGCGGCGATTATTACGAACGCACAACCGCCCGGCCACCGATTTTCAAAGGAAATGGAATTGCTGAAACAACAGCTTGAGGAATGCAAAAAACTTTTTCGTCAAATGGGAATGAGAATCGAGGATTTGGCCGCTGCAATTCATGCAGGGTAAGGAAGCCGGGAAGCCATCAAACAGAAGCGGAAATCCACAAGGCAGCCCCAACCTGACGCCGGTCAATTCAATTGGCATGAAAACAGACCTTCTCATCTCGGTCTTTGCTGCCGGCCTTTCGATAGGCAGCGTACTTGTTGTCAAAGGCGGCAACGGATTTGTACCGTCTACCGAACCTGCTGCGTCTGGTGCGCCGAAGGCGACAACAGCAACTACTGAAGACGTTGCAGGTGCTACAGACATTGCAGGTGATACAGGCAATGTTGGCGCCGCATTCGTAATTCGGGAAGACGCAGCATCCCCTGCACCTGTTACCGCA
>Ga0210401_10006819_pt1 | contig 11553 bp, 10 predicted proteins | sample IncBWH32MmetaG_FD_150866 | JGI IMG/M metagenome (GOLD analysis project Ga0210401, IMG submission 150866) | Forest soil microbial communities from Barre Woods Harvard Forest LTER site, Petersham, Massachusetts, United States - Inc-BW-H-32-M | ecosystem: Environmental > Terrestrial > Soil >... | reverse complement strand
CGGTCGTCGAGCGCGGCGTCTTGGAGAGCAACGCCAATCCGGACCCGTACCGCCTGGGGATCCTCTGTGACGTCGTAGCCGGCAACCGAGGCCGTGCCCGTACTTGGACGCAACAGCGTGCACAAGATGCGCACGACTGTCGATTTTCCTGCCCCATTTGGACCGAGGAAGCCGTAGATCTCGCCACTCCGCACGGACAGGTCAAGACCGTCGACGGCCAACGTCGAGCCAAATCGACGGATCAGCCCACTCGTCACTACGGCTGGTTTGGGAAGCTCCTCGTGGGGTGCGGAAAGACCTGAAGAACCCGCCCCATACCGATGAGAATCATCCATACCCTATAGTATCTGCTATACTGGATGGTAGCGCAACCATGAATCTTCAGCCCCTTACGCCAGAGCGCCGGCGCCAGCAAACGCGTGATCACCTTTTGGCCGCGGCCGCCGAAGTCTTCGCCGAACGCGGTTTTCACGGCACATCGCTCGATGAGGTTGCCGCAGTCGCAGGGTTCACCAAGGGTGCGGTCTACTCCAACTTCAAGAACAAGGAGGATCTCTTCCTCGCCTTGTTCAAGGCGAACTACGACCGGGAAATGGACGCTATTCGGACAACCCTCAGGAACTCCGAGGTGCCACCAGAAGCCCGGATCTCGGACTTCGTCGCATTAATCCGAGACCAGACGGCCATAGGGGGCCGGAACCTCAGCCTGCTGTACCAAGAGTTCTCCCTTTACGCCGCGCGCAATCCCGAAGTGCACCAGGAGCTGCGTCGAATCGACGACGAAGGAGCTCAGGCCCTCGCAGACATTCTTCAGGCCGAGAGAGAACGAGTCGGGCTCGAGCCCCTGGCATCGCCACTTCAGACCGCGAGGATCGTTGAGATCCTTTTTCGAGGCATTGGCCAATTGCGCGTGCTTCAACCTGACGTGGCCGACGACAAGTTCGTGGAGGCCGCCATCGCATTCGTCGCCCGCGGGTTGGGTGACCCTGTCGATTAGTCGAGGGCTGAGTCAGGGTTGTCCCACCTACCGATGGAGACACCCTCGGCAAAGGGAAGGGTTCTACGGCTCCTGAAACGCCGAGGTGTAGCAGACAGCCACGAGCAGACCTTCCGGGCTCAACAGCCGAGCGGTGATCTGACCCCAGGGCTCCGTGCGAACACCGTGGATGAGCTGAAAGCCCTTGGCAGTGAGCTCAGCTGCTGCAGCGGCCACGTCAGCGACCTCGAACTCGACACTTGCCTGGGGGATGGGGGTCTCGGAAGGCCATTCGGTGGTTCCGAAGCAGGCATTCGCTGCCTCAGAAAGGGGCCAGAGCCCGAAGTGTTTCGTCCCGTCAAGCTCGTGGGTGAACACGTAGTCGCCTTCTTGGCCCTCAAAGGCCAAGCCTAAGGCGTCCGCGTAGAAGGACCGAGATGCCTCAAGGTCTCGCACGATCGGGGCGATGCTCGTTAGAAACAAGACGTCCATCGGTTTGCACCTCCGCGCGGTGTTATTGGAGGACGAACTCGTTTCCGTCCGGGTCAGTGAATACAGCCTCCTTGCCCCACGGCTGACTCTCTGGCGGTCCCTCGAATCGCACACCATTGGCGACGAGACGGTCGTACTCTGCATCGAGGTCTGCCACCCTCAACACGAGGCCTCGCAGCGAACCCGCTGGCATCGTCTCGAACCAGTCGACGAGAGTGAGTGATGGGCCCCCGCCGGGCGGCGCCACCTGGAGCCAGCGCATGCCGGGGAGCGAAGAGTCGTCCCGAAGCAACTCGAAGCCGAGCTGGTCGACGTAGAAGGCCTTCGCCCGTTCCTGGTCTGATACTGGAACCGAGATGACCGCTACCTGCGTGTTTGTCTGATGGGTCAGTGTCATGCCACCAGGATACGTAGGTATCTGCCTACCTGTCAAGGGTAGGAGAATGCCTACGTATAATGTCCCGGTGCCCGGGCCAGACGTCTTCTCAGCACTCTCCAGCCCGGTGCGGCGGTCGCTACTCGAACTCTTGGGTGAACAGCCCCAAACCGTGGAGGAACTGGCGGGACACTTCGACATGCGTCGCCCGAGCGTGTCGCAACACCTGCGCATTCTGAAGGACAGCGGGCTCGTACGAGAGCAACGATCCGGACGCCACCGCGTGTATCGGATCGACGCCAGGCCGCTCCGAGAAGCGGCCGACTGGCTGCACCCATTCGAGAGGTTCTGGCGCGAGCGGCTGAACTCCCTCGCCGAGTTGCTGGACGAAGACAACGCATGAGCCAGCTGCGCACGATCAAAGTCGACCAGTTTCTCGCCCACCCGCCGAGCCGTGTGTGGCGGGCCCTCATCGACCCCGACTTGCTCGGCCGCTGGTTGATGCCGAACGACTTCCAGCCCCGGGTCGGGCATCGCTTCACATTCGACGCAGGCTCGTTCGGCAAGCCCGAGTGCGAGGTCCTCGAGCTCGAGGAGGAGCGGCTGCTTCGCATCTCGTGGAGAAACCGGTCGCTCGATACGGTCTTGACCTGGCGCCTGGTGCCACAAGGATCGGGCACCCGCATGCTCGTCGAGCATTCAGGCTTCGACGTCGATGACGGCTTCCAGAGCGATGCCTTCGACGCCATGGGCGACGGATGGAGTGAAAGGGTTGCGACGACGCTGGCCAGCTTTCTCGACTCTCTCGCGCTCGAAGAACCGGGATAATCTCCGATCGACGCGCGGGTCGCTCCAACAAAAGCTGTCGATAAGGATCGCACTAACCACCTGTCGTACGGCAGGCGCTGCAGTGGCTGAGGGCGGCGAGTCTTTCCGTGCCCCTGCGTGCCACTCGCCGAATCACGTCATTTCGTGCCACACGCAACAGCAAAGAGGGGATACCAGGAAATAACACCGAATAAGTGTGGATAGCTCCCTAGCTGGGCCTTCGTGCTAACGCCCACATCGCGAAGTCACGGCCGATGGACTTCCCAAGCTGAGAACGCGGGTTCGATTCCCGTCGCCCGCTCTCGGCAAACCTCGCAGGTAGGCGGTGTCTTTCTACGGAGTGGGTCGGATGGCACTGGTGGGAAATCGCGTAACAAAGAACGAGTTCGTGCCCCAACAGCGCTCGCCGTGCCCCAAGAAGGTGCGCGTTCTCTGCTACCCAGGCTGAGGACTTCGTCGGATAGCCGTTCTCAGCTGTCATAGCTGGGACTCGACTCAACGCTTAGGTTCGACCACCTGTGATCCATTGCGCCCCGGTCGGCGCCTGATCACTGATGATGACAAGACGTGGCAGATGGACATGACCGGTGGTCTAGACCCGGCCAACGGTTCCCAAGCCTCGATCGTCACCGGCGCCGACGACCATTCGCGCTATTGCCCTGGGCGATGCCCGATGGACGTTTGCCTGTGAAAGAGTGGCCGCCGCCCTTCGTCGGGGGGATCTATGTGGACTTGGGGAGTCAGAAGCGCTCTCGCTTTCCTGCTGCTGCTCATTGGCCTGACCATTGCCGCCGCAGCGTCCGCCGCCCCTGTTCCGGTGATCTCGGTCACACCCGCTACCAATCTGACCGATGGCGAACAGGTCACGGTGACTGGCAGCGGTTTTGCGGCCCAGTCGTTCGAGCTCGGCTTATTTGAATGCCCGTCCAGTAAGGACTTCGGCTCATGTGGGTCCAATTCGATGCAGATAGCCGTAGGCCCGTCGGGTGCCTTTGCCGAGCGCTTCAGGGTTTCCCGCCTGATCATTACGCAATCGTCAGGGGGTTCGACCACCGTTGATTGCGCTCAGCTTGGAACCTGCGTACTAAAAGCGATCGACTTCAGTAACGGGCCAAGCGCCGACGCGGCGCTGAAGTTCAACCCCAGATCACGATTCCAGGTGAGTCTGAGTGTCGATCAACAGGGAACAATCGACGGCGGCCACCAAGGTGCCATTCTGCATGGGGAGATCACATGTGTGAGACATATGGTTGTTCAGCTGTCGGGGACCCTCACTCAATCGCAACCGCCACTGACCTTTCGACAGCCACTCTTCGCCGATCCAAACCACTACCAGCTCGTGACCTGTCATCAAGGCGCGATCTCCTGGAACGCAACGGTGTCCTCGTGGCCGGGCAGGCTCGCCATGGGAGGTGCCGCTGGACTTTTCAAGGAGGGTAAGGCCACAGTCACAGTTGTCGCCTCGCTTCCGTCAACGAATGCACCGCTCGCACAGACCACAGCGGCCGCAAATCTTCAAGGTCAGCCGGAAAGAGGAAGGCCTATCTACTACCTGGCCCTGGGCGAGTCTCTCGCGCATGGCTACGCTGCCCCACCGGGCTTTGGGTACACCAACGATTTGCTGGCTCACCTCCGTAAAGACCGACCCAATCTGCAGCTCGTCGAAATTAGCTGCAACGATGAAACGACATCTCAGGCGGTTGGCGGAGATGCTTGCCTTTACGGTTCTTCCGCGAATGGCACCCGTCTCACTCAGCTTCAAGCAGCTGAGGCCTTCTTAAGGATCCATCGCGGCTCAGTAGCTCTTGTCACAATCGACCTCGGAGGTGTCGACCTGATTCGTTGCTCGACTGCCGCGTGTGTGTCTCGAGCCGAAACGACTCTCGGCCCAAATCTGTCCACAATCGTTGGAGGTCTTCGTCAGGCCGGCGGCAATATTCCCATCGTCGGAGACAACTTCTTCGATCCGGTCCTGGCGGAGTGGTTCAATCCTTCCCAACGCGCCTATGCCAACGCATCGGTGCCGGGAATCGGAGCCTTCAATTCGTTTCTGACTTCCACCTACCAACATCTTGGAGTCAGCGTTGCCGACATCCAAGGAGCGTTTCGAACAGCAAACACGGCGTCAATAGCTTCCCAATGGGGAAAGATTCCAACGAATGTTTACATGATCTGTCGATACACGGACATTCCCTGTCCGCGACCGTTGATCGACGCGGATGCCAACGCTGCGGGATATCGCATTTTCGCAAGATCGTTTTCGACGGTGGTGGACCCCTTGGTGCGATCGACGCATCCATAGATTGCGCCCTCAGCTTGCATGGCCGAGGGCGGTGCGGCCGATCGTGCCCCACCGTGCCGCTCGCCGAAATCGCACCAATTCGTGCCATACGCAACAACAAAGAGGGGATAGCAGCGAATAGCCCTTAGCTGGACATCTTCACTTCAGAGCAGGTCAGCCAAAGATCCGCTTGCGGGCTTCCCAGGCTGAGAACGCGGGTTCGATTCCCGTCGCCCGCTCTCGTGTGATGAATCAAGACATGGGAGAGCGATGTCTCAAGACGTCGTAGAGCTGGAATTTCGACCGCGTAAGGAATCCAGAGCGCCGAAGAGTCGTCAGTGGGTGACGTGTAGGTCGGATGCGTAGGAGTCGTCGAGCACGGTCCCGGTACCCGAGGCGGAGTCGATCTGCTGGAGGTACGCCTCGATCGCGAGAAGCGGCTTGTTGGCAGTCTCCTTGGGAACCGACCCATCGACAGAGAGGTGGAGGGTGTACGTCACCGAGGACTTGGCCGGCACCATGGTGCCCTGGAGCGGCCCCTCATACCCAGCGATGCTGTCGCCGGAGGCGGTGTCGCCGCTCAAGCTGATCGGTGTGAATGGGCCCGAGGCGCCCGCGGCCGAATAGCTCAGGTGTACCTGCGACGCTTGGACGGTGCCGGGAGAGTCTCCGGGGAAGAGCTCGAACTCCGCCTGCGCGTTTGGAAGGGGCTCATCCGAGGGGTTGTTGACCGTCACCGTAAACGTTGTCGATGGCCCGCCAGCCACAACCGATGACGGGAAGTCGGCATGAATCGTCGGGGCATGAGCCTTTGCTGTGCCCTGGTAAATCAGCGAATCAGCCGACTGTCCCCCATCACCCTCGATCGCAGCCACGTCACAGACCAAGTCGCTGCTAGACGCCGTGTATTTGATGGTCGCCGTCCCGTTGTCATCGGTCGTGGCGTGCGTCTTGCTCAGCTTCCCGCACTGACCCTTGCCAGTCCGAGAATAAGTCTCGAAAGTGAGGGGGTCGCCCGACACGGCGTTGCCGCTCGTGTCGCCCACGAACACCTCGAGCGACGCCTTGCCGTTGGCGTCCAGCCTGGTTGGTAGGGCGTCGGCAAAGATGTAAGCGATCGTGCTGCCGGTCGGCGAGGATGGGTGCTGCGCCATCGCCTCGCTCTGCACGCAACCCTTGCCCGCACCCAAGGTGTCGTACGCCAGGTTCGAGAACTCGGTCTGGACGTAGTACTTACCGCCGTTGATCACCTGGTTGTACTCGGTAGTGCCGGGATCCTTCGGATTGGTCGACCCGAGCGGGGGGCCATAGTTCTGCGCGCAGATGTCGCCGATCTCGTTGGCGGAGGAGTCGTTCCAGGCGAAAGCGGGGTCGGACGGGTCCGTGATCGCTTCGCTGAGCTCGTGACTCAGGGTACTGACCGCACCGTCGGCCGTGGCGTTGCCGTTGGGTGCCTGGCCGGAAGGGCATGCGTCAGGTTCGTAGGGGATGTCGGCATAGTCGATGTAGCTGGGGCCCGAACCGAAAGAGCGGTGGTAGCCGCAGTAGCTCGAGACCGAGGTGGATCCGTCACGGTCCTGGGTCTCGACGTTGGGCCCAAGAAATACCGGATAAAAGTGGTCGGCGTCGGTCGGCAAGCCCTGTTTTTGTGCGAGCTTGGTCAGCTCGTCGCGGAGTTGCTGGTCGGTAATGCACGCTGTATTGCCGCCCGTTGGCTTGCAGCCGTTGGCCGGGAGCGTGTCCGTGTCGACGATCGCTTTGCCCGCACTGAAGTCGTAATTCACGTACTGCTTCGCGCCTGCGTTCTGCTGGTAGTACTCGCCGTCGACGGAGTACACGTTGGTTGTCTGCCCGCTTGCTGCTGCGATGTTCACGACGTAGCCGTTAATGATGCTCTCGTAGCTGGCGGGGAACTGATCGGGAGAACCTGATGGCGCCCAGTAGATCGGGGTCACGGTGAGCCCGGTTGCGCTGTCCGTATCGAGTACTGGACCACCTTGGTAGTTGAGGGGCGGGGTACACCCGTCGCAGTAGTGCTTGTCGCCGCTCTGCGCAGCACCGGCTGACGCCGCAGCACTGACGATCAGCACTACGCCAATGGCCGCGGCCAGAGAAGTCATTGCTCGCCGGTGAAGAGGGCGACGCGCAGAACGAGGCGTCAGTCGGGCCAACACCGGTCCACCTCCGATCGATCACTCCGAATGGCCTGAGAATCGCACTCTAGAACGTCGGGGCATTGCGGTTGCGGGCTGGATCAGCATGCCGCGGCGCCCGCTACCCCACTAGCGAACGGGGTTGCTTCGCCAAATTCGTCAGAGGGCCGATGATGTGGAGCACGCGCCGAACAGCGAGGAATTCGGTCCGGCACCGATCCCGCATGACCAGTGGCCTAGCGGGGGTGCATCTGGTGTCTACGGCCCGCCGCATTCGCGGCAGTAGCCCTGGAAGAGCACCTCTCTGTTGACGATCCGATAGCCGAAGCGGTCCGACCGTGGCAACTCGAGCGCGTCCATTCCTTGCGGATGCACGTCGCGTAGGTCACCGCATTTGAGGCACACGAGGTGGTGATGGCCGTCCTTGGTGTTGGGGTCGTATCGGGTAGGGCCGCTGCCCGTGTCCACCTGCTGAACCTCCCCCATCGACACCAGCTCGTTGAGCGTGTTGTACACGGTTGCCAGGCTCACCTCTGGGAGACGCCCCCGAGCGCGCTCCAGCACCTCTTCCGCTGTGAGATGGACGTGGTCACCCTCCATCGCCTCCGCGATGACGCGTCGCTGGGGTGTCAAGCGCCAGTCCACCGCTCGAAGCCGCTCGAGAAGCGGAGTTGGGGTCATGCCCATGTATACCAGGAGAGCGCCTCTAAGTATGAACGGAAAATAACGCTTGAATCGTTCTAAGCGCAGCTTTATGGTGACCGGTGGGTGGGGAACCACGATGACAGCACGCCGAAGGGTGGGAGCCCCATCGGTGCCAGGGAGGGCGCCAAGAGCCATGAGCGACGAGGAGGCAGGCTCTGACAAGGTGACCGCTTACACCCGCGCGTTCGAAGAGATCGACGCTCAGGTTTTCCCGGGACCCGGGCGTGGTGCCACGCCGTCGGAGGCGACCGCGAGTGATCGATGGGGCGGGCCGTCTGCTGCCACGGTGGAGGCCTACCGACGCATGTCCCATTTAGTGGTGAAGCACCAGCAGGCCCACAGCGAACGTCGAACCGCCATGACCGCAGGACGCAGACCACGTCGGACTCCTGGACCGGTTGGGCGCGACGACGCCGGCCAAAAGGTCGAAGATGCCGACCTCCTCGACTGGGGCGCGGTCCCTAGTGGAGCTACAACCGATCTCGTGCGGCAGCTGAGCCGTATGACCACCCCAGAACAGAACAACCACGGCGTCCGTAGTGCCTCGTCGTGTGCAACCAGCTATCAGATGAACACATCCGAACACTGAGACAGGAGAACCCACGTGTCTGAACGCGGCAGCGAAAGCGAGAGCCCAGTAATACCCTCTCCGATTCCCAAGCAGCACCGCGCCATGTCGAATCGGGACTGGTGGCCGAATCAGCTGGATCTCTCCATTTTGCGCAGCCACTCGTCCGTGTCCGATCCAATGGCTAAGGGTTTCAACTACAAGGATGAGTTCGAGACGCTCGACGTCGACGCGCTCAAACAGGACATCTTCAATGTGATGACCACGTCGCAGGAATGGTGGCCGGCCGACTATGGCCACTACGGTCCGCTCTTCATCCGGATGACGTGGCATGCCGCCGGCACGTACCGCATCGCCGACGGCCGAGGCGGTGGCGGCGAGGGAGCTCAACGCTTCGCCCCCTTGAACAGTTGGCCGGACAACGCAAACCTCGACAAGGCGCGCCGGTTGCTCTGGCCGGTCAAGCAGAAGTACGGCCGGAAGATCTCGTGGGCCGACCTGATCATCTTCGCCGGCAACTGTGCTTACGAGTCGATGGGGTTCAAGACGTTCGGCTTCGGGTTCGGGCGCGAAGACATCTGGGAGCCGGACGAGATCTTCTGGGGCCCTGAGGACACCTGGCTCGGCGACGAACGCCACGCCGGCGAAGGGGAAATCCAGGGCCCCTTCGGCGCCGATCACATGGGCTTGATCTACGTCAATCCACAAGGGCCAGGCGGCAACCCGGACCCGCTGGCCTCGGCGAGATACATACGAGAGACCTTCCGCCGGATGGCCATGAACGACGAGGAAACGCTGGCGCTCATCGTCGGCGGCCACACCTTCGGTAAGGCCCATGGCGCCGTGGGTGAGGAATACGGCGGTCCCGAACCCGAAGGCGCATCACTCGAGGAGCAGGGCTTCGGCTGGCGGAACACCTTCGGTAGCGGCAATGGCGCCGACACGCTCACGAGCGGGATAGAGGGTGCCTGGACCAATGAGCCGACCAAGTGGGACAACGGGTTCCTGGACAACCTGTACAAGTACGACTGGGAGCTCACCGAGAGCCCCGCTGGTGCGAAGCAGTGGAAGCCCAAGAATCCCGAGGCGGAGGGCACTGTGCCCGACGCCCATGATCCTTCGGTGCGTCACGCTCCGATGATGCTCACGACCGATCTCTCGATGAGGCTTGATCCGGTCTACGGGCCGATCGCCAAACGCTTCCACGAGAACCCCGACCAGCTGGCCGACGCGTTCGCCAGGGCGTGGTACAAGCTGTTGCACCGGGACATGGGGCCCGTGACGCGCTACCTAGGACCGTGGGTTCCGGAGCCCCAGCCATGGCAGGACCCCGTCCCCGCGGTCGATCACGAGTTGATCGGAGAGAACGACACCGCTGCCCTCAAAGGCAGGATCCTCGCATCGGGACTGTCCGTCTCCCAGCTGGTCTCCACCGCTTGGTCATCGGCGTCCAGCTTCCGCGGCACTGACAAGCGGGGCGGCGCCAACGGGGCACGGGTTCGCCTGGCGCCGCAGAAGGACTGGGAGGTGAACGATCCGACCGAAATGGCCAAGGTGCTGCAAACCCTCGAGCAGGTCCAACAGGACTTCAACAACTCACAGTCCAGCGGCAAGAGAGTCTCGCTGGCCGACGTGATCGTCCTGGGCGGGTGCGCGGCCGTCGAGCAAGCGGCAAAGAACGCCGGACGTGACATCACGGTCCCGTTCGCGCCCGGGCGTACGGACGCCTCGCAGGAGCAGACCGACGTGGAGTCGTTCGCCGTACTCGAACCGGCCTTCGACGGGTTCCGCAACTACCTACGGGCCGGAGAGAAGCTGCCGGCGGAGGAGCTGCTCGTCGAGCGGGCGTTCATGCTGAACCTGACGCCGCCCGAGATGACGGTCCTCGTCGGCGGCATGCGGGCCCTGAACGCCAACTTCCGGCAAACCCGACACGGCGTCTTCACTGAACGGCCCGAGACCCTGACCAACGACTTCTTCGCGAATCTGCTCGATATGAGCACGGAGTGGAAGGCATCCGTCTCGGCCGAGGACGTGTTCGAGGGTCGCGACCGCGCTACAGGCGAGGTCAAATGGACCGCCACAGCCGTCGACCTCGTGTTCGGTTCCAACTCCCAGCTGCGAGCCATCGCGGAGGTCTACGCATGTGACGATTCCGAAGAGAAGTTCATTCTTGACTTCGTCGCTGCTTGGCAAAAGGTCATGAACCTCGATCGCTTCGATCTCGCCTGAGCGACGTCCGCGATCAGATTGCCTGATTTGCGGTGAACTCGGTTACCTAATCGTGGCCGACGTGTTCGGGCCGCGTGAAACCCATGTCTAAGAATGATGCTGTCCGGTGTGCGGATCTGGGACCCTAACGAATGGTCCCCGCCCCGGGGATGAGTGGCAGATCCAGGGCGGTGGCCCACCCTGGGGGCAGGTCGTTGACGGCCGGGACCGCGTTGAGGGCGCGGAGCCCGGTGGCGAGGCAGCCGGCAGCCGCTGCGTCGCGGCCTGAGCCGTCGGTGAAACGGAACGCCGTCTCTTGGGTGATGGACGGCGTCCCTTCGATCTCCACCCGGTACACGTCGTCCTGAGTGCCCCGGGGCCAGTCCGGCGCGGCGTGGGTGCCCACCCGGTTGATGTGCTCGAGGCAGATGCGGGGCTCGCCCTTGTACATCCCGTTGATGGTGAAGTGGATGGCCGCCACCTCCCCCGGGTTGATCACACCCTTGGCGGTGGTGATGGGGCTGTCGGTAACCCACTTCTCCCAAGTGGTCGTGATCTCATCGAGCTCGATACCGACGGCATAGGCCATCATCGGCACGGTGCCGCCCCACGACATCACCAGGATGTCGGTGTGCTCGAGGAGGGGTGAGAATTCGGGCGGGCGCCCAATGCCCATCTCGTCCTCGTAGGCACCCGTGTAATTGAGGTAGTCGAGGATCTCCAGCGCCTTGACCTTCTTCACCTCGGCGCACAGTCCCATCAGGGTCATCGGGAAGAGGTCGTTGGCGAAGCCGGGATCGATGCCGGTGGTGAAGCAGGTGGCGCCGCCCTCGTCGCAGGCTGCGGTGATCGGGTCGATCCACGAGGGCGGGTTCTGCTTCATGTGTGGCCAGACCCACGGCGTCATCGCCGTGGAGCACACGTCGACGCCGGCGCGGAGGAAGGCGCCCATGTCCCTGATGT
>Ga0210401_10006818_pt1 | contig 11553 bp, 16 predicted proteins | sample IncBWH32MmetaG_FD_150866 | JGI IMG/M metagenome (GOLD analysis project Ga0210401, IMG submission 150866) | Forest soil microbial communities from Barre Woods Harvard Forest LTER site, Petersham, Massachusetts, United States - Inc-BW-H-32-M | ecosystem: Environmental > Terrestrial > Soil >... | reverse complement strand
CATCAGAGCCGCGACGAGAAGCGGCAAAATCAAACATGCGGCGCGCCGGCACGAGGGCACGCGAACGATCGGCATTCGATCCAATCCTCCTGAGATTAAAGGAGATCCCCCGGTGGAGGGACCCAAGGACGAGTATTACAGCAGCCTGAATACCTTCGATCACGATAGCGCACTGGAAGAATATCCGCAACTTGTAGGTACTGCTAGGACCTAGGCGTGAACGGGTGACTCGAAAAAACGAAGCCCACGCTCGCGGAAACGTAGCAGTGGCCATTGCTTCCGAATAACGCGCCGGCTGGGCGCTCAAATGCGGAGCAGATTGGGACGTTTGGTGAGCGGGAACCCTCGAGATGCCCAGTGGATCGTGGATCTGCTGACGCACGGGGCTGCTTTGGAAACTGCCGGCAAGTTGGACACTGTTGCCACTTGATATTTTGGGTAGCGCTATAAAGCCCAGGGCACGCTGCGCAGCAAGCGAAATCAACTGCGGCTGGTCTGCCGCGGCTAGGTTGCCGCGCAGCACCGCTGCTTCGATGATCGTTAACAGAGCTGCAATTCCGGAAAACGAAATCCCGACCTGGAACCACGACTGGCTATGGCCATACGGCCGCATCAGCCCGTTATCGACTGGTTGTGTACCGTTACGGGGCTCTGGGGGGAGAGTTGTCAACTTTTCACGATTTCTCGGACATCCTCGTTCTAGCCGCTGGTTATATGCGAGGCCACGTCGCCGCAGTTTGGCGATTCCGATCTTTGCAAGGAACCCCCGAGTCTGTTCGCTCGGCGCACTTTCCGAAAGCGCCGAAACGGCGCGCTATTGACGGCACGCTACCGGTGCCGTCGAAGCACAGGATTGATACGGCCACGAGGTGGCATTCAAGTCCGCAGTCCAGCTCGCGGTCGGCCAGAGGGTTTGGTTTTGGCCCATGCGGGCACTTGGGCAACCAATGTGACCCAGAAATTTGAGTCGGGAGATCAGGTACCAAATGCCATCCTGGAAAGTTCCATTGGCCCAGCCGCCCAGAGGGTTCACCGTGGGGGCTCGCCACGCCGCCGGCATAAGACTCCTGGGGAGTGAACTGCGTAAGCGACGCCAGCCAAGAACGCAGCGGTCCTTCCGATTGTTTGAAAGCTGGAGTGCTTTGGTAGCCACATGGCCTGCACTCCTGCTTGAGGCGACGATAGTACGCAATGCGATCATTCACCCAGGGTCTTAACAAATCCGTAGGAGTAACCCCACTCGAAGCTTGTTGGAGTCGTTTAGGATGAATTGCAACGCGATACCAACTGTAAGCCACATAGCAATAGACTGCGGGCGTCCGTTCCGAAGCCCAGCCGCGCGGTTTGGATCCAGCTTGACTATGCGAGGCGAAGTTGGAGAAGGGAAGCAAGCTGAACCACGTGCGTTGGGTCCGCTTGCGTTGACCCAAAAGTGCTCTGGCCGAATCCCTCCACTTGGAACTCGTTCAGCAGCTCCCAGGTCTTGACCATACCCTCCCGCCAAGAAATCGAGGGCAGTGCTACGCAATACACACCGTCGCAGCCATGAAAACTGCTGCGGCTGGCAGTCCTCGTGGGATCTGCTAATCTCCTGACCCCATCACAGCCTGGGGCTGCTGACGGTTGAGGGCGCCGCGTACATTCGAATGCCGGAGTGAAGGATAACCTGGGAGGTTGTGCACTGACAAAGAACCCGCTGACGGCCAAGTTTCCCAGGGGACTAGCGGCTAGCAGTCGCACGCGATCGGATAGTACAAAATAGCGGCAGGTAGTACTAAACACGATCCTAAACTCTTGAAAGCCTACCAGGCCAATGCTAGGATTAAACCCTGGAAAGAAGATCGCCCTTACGTCAAAGATGAATGACACTCTTTGACCATGAAGGATTATCGCCAGAGTGCAATTGTTGGCTCAGGTAGTACCAATTCCGTTTTTTGGTACTTTACTTTAGGGCTTGGTTTCTGTAAGATACTGTTTTCGTTATAGATAGAAAGGATTCCGGATGAAGAAGAATTTTTGCATGACGTTTGCTTTCGCGCTACTTGCGCTTCTGCTGGGTATGGGGTCCGCCCAAGCGAGCTTCGTGCCGCCTGGGACGGTTTGCCCACCCACCTGTGTTCCGCCCGATGTTGCAACAGTTGGGTTGCCTGGTTTCGCGGCCAACTTCGTGACATCGACAGGCGGTACCGTAAGCACCACTTCTGGTGGCGCGACTCTTACGATCACATATACCGAAAGCGTTTGGGCAGAGACAACACCACTCTGTCCTGGATGTCTCGACTTCGTAATTCAGGCCGTCAACGACAGCGTAGCTACCCCTGGAACCTGTATCGTGAATGGCCTGAGTTCTCCAAGTCCGTGCGCTAAGTCAAACCAGATACTGGACCACGTTACGACCGGGGATTACTCCGTTTTGACGGGCCCCTTAGATCTCGAAATGGCCCAGAATTCGGGCGGCAATTTCACTGCTGGCGGCTCTCTCCCAGCATTGACGCTACCAGTCCCGACGCCCTCTACACTTGTTCAACGTCCGGTGGGAGCGGCCCCGGAGTTCGACTTCGGCCTCGGTGTCCCAGTCGGTGGCCAGACAGAATACTTGATCCTCAAGACGGACGTTACCTCTTACACGACGGGGACCGTAAGTTTCCAGGACACGGTCACAGCTACCGGTGCGGGTTTTGCCCCTGCTCCTGAACCGCGCATGATTGGGTTCCTGCTTCTGGGATTCGCATGTGTGGTGTTTATGAGCCGTCGGCGTAAGTCTATCGCCTGATTCCGATTCGATAGTTACGTTCAAGCCCGGGGTTCCACTCCCCGGGCTTTTCTATTTTTGGGGCCTCAACGAGTCTAAGAAGGTTCATCGATCCTTCTGGAACAACTTGTAATCAGCGTCGTGCTTTTCGCGACCTAGGATGAGCGTCTGATCCCCTGACAATTGGATGCTCAATACTCGATCATAGTTAGCTTGCATCAAGGATTCGAGCGATGGAAACCTCAATCGAGCGGCATCGGTCTTGGGCCCAACCGACATCCAGAAACTTTCTGGATACTGTGCCCATAACATCCATATTGGCGGGCGCGCCTCCAAGTCGGCTAAAACAGCAGCTTCATCCTCATCCGTCATCATGCCGGGTTGGAGAAATAGATAACGGGAAGCGTTTACGCCTTCGGTTAGGAAATATGCTATTCGCAGGTACGGAAAAGCAAATAGGGCCTTGGCTTGCGAATACCTTGCTTTGCAGCACCGGAGTCAGCCGGGAATCGTCGAGGTGCATCTTTATTTCCGCACCGTTAGTGTTACCACTTGAGAGAAGTGCCCGTTCTTGTCTGGCGCTGAGGCAATCGCCAGTTAGGCTGTACGGGGGACAGAAGGGATAGCCGCGCAGGATCAACAATACGGGGCTCAGAAACAAGGAATGTGGGTCACCATGACGCCTAATGAGAATGCGCCCAGCAACAGCATTGTTTTCAGGCACTGGTTTCGGATTGATGGCCGCCAGAGAAGAAGCACAAGAAGGCCTTGAAAATTCGACAGCGGGCTGCCGACGACAAACCCATAGGCTCTTGTTCGGCGCTGCCATAAGCTGCGTAATAGGAGGTCAACCAGAGCAACTGCCGGATCATCTTCAGGAAAGCGCCCCTAATAGAGAAGAATACTCGTCGCGACCGCTGATGGTGCCGCAGCGCTGACAAGGAAGTGTTTAACCGTGGGGCAAGCCTGCCGACCATAAGATCCACCCTGAAAGCAGGGCGATAGCGGCACAGGCGCCCGAAGCAAGCCAGTGCCAATGTCTGACCTTTTCATGCCAACAGGCAAGGGCCAGAGCCGCCAGCGCCCATGTGTTACTGTCCCATCGGTGACTTACGTACAGCGGGCCCGGCGGGACCGAGGTTCTCGTCAGGGCGGGGTAAGCGCGTCGTTCCGGCCGGATGAATCGAGCCCGGCGAGCTTCGAGTTCCGGAGCCACGATCGATCGGAATAATAGGCGAGCACCGGATTGCCACCCTGTACGGCTTCGATGAGGCGGCGCGAGATCTCCGGACGCAACTCCTACAGGCTCCGAGAATGCTGCCACTCCCAGAATCCATCGATTTTTCGGGAATACGAAAACCACGAGTCCGGAAGTTATCGTAGTTGATGGTGTGTGGCTCGCGGAACGGGCGGCGACGAGCTAATAAGCCGATCGACCAATCGAACGCACCTGAAGAAACGACGGCTCGGTTTTGGGCCAAGAGCGTTACCACAGAAGTGGCGGAAGGAGATCCTTCTGGCCTCCGTCCGTAACGCTTAAGAATGCGTCAAAGGAATTCGAATGAACGAGGAGCGATCTTTTGGCACGAGTCTTGAGACTTACCTGTTTTTGGTTTCCCTGCTGGGCTTCGCAGGAAACTTGTCGGGATGGCTAGTCGACCCTAATTGCTTCGCTAGCTTATCGAGTTTTAGGAGCACACCAGAATCCAGTTGGGACGTAAATTCGGCAATACGGTACTGTTCGGCCGAGAAAAAAACGCATTCATTCGCAGTCGTGCAGCAAGATGATCACCCTTCAATTTTGATCCTGCCGGAAATGAAAAGGCGCTGGACCTTCGCGTGAATGCTGATAATAAGTTTGGATCTAGTCAACGTAAGCAGGCCAGACAGATCGGCACATGGTTTGCATGCGTGCAATTTCGATTTCGAAACGATTCTGCCGATCTGGAAAGGGCGCACCTGCCTTTTGATTCTTAGGGGTACGTCAAACGATCGTACCCCTGCCGGAGCGGTGTGGCGATTGGTCGAAAGGGTACCGGGCAGTAAACTATATGCAGAGGATGTTGAATGCCTGGGGATGCAATCATAGTCCCGCATCCCAAATTCGGACGCACCCGGCACGAGATCGCCACTGCCACGGAACGATTCCGACGAGCAACCGAAGAGAAGCAAGGACTTCTCGTGTAGTTTGGAACTCTTCAAACCATCACGGCAGACGATCGAAAAGATTTCCAGGAGCAAATCGAAGCAGAACAAGAGGCATACGAGGAGATTAGGGAATTACACGACAAGATCCTTCGTCTGCTTCGTGAGAAGCCTCAGGCGAGGGCTGCGACGAACGACTTGCGCTAGGTAACGCCGTCGAACCGCCACTGACGGCACACTTCACGGCTCGTAACCGAATCGTGGTGCGTTGGTCATTCATACTAGACCCCGATCGAAAGTAACCGTTACGTCTCATCGGTACTAGTCATTTGTATTGCCGTTTCGAACAAATGCACGGTACGATGTTGATACCCGATTTTGTTTGGAGTGTTGTATGTCCTCCTCCGTTGCACGCTTTCGTGTCCTTTCTCCCTTTGTAGCATTCCACGCGGTCGTTACAAACAAACCGTTCCTGACAGTGCCTGTCGGTTCGATCGTCGAAACTCGCGAGGAAGTTCACAGTCCAGGACTGTTTGAGATCCGGCTGAACGATCAGCCGCTCCTCGCGTTCATGCGCGACATCGACGAATGTACGGAACCGATGAATCTCGCGCGTGCTGTTGGGAATGGTTGACGCGGATAGCTTCGCGGAGGTTCTCTAGTCAAACTCGAAGTCGCGCATGAGAAATATCAGCGGGCGTGCGAAGTTATCTCCTCGATAAGCATCCGAAACCAACGCTCGAATTGATAGGAGCTAATGTGACCGAGGATCCGAAGAAGCTTCAAGACCCGTTGAAGACTCTGCGCGACGCAATCCTGACGCGAAGGGAGACGAATCCGGAGAATGGGTTGTCCCTCGCCAAAAATATGTCTGTGCCGAGCGCGTTCACTTTCCGCGAGATAGTCCATTCTCACGAACAGCCGATCCAATTGCGTCACTACCGGCCGTTTGTGCCTCCTCTTGTAAGCGGTCAAGATCGCGCCGTGCTGGATAATCTGACGCTCGATCGGGCATTGCTTTTCGAGTGCAAGGTGAGGGCGCGATTCGTGATGGTAGCGAAAGTGGGCGGCCAACGTCGTCTTGAAATGACAGGCATTCAAGATGATGAAGTGGTTCAGGCATTCCCGTCTTATGGATCCGATCCAGCGCTCGGCATAAGCATTCTGCCAGGGACGCTGAGGTGCTGTTAGCGCGTTCATAAACTATGTTGGAGGCCGCCGACTTCTGGGATTTCCTCGTGTTGCAGCTTGAAACTGAGATCGAACGGATTGATGGCGAATGACAATGGTGCGCCGATCCCTGGCTGACAAGAATTCGCTCAGATACTGCGGCAATCCGCAGAACTTCCGGATCTTGCAACCCCTCAAGACCAGCGTCGGTCGCCAGTGCGGAAATCGATCTCGCTCGACACCCGTCGCATCCCGCTCAGGATACGCCCGTCCAGATCGGCGTCAGCCTGGAATCTGACGCATTACGCGCACGCTGCAACTTAGCAATCAATTCAGCGTTGCTCTTTCTCGATTACTCGTGTTGCGACTCGGCTGCGCGGTGGCCTTCCATGAGGAAGGTGTCGATTTCATTCTGGTTCGCGAGGTAAAACGTCAGAGTTCCATGACTTGTTCAAGAGTCAAGGCCGGATAACTGTCGACCATGCTCTCTGCCGACGTTCCCTCGCGGAAGAGATAGACCAAAGAATCAAGTGATACTCGCGTGTGCCCGATCCGATAGGCGCCTTCAGCCCTCGTTAGGTAATCCTTTTGCATAGAATACCAACAAACCTTAGAAATCAGTTTGGGGTCGGGGTTTGCCCCCATTGTTGGCGTAGAGCCAACCTGGCTCCTTTTGATCTTATGGTGCGCCCGGCATGACTCGAACATGCGACCTTCTGGTTCGTAGCCAGACGCTCTATCCAACTGAGCTACGGGCGCGCGACGACCATTATAACAATCCCTCTGGGTCACGCCACGATTTTTCCTTTGCGATCCAATCGCAGCCGCCGTCCGCGCCATTCCACCGTGTCGCCAAACAGAGCCACCGCCCAAACGACCACGCCCCAGAGATCGCGCACTGGAATTAGATAGAAATATTTCCAGACATCAGCGCTCCCCAGCACAGACCCTCCGCACCCGAGCGCCATCGCCAGGCGAATGGCCAGCAATCCAAGCGCCGCAGGCCAAAGCCCGAGCCCTGCAGCCACCAATGCCCATAAGGTCGCGAAGGTAATCGGCAAACCGGCGTACCCACCGAGGCGCGACAACCGGATCGTGCGCGCCCAGCGCAACTGATGCCCCCACGCGGAGCCCCACGATCCGGCCGACAGCCGGGTGCTTACGACCACCTTCGAAATCACGTTGCGAAGACCCAGCGAGTGCAGCTTACGGCCCAGTTGGTAGTCATCGGCCAAATAATCCGAGATGGCCCGAAAGCCGCCGATTCGCTCCAGATCGCCTCTGCGAAAAGCGAGCGTCGAGCCGAGTCCGAACTCCGACACGCCGAACCAAGGTGCGACTAACGTGCTGGGAGCGAAGTCCGTCGCTACAGCCAGCGCTTCGAAACGGCTTGGCCAGTCGTGCGCTTCCGCGCGATAAAGGCACGTCACCAGTCCGATGGCCGGGTCGGAAAGGGGTGCAGTCACGTCCTGGAGATACCCAGCTGGTACCGTAATATCGCTGTCGTTGACGATTAGAAGCGGATAACGAGCTTCACCCGCTAGATCCGCCAGGATTCCGACTTTGCGGTTAGGCGTCTTCGAAGGAGACAGGATGAGTCGAATCGGAAGGGCAGGGAACTCGGCGATCAAGCGCTGGATGTCCACCGATGCCGGATCGTCAAGCGTGTGTACGCCGAAAAGAATCTCAAACTCGGGATATTGTTGAAGCGCGTGGGAGCGGATGGCTGGATAGAACCCCGGATCGCGGCCGTAGACAGGTTTCAGGATGGAGATGCCTGGAGTAGTAAAAATGGCAGGTCGGGGACCTGCCCCACTGCGCGCCCCACGGTGAACCAGCGCAGCGATCAACGCCAGCAGTTGATACACAGCCGCGATCGAAACAATGCCGTAGAGAAGCCGGGTCACATGGCCAGCAGCGCGACACCGAAGGCGACCAAGCATGCGCCTGCCCATCGCTTCACGGTTACGGTTTCTTTAAGCACCAGTTTCGCCAGCACAGTCTCGATCACGACGCTGGCGGCCGTCACCGGCACCGCAAAACTCACATCCGCCACTGAGAGCAGTTTCATGAAGGCAAACAACTAGAGCGCCATGAAAAACACCGCCAGGACCAGCGGCCCGCGGCGCGCCAACCTGGCCAGCATGCGACCCAGCCGTCCAGGCTGCAAATCCTCCACCGCTACGACATGCCGCTTCATCTCGAAACTCTGCAATAGATCCGCGAGTGCGGTACACCCCACCACGGTCGCCACCATGGCCCACCTCACCGGCTCTGCTCCGAGTTCGTTGTATTTGGCTGCGTCAATCCTACAAGCACGATGCCGGCCACGATCAACCCAGTGCCCATCCAGCCTTGGTATGAAATCTCTTCACCCAGAAAATATTTTCCGAGAATCGCGGTGAGCACGTACCCGATCGCCGTTACCGGCAGGACATAGCTCAGATCCGCCCACCCCAGCAGCGTCATCCGCGACAACAGCCAAAGTATGAGCAGCATCGTACCGAGCAGCACCCAAGGGCTGAAAATAAGGCGGATATATGCCCACGGAGAAAGACCAAGCTGCGCGCTTTGATGCTTCATGCCCCAGGACATCGAGACATTGCCTAGTACGTTGGTAGCGACGACGAAGAGTGTAAGCAGTTTGGTCTTGAGGTCGACCGCGCGGCCTGCCGCCATTTAAGAAACGCTTTCTTCAGCGCCTCGCATAGTGTTGGCAGCCTTTTGCTCCTTGACGAACTGCTTCCGCTTCGCGCTTACGAACAGATATTCCCGTGCCTCTTTATACAAGCGTGGAAGATCGTTGTTCCGGATGGCCTTTCTTACGACCCGCCAAGCCGTCTTAGGGCGGAAGTAGTATTCCGAATAAAAGCGGTCAACCCACTCCACCAGTTCGCCGCGATCGAATCCGGGATAGACCACATTGGGCAACTGATGGCCTGTGTCGTCCGACATGCCGTTGATGTTGACCAAGCCGTTGGTCTTGGCGTGTTCGTAAAACTCCGTTCCCGGAAAGGCGTGGCCCAGCGAGACCTGAATCGTCTCCACGTCTAGCTTCTTGGCGTACTCGATGGTCTTACGTAACGACTGGCGCGTTTCACCCGGCAGGCCAACGATGAAATCGCCATGAATAACCAGTCCTAGCTTGTGGCAGTTCTCCGTGAAGCGCATCGCCATGTCGACGGTGGCGCCCTTCTTGATATTCTTCAGAATTTGCTCGTCGCCTGATTCGTATCCGACGATCAGAAGCCGGCAGCCGGCGTCCTTCATTGCCTTCAGCGTTTCGTAATCGGTGGTGACGCGCGAAGTGCAACTCCAGGTGAAGTTCAGCGGCCCTAACTTATTGGATAGCTCAATCGCCCGCGCCTTCCGGTAGTTGAACGTATCGTCGTCGAAGAAGATCTCTTTGAGTCCCTGGAAATTCTCGAGAACGTAGCGGCACTCGTTGACCACGTCATCCGACGAGCGCAGTCTCCAGCGATGGCCGGAGTGCGTCTGCGGCCATAGACAAAACGTGCACATCGCGGGACAGCCGCGCGTAGTGTAAAAAGAGACAAAGGGATTGAGCAGGAATGGAACGTTGTAGCGCTTAAAATCGAGATCACGGTGGTACACTTTGCTGGCCCAGGGGAGCTCGTCCAGGTTCTCGATTACTCCGCCTTCCGGGTTGTTGACGATCAATCCGTTCTTGCGATAACTTACACCCGGAAGTTCTTCTAGAGGTGTGCCCTTGGCGTAGTTGGCGATTTGATAATCGAACTCGCGCCGCACCACGAAATCGATAGCCTTGGAAGCATTCAGCGATTTTTCGGGTTCGATGGTGACCGGCGGACCGACGAACGCCACCTTGAGCTTGGGATTGACGTCCTTCATCATCTCGCTGATCTTGACGTCTACATGGAACCCAGGGCTGGAAGTGAACAGCACCATCAATTCGAAATCGTTGGCCATGGCCACCGTTTGATCGATACTAATCTTGTGCGGCGGCGCATCCACCAGCTTGCTGTCAGCCAGCATTCCGGCCGGATAGGCCAGCCATACTGGATACCAGAACGACTCAATTTCGCGTGACGCGGGCCAGCGCGAACCAGCGCCCCCATCAAAGCCTTCGAACGATGGCGGATTCAGGAATAGCGTTCTCATTGACCCTCTAAAATTCAAAGCGCCCGTACTCGCACAAGCAAGGACAGGCAACCAGACAGGTAATTGTTAGTTTATCAGGTGCACACCCGATGACGCACTTGCCGTGACTCCAGGCAACCATTGCCGCGTTCACTTATTCAGCGTGCTCGCGGCTGCGTCGGCGTCCGTATCTTTGGAGAAGTTCTGATAGTTAATATCCAATTCGACCGGACCGAAGAAACGCGCGTCGATCTTGCTCTCTGTACGCTGGGGCACCGAAACGCCGTTCTGCAGCATGTAATGCCGCACGAACGCGACTTTCTTCAGGAAGATCGAAGGCGTTTTTACAAACGATCCAGACTCGCGCACCGGCATGAAGGTCTCGGCGTCTAGCCACAATTCGCCCTTGAATAACCCTACCTTCTTGTGGCGGGGTGTCACACGCAGAACGTAGGCCTCTCGACCGTCCAAATCCTGTGTGCCTTTATATTTAAATTTATAGTTCTCAGGCGTGATCGAAAGATTAGATTCGCCCTGATGATCACCCTGATTCGCCTGAACTTCAGCGGTGAGATAGCGCGCGATGACTTCCGTCTTTACGGTGTTGTCGCCGGTGAAGCCCAGCATGTGATAAGTAATCCGGCCCAACTTTGAGATATTGCGAAGCGCGTGCAACCGGCCCTGCATCTGGCGCTTGGGAAGTCGCGCATCGATGTCGACCTCCATCGAACCGCCCCTGAGGGCATTTTGCTGCTCCTGAGTGGCATCGAGGTACCGGCTTACGATTTCGTCCTCTGCGACGGGCGGCTTGGCGGAAGGCTCGGCGACAGCTACGCCAATGCTCACCAATCCGGCCATCAGCATGAAAAATGGTCTCAAGACTCTCCTCACCCCTCGCGGGGGAAACACTAACTGCGCCTCTGATACTAAAGGTCTTTCATACAATGTACCAGCCGTACTATCAAAACGCAATCCCCAACTCATCCTAGAGTACTCCCTCTACCTAGGGGTTTAGATACCGGTCAGGGGCATTCGGATACGACAAAACGAACCCAAAAGGGTTAATCCGGAGTGTGGCCGATAATACACTGTAAGTTATTCAATTTGTTAGCCGTTTCGCAGCAACCCGCGAGGCGAACTTGGCAACTTGGATGATCGCCCGCTCGTGAGTGCCTTCACTGATCTTTTCCTTCTCATCGAACGCCTCCACGCGAAAGAAGAGCCGCCGGTCTTCAATTCCAGTCAATTCGCTACGAAAAGTGACACGCATCCCCATGGGCGTCGCTGCCAGATGACGCATGTCCACACGAGCGCCCACCGTGTCAAAACCCGCATCCAGGAAAGGTTTGACCGCATTACGCGCA
>Ga0210401_10006816_pt1 | contig 11555 bp, 8 predicted proteins | sample IncBWH32MmetaG_FD_150866 | JGI IMG/M metagenome (GOLD analysis project Ga0210401, IMG submission 150866) | Forest soil microbial communities from Barre Woods Harvard Forest LTER site, Petersham, Massachusetts, United States - Inc-BW-H-32-M | ecosystem: Environmental > Terrestrial > Soil >... | reverse complement strand
CATCCGGCGCAACGCCTCGAGCTTAAACTCTCGACTGAATCGGCTTGGTTCGTTGGTGCTCAAATAGTCCTCCCCAGAAAGGAGAACTGTCACCATTTTTCTGTCCCAAGCTAGGGGTGCACTCCATTTCATTCCGGAGACATGGGTTACACAATGGGGCCTTTTGCGGGGAGCGCAAGATGCCCTGGAAGGTGTGTAATCCCATGGATGAACGGCTAAAATTCATTGCCCGGCTGCTCGACGGTGACCAGATGGCGCTGCTGTGCCGAGAGTTCGGGATCTCCCGCAAGACCGGTTACAAGATTCTCACGCGCTATAACGAAATTGGTTTGGATGGGCTCACCGACCGCTCGCGGCGGCCCTACCGCCATGCCAATCAGCTGCCCACCCAGATCGAGACGCTGATCGTGCGGTGCAAGCAGGACAAGCCGCATTGGGGCGCTCCGAAGATCAGGGAGAGACTGGTCCGGCTCTATCCGGATGTGCACACGCCCGCCATCAGCACGGTGCATGCGGTGCTCGATCGTCATGGTCTGGTCAAGCGCCGAACCAGACGACGCAACAAGGCCGAGGGCACCACACTCTCTCGTCCGCTCCAACCCAATGAGCTGTGGTGTGCCGACTACAAGGGCGAGTTCATGCTCGCGGATCGTCGCTATTGCTATCCCTTGACGATCACCGACTTCGCCAGCCGTTATCTGATTGCTTGCGAAGCCTTGCACACCACCAAGGAGACCTATGCCTTTGCCGTATTTGAAGCCGTCTTCAAGGAGTTCGGCCTGCCAGACGCCATCCGCACCGACAACGGCGTTCCCTTTGCAAGTCCCAATTCCCTCTTCAATCTGTCAAAGCTCTCCGTCTGGTGGCTCAGGCTCGGCATCCAGATCGAACGCATCAAGCCCGGCCACCCGCAGCAGAACGGGCGCCATGAGCGGATGCATCTGACCTTGAAGCTGGAGGCGACCAAGCCGGCCGCCAACAACTTCTTGCAACAACAGGCCAAGTTCGATGACTTCATCGACTGCTACAACAACGAGCGACCTCACCAAGCGCTCGACATGCAGTGTCCGGTGCAACGCTATCAGCCCTCGTCACGGCCATATCGTGGCTTGCCAGACCTCGACTATCCGTTCCATGACAGGGCCGTCACGGTCACGACTTGCGGTCGCATCTGCTTCAATCGCCAGAAAATCAATCTGAGCCAGGTGTTCGCGGGCCAGACTGTCGGTATCAAACAGACTGACGACCGTATTTGGCTCGTCAGCTTTATGAATTATGATCTCGGATACTTCGACGATGAAACTTGCAGGCTCGAACCCTTGACTAACCCCTTCGGGCCGAAAGTGTTACCTATGTCTTCGGTATAAATCGTAACCCATGTGTCCGGAACGGACCTATGATAAATGGCGCGCCCGGAACGATTCGAACGTCCGACCCCCAGATTCGTAGTCTGATGCTGTTGGTTGAGGGAGAAGGATTCGAAACGCCCGAGCCCAAGGGCGTTGACCGGGTTACGAAATCGAAGACGATACCGGGTCAGGAGGTACAAAGGTTTTGGAGAAAAATCCATTCTCCGTGCCCTTTAAGGCTCTTTGGCCGAGTCTCCAAGTCTCTCCGGTGCGCAAACCACTGCGAAACCGCGGGATTTTTGGGGCAATTCCTTCCTAGACGTCGTCGGCCATGGGATGAAGTGGCGGAGAGGGAGGGATTCGAACCCCGCCACCTTCTTCGAAAGCCCGCAAGCAATGGTTTCTTGCTGATAGCAAAATATCGGACCAATGGGTCGGTGCCAGAAAGCTAGGCACCAGCACAATTGAACCGCTGCTTTGGCTGGGTCGGCGCAACAATCGCAAAATTCATGAGGGAAGCTATTTCGTCGTCGGGGATAGGAGTCGCGCTCTGAGCGGCATGGTTGCTAACTGGTAGCTAGGCAAGGGCCGAGCTTCTATCCGCTCCTCAGAAGTAATTGATTTTGTTGGTACAGTTGGGTGGGCTCGAACCACCGACCTCCTGTTCCACAGACAGGCGCTCTAACCAACTGAGCTACAACTGCATCCTGACCGGCCGCCTGGAAACAGGCACCGAATGGGGCGGAAACTAGTGTGGCGGGTCAGAATTGGCAAGGCTGCACGTAGCCCGCCACGGCCCATTGAAACATCTTCTTCCGCACTCGCGGTCACGGCCACCTCCGGCGCCAGAAACCGGCGCCGCCCCCTTCTGCAACCGGCTGCGGTATTTCGAAAAGGCAAACCCGGGCGACCGGCCCGGGCTTGCTGGAACAGAACGCATGGACGTCCGCGAACAGGCTTTACCCCCGCCACGTCACCCGATGCACGGACGGCGATCAGGCGGCCGGCTTGAACAGCTTTGATGCGTTGGTCTTGATCGGCTCCATGGTATCGGCGGCGATCTTTTGGCCCAGCTCACCCAATTCCTTGGCCTGCGCGGTCAGGGTCTCGAGCTGCTTGCGGGTATGGGTGGTCCACAGCTCCATCGCTTCCGACGGCGACTTCATGCCGAGAAGCTCCTGCGCGAAGTCGAGGTTCGCGCTGGTATTGGACTTGATGAATTCCATCAGCTTCTGGGAATATTCGCTGGCGCCCTTGTTGGCGCTGGTGAACACGGCCTCGATGGTCAGGTTGTGGGTTTCGGCGGCATCCTTGAACTTGGCATAACCGTCGCGAGCCTGGGAAACGCCTTTCTCGGCAAAAGCTCGAACCTGCTCGGGGATCTCGAACGGAATGACGGAGGAGGAAAACGGGTCGGTGGCATTGGGCATAGCGTACATCCTTCGCGGGTAGAACCGGGTGAACCTTGTTGCGCGCCCGACAGGGTCGGGTACGGGGGACTCATTCACGCAAGCAGGGATGCCTTTTTGGGGCGCTCAAACTATAGGCGATCATAATGTCAATTTTGTGCATTGCAATGAAATTTAAGGTGAAACAACACGCCGCAGACCCGCGTCACGTGCGGGTCTGATTGGCGTCGTCGAGTTCCGCTGAACCGTCTAATGCTTTCGGTTTTGCGGCATCCATCGCCGCCCGGCTCACGACCTGCCCCATTTCGGTCGCCTGCTCGGCGAGGGCGCGCATCTGGGCCTGGACGAACTCGCCGTGCAGGCGCATCGCTTCGGTCAGGTCCTTGGCGTGCAGCAGGGATTGCGCATAATCCAGCGAGGACTGCACATTCGTCTCGGCAAAGGCGATTGCCTTGGCGCCGATATCCTTGGCGCCGGCGCGGACCGTGGCCCCGCGCTGCTCCATCGTGTCCGCCGCCACCTCGGCGCCGGTCAGCAACTTTTCGAAGGTCTTGCGGGCCTGCTGGACGCTCGCCTCGGCCATGTTCCGCATTTCCTTCGGCATTTCAAAACGCGCTTCTTCGCTCATGGTGCCACTCCTGGTTTGATTGCGCTGATTGCCCCGGCCGCCCAAGTTCGCCGCGCTGCGAAAGAACCGACTGGGACTTTCTTCGCCGGTGTGACGCCCCCGTAACGTGGACCAGTGGTTGTAAATTGCAACCGGAAGATTAGCCAGAGTCATCAACATTAGCGTTCGCGCGGCTTTGGATAGCCCGGCCGAAGCTGGCGCGGTGGACCTGACATCCGCCGCGAGAGATAGTAACGGATGATTAAGGATACCGGTGCCGGGCGGCCGATTCTGCCGCGTCAGCCCAAGCCAGAGCTCAAGCCTGCGCCCAAAGCATCATCAGAGGATGTGTCCAGACGTCACGATGACCAATTCGGAACTCCAGTTGCGCAGCATCTCCGATCCGCGGCTGGCCCGGCATGCAACCAGCGCATTGCCGGTGTGGTTGTTCGTGCCCGATGGCAGCCGCCTTCTCTGGGCCAATCCCGCGGGTGCAAGGGCCTTTGGCGCGGCCAATAGCGCGAGCCTGGCGATCCGCGCATTCGGGCCCGCCGACGCGTGCCGACGCCAGATCGCGCAGTTGGCGCGGCTGCTGCCGGAGAACGGCGCCGCACGCCTGGAGCGGCTGCGCGGCTTCGGCGCCTCGCTTGGCGGGCGTGTGACCTGCAGCTGCGCGTGGCTGGCTTTTCCCGATGGCAGTCACGGCGTCCTGGTCGCGCCGGTCGAAGGTCGCGGCCGGCCAATGCTGCTGTCGGAGCGATTGCAGCGGCTTGTCGAAGACATCGACCTGCCGATCGCGGCCTTCGGTCGCGACGGCCTGTTGCTCGGTGCCAGCGAAGCGACGCACAGGCTGCTCGGTTTTCGCGACCTGCGTACGGCCGGGCTCGAAGGCGCGCGCAAGGACGCGCTGGCTTCAGGCCGCGCCGAGGCGCCGATCGGCCGCCACCATCTGATCCTGCAGCGGGTCGGCAGTGGCGCCGATATCGGCCTTGTTGCCTTCATCGCGTCACGCCCGACCGCGGATCCTGCCCAGCAGGAGATCGCACAACCCAATCGACAGCCGCCGGAGGATGGCGAAGCGCCCGCCGAACTCGCGCTGTTCGATGCGCTTGCCGAAGCTCAGGAGCCCCCCTCCCCCCCGCCCGTAACCGAAGAGGTTTTGGTGACCCCGCCCGAGCCGCCGGCGCAAGCCGCCCCCGAGACATCAGCGCCGTCAGAGGCGCTCCCCGATGCCGGCGTCCACCCGGCGAAGGCGGCGGACGACGCCACCGCCGGACCACCCCGGCATCCGCTTCGCTTCGCCTGGCAGCTGGATTCGGATGGCCTGTTCTCGCTCGCGGCAGGTGAGTTCACCCGCCTGATCGGCTCGCAGGCTGCCTCGAGCTTCAGTCGACCGTGGCATGATCTCGCACGGGCCTTCGCGTTCGACCCCGACGGCCGCGTCGCGAACGCGATCGCGACGCACCGCACCTGGAGCGGCATCACGCTGGACTGGCCGGTCGATGGCGGTCCGCAAGTGGCGGTCGAGCTTTCGGGTCTGCCGACCTACGATGAGGCGAGGAACTTTGTCGGCTATCTCGGGTTCGGCGTGTGCCGCGATCTGGAAGCGCTCGCACGACTTGTGGCGTTGCGGGACGCGGACGGCGGCGACGAACCGGCGGCGGGTTCAATCGACACGCCGTCGACGTGTTCAGAGGCTGCTTTTGCCACAGATCCACCGCCGGACGGCACTGTTCCGGCGCCCGCGGTCCAAGGATCAGTCCAAGGATCAGTTCAAGGATCAGTTCAAGGATCGCCAGTGCCGGTCGACATCAACGCCTTTGAGCCAACCAGCCCAGAACCGCCGGTGGAAACACCCGGAAACGTCGTGCCGTTTCGTCCGCAGGCCGACACCAGACTGCCGGTGCTGTCGCCGGTGGAGAACAACGCCTTCGACGAGCTCGCGCGGCAATTGTCGGAGCGGCTCGAGAACGGCAATGGACATGGCGAGGCGCGTGGACCGATCACCGCCGAGCCCACCAACGCCGAAGCGTCACCCGTCGAACCTTCCCCGTCCGAACCGCCTCGCCAGCCGGAATGGCTGGCGCAGCCCGATCCGCCGGCGCGGGGGGTCAGCGAGCGCGACCGCAGCCTGCTCGATTTGCTGCCGACCGGCGTCCTGATCTACCGGCTCGACCGGCTGCTCTACGCAAATCCCGCATTTCTCGGCCAGATGGGCTATGCGAGCCTGCACGATCTCGAACAGGCCGGCGGCGTCGATGCGCTCTATGTCGAGGCCGGCAGCGCCAACGGCAGCAGCACATCGGAAGCCGGCACGCCGATGAAGATCTCGGTGGTGGATGAGAACGGCGACGTCACGGCCTCGATCGATGCGCGCCTCTACACGATTTCATGGGACCGCGATTCCGCGCTCGCGCTGATATTTTCGCCGGCGCAAGCCGAGGCGGTCGCGCCGCCGATCGCGGAGCCGATGGCCGCAAGTCCACCCTCCGCGGTCGGCCACGCCAACGCCGAGGAGCTCGGCGCCATCCTCGACACCACGGCCGAGGGCATCGTCATGTTCGATGCCGGCGGCAACATGCACGCCTGCAACCGCAGCGCAGAGGCCCTGTTCGGTTATGATGGCGCCGAGCTCGTGCGGCGCAATCTCACCGAGCTGTTCGCGCCCGAGAGCCGGCGCGTGGTGCTGGACTATCTCGAGAGCATCAAGGCAAGCGGCCTGGAAAGCCTGCTCGAGCACGGCCGCGAGGTGCTGGGCCGTGTCAGCAGAGGCGGCCTGATCCCGCTGTCGATGACGATGGGGCGCACCCGCCCGGACGGCCCGAATTTCTTCGCGGTGTTTCGCGACGTGTCGCAGAACCGGCGCAACGAGAGCGAATTGCAGCAGGCGCGGCGGCTCACCGAGACCGCGGCCAACGCCAAGGCCGACCTGCTCGCCCGCATCAGTCACGAGATGCGCGCGCCGCTCAACGCGATCATCGGCTTTGCCGAGGTGATGATCTCCGAGCGGTTCGGCGCGCTCGGCAACGAGCGCTATGCCGAATACATGAAGGACATCCGCAGCTCCGGCTCCCGCGTGATCGCGATGATCGACGATCTCCTGGAATTGTCGCGGATCGAGACCGGTAAGCTCGAGCTTGCCTTTGCCAACCAGAACCTCAACGAGCTGGTGGAGAGCTGCGTCGCCGCGATGCAGCGAGAGGCCAATCGCGAGCGCATCATCATCCGCACCTCGCTCGCGCAGGCGCTGCCGTCGGTGGTGGCGGACGCGCGGGCACTGCGCCAGATCGCACTGAACCTGATCGGCAACTCCATTCGGCTGGCCAATTCCGGCGGCCAGGTCATCGTGTCGACTGCGCTCACGGATTTCGGCGAGGTGGTGTTGCGGGTCCGCGATACCGGCAACGGGCTCAACGAGGGCGAAGTCGCCGCTGCGCTGGAGCCGTTCCGCAACGTCGCCCCGTCGGATCATGCGTCGGCGAGCTCCGCGGTCAATTTGTCGCTGACCAAGGCGCTGGTCGAGGCCAACCGGGCGCAATTCCACATCCGCACCGCGCCGCAATCCGGCACGCTGATCGAGGTGGTGTTTCCCCACGCGCTGGCACGGACGTAGGCGCGGGCCTCTCCAGCTCTACTCGGCGACACGGCCATCGCCGGAGCGATGAGGTCGGGCGGGCCCGACCTCATCGATCTCGAACAGGCTTGGACTAGCGGTCGTGACAGCGACGGCGGTGGAGTTGCTCATCAGCGTCTTCGCTGACCCGAATGAACGGCGCCCCCTCCGCCTCGCACACCTGATCGTCGTCCGGTGTCGTGAACACGGCGATGCAGCCATTGGCGCTGTTGCCGCCGGCCGCGGTGCACAGGCCGCCCGTCGCATTGCTCGGGATCGGCACATAGACCCGGTTGCGCTCCGGATCGGCAGCGACCGAGTGGGCATTGCCGATGCCGGTTCCCTCGCCGGTCGTGACGATGCTTGCGTCTTCCTTCAGCCTTTCGGCGTCGACGACGCCGAGGAACTGGCTGGTACCGACCGCCGACGAGCGCGCCAGGAAATAATGCCCATCGCCGGGATTGAACCAGACTTCATCTGCGCCGGATTCGTTGTTCAGCGTCGCGATCACGTGGCCGTCGTGATCGTCGATGACGACGGTCGAGGCATTGGCGTTGGCGGCGCCATTGCAGCCAAGGAGCATCTGATGATCCGGGCCGATCGCCATGCCCTGCGGACCCGAGCACTGCGCGACGGGAATGACGAAGGTGGTTTCAACCTGGCCGTCATGATTGATGACCGCGACGCCGCCAGAGGCGCTGTTATTGCCCGGGCCGTTGATCTCCGGAATGGAGATGTAGAATCGGTCGGTGCGCCGGTCATATTGGCATTGCTCGGCTCCGTTGGTCGCTTTCGGCGTGCCATTGTTGCCGTCGAACGTGATCCGTTTCAGCACCATGTAGGTCTCGGTCGAGATCAGGGTCGCGAAAGGAAACGGCGCCTCCGCGTTGTTGGCCACCAGCACGAGCTTGTGCTTCGGATCGAAACACAATTCATCGGCGCGATGTACGCCACCGGTCGAGATGGTGTGGGTCGGTGCGGTTCCCGACCCCTCGATGTCGAACACTTTGACGGTGCTGTCGCCGTCGCCCGCCCAAACTTCCTTGTGCCTGATGGCGAGCACGCCGTCGGGACCGGCGCAGTCGTTGGCGCCCGCGGGCTGCTTGATCGGCGGGCAAGCACCCGGGCCGGTGAACAGGCCCTTGCCGATCTGCTTGACGAACGCGTTGCTGTCGGTGTCGATGACGTCGATCGCGTTTTGCGTCCGGTCGCCGAGCAGATAGAGGCCGAGCGCCGGATCGACGAAGCTGATATCGAACGAGGTGATCTTTCCGGAAGGGGCCGAAATCGCCTTGGTTGCGGCGAACGTCTCGTCGGCCGCTTCGGCCGGCGTGCTGATCAAAAGGAGCGCCGGTGCGATTGCGCCGGCAGCCATTGCCAATAGACGCAGTTCCACTCTCATTGGTGACCTCCCTAGATGGCCATGTTTCACGCGACTGAGTGTCGCGCGTTAACATGTCGCATTAGGCGCCGCTAAAATGACGGCGATGCGACGCGCCTGCGACCGGAAGGTCAACAGCTCCCGCGGGAAATCGAGGTGTATCAACGTATTCCCTCGTCACCGCACCGCCGGCGCCCGCAATTTGCTGCCAAGAAGCAACGGTCCGAAGGCGAGCGCGAAGCCGAAGAATGCCAGCACCCAGGCGCAGGCGGCGACGTGCAGCAGGATGAAATCATGCGCGGGATCGAACACGGCGCAGATGCGCGCAATCGCAGCCACGATGATCGCGAGATAGATCGTCTGCGTCGCCCATGACGCGGTGAGGTTTTGGCCGGTGTGACCGAGGCTGGCGCGGGTCATCACCGCCAGCGTCATGATGCCGGCACCGCCCACTGTCCAGGCATGGATCCCCGCGCTTGCCGGCGCGACGCCGAAGGCGGCGAGCGCCCCCAGCAGGAATCCAACGGGGACGAACAGATAGCCGACATGCAGGATCGCGAGCAGCCGTTCGCGGAACGTGCAGTCGCCGGCCCAGCGCGCAAGCCGCACCAGATGCAACAGCGCGGCGAGCGCGAGCGCCGTGCCCGTGACCCGGCTCTCCGGCCAGACGATCCAGCCCAGCAGCGCCAGTGCACCGGTGGCGACCACGATCATGTCGAAGCGACTGAAGGGCACTGGCAGCCGTCCCGGATTTTCTCGCACCAGCCAGTTCCGCGTAAAACTTGGGACGATGCGGCCGCCGATCAGCGAGATCAAGAGCACCACGACCGCGATGCCGGCGCGGATCGAATAGTCGGCGGCACCTCTCAGATGCGCCTCGAGATGGAAACCGATGTTGCCGGCCAGCAGCAGCGACACCAGCATCACCACGATCAAATTGCGCCAGTTCTTGCCGGCGAGGATTTCACGGGCCGCCGCGCCTGCGACCAGCGCCAAAAAGGCCGCGTCGACGATCAGCGCGACCCACCAGGTAGCCTCGGCCGAAAACGTGACCGCCAGCCGTCCCGCAATCCAGACCAGGACGAGCATGAGCAACGGCGTGCCCCGGATCGGTAGCCGCCCGGTCCAGTTCGGGATGGCAGTGAACAGGAAGCCCGTGATCGCTGCCGGCAGGTAGCCATAGAGCATTTCATGGACATGCCAGCCGCGCGGCGCAAACGCCGAGGTCAGCGACAGGTCGCCGTAAAAGACCGGCAGCCAGACCAGGATGGCGAGCCCCGCCTGGATCGACCCGAACAGGAAAAACGGACGAAAGCTGTTGGCAAGCAGGGCCGCACCCTGATGGTTGCGCCCGTGTGGGCCGACGGCTGGCGCAGGCGGTGCAGCCGATGCCACGAGGTTCAGGCGTCCGGGGGAGCTGATCATTCTGGATATCCTTGTTCGGCATCATGGCGTTGCTCTCGATGCCTAATCGCAACTTGCCGCGGCAACGTTGCGCCAGCGCAAACTCGCGCCGGAAACGGTGGCGGATCTGATCGGTCTTTCGGAGCCGAAAGCCCATGGCGACAATCGATCCCTCCCTGGCCAGGCCATCCGGGCGCAAGCTCGACCGCGCGTGTCACACCGCCCGGCTATGCAGCCGCTTCGAGGCGTCGAGATGCGCATCGAAGGCCGCGGCCACGCTGCGCACCAGGAAGCGCGCGTGGTCCTTCACCGCAAGGCTGGCGCCATCCAGCGCGATCACGCCGTCGGCAATCAGCGGTTCGAGCCGCGGCGCGGCCTTCAGCATGGCTTCCGGCGCCGATCCATGGCGGGTGCAGATCGCGTCGAGATCGACGCCGAAATCGCACATGATGCGCTCGATGATGTCGGCGCGCAGCCGGTCGTCATCGGTCAGGGCGTAGCCCTTGGCGATCGAGAGCCGGCCGGCGGCGATCGAACCCTGGTAGCCGTGAATTGCGACCTCGTTCTGCACATAGCCTTGCGGCAATTGCCCGATGGCGCTGGCTCCGAATCCCAGCAGCGCGCTGCTCGTATCCGTCGTGTAGCCCTGAAAGTTCCGGCGCAGCCGCCCTTCGCGGAATGCGACCGCCAGGGCGTCGCCGGGCAATGCGAAATGGTCCAGCCCAATCTGCACATAGCCGGCCTCGTCGAGCGCGCCGGCAATTGCGCACGACTGGTCGTAGCGATCGAGACTGTCGGGCAGCGAAGCCTCGTCGATGCGGCGCTGATACTTCTTGAACGTCGGCACATGGGCATAGCCGAACACCGCGAAGCGATCGGGCCGCAGTTCGACACATCGCCGCACGGTGTCGAGGCAGGACGCAACGGTCTGGTACGGCAGGCCGTAGATGAGGTCGAAGTTGATGCCGGCGATGCCGGCCTGCCGCAGGTTTTCGATTGCGGCCTCCGTCTGCGCGAAACTTTGGACGCGGTTGATCGCCTGCTGGACCACGGGATCGAAACTTTGCACGCCGAGGCTCACCCGGTTGACCCCGCCGAGGGCGAGCGCGCGCACCATCGCAGGCGCGAGCGTGCGTGGATCGATCTCGACGGCGATGTCCGCCGAAGGGACAACGCAGAAGGCATGCCGGATCGCGCCCATCAGGTCGGTGAACGACTCCGGCGCCATGATGGTCGGCGTGCCGCCGCCGAAATGGATATGCTCGACGCTCAGGCGACGCCCGATCTGCGCCGCGACCAGGTCGATCTCGCAGCGGAGCGCCGCCTCATAGACCGCAATCGGCTCGTCGCGCTTGGCCACTGTGGTGCGGCAGCCGCAATACCAGCACATCGCGCGACAGAACGGCACGTGAAAGTAAAGCGAGGCGCTGGCACGTTGCGGGATGGCTTTCAACCAATCGGCCTAGCTCGCGGGACCGATCGCTGACGAAAAATGCGGCGCGGTGGGATAGCTCGTGTAGCGCGGCAGACGTGCCTCGCCATAATACGCCGCGAGATCTGGCTTCATCTCGTATCCCGTTCGCAGGACGCCCGGCCGGATCGCTACCGAATAGCCGAAAGCCGAAACGGGCGCTTTGCGCTCGGTCAAAGTCGGCATCGGTTAGTCCTACTGAGTTTTTCACCGGGCCTTGCCGGACCTGCAGCGCATGAAACCGTGCTATTTTACGGCGTCGTCGGCACTGAGGTCGATTTTGACTTGGTGCGATTGAGCCCGATACTGAGTTGGACCCGG
>Ga0210401_10006815_pt1 | contig 11555 bp, 12 predicted proteins | sample IncBWH32MmetaG_FD_150866 | JGI IMG/M metagenome (GOLD analysis project Ga0210401, IMG submission 150866) | Forest soil microbial communities from Barre Woods Harvard Forest LTER site, Petersham, Massachusetts, United States - Inc-BW-H-32-M | ecosystem: Environmental > Terrestrial > Soil >... | reverse complement strand
CCAGAGCGCGCATGTATTCGGCGTTTCGATGGGGGGCATGATTGCGCAGGAATTCGCTTTGCAATATCCGAAGCGCGTGCGTTCGCTGATTTTGGGTTGTACCGCTGCAGGCGGCCCCCATGCGGTGCAGGCCGAACCCGAAGTTCTTGAAGTTCTAATGCGCCAAGGTATGACCCCGGAAGAAGCAAAGGAAGCCATCATCCCATTCATCTACGACTCTGGCACGCCGCGTGAGCGAATCGATGAAGATATGGCTATCCGTATGAAGTGGTATCCCACTGCACAAGGGTACATAGGCCAACTACAGGGGATCATCGGTTGGGAGGCCTACAGCCGTATCGCGCAAATAACGGCTCCAACAATGGTCATTCACGGCGAGACCGACGCGCTCATTCCGCCCGCAAATGGCCGGCTAATCTCCAAACGTATTCCTCACGCCAAGCTGGTGCTGATTCCTCATGCCAGCCACATTTTCGAGACCGACCAGCCTGCCGTAGCAAACCACGCAATTTTAGAATATCTGGCCACTCAAGGTGGCCATGTGCAAGCCTCCGCGACTTAGATCGCAACCCAGGGTAGAGTCATGCGTTTGAAGAAATTTACAATGGCCTGCACTTGCTCGGGAGCGGGAGATTATGACTAGCGCAATGAACCTTGAGAACCGCACGGCGGTGATCACCGGCTCTGCCAGCGGCATCGGCCGTGCCATTGCCGTATCGCTCGCTCGCCGGGGCTGCAACCTCGCGCTCGCTGACGTGAATGAGGCGGGACTATCAGAAACGGCGCGTATGGCACAATCAGCTCAGAAGGATCCCACAAACCAGCCCGCTCCGCGGCGCGCGCTGCACGTCAGCCAACATCGTATCGACGTTGCAGACTGTCGTGCGGTGGCCGCGTTTCCACAAGTTGTGATCGCTGCGCATCCCCGGGTGGACATCCTCGTTAACAACGCGGGGGTCGCCATCGGCGGTACGTTCGAAGCGGTCAGCGAGGAAGATTTCGAGTGGTTATTCGAAATTAACTTCTGGGGCGTGGTGCGTATGACCCGGGCGTTTCTGCCTCTGTTGCAACAAAGCGATGACGCACGCGTGGTGAATCTTTCGAGTGTATACGGACTGATCTCGCCGCCCGGACAAACGGCGTACTCGGCAAGCAAGTTCGCTGTGCGCGGATTTTCAAATTCACTGCGGCACGAACTCGCGGGTTCGAAAGTCGGGGTCACGGTCGTTCACCCGGGCGGCGTCGCAACTTCGATTGCGGATAACGCTCGACTGCCCAAGGACATGCCTCCGGAAGAAGTCGCGCAGCGCAAAGCCATCGCAAAAAAAGCGCTGCGGATGCCGCCCGCAGCTGCCGGCGAAATTATCGTAAAAGGCATCGAACGCCGCTCGCCGCGTGTGCTGGTCGGCAACGACGCCAAGTTTCTGGCATTCCTCGAACGCCTGGCGCCGATTTCGTACTGGAAAATCTTCAGCCGCTTGATTCCCAGGTCGTAATGGTCCTTATGGAATTGGCTGCGACGAGCGACGGGAGTTCGAGAAGGGTCCCCGTAGTCCGAAGCCGGTGAGCGTCTGTGTACTCGTATGGGTGATGTTGCTGGCGCGGTCTGAATTGCGATGACACCCGAGTCAACTCCGAGCGGCGGCTACGCTCCTCAAGCGGACACCTTTTGATCAGCAGGCGGTTACAAGATCAGCCCATAATTGAGTCCATCGCTGCGTCGTGCCTCCTCGATGACCGCATGGAGAGCGGCAACCTCATGAGTGATGAACACCGTAGGAGCGGCTGCTGACATCATCATGTGCCTCGAGTTTGGCAGGTAGAGTGAAACAAAAACTCGCACCGCGCGGAGAGTTTTCGGCAGCCCACAAGCGCCCGCCGTGCGATTCCACGATGGAGCGGCTGATCCGAAGACCTAGGCCCGTGCCGTGACTCTTGGTAGTAAAGAAGGCATTGAAGATCTTGCTCGCGTGCTGCTGGGGCAGCCCCACCCCAGTATCGATCACCGAAACCAGAACTTGCCCGTTTTCCGTTCGTTGCGATCGGATGACGAGCTCTCTGGCCCCATCCACATCCTTCATCGCATCGATGCTGTTCACGATGAGATTCATTATGACTTGTTGCAATTGGACGGGATCTCCGATGATGTGAGGAAGATCTGCGGCCAACTCCGCTTGCACTGAAATGTTGTATCGTGCCGCTTCGCTGTAGAGCAGGACGATCATCTTCGGAATAACCTCGTTTATATCGACCAACTCCCGTTCGGCCGGGCTCTTCTTGAAGAGCAGGCGGACCCGGTTGATGATCTCCGCCGCACGGGTTGCGTCCTTGACGACTCTCGCCGCCGCGGCGCGCGCCTCTTCCACGTCGGGAGGATCGCGCATCAGCCAGCGCAAGCAGGTATTCGCATCGGTGACTGCGGCGGCAATCGGTTGATTCACTTCGTGAGCGAGGGAGGCAGTCAGTTCTCCCATGGTGGTGACGCGGTTCACGTGCGCAAGCTCCGCCTGCGATTGCCGCAGCGCTTCTTCGTCTCGCTTGCGTTCGCTTACATCCATTACCGCTCCAATAAACTCGATGGTTCCCGATTCGTCGCCTAGAGCATGAGCCACAACATGGACATATTTGACGGAACTATCCGGCATCATCAAGCGATATTCATGGTCAAAATCCTCCCCATCCCGCGCCGCGCGCTCGATTGTCTGTTTCACCAGGGCCGCGTCTTCAGGGTGAACCCGTTGCAGAATAAGTTCCATGGTCGGTTTCGTCGCTCGGTCGTATTGGAAAATTCGAAAGGATTCCTCAGACCAGATGATCTCGCCGGTGGCAGCTTTCCATCCAAAACTGCCCGTGCGGCTTAATCGCTGTGCTTCCGATAAATATGCCTCGCTTTGCTGCAGCTTCTCTTCCTGCAGTTCCAAGGCCTGGGCAGCGAATCGCCTGTCCGTCCAGGACGTCAGCACAGCTAGCCCAAGGACGAAAAAGGTGACCGCGGCAATTCCAGCGGTGCCAAGCGTGGAAATGCTTGCGGCATGGGACAAGTTCGTCGGCATGCCGGAGGGTATGAAGCTGGCAGCGGCCATGCCGGTGTAATGCATGACAGGGATGGCGACACCCATCACGACGGCTCCAGTTAACTTTTCCCAGCCGATCCCCTTTGTCTCATCTCGTAAGTGAAAGCTAATCCAAAGCGCGACGAGAGAAATCAGAACCGCGAACACGAAGGACAGGACGACGAGAAAGGAATTAAACTGGCATACGGCAGGTAAACGCATGGCGGCCATGCCAATGTAATGCATGCTCGAGATGCCCGCACCCATCAGGACACTTCCAGCGAGTGCTCGGAACGCACCCATTTTCTGCCGGCTCACCACCCCTAGGGCAACGACCGAAGCGAGAATGGCCGCAAACAGTGACAGCAGAACGGTCGGCCAATGGTATGCCACGGGAATCGGTAGGATGAACGCGAGCATCCCAATGTAGTGCATGGACCAAATGCCAGTCCCCATGGCACCGGCCCCGCCCAGGAGCCAAACCGCGCGAGTCCAACCGCCCGCAGCAGTCACGCGACCTGCAAGATCCAGAGCAGCGTACGACGCAAACACGGCGATCAACACCGAAAGCGCCACCAGCGCGTAGTTGTATGAGCCGATCAAGTTCACGGCAGCTGGTGACTCCATCCGGTTGCGACGCGGAACAAGTCGCACCGCGCTTCAATTGAGAAATAAGAAATCAAGCGGCTCCTTGGCGCCAGCGCCAATTCTTGCCGAGTTCGAAGCTGCGTATCGACCTTAACGGAAAGGGCGCGTGTGAGGGGCGACAGGCGGCGCGAATGACCGTCTGAGAACGGAATTTGGAAACCATACGGGGCTGTGTTTGGAAGCTCATGGAGGCAGTATGTGCAGACATTATGATATTTCCGTAACGACCGGAAGCCCAAGCTTCGAACCACTTAATGGTGTCACGAATGGTAACTTCATAGCGAGGAGCGGGCTTGGCATCCTCACTGTCGCCTCTTGCGACTTTCTCGATCAGATCAACGGGTCTTGGGCTACTACCGATTGCCAGGGTGGGTATGCTGATTGGTGCGGGCTTCGCCATACTTACCACCTTACAGCAGGCAATTTAGCTCATCGCCGCGAAGATTAACAAGCCCGAGTTCGACGGGAATCTACGGAGGCGCTGGAGAAAACTGATGCAGCTTGCTCTGCTGATCTATCATTCATGCGAGAGTTTGCCATGCGGAAGAACGACTACAACGACTCACCACTTGAGCCAGGAGGCCACGGTCCGCCTAAAATAAGCCGGGTGCGAACCTCGGCACTTCTCCAATATTCCGATGTTGGGCAAGTTGGACAGTTCCGCGCGGCGATCGAATTTTGCCATTTCGATTTAGGTCGGCAAAGACATGCGGCGAAGAAGGCTTTGAAAACGGGGACCAGGGCGGAGGTCATCGAAGAGCAGGTCAGATTTCAGAAACAAGGAAATGTCTAAAGACTTCTCCAAGCAGGCTTTCTCTTGAACGGCTCTGGACGGTGTTGAATCGACACAGTTATACCTTCAGGACCCGTACGCCGTGATAGGCCTGCGGAGCTTGTTCAGATATAACAGTTCGGCCAACTTGCGTGCATCGATGCGGTGACTCTTGTTGCTAGCTTTCAACCAGGCATTCCGACGCGGAAAGTGGCCTGAACGCGTCAGAACCCGCCACCTCCTCCGCCGCCAAAGCCACCGCCGGAACTCCCACTGTCACTAAAACCTGAGCCGCTGCTGGCGCCTGAACTGCTCGAGCCGCCGGAACTGCGCGACGATGACGCCATCACGTTTCCTACGTGGCTCGACATGACGTTGAGGTCGTTGACGAAGAGCGAGGGCTGGAAACTACAGCCGGCGGCACCCAGATACCACTGCGGCGGCTGCACGCCGATGCTAGAGAACACCTGCACCCACTTTTTCTCGACGCGCAGGGCCATCGCGTACGGCAGATATTTCTCGAATAGCTCGGGCGTTTTCTCGAGGCGCTCGATCTGATCCTTCTCCACTCGACCGAGGAACTCCTCGAAGCCAAGCACTTTCGCGTACGCTCGAGCGCCGGCGACCGTCCGGCCGGCGATCATAAACCTTCCAAATACGGCGATAATGATCCCGCTGACGACGGCGGCCACGATCCACGGCAGCGGAGCCGTTGCCGTCATGGACGCCAGCACGTTCCCTAGCAGAAGCATCAGGAACCCAACGAGGAATCCCAGGACGACGATTCCCTGCTTATGCAGGTCCGGCCGGCGGAGGTAATAACCATCCTTCCTCAAGGTGTCAAAGATGTAGGTGCGGATAATGGGCAGGTGAAGGCTAAATCGGTTTTGAAGGTCAGACAGCGCGACCTTAGGCAGCGGAACCTTTTCGAGCTCCGAGATTGCGTGAGAAGCTTCTGATGCGGCGGCTGCATACTGCGTTGGGATCGCCGGATACTGCTGCGCCGCCGACATAGCCATCGCGCCAGTGATCTGGGCGAAGGCCGGCGGGAGATTCTTGCTAACGTCCTGCAATCTAGCCAACAACATGAGCGCAGGATTTTCCGGGACAAAAATGCCGCGCAGCATCTGTTGCTCGTGGGGCTTTAGCTCTTTCCAATCGCCGGGCGGCTTCTTCAGATGAAATATATAATCCTTCATAATGCCAAGCTGCAAATTTTGGTCTTGGCATTCAATTATGAGGTAGCCCTTCACGGCGAGGTCCACCAGCGTAGCAGTGATGTCACTCATCGCAACTTTGGCATCCACGAGAGTGCCGCACTCCGCAGGCGTGAGATTGTCGGGAGGGTCATACTGTACGGTGATCGCATCTCGTTCGGGGTCCCTCCCGCTTGTCCACCACCAATAGAACATCAGGATAAACACCCCGACAGGGATGTAAATCGGCCAATTATTGCGCAGGATGAATTGGATCTTCTGGCTTGCGGTGGGCTCGTGAACAAATCCCTTGTCCCAGCCCACGACGGCGGTGAGGCCTTCGTGAAACTCAAGCGAGTGCGTGGAGCGAAACTCGACGGAATTGCTTCTCGATTCGACCTCCGCATCCTGAACGCGTGAACCGAACGGGCCACTGTAGGAGGTGGCATGAAGGCCCGTGACGCCGGCCGGAAGTGAGATCTTCGCACTTGCATGTTCAATTGTGGCTTCCCATTCATTGCCCGTTACGTTCCAGTACAGCTCGTCGTGATCGTCGAAGAAAGTCAACGCATTGAGCACGCGATAGCGAAGAATGACCGTGCGCGTCGCATTATCCGGATTCGGCACATAGATTTTGAATTTTGTGCTGCGTCCTTGCCAGCTTTGCTCGTACTTGAGCGGTTGGCCGGTGTCGTCCGTGACGCTGAGCGGTTCGAGAACTAGCGTGTAGGTGAGCCCTGCGGGCGTAATGTACTCGACCGGGATCGCGCGGTAGATGCCGTGCCAATTCGATCCGATGAACTGCGCTTCGATGGCTTCCCTGACTTCGATCGTGCCGTCGGGGCTTATTACCACCTGTTCGTCGAAATGCTGGACGACGATCTCCCGCGCCGCCAACGGGAGCGTGACTAGCAATGCTAGCAAGCAACCAATGACGACACAACGCAGGATGGGCCAGGCGCGGATCTGCCGCCCGGCGTCAATTTCTCGATCTCGACAATCATTTTGTGAATTGCCACCACCCTTCTTGAAGGGTTTGGGCGACGCCCATAACATGGCTGCAGCTCCCGACCTTCAGGCATTGAACTGCTACAACGTCCAGCTTCCCGATGAGATCGAGTCCGTCCCAGTGCTGGAGGGATTCATCACTTTTAGAGTCAGCGTGTGGCCTGCGATGTAGGCGTAAGGGAAACTGTTAGCTACCGTCGGGATTGATTGTTCCAGTTGCGACTGCCGTTGTACCGTCCGAAAGTGTAACGTTCATGGCTGCGGCTGGAACAGGACAAGTGTAATTTTGCCCCTGTGTCTTGGTGCAGTTACTGAGTGACCCTTCGTCAATCAAAGCACAGCTCGGCGTACCACCGTTGAGGGACGCATCAGAGTCCGATAGACCCGATACCGAGACAGAGAGCGAAGAAATAGTTTGAGCATCGTCCGCGTTGAACGTGTACGACAATAGAGTTTGACTGGAGCTTGTTGCAAAGCTAGTCGGAAGTGAACCAGTCGTGCTGAAGGGCGTGTAGCCTAAAGTCGGAGTCCCGCAGCAATACGCCCAATCGGTCGAATCACTAGCGGGGTCACTGCCCACGGGTGGCGCCGAAGTGATTGATGACAAAGAAAGGTCCGGGTGAGCCGGCCCCCGCTGTTCTCAACACCATCCGTCCCTGACTGTAGGTAGCGGTAGGACTCCAGACGCCAGCATATGTTCTGGCAATGGCAAACATGTTAGCGCGACACAGTTCAAGTGAGAAATGCGCCACGTCGAATGGGCATCGGGCCGCTAACCCTAATTAACTGGCACAGGACTTGTCGGCACGCCACCGCCCTGACCACCACTGCCGCCCGAACCACCACTCGTACCTGAGCCAGAGCCACCCTGACCACCCCCGCCGGACTGGCCACCCGCGCCGCCTTGGCCACTGCCGCCACCTTGGCCGCTGCTACTGCTGCCCGCGCCTCCGCCCGAGACACTATTCGAAAGACTCGTCGCCGTGTCACCGATTCGCTTCCCATTGGACATACCAAAGCTGTAGACCGCCACCAACACGACCAGCGCGATCATAGCTACCAGCAGCGCGTATTCGGCGACATCATCACCAGAGTCTTGTCGCCACAGACCCTTTAAAATCGTCTTCATGGCAGGACCTTCTATTTCGCAGACAAACGAACCGCTTGACAGTGTGAAAACCTTGACTTGATATATACCCCTTTTTCGCCAGAAGAGCAACCATATGCACCCAGCCTCCCCGTGGGATATCAAGAGCGCCCCAGTTCTGCGTGTTGAGCCCTGAATGGGCTCAGCCCGGAATCCGGTTTGCAAACGCCTCAGTTGGACTACGAAGCCCAGAATGCGAACCTACACGGATTCTAGGGCCTATTGTGGTTGCTCACTCGCCGATGGCTGTTTACCCGCTTGTGGCTGCTGTCCTTGTAATGAGGATTCGATCTCTCTGGATGGTTGTTGTGAAACCACTTGCGCGGGCCACTGCTTGAGCTCGGCTGGCCGAGTACCGGCAGGCAAAATGCCAGAAGCAGAATCGAAACTCTGGCTACATTAGAAGACACTTTCATGACTCTTCTCCCGCCAGCATCTCATGACGCAGGCTCCACGCGCGCTTGAATAACGCACACCGGTGCATCGCAGTGCACTAGTATCTGTCAGAAGGAAGTATGGCAGCGGTCCGCCCTCCCGCCTCCTGCAAACTATTTGTGGAGCCGCGTGATTTCCAGGCGGTCGCCAACCTGCGTGCCCGTCCGATAGATCGTGTGCGCCGGAAGTTCCACAACGCTCATCGCTCTGAGCGATACCGCCGAGATCCGAAATGGGCGCACGTGCTCTTCTACGTGAACGACTTCTTTTTCCTTGCTGAGAAAAATGAGGTCAATCGGGAAAAGCATTCCGATTGTGTGGACCCCACGGGAAGGCACGATCCAAAGGCCGCGGCCGAGCTGCGCCCAGCGCTTTGTTTTGCCGAGCAATCCCACGAGGCGGCGAACATAGCTGTCGGCAACGGTAGCCTCTGTGGCCACAAATGTCTCCCTCGTCTTGTTGTAAATGTACACATGGCCATTTTGAGCTTGAGCGTTGTTGGGCATGGGCCTGCCGTTTCCACCCTCATGAGCGTCGTTCATTGAAAGTTCTCCGAGTCACTTTGATGCCTGCACTACTCCACGATCTTCCGCTTGCGGCGCCAAATAATGATGAACAAAACCACCACTGCCAATGCTCCTGCTACCAACCGAATCAGCGTAACGCTATCCATTTGCTTCTCCTCTTCGTTTTGATTCGACCTTGCGAACTTCGCAAGATCGTTGCTCCACAATCACTTGTTGAGAGCGGGCAAAAACTGCCTCATCAAAGTGATCACCGCGGGACCCAAAATCACTACCATCAAAGCCGGGAAGATAAAAAACACCAGCGGCGGCACCATCTTTACCGTGGTTTTCGCACTCATCTCTTCTGCACGTTGACGCCGCTTCATGCGCAAGTCATCGGAATGAACGCGGAGCGACTGTGCAATGCTCGTTCCGAAACGTTCGGTCTGGATTAGCATGGCGACGAGCGCCTTGATATCTTCCACGCCTGTCCGCCGGGCAAGTTCCCTCATTGCCTCGAGCCTGGTCTTGCCGACTCGCATTTCCATATTCATCAGCTGCAACTCGTCGCTAAGCTGTGGATGGGTTATGCGCAGCTCCTGTGCCACGCGCATCAATGCTTGATCCAGTCCCAGTCCGGCCTCGACGCAAATGACCAGCATGTCCAGGGCATCCGGCAACCCCAGGCGCAGCCGGTGCTGACGCGCTTGAACCCTCCACATCAACCAGAGTTCAGGGAGGAGATAGCCAACAACAGCTGCCAACAGCGGAACGAACACCACGTTCAACCGGTACATCCCGGTCGTGAACACTAGCGCTACGAAGGCGATAGGCATCAGGATTTTTATGCCCTGCATCGCCATCATAGCGCTGTCACTACGGTACCCTGCCCGCACCATCGGCAGTTGCGCCTTCGATCCCACCGGGGTCGGAGTAGACGATATGAAGCTTCCCACGGCAGCGAGGCTGTCGCGAACCCGCTCTTTCTGCTTATCCGCAAAGGTTGTTTCGCGGACCTGCTGCGGAGGCGGCTGAATCAACCGCGAAAGCCGCTCCGCGATTCCAATTCCGCCCGGGGCCAGCGCGTAAAACAGCGCCGCCAGAACGGTGACGGTCGCCAAGAATGTGATTGCGGTAACGGCCCACACCATTGACATTTCTCCTTGCCGATGTTCAGACCTCGAAATGAATGATCTTCCAAAGCAGCATTGATCCGACCAGTTGCATCGTTCCCGCGATGCCTAGAACCATAGGGCCGGCGGGGTCCTCAAACAGGATATGGACATAATGCGGGTTGATTATTTCCAGCATCAACATCATCAAGGGTGGCAGCGAAATCAGAATGGCCGCCGTCAATCTTCCTTGCGCGGTCCGTGTTTTTACTTCGCGATAGATTCTGAAACGATCGCGGATCACGCGCGCGAGGCCGTCCAAGATCTCCGCCAGGTTTCCGCCGGTCTCCTTTTGAATAAGCAACGCGGTAACGAAGAACCGGACATCCACCAGAGGGATCCGTTCGGTCATATTCAGCAAGGCATCGCGCAGCGGCAGGCCGAAATTTTGCTCCTCGAAGGCGGCACGGAATTCTCCGGCCACAGGCTCGGATGATTCCTTGCCTATCATCTCCAACCCAGTGGTGAAAGCGTGTCCGGCACGCACGGCGCGGCCCAGCAGATCCAATGCCTCTGGGAAATGCTCTTCAAATTTGCGCAATCGGCGGCGCCGTTTGAAAGCCACTATGGAAAACGGCGTGATCGTTGCAACGATTGCTGCGAGCAAGGCAATCGGGAATTGTGGATACATCATTTTAACGACCAGGTATGAGCCTAACCCGATTACCACGCTCGTCATTATCAGCTTGGCTGGTTTGGTCTTCATGCCTGCTTGTGATACGAAGTCCCGCAGCCGTGACGACCACGTCCACTGCATCATCAGCCGATGCAAAGCAGGCACGCTGCTGAGCATTTCGTCTCTGACCAGCTTCAAATTTAGGGAGACGTCGCCCCTTTGCTCGGCTTTACGCACCGATTCCATTCGGCGCCGCACAACCTCCTGATTCGCGTCAGTCCCCACGAAGATCCAGACTAGCGCGATGATCGCGACCACGATCAGGAAGGTCATAATGGAAAGTAGCAGCGCCATTGCGAACTCCTTACTGCACCCGTGCCATTTCGAACATGGACATGGGCAAATGAATTCCAGCTACGATCAGGCGTTCCGCGAATTTCGGACGAATCCCGGTTGGAATGAATTCGCCAACCACCTCTCCGTTTTCGCGAATGCCGCGCTTGCGGAACACAAAAATATCCTGCATGGTGACGACTTCGCCCTCCATGCCCGTGATTTCCGCGATGCTGATGACCTTGCGAGTTCCGTCGCTAAGGCGGCTCACTTGAATTACCAGATCGATCGCTGATGAGATCTGCCGGCGGATGGCCGAGTCCGGAATGCTCAGGTTCGCCATTGCCACCATGGTCTCTAGCCGGGTGAGCGCGTCCCGGGGAGAATTCGCGTGAATTGTTGTAAGCGAACCGTCGTGACCCGTGTTCATTGCTTGCAACATATCCAACGCTTCCTCGCCGCGAACCTCACCGACGATGATGCGATCCGGCCGCATACGCAGAGAGTTGATCAGGAGTTGACGCTGATAAACGGCGCCCTTCCCTTCGATGTTCGGCGGCCGCGTCTCCAGCCTGACAATGTGATCCTGATTAAGCTGCAACTCGGCGGCGTCCTCAATCGTGACAATACGTTCGCGATTGGAGATATTGGAAGACAACACGTTCAGAA
>Ga0210401_10006814_pt1 | contig 11556 bp, 9 predicted proteins | sample IncBWH32MmetaG_FD_150866 | JGI IMG/M metagenome (GOLD analysis project Ga0210401, IMG submission 150866) | Forest soil microbial communities from Barre Woods Harvard Forest LTER site, Petersham, Massachusetts, United States - Inc-BW-H-32-M | ecosystem: Environmental > Terrestrial > Soil >... | reverse complement strand
AGCGGATCTTTATTCCTCCGCCATTTCCTGCTCGCGGTCGAGCGCGACAAGCGCGTTCAGACCGTGAATTTCATTGCCTCCGACAGCGCTCTTCGCGTGATGGCCGAAGAGCTTGGCTTGCGTGGCCGCAGCGATCTGGTTAAACAAATCATCGGCAAGACTGCCCGCAAAATTCAGCAGCAAGCCAATGCCGACATCGGCGCCAACGTTGCCAGCGGTTCTTATCCTGCCGACGCAATGGTCGTTATTCCTTGCAGCATGGGCACTCTGGCCCGCATAGCCAACGGCATCGCTTCGCACTTGATCGAACGCGCTGCCGATGTGTGCCTCAAAGAAAAGCGACCTTTGGTGCTGTGCGTACGCGAAACGCCGCTCAACAAAATCCATATCCGCAACATGTACCGGGCTGCCGATGCCGGGGCCACGGTCTTCCCGCTGATTCCCGCCTTCTACAATCGTCCGGCGAACTTGGATGTCATGGCGCAAGAATTCGCTTTCCGGGTGCTGGCCCACATCGGCCTGCCACAACCCCAGGCATACCGCTGGAAAGGCTGATTTTTCCGTCAGTTAGACGGTTCGGCCCGGGTTTTTAGGGGGAAGTCTCAGTGTAGAAAAATGGGGGTCTAAGGGCGAGATGACGAAGGGATGGGAGACTAACGGCTGGGGCTTGCCTGGACATACCGCGCTAGGAAGTCGATGCTTGCGGTAAATAGTTGGATATCAAGGAGATGCGGTTACTGAGGACACGTGCTTTCCGCTTACAATCAGGGCTCTTCATCGCGCCTCCACAAGACTTACAAATCTGGGGGCAGAATTCCTCAGGCTCGAAATCACGAATGCCCGGTCTTGAGAGATTCCTGCACTCTGATCATCAAGCTTGTCCAGAATTAGCTGTGCACCCAGATGGTACTGATGAATCAGGAAATCATCCGCCGTCAGGCAAAGCACTCCGTATTTTTCAAGACATTCCTTCGGGAAGTGCTTCGTGTTTTGGGTAACGATTGCGTTTGCACGCGCCATGATTGCAGCAGCCAGCACGTGTCTGTCGTCTCTGTCTGGAATACATTCGACTGCTCTGAGCAATTCGGGCGGCACAGTAATCATCGCTTCTGGAAATGCAGCAATCATTTGCTCGCGCCTGTGTTCGGCCTCAGCCACAGTGCGTTTTAGTTTCATTCGCAAGGTCTTGGTCATCTCTGCCATTATCTGCTCGCTCCATAGTGGCCGGTACATTGCTGGTTCTTCCGCCAGCCGCAATAGAAGATCGCAGAGGGAGGCCGGCACAAGAACGCAGGCATCCAATACGGCCGAGTATTCATTTTCCTGGGTGAAAATCATCTGGGATTTTGTCGTAATCCCCTTTGGCGAATTCTCGCTTGGCTAAGTTGTTGAGGGTTTCCCGGCGCGCAACGTCGCGTTTCGCCTTGTATGCGATTACGTCACGCACATACATACGACGATGCGTGCCGACTTGATGAAAGGGGACTTCTCCTTTCTCTAGCAGCGTGATGAGGAACTGTCTCGACATCCCCAAAATCTTGCTAGCTTCGACAGTTGTGAGCTCATGCCTGTTCTGCAAGATGGTCACGGAATGACCTGCCCGCAAATCAGCAAGTAAGCGAAGCAGAAATGAGTAGAGGTTGTTGGGCAGAATTTCAGTCTTACCGTCCGGCCCGATCAGCTTCGCTTCTGCCGCGCGAAGCTTTGCATAAATTTCGCTAATTTCTCTTTGTTCTTGAGGAGAAATAGCGATTGCTGGTGCTTCGCTGTTATGTACCATGTCGCACTCTGACCTCCTCGAAGGGGTTGGAAAGCTATCGAGAGTCTATCTCATTATATGCTATAAATGCAACCAAGATGGTTGCCACTATTCGTTACGATGTACGTGATTTAGTGTATTTGTAGCGTTTGAGCGGCAACGGCAAGACATGACTGCATGTAGTTGCAAGAACGCCGGTTACTTTCGCGATGTCCCCCTCCCGTGCCATTTGATCCTGACCTTGCTTTTGGGTTAATCTGCGATTACACCGGAAAGGAGGTGGTCGAATGACAAGTTCTGATTGTAGTAACTGTAGTGGGAGTCTAAGACCAGGTGAGGTGGCTGAGACTTAGAGCTGGTTGCTCTAAGCGGGGTTCCTGAGCGTTCGCGCCGGGGACTACAGCCCGCACACTAACCGGTGAGTTGATTGGGTCCCGGCGTAGGTCGCGCCAGGGCTTTGATCGCAGGACCCGGAGTTGCCGTAGAGGCCACGTAGAGTGACCACCTCTTGGTCAATCCCAAACAGTCCACCGGGCGGCCCGTGCAGCAATGCGCGGGCTGTTCTGTTTTTGGAATGAATCTGATGATTTTGTGCCGATGCCGCCAGATGGTCATATAATTACGCGGTTCCGAGCATCGAAGAGCTTGACCACGGAGGACACAGGGGCGCACAGAGGAAGGCACGGACTTCCACGGATTGCAGAGGTTAGCAGATGAAAAGGCTTCTGGCAGTGTTTGCTTTAGCAGTAGCTCCTGTTCTTTGTCTCTCCCAGGACATTCGGGTCCGTGTGGAGGCTGTCCACTTGCTTGAAAGAGGGAACGCCGTCACCACGCCGCTAAAGCTTCCCGACCTCGAGCGGGTGGACTCGTTCCGGGTGTATGGTCCTGACCAAGCGGTAAAAGAGGGTACGTTTAGCCGGGTGGTGATTCAGAAAACCGGCCGGCGGGATGAGACGACCTTCGGCGATTACCACGTTGTGGATGTCTCGGTTGACAGAGGCGGAGCCAGGGTGCAGACACAGGTTCAGGCTCCCGCGGAGGTCATGACTCTGCTGCGTGTGACCCCGATCTACCACGTCAGCTTCAATGACGAAGACGTGATCCGCGCGATTACGAATCGCGAGTTGAATGGCCAGCCCGCGCGGTGCATCGAGTTTGACACGGTTGCAGGTCAAAAGAGCCACGACAATGAAATCTGCGTGGATGCCGCCACCGGCGCCATTGTGCTGGAGAAATTGAACGAAGAACGAATTGAATATCGCGACTTTTTCCCATTCGCGGGAGCGCTGGTCCCGGGACGGATCGACTACTCCTCCAGCGCCGCATCAAGCATGGAAATCCAGCAGAGCATGACCGTTCTGACTGATCCCACACCCAACGTCTTAGCTGCACCCCCCAATGCCAGAACTTATTCGCGTGGCTGCAAGGTATTCCGCCGGGCTTTTGGCCAGTCGATGCCGCAGCCGAAGCCGGGGAATGGCGGCAACGAAAGTGATGTTGTGGTACGGGGGATGATTTACCCGGACGGGAGAATTCACGATGCCGTGGTCCAGAGTTCGGAACGTCCGGAACTGAATGCGGAAGCGCTCGACATCATTCACCAATGGATGTTCACGCCGGCCATGTGCGACGCGCAGCCAGCCATCAGCGAGGCTTCTTTTACGCTGCGCTTCCAGGGAAGGTAGATATTTCTGGAAAAGCTGAAAACCACAGAGAGCACAGAGGTTCACAGAGGAAACCAAAGCTGGGTGGCTCTGTGTGCCGCTGTACCCTCTGTGGTTAGCCCTTGATCTTTTCGAATCCCAGAGGGAAGGTAGATATTTCTGGAAAAGCTGAAAACCACAGAGAGCACAGAGGTTCGCAGAGGAAACTAAGGCTCGGTGGCTCCGTGTGCCGCTGTGCCCTCTGTGGTTAGCCCTTGATCTTTTCGAATCCCAGAGGGAAGGTAGATGTTTCTGGAAAAGCTGAAAACCACAGAGAGCACAGAGGTTCACAGAGGAAACTAAAGCTCGGTGGCTCTGTGTGCCGCAGTGCCCTCTGTGGTTAGGCCTTGATCTTTTCGAATCCCAGGCGGATGACTTCGGCAGTGTCTCTTGCCAGTGGAAGGTGGGCGGCTTCTTCGCGGGTGAACCAACGAGCCTCAGCCGCATCGCCCGCTCCGTGAGGCTCTCCTGCGATGCGGCGGCAGAGGAAGTCGATCAGCACGTAGTGATACTGAGTACGGCCAGCATCGTCGCGCAGTACTCGATCGAAAACTCCTAATAAATTCCCAGGTTCGACTGTCAGTCCAGTCTCTTCGAGCGCCTCGCGCACGGCCGCTTCGCGGACGGTCTCACCTACTTCCAACACGCCCCCAGGGATGGACCATTCGCCGGCGAGCGGCGGATGGCCGCGCTTGACCAGCACAACACGATTTCCCTCGATGATGATAGCTCCGACTCCGACCAGCGGCTGATCTGGATATTCACGCTTCATGAAGTGTCTTACAAGCTATCACCACAGTGGGCACAGAGGTGCACAGAGTGAGGCCGCCGGGGTGCTTTTGATAATAAATTCAGTTCTCTGCCCCTGGTTCCCAGTTCTCAGTAGAATAGCTCGATGGCCCTGGAAGAATACAAACGCAAGCGCCGGTTCGAGGATACTCCGGAGCCGCCGCCGAAAGTGGAAAAGAAATCCGGGCACCGGTTTGTGGTGCAGAAGCACGATGCAACGCGACTGCATTACGACTTTCGCCTGGAGATGGACGGAGTGCTGAAGTCATGGGCGGTGCCGAAAGGACCGTCGCTGGATCCGAATGACAAGCGGCTGGCGATGCAGGTGGAGGACCATCCGGTTTCGTATTTTGATTTTGAAGGCACGATTCCGGCGGGCAATTATGGAGCAGGCGCGGTCATTGTGTGGGATGTGGGCAAGTGGGAGCCGCTTTCGCCACAGCCCGTGAAGGGAAAGTTCGTCCCCGGGACCGCGGCAGAAGCGCGGGAGATGTTGCAGAAGGGCGACTTCAAATTCCGCCTGCATGGTGAGCGGCTGAAGGGCGATTTTGCGCTGATTCACATCAAGGGGCGGCGTCCTGGAAGCAAGGGGACGGAATGGCTGCTGATCAAGAAGAAGGACGACGAGGCGGTCGAGGGATATGACATCGAGAAGTACGATACCTCGGTGCTCAGCGGCAAGACGATTGCGCAGATCGCGGGCGACAAGGATTCGGCAGAGTGGACGAGCAGCCGTCCGGCTTCCCGGGGAAAAGTGAAGGCTCCGTGGTTGGCGGAGACGCTGGCGAAGCTGGATAAAAAAAAACGAAAAACTAGAACCACAGGGGACACGGAGGAACACAGAGTAGAGCCAAATGGGAAGAAGCCTAGCCCCAAGACGTTGCGTGGCGACGGGAAAACGTCGCCCTCTGTAACCTCTGTGTTCTCTGTGATTAAGTCGTTAACAGGTGCGGTGAAGCGGCCCATGCCAACCGCGATCACCCCGATGCTGGCCACGCCGGTGGAGAAGCCTTTCGATAGCGCGGAATGGTTGTTTGAAATCAAGTGGGACGGATATCGCGCGGTGGCGTTCGTTGAGAATGGAAAGGTCCGGCTGGTTTCTCGCAATCAGAATGATCTCACGGGACAGTATTCTGAACTGCAAGATCTTTCGAAGTTGGTGAAGGCCAAGACAGCAATCCTCGATGGTGAAATTGCCGCTCTGGACGAGCAAGGGCGGGCATCGTTCAGCCTCATGCAACAACGCACGGGGATTCGCAGCGGTGGACGGCGAACCGCTGGCCGGTCGGATGTGCCGATCGTTTACTACGTTTTCGATTTACTCTATGCCGACGGATACGATCTGCGGCGAGTGGCGTTGGAGGAGCGTAAACAGGCGCTGGCGAAGCTGGTTAAAACCAACGAACTGATCCACTTGTCGGAGCACTTTCCGGAGCGCGGGATTGCTCTGTTTGAGGCGGCAAAGCAGCAAGGGCTGGAGGGGATTCTGGCCAAGCACCGCGGCAGCTTTTATGAAGAACGGCGAAGCCGGGAATGGCTGAAGATCAAGATCACGCAGACGGTGGATTGCGTGATCGGAGGCTATACCGAACCCGAGGGAAGCCGGCAATACTTTGGGTCCATCGTGCTAGGCCTTTACAACCAGCGGGGCCAGTTGATCCACGTGGGTCAGGCAGGAACGGGATTTACCCAGGCGACATTGAAAGAAATCTGGCAGATACTTAAGCCGCTTGAAACCAAACGCCCACCTTTTTATGGGCCGGTAGAGGCTGCCAATGCGCATTGGGTGAAGCCGACACAGGTTGCGGAGGTCAAGTTTACGGAATGGACCCATGAAACCTCGGACGGCGGCATGAAGTTGCGGGCACCTGTGTTCATGGGGCTGCGAGAGGACAAAGATCCGAGAGAGTGCGCGCTGAACGACCAGATCCCCCTGCTCAGGGTTTGAAAAACGAAGGTGCGTTCGGTGAAGGCGCAAGCCAAACGTGCGCGGATCGTGGAATCCCACCCGTTCGCAAAAAACGGGAAAGGGTGGCGCACCCACCACTTTATTTAATTTCCTTCATCGGCAGCATGGAGCCGTAGTCCTGACCGGAGGGTTCGACAGCGCGGGCCACGACTCCGCCGAAAGCTTCCCGGAGTTCCGGATATTTCGAGACCAGCGCGTGAATCACAGCCATGTTGTCTTTGAAAGTCTCGGCGGTGTGGGAAACATCGGCGGCCTGATATTTCACTACCACGTCGACGTCCTCAGCGACTGCGACCGGAAACATCGTGGTGAGCCTGTAAGTCTTTCCCGCGGCAACAAGGTCGACGGTATTTCCATCCATTGGAAGGTCGCCCGGCTTCACTGCCTGAGATTCGTCGTAAAGCTTGTCGGTTATCTGGGTGTACATGAAAGGCACAGGCGCAGCCAGTTCGCGGGCCTGCAGATAGTAGAGCCAGGCATCACGGTTCTGGCCTTTGGCTTTGAAGGTCTTTGCCTTATCGGCGAACCAGTCGGCGTCGTGTCCGGCAACCTGAGAGGCGTGCACATAGAAGCCGCCGATTTTCCAGTCTGATCCTTGTAGTTGCAGCACAAATGAAACCGTGGGGGCCTTTTGAGCGCCGGAGAGTTCCAGGGTGACGAAGCCGTAGCTGCCGGGCGCGAGGTTGGGGATGACGAATGCAGCGCTGTTGGCGGTTTGTCCGTTCTTGCTGAACACTCCGCACAGGAACTCGGCCCGCTCCAGCGGCTTGTCTCCTTCGATCTTCAACAGGAAGGGAGGGCGCGGCTGGGTCTTTGCTCCAGCAAAATTTGCCTGGTTGTCTTTGACTGCGGCCTCGATGCTGGAGAAATTGGCTGCGAGAACGAGGATGGAATTCTGTTTAAGCGAGGCGACATCACCACGGGCTGCCATGTCGAAATAACGCCTGGCGGCGGCTTCCAGCGCAGCAGAAACGGGTGCGTCCATGTCGCCGTGGGTTAAGCAGGTTTGCGCGTGAGCAGATGCGGCAGACGCTACCGTCAGCAGCAAAATGTACAGACCGGAAAGCCTCGAGTGCGTAAGCGAATTCATAGGATTAAGAATAAAGCCAACCTCCTGATTCTACCCACTTTGTAACATGTCGAAAATTGCAACTCCTCGTCCCCTATGGTACCGTCGCTTTGATTCCACTTGCGAGCGAAAGGAAGCCACCATGGCGGGCTGGATCATCCTGGGAATTCTGGTAGTCATTGCCTTCGTATTAGTGGGAATGTATAACACGCTGGTCCAGTTGCGGGTGCGCTGCGACTCGGCCTGGTCTGATATCGATGTGCAGCTCAAACGCCGGCACGACCTGATCCCCAACCTGGTAGAGACGGTAAAAGGATACGCGAGCCACGAAAAAGGCACATTTGAAAATATCGCCAAGTTTCGGTCCATGGCGATGCAGGCCAGTGGGCCGGCAGACAAGGCGGCTGCAGAGAATCAGCTCACTGGCGCGCTGAAGAGTTTGTTCGCTGTGGCTGAGAATTACCCGCAGTTGAAGGCCTCTGAGGAATTCACGCAGTTGCAGGGATCGCTGAGCCAGACCGAAGACACCATCCAAAACGCCCGCCGCTACTACAACGCGGTGGTGCGTGACCTGAACACGAAGATCCAGTCGTTCCCCACAAATATTCTGGCGGGCATGTTCGGCTTCCAGGCGCGGCAGTTCTTTGAGGCGGGTGAAGCTGACCGCGAGCCGGTGGCAGTGAAGTTCTAGGCTGGCGGGCATGATCAAAGTTGTTTATTGCATCAGCAAGAAAGCGGGCCTTACGGACCACGAATTCTTTCGTTATTGGAGAAGTGTTCATGGCCCGATCGGCGCCCGGATTCCTCACGTGCGAAAACTGGTACAAAGCCACCGATTGACCATTCCCGGGGATAAGCATCAGCCCGACTACGACGGCATCGCGGAGCTGTGGTTCGACAATATCGAGGCTTTACTGGAAGCCCGCCAGTCGCCCGAATGGCAGGCCTCGACCAAGGACGAAGCGAATTTCATCGACCACAACAAAGTGGCTTACTTTGTTTCTGAAGAGCACACCATCTTCGATCACTCGAGGGACGATGCGTAGCATCCGACCTGGCGCTTGTGTGGTCGCGTTTCTTTTAACATTGTGTGCACCGCTGTTCGCCAAGAGCTGGCGAGTTACCGACTTTAACGACGCTATTTCCGTTGCAGAGGATGGATCTGCCGTGGTCCGCGAGCGGATCACGTTGTCGTTTGAAGGTGAGTGGCACGGGATTCATCGATTTATTCCCGTTGAATATCCCGGGCCGCGGGGGACAAATTACACTTTGTTTCTGAACATCACCGGTGTAACCGACGGTGACGGCGGCAAGCTGAAATATGAGTCGTCCAGGTCGAATGGGCTTCGCGACCTGAAAATCTACATTCCCGATGCCGTTGACACCGCGCGCGTGGTTGAGATTACCTATACCGTTCGCAATGGTACCCGCTTCTTTGAGGACCACGACGAGTTTTACTGGAACGTGACGGGCAACGATTGGCCGGTGCCGATTGATCATGCAGCCGCGACGGTCAGCTTTCCCAGTTCGGCCGCGGGATCCCTGCGAGCCCAGGCGTTTACCGGCGTTTATGGCTCGGCCCAGCGCGACGCGACCGCCGAGGTCAAAGGCTCGGAAGCTTCATTCGAGACCCACAATCCCTTGCCCATGCGCGGCGGGCTGACCATCGATGTTTACATTCCTAAAGGCGTTCTCAAAGAGCCTGGCGAGTTCACTCGCTGGCTCTGGTTCCTGGGCAGCAATCCGATTGTGTTCTTGCCCTTCTGGACGTTAGCGGTGATGTTTACTTTATGGTGGTACAAGGGGCGCGATCCGGATCCCGGCGTGTCGGTTGCTCCCATGTATGAGCCGCCGGCGGGCATGTCGCCGGCGGAGGCGGGCACGCTGCTCGAGGACGCCGTTCACCCCCGCGATATTACTTGTACCCTGGTCGACCTGGCGGTGCGTGGTTTCGTGAAGATTGAAGAAGTAGACGACAAGGGCCTGGTGTTTCATCACAAAGACTATGTATTTCATTTGCTGAAGCCGATGACGCAGTGGACTGATCTTGCTTCTCACGAGCAGGTCATGCTGACGAACGTTTTTGGCGAAGGCGATCAAACCCGCCTTTCCAGCCTAAAGAACCGCTTCTACACTGCGATCCCGGTCATCAAGCAAGACGTCATGGCAGCGCTTAAGAATAAAGGCATGTATCTGGTCGATCCGGATTCGGCGAACGGGTACAGTGTGGCGGGGATTCTGGTGATGGTCGCTCCCTTCCTGATGCTGCAATTTCTGTGGCATAAAGACGTGTTCAGTTCTATCGGTCTGCTGATCGGGGCTGGGATCTTGTCGGCGATCATCTGGTGGCTGTTTGCGCGGCAGATGTCGGCTAAGACCGTGAAAGGCGGCCGGACTCGAGTTGCGGTTCTCGGATTTCAGGAATTCATGAATCGCGTGGATGCCGACCGGCTGAAGCGTATGCCTCCCGACACTTTCGAAAAATTTCTGCCCTATGCCATGGCGCTGGGAGTGGAGCATCAGTGGGCACAGGCATTCGCAGGAATCGTGACTAATCCGCCGGGTTGGTATGTAGGCCCGGGTGGTTATTACGGGACAGGGTTTAATCCGATCTTCTTCACTAATTCGATGGGCAGCATGTCGAACAACATGCATCAGGTGTTCGTGTCGGCGCCGCGCGCCAGTTCAACCGGGTCGGGATTTGGCAGCGGCGGCTTCGGTGGTGGCGGAGGCTTCTCCGGCGGTGGCTTCGGCGGGGGAGGCGGGGGAGCGTTCTAGCGCCAAGGCTCTATTCCATCTCGAAGGCCAGCCATTCCAGCTTGCTATCGCGTTCCACTTGCAGCACTACCGGGCCGCCGGACTTGACGTCTGTCAGGCGACGCCTTAACGAATCCAATGAGTCCACTGAAACTGAATTAACGCTGTGGATGACGTCGCCCGTCCGGAGGCCCGTCTCGGGGCCAAGCAGGTCGGCGGCACGGGCCAGGACCACCACGCCGGAAGGAATGCGCAAGTCGCCCAGCAGCGACTTCATCTGAGGATCAATGTCGACCGCCACGATTCCGAGGCGCCGGACGAGACTCTTTTCCGGATCGACGGCATCGACGAGCTTGTCCATGGGATCGTGGTGTTCAAGGACCGGGATCTCGAGGGTCGTTTTCTCAGTGCCGCGCAGTATCGCCAGCTTCATGACCTGGTCTAACGGGTGCAGGTACATGGCGGCGGTCAGACCGGGAAGGGTATCAATCCGCCGTGCGTCGGCGCTGACGACAACGTCGCCAATCTTCAGTCCGGCGGCTTCGGCCGGGCCTCCCGGCGTGACGTCGGAGATTACGACGCCGTAGCTCTGGGGAAGCCGCAAACCTTCGGCGAGAGTGGGAGTAATATTCTGGGCGGCGGCCTCGATCTCGACCCGGTGCACATGTCCGTACTTGCGCAAACTCTGGTAAACGAAGTTCACCACGCGGGCGGGAATCGCAAACCCCAGGCCTTCGCTACCGCCGCCTTCTGACAAAATCAGAGTATTAATGCCGACCACGTAGCCATCCACATCGACCAAGGGACCGCCGCTGTTTCCAGGATTGATGGGGGCGTCGGTCTGGATGTACACCATGGGGCGATCCGGGTCCGGCTGGCGGCCGACCGAGCTGACAACTCCCATGGTGGCCGAATTTTCCAGACCCTCGGGACTGCCCAAGGCAACTACCAGCTCTCCTTGATGGACCCGCCGCACGGTGCCGAGTTCGAGAGTGGGTAGACCTTTTTGATCGATCTTCAACAAGGCCAGGTCGGTCTCTTTGTGGACGCCGATGATTTTGGCGTCGAATACGTGCTCCCTGCCTACCGGGGTAACGGTCGGGGTGTCGGGAGAAGGCATAGGCAGGACAACGCGGATGCGACGTGCTCCCTGCACTACGTGGGCGTTGGTGATGATGTAGCCGTCGGAGTCCACAATTACACCAGAGCCTATGGCGTGCTGACGAGCGATCAAGGCGGTCTGGGTGGTGCGGTTTTCCTCCAGCGCACCGTAGCCAGTCACCAGAATCTGCACCACCGCGGGTGAAATCCTGGCTACCAGGGTTTGCAGCGCGGAATTCATTTGCTGCAAGACCGCAGGCGCTTCCACGGGCCGAGTACCGGCCTTTGCGGGCTCGGTTTGTTGCGGAGTTGCAGCAGGTGTAGGCTTTTGCGCTGGGACGGGCGGGGTCTGCTGCGCCATAGCAGAAGTGGCGACAACGATGGCGATGCAAACGGCTTGAAGTCTTGC
>Ga0210401_10006813_pt1 | contig 11556 bp, 10 predicted proteins | sample IncBWH32MmetaG_FD_150866 | JGI IMG/M metagenome (GOLD analysis project Ga0210401, IMG submission 150866) | Forest soil microbial communities from Barre Woods Harvard Forest LTER site, Petersham, Massachusetts, United States - Inc-BW-H-32-M | ecosystem: Environmental > Terrestrial > Soil >... | reverse complement strand
GCCTTCGATTGGCAGCGGAGATGTCGCTTGCGCTGAGTGGCCTAATATCCGGCGCTTCGAACATTTCCTCTATCTGCTCAATCTCGTCAATGATGCGTTCAACCTCCATTCGTCACAATATCTAACACAAGCACGGCAAGGGTCAAACGGAGCGGCGGCCTTTCGCCGAACTAGCTCATATACCAGCCACCATTCACCGAAATCGTCTGCCCAGTCATGTAGTCATTCGTTGCCAGCATCACAGCAACCGATGCGACATCGTCCACCGAACCAAAATGCCCCATCGGAATAAGATTCGGATTGGCGTTGGGGTTGCTGGTCACCATATCGGTCTCAATCAGAGCCGGGGCAATGGCGTTCACTGTGATTCCATCTCGAATGAGCGATGCTGCACAAGAGTGTGTCAGTCCTATGATTCCCGCCTTGGACGCGGCGTAGTGCGCCCCGACAGCCCCGCCCGTCTGGGCAGCTACCGAAGACAAGTTGATGATCCGCCCACATTTCCTCTGTCGCATGCCGTCAACCACAGCCTGCGTTACCAAGAACACTGACTTTAGATTGACGGTGAGCACTCGGTCCCATTCCGCTTCTGTAATCTCCTCCAATTTGTGCGGATGAGCGATAGCCGCGTTGTTGACGAGGATGTCGATGCCCCCAAGATACGCCTTAACCTCCGCGACCATACGCCTCACGTCGGCGGCGACTGACACGTCCGCCTGAACCGCAATTGCCTTGTGTCCCATCCCAGTGATTTCGCTACAGACAGCATTGGCAGCATCGGCTCGTTCACGGTAGTTCACTGCGACATCGGCACCAGTTTTAGCGAGTGCGATGGCGACTGCGGCTCCGATTCCCCGACTGCCGCCAGTTACAAGGGCGATTCGATTCTTCAAATCTTTCATGGCTTCAAACTCCGATTCGTCTTCTGCCCAGTCAATCCGTCAGTGGCCCACAACCCACACTCGCTGCTCCCGCCAACGGGCACAGAGTACCATGTGGACATGAGCAGAATATTCCCGCAATGCCTCGACGAGAACCTTTCGGATCGCTCGGCGCAAGCCGATGTCCTCCTTCGACAAGAGCCCGACGAGGAAGAAGACGAGGAAGACGAAGGCGACCGCAAAGAAGGTGACGATGATAAAGAAGGGGACGATGATGAAGACACAGACGACGGCTACTCTGAGTGAGCGTCCCCTTATGGTTTCGGGGGGTGAAGAATGGAACGAGAGGATTTCGTCAAGGTTGCAGAAGAAACCTTGGATTCGCTGCCGGAAGCGTTCCGCAGCCGCATCCAGAATGTCGCGATTCTAGTCGAGGATTTTCCTCCGAATCAGTCACCACCCCAGCCGGGGCAAAGGAAGCGATTGCTTCTAGGCATTTTCCACGGCGTGCCTGCAACGAAAAGGAGCGTTTTCAACCTCCCCACACCCGACGCAAGGAGCGCTTAGTCTTCGCGGTTTGGCTGGCTGCGTGATCGCTCTCCGAACTGTGCTTGACGGCTGGTCTCCACAACTTTTTCTCGCGGAAAGAATGATCATTATCGTGACCGATTTCCGTTCAGAGGTGGTGAAACTTATTTTTGGCGGTCGGAGTTCTGGACAGAGCAGAAAAGAGGAGGATACGCTTCCGTCATAGGATGCCAAAAAACGGCAAGGGCAGCCTGGAACCGGAAAGCAAGATCCTAATTTGTACACTTGGGATCATGGGTCACCAAATCTTCCGAGACTGCCAATATGCACTTTTGCCCGTCGAATTCGATCCGGTCCGCGGAATATGCGCTAAGCTTGATTTCGCCCGACTTCGCTCGCAGCCGAGTAATCACATTTCGAAGCGGACCCCCTCGCTGGAGGTGTGTCAGCAGTAATCTTCGGTCGGCAGGATCGTCCCATATCTTCAGTTCGTACACGGTGCGTCCAAGCACCTCTTGGCGGGAGTAACCGTAACGTGCTTCGAACGCGGCATTGACTTCCAAGAAGCGGCCTTCCTCCAACGTCGTAATCGAAAACGCAACCGGGCTGGAGTGGAAGATTTTCTGGAATTTCTCCTCGGAAACACGGCGGCCTGCCTCCGACTGATGAAGGGCTTGCTCGGCCTTCTGGAGATCTGCCAGTCGCTTTTCCAGTTCCGAACCATAGATCTCAGCGGTGGAATACAGGCGGGCGTTTTGAATGGCAACTGCCGCGGGTATGGCCAGCAGTTCGGCGCGCCGCAAGTGGTCCTCCGTAAAGTGCTTCGGGTCAACATGGCCAACAGAGAGAAACCCGAGGAACTCTTCCGAGGCGGCCAGCGGGACGCTGAGCCAGGAACGGAACTGAGTGTGTCCCGCGAAGGTTTGCCACCCTTCTTGCTGCCGGGTGTCAGGGATCAAGATGGGTTTCCGCTCGGACCAGATACGCTGAAAGAACGGAGACTCGTCGGCAACGAAGGTCAGAGGGCTGCGGGCAGACTTCGTCGCGGGCTCGGGACAAGATTTTTCACCCAGGGCCAGCCAATGCGGACCGCCTTCGGGCACGAGCACCCGAGCGCAGCTGTAGGGAACCAACTCGGCTAGAGAGCGAAGCAGAGCATCCAGAACGCAATCCATGTGAAGGTCTTCGGTAAGGGCAAGAGTTGCCTTACGCAGCGCCTCTGCCTCCGCCCATGCCGAGTTCGCCTTGGCAAGATTGGCGGCGACCTGGTCTTCGGCTTCTTTGAGGGCGGTGATGTCGAGCGCGGTTCCGCCTAGGCGGATGACTTTTCCATTGCCGTCTTTCCTTGGAAAGCCGCGAACCCAAACCCAGCGAACTTTACCCTCAGGCCTGACAATACGAAATCTTTCTTCGAAATGGCCGCTTTGGGCCGCTTGCTTAAGCTTTCCGAGCACGTGCGCTCGGTCATCGGGATGGATGGCCTTCTCATACGAGGAGGGTTCCTCAATCAAGGACTGACAGGAGCGTCCGGTGATGGCTTCGTAGGCGGGATTGACATAGGTAGCTGTCCTCGTCTCGGGGTCGATCACCCAGAAGACTTCCTGAATGTTGTCGGCCATTTGGCAAAATTCCTGCTCCCTGTCTTCAAAGACAGTTCTTGCCTGGCGTTCAGTTCTGTGCATCTGTTGGAAAACGCCGGCCAGCAAAAGGGCAAAGACAAGCAAGGACCCGATTAATGAAATCAGCAGCGCCAGGGCTACTCGCGGCGACTGAAGATTGGCGACCAGAACGGCGATCACAAGAATAGCCGAGGCGATAACCAGGGCGAGCGACGCGATACTCCAATCTCGTCTCGAGGTTCCTTCTGGATGCGTTTCAGAGCGGTGCTTGTCGGCTGGATCCACGGTGAGCACCCACGTATTCTTGCCGCACTTACCGACATCATACGCTGCCATGTCACGTCGACAAGAGCTTATGGGTGCGTAAGGCACTTTGGAGGAAATGCCGACGTATTCTTGCCGCTCAATTAAGTCAGAACAGCGTCGGCGCCGAGTTCTCGGCTGGCACCTCTCGCGCACACTCCTCGTCGTTCTCGGGACGATGGACGCGGGGACTCACCGGATATTTGCCTCATCAGGGTGGTATTAGATGGTTTTAGACAGTCCAGAATCACTTCGGGGTTGGTAATGCCTGGGTCTAGCCAGCGCTCATAGTCGTCATGATCCAGAATAGCGGGCATGCGGTCGTGTACCTCGGCGACGAGAGAGTTCGGACGGGCTCTGAGAATCATGCCGGTTTCGAGCACGTTGTTGTTCGGATTTCGCCCGAGATCCCAGAGTCCTGCAATGGACTTCTTCGCCGTGCCGACGCTAACCTTCGGAGTCTTGTACTGCTTCTTCGTGATCAGCGACAGCCGCAGGAAGATTCTGCGCCGTAAGATGACCAGGAATCCATGTGCGCTCTGGATCGTTCAATAGATGCATGAAGCATGGCCCATGCCAGGATTCAATCATTCGCTCGACACGGTGGCCTGCATCATCGTTGCGCCGTGGCAGCATAAGCGAGTGCTTCTTCCTACTTACAAAATGTAGCAGTCGTCTGCCTGCTCCTCCTCTCCTTCTCCGATAGCCAAAGGTTGAGTATCGCGCATTCTCCCAGCAACGCTCGAATCGAGAGTTGCGACGACGCCATGCCCAGGTCGAAATATTTTTCTTGCGCAGAAGGTTGATGAGGCTCAGGAGTATGAAAGGGGCCGGATCTAACGACTTGCCACTATTCCCTGCACGAGCTGCGCCGCCGATGCGTGGCCTTAACCCATCAACCTGTTACGAATTCCGAACAGATATCTCTCAACAATCCTTGACTTGGCTGAATTTTAGGCTAAGATTCCAGTCCTCAAGTCGACTTGTCCTCATGGAGGCCCATATGTACAGACTTAGACTGTCCTGGGGCCCTGTGGTTTTAGCTTCTTTTCTCTCTTGCTCCGCAGTGTTGTGCCTCTCACAAACGGCGACTCTCCTGCGCGGAAGCAACCTCCGCAAAGCGCCTAACACGAGCAGCACGATTCTGGAAACTCTGAAGAAAGGAGACTCAGTCACACTTACATCCAGCAGCAAGCGATCAGGCTATTACCACGTGAGTGCCAGAGACGGAACGGTGGGATGGGTGTTGGCCAAGAACGTCTCAACCTCTGCACCATCTCCAAGTCCAGGGCCAGCTCCAGGTCCAGGACCTTCGCCCGGCCCGACTCCCACCGGATTGGTCGCACAACTGGAGGCAGCAAGCGTTAAGGCTGTTCCACAGCCATTGATTATCAACGGCCAAAGCGTCTGCGGTCCTACAGGAGACGCCAGCGATGCCAAAACGCAGGCGCTTGATAGCAACAAGAACCGCACTGACATTCCCGATCCAGGGGCCTACATTCCGATCGACTGGAACGCCCTTGCCAATTTACCTTCCGATCAGGTGGACCAATTGCAGGGCGCACCTGTCGAGGTTGAGGGCTTTCTGTCGCATCGCATACAAGTAGAGAATAGCGGGAGCGGCGAATCGACCAATTGCCATCTGACCAATCTCGACGAAGTGGATTGGCATATGTATCTGACGAACCAACCGGCCCAGGGAATCGCCAGTGCCATTATCGTTGAGACGACGCCGAGAACGCGTCCGTTACATTCGTGGGATCAGAACAAATTGACCCAACTAGTTGACTCCAGCACCAGAGTCCGGATCTCCGGCTGGCTGATGTATGACTGGCAGCACATCGGCGTCATCGGAACACAAAGAGCGACTGTGTGGGAGGTACATCCCATCACTCGCATTGAAACGCAGGACTCCAGCGGAAACTGGCAAAGCGTCGAAAGTACTCAATGACCCTGCGGCGAGCATCCAGTCAGCCATCAACGATATTAGAGGGTTTCCATCAAGGGTTGGCTTCGTCAACCGATAGCGTTACCACTAGCCTGGGGCGGAAATGTTATCCCTGTTTCCCATGCCCATGCTTACCGAGGTCTGTGTCCCATTCAACGTGTGGGGCTCAACGTCTCTCGCGCACTTGTGGTTGTTGGCGGCTGATGATTGCTGTTCACCTTGGCTGGTCTGCATCACCGCCATTCCTAGCGAAGGTCACCGGATACAGTACAAGACGGTGGAAGCTGAGGAACCTCGGCCGGAAGCCAGTGTGGAAGGTGTCGCATCCGACGAAGCGACGGCGTGGCGCTTAATTCTTAGCGCGATGAGACGCTCTGGTGGCTGGACGTGATTTGAACGATGCCATCGTACCGCGTCTCACCCACTGCGAAAGCAACCGCGGCGAGGCTCGCCTTGTCAATTAATAAATCAATAGTTCGCAAGTTTCGAGGACGCAGGTGGGTCGCGCATTCAACTTGTGTTTCCGGAAGATATCGAATGGTTTCGAGGAGCAGGAAACGACCCCGAACTGCACGGCCTGGGCCGCTGCCATCTGTTGCGAGAACTTGAATGCCATGGAACAGAAACTCGATCCCTTGCAGTTCTTTTGCATTCATTCGCTCCAGGATGTGAGAGGTATCGCGAACTTCAATTGATCGATAATCGAATTTCTCGTCAGGTTAAGAGACGGCTCGGAACATCGCTCCAGCCTCAATCGGTGTGACCGGATGCAACGGAACTTTTATCCCATGCGGCAACAGGTCGAACGTGGGAGAGCCCAGCAGCTATCGCCAGCGACAACGCCTCTGCGTGGACAACGCCAGGAGTCGAAGCCAGCCGAACGCTGCAGCCTTGTTTCCTTCTGAGATCACTTCGCGACGTCCATACCCAGTCACTTCGAGGTTACGATGCATATGCACCAGAAATTCTTTGACCGCTCACCCGACCTTGAGAGGCTTGAAACGGGACGTCAAAATCGACACCCTATCTGCGCAAAATAACGCGCAGCTAAGGACGGGGCCACCCTCTTTTCGACTCTACCGCGCTTCGCTTTCTTTGATTTCTCTCTCGATTTGCGCTACCGCGAGCGGAGGCAGGCTTGCGCCTTCGAGTTGATGATTCAGTTCGGGCAAGCGCTTCGATTTGAAGGCGTTCCATTTTGCTAGTGCCAGCTTTGCCGCGGCGCTCGACTCACGATAGACCGCAAGCGCTTGTGCGGGCACGGGACGGTCACTGCTCTCGACTACTCGGAGCGCGGCAGACAGGCCAGTATTGGCTTTGTCCAGGCCCATATCACGGGAGGAAGCACCGCCAATGATGGTCTTCAGTTCATTGGAAGCAATGTCGGCACTTGCCTTCAGATCAGCGTTCTGCTGCAGCTTGGGCTGCAACTCGGAAAGCTGCTTCTGCACATTTCGGATCGCCGAGAGGGCTTTCCGAGCGTCGAGCGCCTCAGTCAAAATCCCGCGACCGAGTTTGACTTGGTGGGCGAGATCTTGCGGCGTGGCCGTCGAGCGCGGATCCATGGTGATGTGCAGCGCCTGAGTGAAAATCTTGCCATCGATGGTGAGGCGAACTTCATAATCTCCAGGCGCCGCACGCGGACCACGCGGTGCGGCGTATTCCTCTTCGTCACCTGAGTCGGGAAGTTCGGCGCCCCAGGCAAGATTCCAGATGAAACGATGCATCCCTGTGGCCTTATCGAGAATTTGGGGTTTAGGAAGCCAGCGCTCGGCAATCGGAACGGGTGGGTGCTGTGCTAGGCGCGCGGTATCGGACAAAAAGTTGCGCACCAGCTCGTGCTGCGCATCGAAGACTTCAAGCTTCAAGTGTTGGGCGGGATGAGCAAGAAAGTAATCGATCATGGCGCCGTTCGGAGGATTTTCGGCGGTTGGTTCTTCGGGCGGCAGCGGAGTGCCCATGAAACCGGCATTATCGATCCGCACAGCGGTCGCTGGACGATAGAGCCATGCGCCGGCTTCGCGAACATCCGTGGCTTGGCGCAGAGGCGTGATGTTGTCAAGGATCCAGAAGGAGCGTCCGTGCGTGGCGATGACGAGATCGTCGCCGTGGATAACGAGATCGCGCACAGAGGTGACCGGCAGGTTGAGTTGCAGCGATTCCCAGTGGTCCCCGTCGTCGAAAGAAAGATAAATACCGAACTCCGTGCCGGCGAACAGCAGCCCCTTCTGAGTCGGGTCTTCACGAACGGCACGCAGGAAGGCCGGAGCATGAATGCCTTCGGTAATGGGCTGCCAGGTTTGACCATAGTCGCGCGTGCGATAGAGGTAGGGAGCTTGATCGTCGAGGTGATGGCGCTCGACGGCCGCATACGCTTCGCCGGGATTGAAGTGCGAGGCTTCGATCAGGGAAATTTTTGACCAATCCGTGACCCCTTTCGGCGTGACCTGTTTCCAGGTCTTGCCGCCGTCGCGCGTGACGTGAATCAGCCCGGTGTCGCTGCCCACCCAGATTAGGTTGGCGTTTAGCGTCGAGGGCGCGATGGTGTAGACAACCCCATATCCGCGCTGCTTCGCGTCTTGAACTGACGGAGGACCTGAGACGTTCTTGGCGCTTGGTTCCGCGCCGGTGAGATCGGCACTGATCGTCTGCCAGTGCAGGCCGCCGTCCGCCGTTTTCATCACGAATTGCGTGCCGAGGTAGAGGCTGGTTTTGTCGACGGGAGAGAAGACGAGAATGGGCGTCCAGGGATCACGGTATTTGCGTTGCGCGATGTCGACGCCGAACGTGGGGAGCGGCCAAGGCGTGATGTCCTGGCTGAGAGAGGTGCGAAGATCGAAGCGCGAGACGCTGCCGTAGGTTCCACTGAAATAAAGAATATTCGCGTCTTTGGGATCGGAGGCGATGTATCCGCTTTCGCTACCGTCGACGGGAGACCAGTCGCGCGGAGTGATCTGACCGTGATCGGTGCGGCTAAGGACGGCGACGCTGCCGCTATCCTGCTGCGCCCCGTACACGGTATAGGGAAAGCGATTGTCGGTGATGACGTGATAGAGCTGCGCCGTGGGCTGGTTGTACCACGTGCTCCACGTCTGGCCGCGATCGACGCTGATGGTCGTGCCTTGATCGGTCGCGAGGATCATGCGCGAGGAATTTTTCGGGTCGAGCCAGAGCTGGTGATAGTCGTCGCCGCCGGGCGCGCCACGAACGATCGAGATCGTTTGCCCGCCATCTTCCGAACGGTAGAGCGCGACGTTCGGGACGTACAAGACATCGGGATTTTGTGGATCGATGGTGATGTTGCCGAAGTACCAGGCGCGGCTGGTGAGCCGGGCGTCGGAATTCTTGAGCGCCCAGCTGTCGCCACCATCGTCGGAGCGGTACAGGCCGGATTTCTTGTCGTCATCGATCAGCACGTAAATGCGCTTGCCGTCTGCCGAGACAGCGACGGCGGTGCGTCCCCAATCGCCCTCGGGAAGGCAGGAACCGGTGAGGCGCGTCCATGAATTGCCACCATCTTGGGAGCGGAAGATTCCGGCACCTGCAGCGTCCAGGGGCGCGTAGGTGCTCCAAGGCGGACGATGCGTGTGCCAAGTCGAGGCGAACAGAATGTTGGGATGATCTGTTGCAATGGCGAGATCGGCGATGCCAGTTTCGGGGCCTTGGTCGAGGACTCTGGTCCAATGCTCGCCGCCATCAGTGGACTCGTAGACGCCGCGCTCGTTGTTGGGGCCGTACGCGTGCCCAAGCGCGCCGACGTAGACGATATTTGCATTCTGTGGATCGATGACAATACGGCTGATCTGACGCGTGTCGCGCAAGCCGACGTTCTGCCAGCTCTCGCCGCCGTCGGTGGAGCGGTACAATCCGTCGCCGGAGGCGAGGTCGGAGCGAATGTCGGATTCTCCGGAGCCGACATAAATGATTTTTGGATCGGAGGGCGCGACGGCAATAGCTCCGATCGAAGCAACGGGTTGATGGTCGAAGACGGGCGTCCAGGTTCCCCCGGCGTTCGTAGTCTTCCAGACGCCGCCATCGACTGTGCCGAAGTAAAACGTGTTGGGATCGCCGGGGACTCCGGCGGTGGCGACGGCGCGGCCTCCGCGGAAGGGACCGATGAGGCGCCACTTGAGGCCGCTGAAAAGATCGGGAGAGACGGATTGCGCGCGCAGCGGCATAGGAGCGAAGCAAAGAAAAACCGGAAGAAGTGATGTCAGTTTGCGAACTTGGTGCGGCTTCATGTTGGGATCTGGATATTGTAGCGAATGGAGGGCAAAAGTAAGCCTTCAGTCAAGGTTTTAGGAAACATGGTGTCATGCGCTCGAATGTAATTCCGCGTATTTGCCGGCGTGGCATTTGAGCGTTCCTCCCAATCCCGACCCGGAGTAGTAAAGCGTTCGGCCAGACCCCACCTCAACAGGCAGCAGAAAAAGACCGAACTGGGTACGAGGTTAGTTTTTTTATGTGGCTCGATGTCTGTTGTGTCGTAGCATAAACCCGGGGGCACGACGGGACGGAGCTCGTGCATTCAGGATTATGGCGTCCTCAAACAATCACCAAGGTCGAACCCGCCAACCATGCCTGCGCCAATGCGAAATCGACGAGCACGGTCCAGCGCAAGCCGGGAGCCTCCCCGCTGCTGTTTGGCGAATTCCTCATGCAGTTGTGTGCCTTGGTGTTCCTCGAAGACATATCCGGAGAACTCCCGCCATACGAGGACACCTATCTGAGCGTTCCGATGGACGATCCCATGCGAGACGCGTATCGCGAACTCAAAGAGGACATGCGGAAGGCGTTGAAAGCTCACCGGGGCAACCGGTCTCCTACGCTCAAACGCCCTTAATCTCCGGCTCTCGACCGGCACCTGCGCCGGCCGACTTTACGGCACCCGCAGTTTCCACTAAAGCCGGTAGCACGTGTAGATATATGGATGACGGGAATTTGCGCGCATAGTTCAAGAGCTTCGGGCGATCAACACTGCCGAAATCAAGCTCGTCCAGACCGGGTGCACTTCCGTTTTGAATACCCAAATAAATCCAGTCGAGGATTGCCTTTTCTGGCTCCGCTATCAGATAGCTCCCGTATCGAGTGGTTTTTCGCACGAAACCCCAATAGAGGCGGGGACTAATACTGCGGTAGCTGATTGTGATCGTTCTCGCCTTGAACTCTTTGGGGCGTTCCGTGGTCACACACGTGAGAGTACGAGGAGACTGCGTACTGATTCCGTATTCGCGGAGGCCAGAGTCAAGCGAAACATAGGCATCATCACGCAAAACATTCACCAGATCACGAGGAGAACTATCCAGCGCAAGCCAGTTGTAGTAGACCTTACTGCCGACATGCTCGACCAACCCTTTCTGCTCCTGGCGCGCCAGCGCCTGTGTTACAGCAGCAGGAATGATGCCGTACTTACGTGCTAGTTCATCCGTGCGAAGGATGGAGCTTGTTTGCGCTTCTTTGCGAATCACAGTTACCCAGTCCATATTTGTCTTCCTCATTTTCTTCCGACTACAACCAGCGTCGATACAAATCGCGAAGTGCGTCACGGAGAGGACTGAATTGTTCTTTCGCCAGCGACTCGAATACTTCCGACGGCAACAAGGCCCGCAGCTCACTACAACGCTTCTCATCGACCTGGGCAATCCTCGCGGTGATATCTGTCGCTTCAATTTCGTAGCCCATTAGCGTATCTTCCAAATGATTTTCCAGTTGCTCATTAAGGACGACACCAGACTGTCTCAAGCGATAAATATCGAACGGATCACGTGCTTTCATGATCTTTCGCAACAGGAAACACTCAGCCTTCTGCAGCAGGAGCAAATCGCGCGAAGCGGCCTTCCCTTTGGCGACGTTGCCTTCATCAATTTCAACCGCATGCTCCTCTACCTCATTCTCAAGCACGGACCCAAACCGAGTGATGTCCACTTTGAACAGAAGGCTGTTGTCCCGCTTCTTAACCAGAATCTTGTCGCCAAAAACCTCGGCTTGAACTGGGCCTAGATTCAGGGCATCCGCCGCCGAGTCGAGTCCGGCCGCAAGCGAGGCACGAAGATCCTCGGACGTTGGTAGCTTGTCCGCTCTCGGCTGCAAGTCCAAATCTGCGGAGTGACGCACACTGTCGTGAAATAGCAACCAGTGACGCACCGCCAAACAACAAAAAGGAGCCGGGGAAATCCTGGAAGAGCACGCCGGCGGCAAGCCGCATCATTGTGATCACTTCGGCCTGCTCGCCGGTGAATCCCCTATCTCTATACCCAGCGATCTGGGCAGCCAGATT
>Ga0210401_10006812_pt1 | contig 11556 bp, 10 predicted proteins | sample IncBWH32MmetaG_FD_150866 | JGI IMG/M metagenome (GOLD analysis project Ga0210401, IMG submission 150866) | Forest soil microbial communities from Barre Woods Harvard Forest LTER site, Petersham, Massachusetts, United States - Inc-BW-H-32-M | ecosystem: Environmental > Terrestrial > Soil >... | reverse complement strand
CTTTCGGATCGGCAACGAGAATCTCGTAAGCGCGCTGCAGGCGTTTGGTCTGGACGAACTGGCTGACCGTCGTCTCGTTGTCGTTGAACAGGCTGTAGAGATAGCTCAGGGAAATCCGACTGCTTGCCGCAATCCTTTTCGGCGACAGCGACTGGTCGCTCAGATGGCTTTCGATGAAGTCGGCGATGCGGCGGCGCAGATGGTAGCGCGCGTTGCGGACGTCGGTTGCAGCGCCCCTGTCCTCCGAGCCGATGGTCAGCGCAACGAAGCTGATGATTTCGGTCGCGAGCGCCTGTGGATTGGGCGGCGGCGAATTGATGAACAGTTCCGCGACGCTTCTGATCATGCCGACCAGCAGGCGCGTCATCTGCTCGTTCGGCTTGAAGCGGCGGCTCACATGGTCTTCGATCGAGACCAGCCGTCCGCGCAATTCTGCCGCCGGAACGCGCATCACGAGCAGGCGCGCATTCTTGTCCGACGAGAGTTCGTAATACGCGAGTTCGCTCAGCAGCACATACTCGCCAGGTCGTGCGAAACCGGTACGCCCGTCCTGGCTGAAGGCCACGCCACCGGCCAGCGGAAAAGCCAGCACATAGAATGCATCGTGCACGTTGCTGACGCGCTCCCACTTGCGGGTAACGGACCGATCCGGTCGGATGAACTCGAGGTCAAGGCGACCGATCCATATTCGCTGCAACGGGACGTCTTCGGCTTCGTCGTCGAGGCCGATGCGCTCATCGCGAGGAAGAGATGTCAGGCGTGCCATGGCTTGGCCTTTCTCAGCGTTGGGCAACGATAGTCTCCGTCCCGGCTTCACGGAGGGCGGCCGCCAGCGCGCCTTCCGGTTGCCGATCGGTCACGAGGCGGTCGATATCGGTCCAATGCGCAAATACCGTCAGTGCACGCTGGTCGAACTTGGTATGGTCGGCGACGATGATGGCTTCCGCCGCTCGCTTCACCATCGCGCCATAAATAGCTCCGGCCTCGTCATCGGCATCGTTGATGCCGCGGGCGCTGATACCCGTCGCGCCGACGATCGCGCGGTTGGCTTCATAGCCATTGATGCTGGCGATCGTCTGGGTGCCGAATACATAGCCTTCCGTTGGGTGATACCGGCCGGGACAGCACAGCACGCGGATCGATGAATTCACGGCCAGTGCTGCGGCGATCGCGAAGTCATGCGTGATGACCGTGATATCGTGGGCGCGGGCTGCCAATCGTCGTGCGACATGGAACGTGGTTGCGCCGGCGGCGAGCATCAGGACTTCGTTGGGCAGGATGAGATCGGCGACGGCGGCGGCGATGGCCTCCCGTTCGACGATCATGATCGCCTTGCGATCGATGAGGGTGGGCTCCAGCGCGAAGGGGCGGGACGCGCCGCCATAGGTGCGGTTGATGAGCTTCTGTTCCTGCAGCTCCATCAGGTCGCGCCGGATCGTTTCACCGGAGACGCCAAGCACCGCCGCGAGCTCCGAGGCCCGCAAGGTCGGAGCCGCCGCCAATTGCGAGATGATGTGTTGGTGACGGGCAAGCTTCGAAAGGCGATCGCCTTCCGATTTTCGCGGCCGCTTGTCGGTCGCGGAGGCGTCGGTCGCTTGTAACCGCTCGCTCGTCATCGAGGTGTCCTTGCGGCCGCGCTCGCGGCTGTCTCTCGGCGAATCCTTTCTCAACTGATGTTGGATGTCCACACCAGCTATGTGGCAAACTCCCCAAATTTTGGGCGGCGAAATGCCTGCTCTCTGTGCAAGATCTAAAATCAATCGTGTAATGATCGGATTTTATGAGAGATTTTGTATGCCCGCGCGCAGTGTATGGCTGACGCTCTGACGTGTCGTGACTGCCTGTTGCTTCATATTGTGTAAAGAGCCACATTATTCCAAGCTGTTGGTTGGGAGCCGCGGCGGTCTGATCGCTGCAGGCGCAACCAATACCTGCCGGCGCCGGTCAAGGAGGGCGCGCGATGCAAGAGGAAAAAGGAATCCTGGCGCTAAACGCCTTCGTGCCGGGCAACGTATCCGCGATGGATGGAGGCTTGCGGGACGCCGTCCAGCGCCGCCTGCGGTCGTTCGGATCGGCTTCGGTGCTGTTCTATCAGGAGCCGCTGCGGATGGAGCGCGCCGAAGGCGTCTGGATGTTCGACGCCGAAGGCCAGCGCTATCTTGATCTCTACAACAATGTCCCCTCGGTCGGGCATTCGCATCCGCGCGTCGTCGAAGCTATCAGGCGACAAGTCGGTCTGCTCAATACCCACACCCGCTATCTCATCGACGTCGTCGATTGCTACGCGGAATGTCTGCTCGCGACGTTCCCGCCCGATATCGATCGCCTGGTCCTGACCTGCACCGGCAGCGAAGCCAATGACCTCGCGCTGCGGATCGCGAAGGTGGCGACCGGCCGCGCAGGCTTCATCGTCACGGAGACGGCCTATCACGGCAACACCGCCGCGGTGACCGAGGTGTCGCCGTCGACCCGCCCGGGGCAGCCTTTGCCGCCCCACGTCCGCACCGTTCCGGCGCCGGGCACGTTTCTCGCCCAGGTCGGCGATCTCGGCAAAAGCTTTGCCGCGTGTGTTGGCCGCGCCATCGCGGAGCTCGAGCAAAGCGGCTTCGGTTTTGCGGGGCTAATGGTCGATACGATCTTTTCCAGCGATGGGGTCTATGCCGACCCGCCAGGCTTTCTCGCGCCCGCCGTCCAGCGCGTGCATGAGCGCCAGGGCCTGTTCATTGCGGACGAGGTGCAGCCGGGTTTCGGCCGAACCGGGGCCGCGCTGTGGGGAGTTACCCGGCACGGGGTCGTGCCCGACATCGTCACCATGGGAAAGCCGATGGGCAACGGCTTTCCGATGGGCGGTGTCGCGACGCGCGCGGCGCTGCTCGACCGCTTCGCCGCGGAGACGAAGTATTTCAACACGTTCGGCGGCAACCCGGTGGCCGCGGCGGCCGGGCTTGCGGTGCTCGATGTGATCGCCGACGAGGGGCTGATTCAAAATGCGCACGAGATCGGCGGTTACCTCATGGACGGGCTTCGCGAGATCAGCAATTGCCACATCCAGATCGGCGACGTCCGCGGCAGCGGCTTATTCATCGGGCTTGAACTCGTCCGCGACCGCGACACCAGGGCGCCGGCGCCTGAGATCGCAAGCCATCTCATCAACCGGCTGCGCCATCGCGGCATTCTCATCGGCGTCGCTGGTCCTTTCGGCAATACGCTGAAGATACGTCCTCCGCTCTGCTTCACCAGAGACAACGCGGACATGTTCATCGCCGCCTGCGATGAGGTTCTGCGCGAGATTTGTCCTGCCTGATCATCGTCCAGCCCAAAGAGACCCGCGGACTATGGATTCCAGAAGTGTAAAAACCGTCGCAGATGCCCGTTCACTGGTGGAGGCGCGCGGCCTGTCCCATGTCAAGCTCGGGGTGGTGGACCTCGACGGCGTCATTCGCGGAAAATACCTGGCGCGCGACAAATTCTTCAACGCGCTGGAGCAGGGCTTCAAATTCTGCGACGTCATCTTTGGCTGGGACTCTGCCGACCAGCTCTACGACAAATCCACCTTCACAGGCTGGCACACCGCATTTCCCGACGCGACCGCACGGATCGATCCCGCGACCTGCCGTGAGGTGCCAACCGAACAAAACATGCTGTTCTTCTTGGGCGAGTTCGATGGCACGGCTGCCGAACTATGTCCGCGCCGGCTGCTTGGCCGTATCGTGGATCGTGCCGGCACGATGGGGCTTGCCACCACGGTCGCGGCTGAATTCGAATTCTTCGTGTTCGACGAAACGCCCCACACTGTCAGGGAAAAAGGCTACCGCGACCTGAAAAACCTGACGCCGGGCTGGTTCGGCTATTCGATGCTGCGATCCTCGGTCGAGTCGGATTTTTATCAGTCGCTGCTGAAGCTCTGCGACGACATGGATATGCCGATCGAGGGGCTTCATACTGAGACCGGGCCGGGTGTTCTGGAAGCGGCGATCCATTATACCGATGCGCTTGGGGCGGCCGACCGTGCGGTGCTCTTCAAGACGTTCGCCAAGGTCTGGGCGCAGTGCCGGGGCAAGATGATGACCTTCATGGCCAAATGGTCGAATGCCTATCCGGGGCAATCCGGCCATCTGCACTTTTCGCTGCGCGATGGCGAAGGCAAGCCGGTGTTTCACGAGAATGGGCGACCCGGCAACATGTCCGATACCATGCGCTGGTTCGTCGGCGGCCAGCAGGCCTTGATGCCCGAATTGCTGGCGATGGTAGCTTCCACGGTGAACAGCTATTCGCGCCTGATCCCGGGGTTCTGGGCGCCGACCGACGCCACCTGGGGAATCGAAAACCGGACCTGCGCGCTGCGCGTCATTCCGGGGTCTCCATCGAGCCAGCGCGTCGAGTATCGGATCGCGGCCGCCGACATCAATCCCTATGTCGCGATCGCCGCCGCGCTCGGTTCTGGCCTATGGGGGATCGAAAACAGGATCGAACCCACTGAGCCCGTCGCGGGCAACGCCTATGACATGACGCATCCGCCCGCGCAAGCGCTGCCGCGCACGTTGTCGGAGGCTGCGGACAAGCTCATCGCCTCGAAGGCCGCGCGCAATCTGTTCGGTGATGTCTTCGTCGATCACTATGCGATGACCCGTCACTGGGAAGAGGGCGAGTTTCGCAAGGCGATCACCGACTGGGAACTCGCCCGCTATTTCGAAATCATCTGAAGCAGGCCTTCGCCTCTAACCGAGTGGAATCATCGTGGACGATATTGTCTGCTTCTCGCCGGTCGACGGCAGCGAAGTTGCCCGGCGGCGCATCGCAACGGATGGTGAAATTGCAAAGACCCTCGCCGCAGCCAGGCAGGCGCAACGGGAGTGGTCGGGGGTGCCGCTGGCCGAACGAAAGGCCAAGGTGCTCGCATTCCTTGAGGTCTTGAAGGTGCGGAACGACGAGATCGTGCCCGAGCTTGCGATGCAAATGGGCCGGCCGGTTCGTTATGGCGGCGAGCTGCGTAGCCTGGAGGAGCGCGTCCGGGTTCTGGTCGAATTAAGCGACGAGGCGCTGGCGCCAATGATGCCCGCCGAACGGCCTGGCTTCCGGCGCATGATCAAGCGCGTGCCGGCGGGGATCGTGCTGGTAATCGCGCCATGGAATTATCCTTATCTCACAGCGATCAATGCCGTTGTTCCGGCGCTTCTGGCGGGCAACGCCGTCATTTTGAAGCATGCCGCCCAGACCTTGCTGGTCGGCGAGCGTTTTCAGTCCGCCATGGACCAGGTCGGATTGCCGAAGTATCTGTTCACCACGTTGAACCTCGATCACGGGGCCGCGGAAAAGCTGATTGCATCCCGGTCCATCGATCACGTGAACTTCACCGGATCGGTCGCTGGCGGCCGCACGATCGAGCGGGCCGCGGCCGGCTCGTTCACGACGCTTGGCCTTGAACTCGGCGGCAAGGATCCGGCTTACGTCAGGCCAGACGCCGATTTTGATTTCGCGGTCGAACAGCTCGTCGACGGCGCGTTCTACAATTCCGGCCAATGCTGCTGTGGCATCGAGCGCATCTATGTGCATGAGAAGATCTACAGTCGCTTCGTGGACGCATTCGCCGACCTGACCTCGCGCTATCAGCTTGGAAGTCCGCTTGTCTCGGAGACGACGTTGGGCCCGATGGCGGCGGTGCGTTTTGCCGACGTGGTTCGCGCCCATACCAGCGAGGCCCTCGCGAAAGGCGCGCACCCTCTGATCGACGCCAAGCGCTTTCCCGCCGACCGCGCAGGCACGGCCTATCTGATGCCGCAGGTGCTGGTCGATGTCGATCATACCATGCGGGTGATGATGGAGGAGAGCTTTGGCCCGGTCGTCGGCATCATGAAGGTTGCCTCGGACGAGGCGGCAATCGAACTGATGAACGACAGTCCGTACGGTCTGACCGCCTCGGTCTGGACCGCCGACGCCGACGCCGCCGAGCGGATCGGCGACCGCATCGCCACCGGTACGGTGTTCATGAACCGCTGCGACTATGTCGATCCTTCATTGGCCTGGACCGGGGTCAAGGACACCGGCCGCGGCGCCAGCATGTCGCGCTTCGGCTTCGAGGCGCTGACCCGTCCGAAATCATTTCACCTTCGCATCGAACACTGAGAGCACGACATGGCAGTTCTGATCACCGGAGCCTGGAATTTCCCGACACGCGTCGTCACGGGTGCCGGGCGCATTGCCGAGCTTCCCGACGCATGCCGCGCCAACGGCATTGCCAGGCCGTTGCTGGTAACCGATCGGGGCCTTGCAGACACCGATCTGATCACGGGCATCGTCCAACGCGTTCGCGAGGACAAAATTCCGATCAGCGTGTTTTCGGACGTGAAGGGTAATCCGACTGAATCGAACTTGAATGCCGGTATTGCCGCTTTCAAGGCCGGCGGCCATGACGGCGTCGTTGCGGTCGGCGGTGGATCGGCCCTAGACGTCGGCAAATGCGTAGCCTTCATGGTGGCGCAGTGCCGCCCCGTGTGGGATTTCGAGGACATCGGCGACTGGTGGACCCGTGCCAATACCGATGGCGTTGCCCCGATCATCGCGGTGCCGACGACGGCCGGCACCGGCTCCGAGGTCGGCCGCGCCGGGGTGATCACCCGCGAGGATACCCACGAGAAGAAGATCATCTTCCATCCCCTGATGCTGCCGAAAATTGCCATCGAGGATCCGGAACTCGCCGTTGGGCTGCCGCCGTTCCTGACCATGGCGACCGGAATGGACGCGCTCGCCCATTGCTTCGAGGCCTATTGCGTCGACGCCTTTCATCCACTCGCCGACGGCGTGGCGCTGGAAGGGATCAAGATCATCGATACTTATTTGCCGCGCGCGGTCGCGAACGGCCGGGATCTCGAAGCCCGCGCCTATATGTTCGCGGCGGCCTCGATGGGGGCGACGGCGTTTCAGAAGGGTCTGGGCGCGATCCACTCGATCTCGCATCCCGTCGGCGCCCGCTACGACACCCATCACGGCCTCACCAACGGCGTGGTGTTTCCCTATGTTCTCGCTTGCAACAGGGCGGCGATCGCGGACAAGATCCCACACATCGCCCGCGCGCTCGACCTGCCGGGGCGTGATTTCGACACGGTGCTGGCCTGGATACTCGCCTTTCGCAGCAAACTCGGCGTGCCGCATACGCTGGCGGAGTTGGGTGTGAAGGAAGCGGATGCCGCCAAGATCGCGGCCGATGCGGTGAAGGATCCGACCGCGGGCGCCAATCCGCGTCCCCTGACCGAGGCGGAGTTCGAGCAGCTCACGCTGGCGGCGATCCGTGGCGATTTGGGAGGCTAGATGGTGCTGCGGCTGCTTGTCATCGAGGGGAACACGCTGGCTGGCCGCCTTCGCATTGCCAAATGGGCTGGGGCTACGCCCGCGGAGAGCTATGCGGCCGTACTACGTACGATCGTCCCGGCTGCCATCGTCGACATCTGTATGCCGGCAGACGGCCACGGGGCCACGCCGCAGCCGCTCGCCGCCTACGACGGTGTGGCGATTACCAGTTCGGCGCTCACGATCTACCAGCGCGAAATCGAGTCGTTGCGGCAGATCGATTTCGTTCGCGAAGTGTTTGCGCTGGGCTTTCCGATGTTCGGCTCGTGCTGGGGGCTTGCAGCTTGCAACCGTGGCGGCTGGCGGGGAGGTCGCACTAAACCCGGCCGGAAGAGAGGTCGGTTTCGCGCGCAAGATCACACTGAGCCCGGCGGGTCGCAAGCACCCCATGCATGCCGACGCGCGACGTCGTGTTCGACGCACCGGCCATTCACAGCGACATCGTGACCCGGCTTCCCCAGAGCTCGATCGTCACCGCGTACAATGCGATGAGCGAGGTTCAGGCCGCGGAGATACGGCTTGGCCGTGGCGTGTTCTGGGGCGTGCAGTACCACCCCGAATATGGGCTGCACGATGTCGCTGCCGTGATCCGGCGGTACAGGCAGACCCTGCTCGCCGAGGGCCTTTTCTCAGACACTGCCGAACTGGAACGTTACGCGGCCGACCTGTCGACCCTCGCAGCAAATGAACAACGTCGCGATATCGCCTGGCGGCTTGGCTTCGGCGACGACATCATGAAGCAAAACGTTCGGCAAGCCGAATTGTCGAACTGGATCGCGTCTCTGGTGCCGACATGACCGAATTGCACGATCTGATAGCGACCTTCGCGGCGATCGGTTCGACCGGAGACGGCGGAGTATGCCGGCTGACGGCAACGCCATTTGACAAGGCGGCACGGGATCTCTTCCTTCGCGAGATGAGCAATCGCGGACTTCTGGCAAGGATCGACCCGATCGGAAACATGTTCGGCGTTGCGGTGCTGACGGCCACATCCAAGGCTGTCGTGATCACAGGCTCGCACCTCGACTCGCAGCCGACAGGCGGCCGCTATGATGGCGTTTATGGAGTCCTGGCGGGACTCCTCGCCGTGCAGGAGGTGCGGGATCGCGCCGTTGCCAATCCCGGCAAGGCACGACGGAACCTTGCGGTCGCGAACTGGACCAATGAGGAAGGCGCTCGTTTCCAACCAAGCCTGACGGGCAGCTCGGTATTCGCCGGGAGTTTGCCGCTGGAACAGGCATATGCCTGCGAGGACGGTGACGGCGTTAAGCTTGGTGAGGCTCTCGCCGCGATAGGCTATCGCGGCGCGTCTCCGCCGGAATTCGAGCCAGTGCGGTATGTCGAGCTTCATGTCGAGCAGGGCGACCAGCTGGAACGCGCGGCGGCGGATATTGCGGCTGTTTCGGGAGCCTGGATGACGCGGAAGATGTCGGTGGTGTTCGAAGGCGACGTTTCGCACACCGGCCCGACGCCAATGGGCAGGCGCCGCGACGCCCTGCGTGCAGCGGCCCGCGCCATCGAGGCACTTTACAGCGAAATCGAGCGTGCGCATTCGGGCGCCCATGCCGCGGCCGGCCGTATCAGCGTTTTCCCAAACTCGCCCAACGTCGTCGCAGGCCGGGTTCGGGTTTGGTTTGAGATCCGGCACGAGGATGAATCGGTGGTGCTCGCGACCAGCGATCGTTTTCTGCGACGAATCGAGCAGGAGGCTTCCGCGATCGGCGTCCATATCTCGATCGCTGTCGATGAACGAAGGGCTGCACCCACGCTCGATCCGGCCGGCCTCGATATTGTTCGCGGCGTCGCGAGGGATCTCAGAATGAAAACGTTGGCGCTGAAGACCGTCACGGGACACGACGCATTGGCAATCCAGAAGCGTATTCCGTCGTCTTTGATTTTTGTCCCGAGTCAGGATGGGCTCAGCCACAATCCGCGCGAGTTCACCGCGCCGGACGCCCTCGATAGGGGTTACAAGGTGTTGGTGGAAACGTTGTGGCGTATGGTTACGGCAGAGAGCTGAGTCGTAGGGCGAGGAGGGGACCGCTCGAGCTTTGGTGCGACGGGATCAGTCGTGAATGAGCAGGGGCCGAAGCCCGGTGAGGGATAGCCGGCAAGCCGCTGGGCGCGCGCGGACACGACGCCATGCAGCTCGGGTTGGTGGCGTAACAGCGCCAGAACGCCCGTATCGGCGGCCGCGCGTCTTTTGATCTCCCGATAGATCGCATCAAGGTCGAGCGACGACGTCGCGCCCGGCGGCGCTACGGGCCGCGAGGGCGGGTCGGCCGGCAAGCGTACGGCCAGCTGCCTCTCGAGCTTGCGATCTCGGCGCGCAGTTGGTTGGCCTCGGCTTCCTTGCCGCGAAGGGAGCCGTTGAACCACTCGTCAAGCGCGCGGGCGAGCCCGTTCATCTCGCGGTGCAAGCGGGGGTCGATCGGGCGCGTTGCCGAGGCCGCCAGCGTATTCTGTCATAGGACGGGTCTCACCAGATGACGGGTCATGCGACAAAGAAACACGGAACTTTCTAAGCACCCCTGAAAACGACCCCTGTCGCACGAGGGGTGACTACAACATGCTGAAAAAACAGACAAAATGGAGCGACGTTCGAATCCTGCCACTCCGACCAGAAATCATTAGGTTTTTTCGTCTCTTTTCGGGCCTCGGTCAAGTTGACCACCGTTTCGGCCACCGAAACATATCGGCACTTTTGGCCGATCGCGGCAGCAGCCCCGTGCAGGTAGTCGGGGGTGATGGTGGCCGCAGGTGTCCTGCAGGACCTCTGGCGACATGCCCAGGAACCCGGCCGCCTCCCAGATCGATACCCCGCGCTGCATCAGCCAGGTCGCGGCGGTGTAGCGCAAAGTGTGCGTTGCCCGGCAGCCGGGCGAGACCCACAGACGTTTTGAACCCCTTGTTCACCGACGCAACCGGCTTGCCGTTGAATTCAACGAAGCAGGTGGCGATCAGCTTGCGGTCCCGCCATCGACGCCAGTGAGTAAGCAGCCGCGGCGGTATGGGCGCCGGGGTCTGTCGCTTCTTTGTGGTCCGCTTGCCGATCGGCTTGCGATAGAAGATGCCGCGCTCAAGATCGACGTGAGATCGGCCAGGCTCGGCATAGGGCGACGCTGAGGCAATTGCGCCAGCCCGAGTGCCGGTATAAAGGCCGATCAAAATAAATCTGGCGATATGTCTCAGGGGCCGCCGGCTTGTGTTCACCGGATCACCTTTTAACATCCCTGAATGGATCGTCTGCTTTTCGCGATGCCGCCAACAGTGCCAGATCAGCGTTGCGGCTTCCTTTCGAGTGAGCCACCGGTCGCGGGCCTCGCCCTTGGGTGGACATCATTTATTAAAAACTAACACCAATGTCATTTATCAAGCTGAACGAACTGAACGTACAACAATGCGTTAGTGAGTTTGCGAACTGTTGCGTGACTTCCTATGGTAGCGTAGGAGTCCGGCGGGCAGGGATCGTAAGCAATCTCTCGGATACGGAGGATGCGACCATGCCGCGGGTCAAGCAAGCTTCGAAGCAGAAACGCACAACCAAAGCCGCCGCTCTGAAGGGGCTAGGTGCCGCTGGACTGGGTCTTTCGCTGGTGGGTAGTGCATCCGCATCCACGACGCCCATTGCTGGCATCCTGCAATCTGACAATACCTCGCCCAATCAGCGGTTCGTTCTTGGCGAAGAGGAAATGGTCGACGTCAGTCTGGCCACGTTCCACATCTTCGATAGGGAAAACCTTAGCAGCGGCGTGCAGCTAGCGCGCGGCGGGTGCGGCGGTTGTGGGTGCGGCCATGGTGGCGGTGGGGGCGGCGGTTGCGGCCGTGGGTGCGGCGGTTGCGGCCATGGTGGCGCCGGGTTCAGCGGCTTCCATGGTTGCGGTGGGGGCGGGTTTGTTGCCTGCCGAGGTTGCGGTGGCTTCCGTGGTTGTCGTGGCTTCCGTGGTTGCGGTTGCGGTGGCTGCGGGTTCGGCATCGAGTTCGATGACGACATCGGGTTCGGTGGCTGGGGGTACGGTAGCTGCTGCGCATCCTGGGGAGCGTGCCGCTTGTGCTAAGTCCCACGACCTAATGGGCCGGCCTCACCAAGGACTCTGCTAAGGGAATGTCAGAAATTTTGTGTAAGTGATTTCTGTGAAGGGTGAATATGGTTTCCAGGCATCAAGAATGAGGCGTCGACGGCATGGAGGACAAGTTTGCTTGGCCGCACCG
>Ga0210401_10006811_pt1 | contig 11557 bp, 6 predicted proteins | sample IncBWH32MmetaG_FD_150866 | JGI IMG/M metagenome (GOLD analysis project Ga0210401, IMG submission 150866) | Forest soil microbial communities from Barre Woods Harvard Forest LTER site, Petersham, Massachusetts, United States - Inc-BW-H-32-M | ecosystem: Environmental > Terrestrial > Soil >... | reverse complement strand
TAGCTGCGAAGCCCGAGTCGCCTTCCGCGGCCTGGCCCTGGGCGTCAAAAAGGAAATAATTGGCGCTGCTGTGGGTGTTGCCGCCTGAATCCACGCAGTTCCAGTCGTTGTCATAGCTGGCCGATGACATGGCCCCGGCGCGCGACAAAGCTGGCCCGGCCAGGCAGGCCAGGCAGATCCAGACCCAAAGAAGTCTAGCGGAACCGAGTCTCAATCCAGCCTTCCTTTGCTTTCGCTGGGCTCTCCACCCCTGCCGGCCCCAGGGACCGGCAGGAGAAGCTAGCTCAACCCCTTCCCGTCAACGGCCCTTGCCGCCCCGGCCATCTCCGCCGCCGTTTCCACGGCCGCCGTCGCCGTGCCCGTCACCATTGCCGTGCCCGTCCCCATCGCCGTGCCCATCCCCGTCGCCATGCCCGTCACCGTGCCCGTGGCCATCGCCGTCCCCGCCACCGGTTCCACCAGTGCCGCCGCCCGTGGGGGCCGCCGCGGCGCTGCTGAAGCTGAAGGGGCTGCTTCCGTCGTCGCAAGGCAGATAGCTGAAGGTGTTGGTGCCGTCATAGGACTGCGCCTGCACCCGGTAGGCCGTGGACGCGGCCAGGCCGGTCAAGGGGTACTGGTGGGCCATGGTGTCCGAACCCACGGCCGGCAACCGGGACGGGGTCCAGTTGCCGGACGCGTCCACGGGCCCAAAATCCAATTCGGTGCTTGAAGCCACGTCCGTGCTCCAGGCAACCAAAGCTCCCGTGGAAGTGATGTTTGTGACCGTCAGCTTGCTGATGCCCATGCGTTCCCCTCGTTAGTGCTAGTTGATGATCAGGAAATCGAGCCCGTCTCCGGCCGCCCGAAGAAGGCGGCGCAACGTCAGTTCACCATCACGTCGACGTCGTGGCTGGCCGTGTCCACAAGCACCTGGATCTGCGCCTTCCCGTTTTTTGCCGCGGTGAAGGTGACGCTGGCGTTGCCGTTGCCGTCGGTCGTCGCCGGGTTCTGGGAAAAGGTCCCCCGGTCCTTGCCGTTGTGGATGTCGAACTTCACCACCCGCCCGGAGGCCGACCCGGTGGCCGAGCTGGCCGCGACGGTAAGCTGGGAGGTCTGCCCGACGCTGATCTGGGTGGGGCTGGCGGTGACCGCCAGGACCGAGGCGGGGCCCGAGGCGGCCGTGGTGCTGAAATCGCTCGGGCTGCTGCCGTCGTCGCAGGGCAGGTAGCTGAACGTGTTCGTCCCGTCATAGGACTGGGCCTGGACACGGTAGGCCGAGGAAGGCGCCAGGCCCGTCAGGGGGTAGACGTGGCTGGTGGTGTCCGCTCCCAGGGCCGGAAGCCGCGCCGCGGTCCAGTTGCCCGAGGCGTCCACCGGCCCGAAATCCAGCTCGGTGCTGGACGGCACGTCCGTGGTCCATGCCACTGTGGCGCCGGTGGAGCCGATCCCGCTGATGGTCAGCTTGCTGATTCCCATGCTTTCTCCTCCTTGGTTGGTGTTTGAATGGTCAGTTGATGATCAGGATGTTGAAGCCTGTGTTGACCGGAAAGGCGGTGCTCGGGACGTAAATCTGGCAAACCGACGACCCGGCCACCACGCTGCAGGTGCCCGGAGCCACGCCTACAAAGTTGACGATCACCGTGCTGCTGGTGGTGATCAACTGGTTGAAGAAAGTAATCTGGGTAATGGATGAGCCCGTGTTGCCCGCGCCAAACCGGACCATCGCGGCCGGCCCCCCGGCCACATAGGCCCCGCCGTTGACGTTCCACACGCCGCTATAGTTGGTGTTTTCCGTGAATGCGATGCGGGAGGTCTTGACCGAGCCGCTCACATACAGGGCGGCCCCGGCCGAAGTAGCGGCGAGCGTCGAAGGGTTGCTGGCCATCACGCCGAACGAGGCGCTATGGCTGGCCAAGCCGTTCAAGCCGATGCCGCCGCCGACCGTCGATTCGGTGTTGGTGCCTTCCACCCCGATGCCGCCGATCGCCGGGTTGGTGCCCTGCACGCCCTTGCTGCCGCCGCTGCCGGCCGCCAAGGTGCCCTGGATGCCGGTGCCGGTGCCGGTGCCGATGCCCTGCACGCCGAAGGAGCTGGTGCTGTCGGTGCGTCCCACGATGCCGGTCACCCCGGAGCGCCCATAGACCGCGTTGCCCGTGGCGGCCGTGGCGGAGAGTCCCATGGCGGGCCCGTTGGCGATGACGCCAGTCCCGGCGGCGTTGGTGGCGGTCGAGGCGACGCCCACCGTGTCGCCGAAGGCCACCACGCCCTTGCCGCCCACGGCCTGGGAGCTGGTCCACACGCCCCATCCGTTGGCGGTGGTGCAGGTGGCGGACACGCCCGCGGTTTGGCCGTTGGCGATGACGCCCCAGTCTCCGCTCCCCACCACGCCGATGCCGGTGCCGGAGCTCGAGCCGCCATAGACGCCCACCGAATTTCCCGCTCCGGTGGCCGTGGCGGACACGCCGTTGGCGCCCTGGAAGTTGCCGCCCAGGCCGGTGCTGGACTGGCCCGAGACGGCGGGTCCGGAAGTGGACTGCCCCGAGAGGCCGCTCCCCGAGCTGGAGATGCCGAAGACGCCGCTGGCGTTGGCCCCGTTGTTGCCGACGATGGCCGCGCCCGTGCCGGTGGTGCTGGCCAGGATGCCCAGGCCGTTGCCCGTGCCGGTCGCCACCAGGCCGGCGTTGCTGCCGCTGGCGGAGACGCCGGTCAGGCCCAGGAAGGAGCCGCCGAAGCCCTGGATGGACGCTCCGTTCACGCCCACCCCGTTGGCTGAGCTCCCGTAGACCCCGTTGCCGCCAGCCACGTCGTTGGTGCCGCTGACGCCCGCCGCCGCGGCCACCACGGCGCTGCCGGCGACGCCGTCGCCGCTGAGCGTGTTCGAGCCGCCGATGATGGGTCCGCCCAGGCCGGCGGTCAGGGTGAGCGGGGCGCTTATCGAGAAGTTGATGCCGCTGACCGCCCCGGTGAAGGTGACCGGGCCGTTGAAGATGGACCCTCCGCTGGCCATGAAGGCCAGGGCGCCGCCGCCCTGCCCTCCGTCCGAGGCCAGCAGGCCCAGGCCCCCGGACCGGTTGGCCCGGCTCACTGTGCCGGTCAGGCCCTGGGCGCTGACGCCGGCGCCGGTGCCGTTGTTGGTGGCGAAGACGCCCACGCTGTTGGTGTTGCCGGTGGCGTCGATGGTGCCGATGACGCCGAAGCCCGCGGGCACGGTGGACTGCCCGATCACGCCGCTGGCGCCATGGCCATAGACGCCCGAGCTGGCCGTGCCTTGGGCGTTGGGGGCGGTCAGGTCGAACGACTCGCCCATCACCGCGGCTGTGGCCGAGGCGTCGATGGACCCATAGATGGCGTTCCCGCCGAAATTGACCTGGTTCTGCTGGACCCGCAAAGTGGAGGTGCCGGCGGTGGCGCTGCTGGCGACCAGCACGCTGCCATTGATCGAGCTGGTCCCATTGTCGATCTGCAGGGCCGTGTCGGTGGGGGACTGGGCCTGGAGCTCAAGCGCCTTCCCGCCCGGGCCGCTGCGCGCCTGGATGCCGTTCAGGCCCTGGGCGTTGATCGCCGTGCCGCTGTTGGCCTGGAACGAGCCGCCCTGGCCGCTGGCGTTGGTGGCCACGCCGAAGACGCCGGAGGGGCCGATGCCCACCACGCCGGCGGCGTTGGACAGCGGGTAAGCGCTGTAGCCGTAGACCCCGGCGGAGATGCTGGCGTTGGCGTACCCGTAGATGCCGGCGGTGATGGTGAGGGGGTTGCCCTGGGCGTCCGCGGAGCCGGGGGCCGTGGAACGCCCGAAGACCCCGTAGCCCGTACCCGTGTTGGAGGCGTTGAACACGCCCCCGGGCAGGGCCACGTTGGCGGTCACGCTTTGCGACGCCCCCAGCCCCAGCACGGTGGCGCCGGTGAAGTCCACCGTGCTGGTGAAGCTCACCGGCCCGCCCCAGAACTGGGCCGGACCGCTCACTTTCATGGCGTAGGAACCGGCGTAGCCGCCCCAATCCGCCATCACGCCGGTGGTGTTGGTCGAGTTGGCGTTGGCGTAGACACCGTTGCCCCCGGGCTGGGTACCGAAGAAGCGGCCGCCGCTGATGCCGCCGGCGGCGATCACGCCGTAGGAGCCGCCCTGGGCGAAGATGCCCCCGACGCCGCTGCTGGCGGACAGGGCCAGCTGGGTGCCGGCCACCGCGATGCCCGTCAGGCCCTGGGCGAACACGGCCTGCCCGTTGTTGGCGATAAAGGAAGCCGCCTGGCCCGTGCCCGAGTTCGACGCGCTGAGGATCGAACTGGGCAGGGATACCGTGCCGGTCAATGCCAAGGGCACGCTCACACCCACGGCCAATCCGGTGACTGTGGCCCCCGTAAAGTCGACCGAGCTGGTGAAGCTCACCGGCCCGCCGTAGAACTGGGCGGGGCCGCTCACCTTCATGGCATAGGCGTTGGCCAGGCCGCCGTAGTCCGCCATCATCGCGGTCTGGCCGGTCAGCGTGACCAGCCCCTCCACACCCACGTTGCCCAAGCCGCGGACGCCGATGCCGCCCATGGACTCGCCTTCCACCCCGCGGCTGGACGACTGGCCGAAGACACCCGTCTGACCCGTTAGCTGGTCGCCGGCCAGCATGCCGATCGATCCGGTGAAGATGTTGTCGCCTTCCACCGCATGGCTGGTGCCCGAGGTCACCACCTGCATAGCCGGCTTGAAGCCGCCGCCGCCGGTCTGGGCGTAGATGGCCGTTCCCACGCCGCCCACGGTGGCAGAAATGGCGTTGGGGCTGCCTTGCGCGTAGAGCGCCGAACCGCCGCCGGTGGCGAAGAAGGATGCGGAATTGCCGGAGCCCGTGTTGGTGACCCCCAGCACGACCCCGGGCGCGGCCACGGCGCCGCTCAGGGTCAAGGGCACCGGGACGTTCACGGCCAGACCGGTCACGGTGGCACCACTGAAATCGACCGCACTGGTGAAGCTCACGGGCCCGCCCCAGAACTGGGCCGGGCCGCTCACCTTCAGGGCGTAGGCGTTGGAGAATCCGCCGTAGTCCCCGTAGAGGCCCGTGGCGCCGGCCGCAGTGGCTTCGCCCTTGGCGCCGATGCTGCTGCCCTTGCCCACGACCCCGTTGTTGCCGATGCCGATGATGCCGGGGCCGGTGGTGTTGGTCACCGCGATGGCCGCGGAGGCGCTGCTGGTGGTGCCGCTCAGCGGCAGGTCCACGGAGCCCGCCCAAAGCGCATAGGGCGCCGAGGTGAGCGGCTGGCGCGGATTCATGGTCTGGCCGGCCCATACCACTTCGAGCCAATACTGCTGGTCCCCCGGCAGCACGCTGAGCGGTGAGGGTCCCAGGCCAAGCACCACGCTAAAAAGGCCGTTTTTCGTGTTCACGGTGTCTGTCTCGGACCAATCTGGGCTCCCCAAAGTGGACACATGGTAAATATTGAAGGTGGGGGTATAGGGGCCGTCAGCCACCTGTGCGCCGGTGGTCAATGAGATGCGGCCCTGATAGTTGATGGTCAGCGGAACGGCCCCGAGCTTCCAAGGCAGGAAGAGGCACAACAACAGAGTTGACCAAAGGAGACGGGTCTTCATAGGCTCACCTGAGCAGGACCGTTCAAAGTGCATCCATTCTTGCAATCGGCTAATTGGCAAACAAGCATTGGGAATGTGTTTTAGGTCACCCAAGTTTACTAAAAAATTGACGTAACAGGGGTTAAATTAATTGCCTAATATTTTTTGCAATCAACCATATTAACCAAGGACTTCTTTATAAAACAGGTCCACCCATTCCTTGGGCCAGGGCTTGTTCGTGAAATGTTCGCGAGTGGCCATGGACCGGTTGCGCATTTCGCCGGCCGTGGTGGCGCCCAGCCCTGCCTCGACCGCTTTAAAGCGCAGGTTCACCAGCTCCCTCAGCCCGTTGAGGTAGTCCGTCGCCCGGCTCACCGCCGGGAGGCTGGCCACGTTCTTCAGCAGGCGTTCGTTGTCCACGCTGCCGTCGTCGCGCAGGCTGCCGTCCATCTTCCAATTGGCGTCCTTCAGCACCACCGGCGCCTTGGCACGGGCCTTCTCAACGGTCTTGGTGAGCATGTTGGTGGCGGCCTTGATCCCGATGAGCGGGGCCAGGAACGTGAACATGGATTTGCGGGTCTCATCCAGCATGGAGCAGAAGGCGTCGTTCTCCTTCTGTTCGATGTCCAGCAGCACGTCCGACGCGCTGGGGCCGGCCCCAGAGCCTGAGCCTGCGGGTGCCGCCCCCGCGCTGGGCAGCGGCGGCAGCGGGGCCGCCTGCAGGTCGTGCTGGGCCTTGGCCAGCAGTTCCATCAGCCGGCTGTCCTTCTTGGTCACGGCTTCAGCCTGGGCCTTCAGGTCCGCTTCACGCTGCGATTCCTCGGCTTCGCGCTTGCTGGCCTCGGCCTTCTGCTGATCCGCCAGACGCTGCAATTCGGCCTGGGCCGCGGCTTCCTTGGCCACCCGTTCCTTTTCCTGGCGCTCCTTCTGGGCCGTGGCTTCGCGCTCGAACTCCTCGATGATCTTCTTCTCTTCCTCGGCCATGCGTTCGGCGTCGAGGCGGAACTCTTCCTTGCGCTTGAGCTCGGCCAGCTCCTTTTCCCGCTTGGCCTGGTGCTCGGCGCGTTCGCGCTCCTGCTTTTCGCGGGCCTCGCGCTGCGCGCGTTCATAGTCCTCGAGGATGCGCTTCGACTCCTCTTCCTTCTTGCGCTGGGCCTCTTCGTCGCGCTTGCGCTTCTCCTGCTTTTGCTTTTCGTAGGCGTCCAGCAGGGCCTGCTCGTCCGCGCTCAAACCTTCCTCGACCGAGGCAGCGGCGGACACAGCCGCCGGCGCGGGCGCCGGGGCGGGCGCGGCCGTGGCAATAGGGGTCTTGGCGGGCGCCGTGACGGCGTCGCCGAAGATCTCCATCATGTCATCGAGATTGAAGCCGTCGTCGTTGCGGCTCATGTCGCGAAAGGCCTTGAAATTAAAGGTGTTTGGAGGCTTCCCCGGCAAAGTGTACGGTTTTCGTCAAGACTTGGCAAGACCACCCGCATCCAGGGACTCCTTCAGCCTCTGGGCCATGCGAGGTCCCACCCCTTCCACGGCCCGCAGCTGCTCGAGGCTGGCCTGGCGCACCCCTTCCACGCTCCCGAAAGCCCGTAAAAGCCGCTTTTTCATGGCCGGACCCACCCCGTCCACCTCATCCAGGGCGCTGTGGGCCAGGGCCTTGCTGCGCAGCTGGCGGTGGAAGGTGATGGCAAAGCGGTGGGCCTCGTCCCGCAGGCGCTGGATCAGCAGGCGGCCGGGGTCGCGCTCGCTCAGGCGCACGCTGTCCAGGCGGCCGGGCACGAAGAACTCCTCAAAGCGCTTGGCCAGGCCGAAGACCGGCAGGTGGGCCAGGTCCAGCCGGGCCAGGGCCTTGAGGGCCGCTCCCAGCTGCCCCTTGCCGCCGTCGATCATGATCAGGTCCGGCCAGGGCCCGCCTTCGTCCTTCACCCTGCGGTAGCGGCGCTCCACCACCTCCTCCATGCTGGCGAAGTCGTCCACGCCCTCCACGGTCTTGACCTTGTATTTGCGGTACTCGCCCCGGGCGGGCTTCCCGTCAACGGCCACCACCATGCTGGCCACGGTGAAGCTGCCCTGGTTGTGCGAGATGTCGAAACCGTCGATGCGGCGCGGCGGCGCCTTCAGGCCGAAGACCTTTTGCAGCTGCTCCAGGGCGGCCTGCACGTTCCGGGCCGCCGCCTGCAGGGCCGGCGCCCCCTGGGGCCCGCGGCGCTCGCCGAAGCGGCGTTCGTCCCCTTCGCCGTCGCGGAGCATCTCCCGGGCGTTGGCCTCGCAGAGCCGGATCAGGTCGGCCTTGCCCCCGCGCTGAGGCACCAGCAGCTCAACCCGCCCGCCGCGCTTGCCGGCCAGCCACTGCCGCAGCGCCTCGTTCTCCGGGATGGCGTGGCTGAGCAGCACCTCCTGCGGCACCGCCGCCGCGCCGGCGTAGAACTGCTGCACGAAGGCGTCCAGCACCTCGCCGGGCTCGGCCGCCTCGGTGTTGGCCAGGCGGCAATCCTGCCAGTCCACGAGCTTGCCACCGCGGATGAAGAAGACCTTCACGGCGGAGGCGCCCTCCCCTTCGGCCAGCGCGATCACGTCCACGTCCTTGGGCTCGGGCAGCACCACCCGCTGCTTCTCCCGCACCAACTCCACAGCCCTCAGGCTGTCGCGCCAGCGCGCGGCCTCCTCGAACTGCTGCGCCTCCGAGGCGGCGCGCATGCGTTCGGCCAGCTGCTCAAGCAGCCCGTCCTCGCGGCCCTCCAGCAGCTGCTGGGTCTGCTTCACGTGCTCCTGGTAGTGCTCCCGGCTTTCGCCCCATTTCACGCAGGGCGCCGCGCACTGGTGCAGGTCGTAGTACAGGCAGGGGCGCTCCAGCTTGCGGTCTATCTCGATGTCGCACTGGCGCAGCCCCAGGTGACGCTGCACCAGGCGCAGGGTCTCGCGCATGGCGCCCACGTGCACGAAGGGGCCGAAAAAGCGGTCCTTGGTCTGGTGGGGCCGCCGGGTGACCAGCAGCCGCGGGTACTCCTCGCTGAGCGTCAGTTGCAGGTACGGGTACCGCTTGTCGTCCTTCCACAAAATGTTGTAGCGCGGCCGGTAGCGCTTGATCAGGTTCTCTTCCAGCACCAGGGCTTCCATCTCCGAGCCCACCACCACCGTCTCCAGGCCCCGGATGTTGCCCACCAGGATGCGGTTCTTCGGCGTCAGGTCGGCGCGGTCCTGGAAATACTGGAAGACCCGGCGCCGCAGGTTGATGGCCTTGCCCACGTAGATGACCTTGCCGTGGTCGTCCTTGTAGAGGTAGCAGCCCGGCTCCTCGGGCACGCGGTCCAGGGCCTGGCGCAGGGCCTCGTCCATCTCAGGCCCCGAAATTGCGCTTGGCCCGCTGGAAGGGCCGCTTGCCGGCCGCCGGGCGGGCCTCACGCGGGCCCTTGGAGGATCCCCGGCGCGCCACCTTCTCCTTGCCCCCGCTGCCGAAGCTCAGCAGCTCGTTCTGGCTGAGGGCCTCGCCGGGCTTGAGGGCCCGCAGGCGCGCCACCTGGTCGCGCAGCTCGGCGGCCCGCTCAAAGTCCAGTTTGGCCGCGGCATGGCGCATCTCCTTCTCGATCTGCACGATCATCTTGGGGACCGCGTCCGGATCCACGAAATCACCCGTGTTTTCGCGGGCCACGGGCACGTCGATGGTGTAGTAGTCGCTCTCGTAGACGCTGCTGAGCACGTCCTTGATCGAGGACTTGATGGTCTGGGGCGTGATGCCGTGCTCGGCGTTGTAGGCCAGCTGGCGGCCGCGGCGGCGTTCGGTCTCGGCGATGGCGCGGTTCATGCTGTCGGTGCGCCGGTCCGCGTATAGGATGGCCTTGCCGTCCACGTTCCGCGCCGCCCGGCCCATGGTCTGGATCAGGCTCCGGTCCGAGCGCAGGAAGCCCTCCTTGTCCGCGTCCAGGATGGCCACCAGGGTCACCTCGGGCAGGTCCAGGCCCTCGCGCAGCAGGTTGATGCCCACCAGGCAGTCGAACTCGCCCATGCGCAGGTCCCGCAGGATCTTGATGCGCTCGAAGGCGTCGATGTCCGAATGCAGGTAGCGGACCCGGATTCCCTGCTCGCCGAAATAGCGGCTGAGCTCCTCGGCCATGCGCTTGGTCAGCGTGGTGACCAGCACCCGCTCAGAGCGCGCCGCGCGCGTCCGCACCTCGGCCATCAGGTCGTCCACCTGGCCGCTGGAGGGGCGTATTTCTATCTCCGGGTCGATCAGGCCGGTGGGGCGGATGATCTGCTCGGCCACGGCCGTGCCGCTCTTCTTCAGCTCCCAGTCGCCCGGGGTTGCGCTGATGTAGACCGCCAGCGGCACCTTGTGCTCGAACTCCTCGAAATAGAGCGGCCGGTTGTCCATGGCGCTGGGCAGGCGGAACCCATGCTCCACCAGGTTGGATTTGCGGCTGCGGTCCCCCTCGTACATGCCGCGCACCTGGGGCAGGGTCACGTGGCTCTCGTCCACCAGCACCAGCGAGCCCGCGGGCAGGTAGTCCAGCAGGGTCTTGGGCGGCTGGCCGGGCTCGCGCTGGTCCAGGTGGCGGCTGTAGTTTTCAATGCCGGCGCAGCTGCCGGTCTCGCGCAGCATCTCCAGGTCGTAGCGGGTGCGCTGGTCCAGGCGCTGGGCCTCCAGCAGCTTCCCTTCGGCCTTGAACTCGGCCAGGCGCTCCTTCAGCTCGGCCGAGATGCTGCCCACGGCCCGGGCGATCTCGTTCTGGGGCATCACGTAGATCTTGGCCGGATAAAGCACGAAGCGTTCGTGCACGGCCATGACCTTCTGGGTCAGGCTGTCCATCTCCACGACCTTCTCCAGCTCGTCGCCGAAGAACTCCAGGCCGATGACGGTCTCGCCGTAGGCCGGGAAAACCTCCAGCCGGTCCCCGCGCACGCGGAACTGCCCGCGGTAGAAATCCACCTGGGAGCGGGTGTACTGCATCTCCACCAGCTTGCGCAGCATGGACTCGCGGGGGTAGGAGGCGCCCTTCTCGAAGGACAGGTACATGTCCCGGTAAACGTCCGGGTCCCCCAGGCCGTAGATGCAGCTCACCGAGCTGACCACCACGGTGTCCTTGCGCTCCAGCAGGGCATGCGTGGCCGACAGCCTGAGGCGGTCCAGCTCGTCGTTGATGGCCGCGTCTTTTTCGATGAACGTGTCGGTGGAGGCCACGTAGGCCTCGGGCTGGTAGTAATCGTAGTAACTGACGAAGTATTCGACCCGGTTTTCCGGGAAAAAGCTCTTGAACTCGCCGTAGAGCTGGGCGGCCAGCGTCTTGTTATGGCTGATGATGAGGGTCGGCCGCTCCACCCGGGCGATCAGGTTGGCCATGGTGAAGGTCTTGCCGCTGCCGGTGACGCCCAGCAGGGTCTGGTGACGGCGGTTCTCGCGGATGCCGGCCACCAGCTTGTCGATGGCGGCGGGCTGGTCGCCTTCAGGGGCGTAGTCGGATTTCAGGGTGAAGAGGCCCACGGCTAGAGTCCTTTTCGTTCGGAGATCACCTTGAGCAGGGCCTTGACCTTTTCGTTGTCCGGCTCCTTTTCCGCTATCTTTTGACAGATACGCAGCGCGTCCAGGAGCAGATCTTGCTTCAGGTAGTGCCTGACGGTCTCCAGCTGGGCCTCGGTGTCCTGGTCCAGGTGCTTGGTGGTGGCGGCGTGCAGCACGTCCGAGATGCGCCGGCTGTTCTTCAGCACGGCGCTGCGGGCCTCGCCGGCCCCGGCCTGGCGGGCGGCCCGGCGGCTGATGGCCTCCTCCAGCATGGACTGCTTGCGGGCCTCCTCCTGGCGCTTGAGGGCCTCGACGGCCTCCTTTTCGCTGCGGGCGGCCTCCTCGGCCTTGCGGCGCTCCTCCTCCACGGCCCGCCGCTGGGCCTGCGCGGCCTCCTCGGCCAGGCGGCTCTTGCGCTCGGCCTCGCTTTCCAGGGTCTGGCGCCGCTCCTGTTCCACCTGCAGCCGCTGCTGCAGTTCCGCCAGGGCCTGCTCCTTGGCTTCGGCCTGCAGGCGGACCATCTCGGTGCGCATCATCTCCTT
>Ga0210401_10006809_pt1 | contig 11559 bp, 10 predicted proteins | sample IncBWH32MmetaG_FD_150866 | JGI IMG/M metagenome (GOLD analysis project Ga0210401, IMG submission 150866) | Forest soil microbial communities from Barre Woods Harvard Forest LTER site, Petersham, Massachusetts, United States - Inc-BW-H-32-M | ecosystem: Environmental > Terrestrial > Soil >... | reverse complement strand
TGATCACTCAACAAAAACTCCACCACTCCCGCAACATCCTCCGGTGTCCCAATTCTTCTCAACGGAGTCAGCCCCGCCCAGGTCCCGGCAAAGTCAGCGGTTTCCAGCCGCGTCCGATCTGTATCAATGGCTCCCGGCCCAACGCAATTCACGCGAATTCCGAGCGGACCAAGTTCCACCGCCGCCGCCCGCGTCAGCATGTCAATCCCCGCCTTGCTCACGGAATAGGACGAAAGATTGGGAAAGGGAACCTTGTTGCATCCTGAGCCAATATTGACGATCGCTCCCGAGCGATTCTCCTTCATGTGTCGGGCCGCGCGCTGCAAGCATAGAAAATAGCCCTTCAAATTCGTATTCAGGACGAAATCCCACTCGGACTCGTGCACATTCAGCAGCGGTTTCTCCACTTGTACCGCGGCATTGTTGACCAGAGCACCCAGGCTCCCGAAACGATCCAGCACCTCCCGGAACATACTGTCCACATCTTGTCCGATTCCCACATCCGCGTACACGGCCATCGCGCGACCGCCCGTTTCTCGTTCGAGGTCCGCGGCCAGCTTGGTTGCTACAGACTCGTCGACCTTGAAGTTGAGCGCGACATCATAGCCCCCATGCGCTAGCTTGGACGCGATGACCTTCCCGATCCCCGAGTTCGCTCCCGTCACCAGCACCGTTGGTCTTCTGTCCATGTCTCGGGCCTCCTACGCAACTCGGAGCACATCTTCGATCCTGGCGCTCTTCAGACTGCGAAACGCCGCATCCAGAATCTCCTGATTCTGCCAGCCCTGCTCGCCCGGCACCGGAAAGGGCGCTTTGCCCTCTACCGCGTCCGCGAACGCATCCACCTGCCGCGCATAGGCAAGCCTGTTGGATACTTCCTCCGTTTCGAGGGGCTTTCCTGGCCTGCGCCACTCCAAGCTGATCGGGCGATCGACCGTCAATCCATCGTCGGCTCGAAGACTGCCTTCATCGCCCACAAACTCAATCGGCGTGCGATAGTCCGCTCGCATCGAGACCATCACGCTGCCCAGCGTGCCGCTCGCAAATTCCAGCGCCAGAACTGCCGCTGCCTCCACTCCGCCGGATTCCTTGTCCCACATGCCCCGCGCGCCTACGCGAACGATCTGATCTTGCAGGATGTATTGCATCGCATCCACGCAATGTACGCCCACATCGCCGATCGGACCTCCGCCCGCGATTGCTGCGTTCGTCAGCCAGGTGCGAGCGTGCGCTTTGCCCAGGTATGAAAATTCGGCTCGCGCAAAAATCGGTCGTCCGATCTGCCCCTTCGCAACTCGCTCACGCAATCTCGCGGTGCTGTCTTCAAAGCGGAAGACGTGCGCAACTCCTAACAAAATGCCTGCGCTTCGTGCCGCCTCCACCATTTGCCGGCATTCGGTCGCATTCACGGCCATCGGCTTTTCGCACAGAACAGGCTTGTTGTGTTGAATTGCAGTCAACACATCGGAGAAATGCAGAGCGTTCGGAGTCGTCACCAGCACCGCGTCCACTTGGTTGGACTGGCAAAGCTCAGCGGTGGAATCGAATGCCAGCGGGATCTTGTATTTCTTCGCTGATTCGCGGGCCTTATCCATTTCTCGGCTGGAAAGTGCCGTCACACTGCAGCGTTGTGCCAGTGCGAACCCCGGCATCAGCCGTCGTACCGCATGTAAGCCGAATCCAACGATTCCAAAACGCACCATAGCAATCCGTTGTCCCCATCTACGTGTATGGATAAAACGCGAAAAACAGCAGCGACAATCCCGCCAGCACCCAAAGCCCCGGCTTCACCTCGCGCGCCCTGCCCGCGACCAGTTTGCAAAACGGATATAGCAGGAACCCCACCGTGATCCCAACCCCGATGTTGTACGTAAAGCTCATCAGCGCGACGACCCCAAACGCCGGAATCAACTCCGTGAAATCATCAAACTTGATCTTCGTGATCGGCGCCAGCATCAGCAGCCCAACCACAATCAGAGCCGGCCCATAAGCCTGAGCTGGAATCGACGACACGAATGGCGAAAAGAACAAAGCCCCCGCAAAACACAGCGCCGTAACAACCGACGTGAGCCCCGTGCGTCCCCCCGCCTCCACTCCTGTCGCTGACTCGATGTACGCTCCTGATGTCGTGGTTCCAACCGCTGCCGCAAACATCGTGGCCGCCGCATCGACCAGCATCGGCCGCTCGATCTGCGGCAGATTCCCATTTTCATCAAGAAACCCCGCACGCGCCGACACACCGATCAGCGTTCCCATCGTATCGACGAACGCCATGACGAAAATCGTCAGAACCACCGGAAAGAAACCCCACGTCAAGGCCCCTCCAAAATCCATCTGCCAGAAAATGGGCGCGAGACTTGGTGGCCTGCTGACCCACTGCGCCGGAGCGGGCGCAACTCTGGCAACGAACGCTACAAAGGACGTCACCAGGATCCCCGCCAGGATCGCCGCTGGAAAGCGCCGGATCATCAGCGCCGCCATCAGCAGAAATCCGAAGACTGCCACCAGCACAGGCGCCGCTGTCAGATGTCCGGTCCGGACCGGCGCGCCCGTGGTTCCCAACATAACAATCCCTGTTTCGTTCAGTCCGATGAATGCCAGGAACAACCCGATCCCGACCGCGAAGCTGTAGCGCAACCCTGAAGGAATGGCTTCCACCAGCCACTGCCGCAACCGAAACACCGTTAACACAACAAACAGTGCGCCACCCAGAAACACCGCGGCCAGCGCCGTCTGCCACCGATATCCAAGAACCTGCACGACCGTATAGGCGATAAACGCGTTCTCCCCCATGTAGGGGGCAATCGCAAACGGCCGGTTCGCGTACAAACCCATGAACAGCGTTCCGAAGATCGCGGTAACAATGGTCGCAATCATCGAAGGCCCTGCCGGTATTCCGGCAGCCTTCAAAATCGCCGGATTCACCACGATGATGTACGACATCGTCACGAACGTCGTAATGCCGGCCACCACTTCACGGCCGAAGGTCGTCCCGGAAGACTGCAGCGAGAATAAGTCTTTCACGTTGGGCACAAAGGATACCGTCTGGGTATTGAAAACGACAAACAGCCCATCATTACTAGCCCATATTGACTTGTTCTCGCCCCGGTCCTAACATCCTGCGCTAAGCGCGCCCCCAAGAATGAAAGGCCAAGTCCTAGGTCATTACAGGGTCCTTGAGCAAATCGGAACCGGCGGCATGGGCGAGGTCTACCGTGCACGGGACGAGCGGCTCGGCCGTGATGTTGCCTTAAAATTCGTCCACCCTTCCACTGCGAAAGATGCGGACAGACTCCGCCGCTTCGAACTCGAGGCTCGCTCTGCCGCCGCCCTCAATCATCCCAACATCGTCGCGATCTACGACATCGGGATGCACGAGGGCATGCCTTTCATCGTCTCCGAACTTCTCGAAGGAAAAAATCTGCGTGAGCGTCTTGCCGACGGGCCGCTCTCCGTCAGCGAAGCCGGCGACTTCGGATTGCAGATTGCCGAAGGCCTCACCGCCGCGCACGCAAAAAACATCGTCCACCGCGATCTAAAGCCAGAAAACCTCTTCATCACAAAACAGAATTTGGTCAAGATCCTCGACTTTGGCATCGCCAAGCTCATCCATCCGGAGACCGCAAAGACGCCTGCGATTCAGAGTCTTACCACGCAGACACGAACGGGCTCCGTGCTCGGAACCGTTGCGTATATGTCGCCCGAGCAACTACGCGGAAAGTCTGTCGACGGGCGCAGCGACATCTTCAGCCTCGGCGCCATTCTTTACGAGATGCTCAGCGGACGGCGCGCCTTCCGTGGTGAAACCGATGTCGACACGATTACTGCTGTGCTGCGCGAGACGCCGCCTGAGGTCACTCGTGAGCGCGCCAGCGTTTCTCCCGCCTTCGAACGCATCGTCAATCATTGCCTCGAAAAAGAGCCCGAAGCGCGCTTTCAATCGGCTGGGGATCTCGCCTTCGCCTTGCAAAACCTGGGTGCCGGCGTTCACGGAAGAGGCCTCTGGCGAACAAGCACGTTTCCTGTCCGAAAAATTTTGCTTGGAAGTCTCGCGGCCGCAGCGCTGCTGGGCTGTGGTTGGATTGCGAGCCGGTGGGTTCACCCGGGAACGAATTCGCCCGATTACCACCGCCTTACTTTCGAAGAAGGAACTGTATACAGTGCGCGCTTTGCTCCCGATGGTCGAAGCGTGGTGTACGAAGCTTCCTGGAACGGAAGTCCTCCACGACTGTTCTCGACCGTTTCCGCGTCACCCCAGACGCAGCAACTCGATCTTTCCGATGCTCATCTGCTCGCCGTCTCGAAGTCGAATCAAATGGCTATCCAACTTCATGGCCGGCACGGAACTTCACTGGACTACACCGGCGGTACGCTCGCCCAGGCTCCTCTCGCCGGCGGCTCGCCGCGCGAATTGCTGGAGGATGTTCGTTGGGCCGATTGGGATCCAACCTCGCAAAGCTCGCTGGCCGTTGTTCACACCGTCGATGGCCGTAGCCGGCTGGAATTTCCTGTTGGCAAAGTTTTGTATGAAAGCCCCGGCTCGATCACCAACGTTCGCTTCTCTCCGTCCGGGGACAAGATCGCATTCATGGATCACCCCGTGCTCTGGGATGACCGCGGTGTGGTGCGATTCGTCGATCGATCGGGCCATTTGCACACACTCTCGTCGGAGTGGGAGTCTGAAGCGGGGCTGGCGTGGAATCCAAAAGGAGACGAAGTCTGGTTCACCGCCATCGAAGCCGGATACAACCGCAAACTGATGGCTGTCAGCCTGACAGGCCGCACTCGAATGATTCTGGCCACGCCTCAAGGCTTGAACCTGCAGGACATCTCCCCTGACGGGCGCGTTCTTGTCTCCTCAGAAAGCCAGCGGGTCGCTCTCGAAGCCCTCGACTCTCGCGCCAATCGTCCTCACGATGTTTCTTGGTACGAATGGAGTGTTGTCAAAGACATCTCCGCCGATGGTCAATTGATCTTGTTCGAGGAGTCAGGCGAACCCTTCGACGGCCACTACGCGGTCTCCGTCCGACGCTTGAATGGTGCGCCGATCCATCTGGGCGACGGTAGCGCAGGAGGATTTTCCCCCGACGGAAAGTGGGCGCTGGATGTCGCCGCAACCGATCCGCCCCGAGTGACCTTGTTGCCCATCGGCCCCGGCGCTCCCAAGGATGTGCCGATCGTCGGACTCGAACACGTGCAAAATGGTTCGGCCCGCTTCATGCCCGACGGAAAGCATATTGTGGTCAACGCCAGTGAACCCAACCATCCCGTGCGGGGCTTCTTGCTCGACATCGAGGGTGGAAAGCCTCGCCCCGTGACTCCCGAGGGCATTGCAGCCTTCCGCATCTCGCCCGATGGTCACTACGTCGCTGCCCACGGAGCAAACGCTTCACTCGTCCTTTGCTCGATGGATACCGGGGTTGTCGCGCCAATTCCCGGCATCGAGCCCGGAGACACTTCGGCGCAATGGTCGGCGGATAGCAAGGCCCTCTACGTCTACCATTTTGGTGAGATGCCGGCCCGTATCTTCCGCCTTCATATCCACACCGGGAAGAGAACGCTCGTCCGTGAGCTGGAACCTTCGCAGCACGCCGGCGTCGTTTCGATTGCGCCCATCGTCATGAGTCCCGATGCAACGCGATTCGCCTACAGCTACTATCAGAATCTCTCGACGCTCTACGTGATTTCGGGCCTGAATTAACTCCTATTCCAGCGAGCCCGCATAGTCCTCGGACACATAATGAAGAAAGAGTGAAGTGGAAGTATTTCCTTGCGCGAGAGTCTTTCGGTAGTGTGGCAACTCTCGCCCGCGATAAACAAGACCGTCGCCGATGGCTTGATAAATGGTGGTTGTTCCGCGCGCTGTACCCAGATACAGCGGCCAGGGCGTTGCTCCCCTCGGCTCAGGAGCGTAGTCCAGGCAAAGAGTGATGCTGAACTCGCACTGCTCCCTGTCAGTGTGCCGATCCAAATGCGCACCACCCCTATATGAAGCCATGTAAACGTAAGATGGCTTCACTCGCTCTCCAACCAGCTCACTCACCGCCTTGGTGAGTTGGACATGAAAGAATCGAGCAGCCGGATCATTGTGCGCGATGTAGCGCAATGGGCTCTGCCCATCTCCGAGGCACACCTTGCCGGTTCGAATCTGCTTCCGAAAATATCTGCGCAATTCCGCAAGATGGAACGGATGAATCAATCCATCGGCGAGAGCCCAGCCGTCCATGTGAAATTTGGTGCGACAACGCGCCGTCGTTTCGTGCCAGAGGCGGCGGCGCTTACTCGTGTACTCCCGCCCGACGAGAATTCCTGACTGCTGCAAGAGCGCTTTGCTTGGCGCCGGCACCTGATCGAGTTGACAGGGATCCCTTTGAATGCGGAGCACCAAATCGCGCAGCCCGCCGGTCAAACCAAATGGGCACCATATGTCAGTGCCCGCATCCTGCACCCACGCAAGGCTCAGATCTTCCCGACGGACATCTGACAGCAGCCGTTCCGCCGCGCGCAGATCGTCGGGAGCGGAGCCCATTCCTTCCAGGAAACATCTGGAATTGAAACTCAGCTCTCCGTCATCCTGTTTCTGCAGTTCGGGCAGAAGCCTCTCCGGCACTAGATGAGTCGGCTGTTCGTCGAGCAGGCAGCAGTATGTATCCGGATCTCTCTGCGGCGCTTGTCTTGGCGCCGCAGAGAATTCCATCAGCTTCGCCATCCAGGAGATCCACTCCGTTTCGGTTAGCGGTGCAGCCATCCATTCACCGTAAAGCGGCTATCCGCAAATGCTTTCGATGGACAAACCACCGGGGTGATCTCATGCAACAGCGCGCTCCGGAAGAATACGATCTGATTCTGTTCGGGAACGATCGCTTTGTAGCTCCCGCTTGTGACCCAGCTTCCGTCTTGGCGATCCGCATCATGCAGTCGCAATTCGCCACCCTGAAACGCCTTTGGCTCCTGATGAAAAAAGTAGACATAGGTCAGTTCACGGCTCGCAATCCCCTCCTCTGCGTTGTCGCTATGGTGCTTGAAGAAGTCGCCATCGTTGCTGGCGGTCATTTGCGACTCGAAGCGCGTGATAGGAAACTTTTCCATACCTAATTTTTCCAACACTCGCGGCAGAGCTGACTCGATGCGCTCGCGAAAAACCACCTCGTGCCGTCCCAGATCCATCAGAACGCACGAGCGCCGGTACTCCGAATCAACGACTGTGCCCGCCACGCCCGGTGAGATCACTTCGCTGATTCGAAAATCTGCTTCCCGCGCCAGCGCATATTGAGTCAGTGTCCTCAGTTCGTCTGGCGACAAGAACTCATCAAACAGTACGCAATCAGCGCGAAGAGACAGAAGCTCCTGCTCGACCGCGAGCGGCTGCTCGCTGCTCAACGCAGACACACCACGAGTCAGTTTTGGTCCCGGTCCGGAAGGCGAAGGCGGTCTCGGACCCGTCGCTGGCGGGGGCGCAGAAGCCAAGAACACCTTCTGGTCGCCTGAGTTCCCAGCACTCACTCCAGTCATAAGACGCCCAGGTCCGGGCCCCGGTCCCGAGGGCGAAGGTGGACGCGGTCCCGTCGCTGGCGGAGGCGGGGAAGCCAAGAAAATCTTCTCGGCGGATTTCGAATCGAACTCCTCCACCGCAGCTAGCTGCGATTCAATTTCCCGCAACACTCCGCGCCCGACTGCTTGCGATGCGCGTTGCAAGAGGGTTTCTCCAATGCCACGCGCCAGAATCGACGAGAGCGTGGGCTCGATGCCTGCAGCCACGCCACTCTTCTTCACTTCCCGAAGAATGTTGGCGAGAAGCTCGCGCTCCCGCGAATTTAAAAGGTTTTCATCTTGGATGGATTGTTCTGAAAGGTGAACCAGTATCTCGCGCAAACCCATGAAGCACACTCCTCCCTCGCACTTAGACCAGAAAAGCCTGGCAAACGCAGCAGGGGAAGTTTCGGGAGACTACCAGAAAAGAATGTTTTCAACCAAGGAATATTGCATGATCCACAACATACGCGTGTCAGTTTGATACTGGATATGCCGCTATTTCGTCACCATGGCCCCGACCAGCGATTGAAATACTTTGCAGCCATCGGTTCCGCCCAACTCTGGCTCGGCCGCTCGTTCGGGATGCGGCATCATTCCCAGAACGTTGCGCCCAGGGCTGCAGATCCCGGCAATATTTTCGAGCGAGCCGTTCGGATTCGCTTCGGAAGTGATCTGGCCGGAGGAACTGGCATACCGAAACACGACGCGTTTGTCGCGTTTCAGCTCCGCGAGAGTCGCATCGTCGCAGAAGTAATTGCCTTCCATGTGGCCAATCGGAATGGTCAAAACTTCGCCCTCTCGGCAGCTATTGGTGAAGGGCGTGTCGGTTGTCTCGACCCGTACTTGGACCGGCTTGCAGACGTATTTCAAACCAACATTGCGCATCAGCGCGCCAGGAAGCAACCCCGACTCACAGAGAATCTGGAATCCATTGCAGATTCCGAGCACGATCCCGCCACCTTCGGCAAACTTGCGCACCGACTCCATCACCGGCGAAAACTTCGCAATCGCCCCCGTCCGAAGATAATCCCCGTATGCGAACCCACCCGGCACAATGATGGCATCGCAATTTTCCAGTTCATGCGATTCGTGCCACAGAAATGTGACGGGCTGCTTGGCAACCTGCTGGATCGTCCAGTACGCATCGTGGTCGCAGTTGGATCCGGGGAAGATCAGAACGCCAAATTTCATGCCTAACGCCTCTTTGCGGGGGATGAACCGAGTTTACCACGTGAAAAAAGCGAACCGCTCGGCACCTGGGAGGGGCTGAGCGGTCATCGCCGACAAGTCTCGAAGTCTGTTTACCGCGCGCGAACGCTGTTATTCGACTCCCGGTGGCGGTGGCAGCGGAGGCAGATCCTCTCCACCTCCCTCCGTATGGAATTGCTTGAAATAGATAACATCTCCGCCATCCGGACCCGGGCCTCCCGGACCGCCGAATTCTTTCTTGAACCTCATGATCCGGGTGCCCGGCCCGTTCACATCGCCGCGAATCGCTTTCAATTGGCGCCATTGGTCAAGCGAAAGCACTTTGCGCAGGTTCAGGTTCATCATCGTGAACTCGCGCTCCAATTTTCCGCGTGCTGCCAATACCTGGTCTACCTGCGAGCCCACCTCGCCTTCGTTGGGCTGGTCGGCGTCCAGAAGTGTCTGCAACTTCAGATCCTGCTTCTCCATATCGGCGCCAAAGTCGATCAGGTGCATCTTGTGGTCGAAAAATACCTGGTTCAATTGCGCAACCTGCGCATCCGTAAGTTGCAGCTTGGAAGCGATGTCCGGATTTTTCCACCACTGTCCCATCTCATGCCGGACGAGCACGCGCGCACCCTTCGGAGGGTGCGGCGGGGTCGGATCCGGGGCTGGATTCTGCGCGTGCAACATTCCGCCCATCACGAGGCTGCATACACCTACAACCCACTTAGTTTTCATGAGTACGAAGCTCCTTGCTTGAATTCTGAGAATTCATCGGCATGCTGCCCGCATCCTCCTCCACCATGAGGGTGGCGGGCTCCAACGAAAGCGGTGTGTCGCTTTGCACTGCTCGCTCGACTTCCATCAACAATTCCTGATCAGAAATCGCGGGCGCCGCAGCCGAATTGATCGACGTCGGTGCGGGGCTCACCTTCGTACCGCGCGTTACCAGCGCGAATCCCAGGAGCAGAAGTACCGCCAGCCCGGGAGTCAACGACAAAGCGATTCTCGATTTCTTGACTTGCTCATTTCGCGCCGCCCGAATGCGAGCCGCCTGCTGCTCCCAGAAAATCTCCGGACGATTCGCATACTCGCGCTGGGCGGCGCCGAAAAGGCTGAGCGCTTCCTGCACGCTTTCCCGCTTCTGCTGGCACGGTTCACAATTGGCCAAGTGATGTTCAGCGGCCAGGTCGAAACCGATCAGCGCCCGTTCCACTAGGGGCTCATGTGAGTTTTCGTTTATGTTCATTCCTTTTTCCCCAGCTTGCCGCGTACGGTTTGCAGAGCTCGAAACAGATGCGTTTTCACGCTTCCCACCTGCAGCCCGAGAACGGTTGCAATCTCGTTCAATTCCATCTCTTCCACAAATCTCAGCATGAACACGGCGCGTTGCTGCTGCGATAGTTCATTCGCGGCCTCCCACACCGCCTGAACTTCCTCGCGCGCCAACAAGGTTTTTTCCGGCGAAGGCTCGGGTGCTGCAAAGCTGGCTGCGCCCGTTTCCTCGCTCTCTTCCCCCAGACCCAGCAACCGTCTCCAGAAACTCACCCTCCGGTTGCGCGCGTGGTCGCGCGCCAGGTTCGCGGCGATCCGCAACAACCACGTTTCCAGGCTGCACTCACCCCGAAAACTCGCCATGCTCTGGTACGCGCGCAGGAAACACTCCTGTGTCAGGTTGTCGGCTTCCTCCGGGTCGCGCAGAAGCATCACCAGCATCCGATGGACGCGCCGCTGGTGCCGGCGCACGATCGCATCGAACTCCTCGGCCGTGATACGTTGGGTCGCGGCGCCCAGCGCGGGGGTCAGTGCTGTCTCCATGCAGTTGATTGTTGCTGCTATCAGTATGGACGAATTCAACCGCACTGAGGTTTACACGCCCCCAAAATTTCCTGAAAATGAGAAGATTCTTGAATCGCGATGCTCTGACTTGAGACCCGACACCGGACACCTGAAACCCGAAACCGAAACCTGAAACCTGAAACCAAACACCGAATACCGTAAACAAAATGGACTTTGGAGAACATGCCCGCCTCACTGGAGGAGCTCTGAAAAACTGGGCGATTGCCCAGTTGCAGGATTCGGTCGCGGTTGGTCTTCTTTGGTGGATTGGTCTTTCCCTGTTGAAAGTTCCCTGGGCTCCGCTGTGGGCGGTTCTTGGAGCCGCCCTGCAGATCGTGCCTCACATCGGTCCCATCCTGAGCCTCTTAGGTCCAGTGTTGGCCGCGTGGATTCACTGGGGAACTTTGCGTTACTCGCTCTATGTGCTGATGCTCTACGCCGGGATCGTCATCGTCGATGGCTTTCTGCTGCCGCCCTACATCATGAAGCGTGCCGCCCGCGTGCCGATCTGGGCGTCCATCCTAACTCCAATCGTCCTCGGCATCATCATTCCGTTCTGGGGCGTCCTGCTTTCTGCGCCGCTCCTGGCTGTGGTGTACGCATATAAGGAACGGCAAGCGAAATTGGCGGGGAAATAATCTCTGGGCGCAAGCCAGCGAGCGCCCTTCGCGAAAGAATTCCCAATTTCAGACGTTTCAACACTGGCAATTTAGATAGGAAAAAATCGCGTGCCTATCTGTTTCGACGTCGCCGCGGTCGTTTGCAGATGACTCGCCTCGCGCATCGACCGTTAGCCGCCAACGCGTGCTTCCGCGCGAAGCAACCCAATGCGAACCGCCGCAGCGAAGGGTTTACAAATTCTTGACTTCGCCGAGACACACTCACGCGCGATTCGCAGTATGAACGTCCGGCTGCAGCGCCCCCCGCTTTCGCAACAATTTCTGTTCCGAAAGAACTGCCGACCTCCAGGCCCATCGCGATTCTCAGAAAGGATGT
>Ga0210401_10006808_pt1 | contig 11559 bp, 10 predicted proteins | sample IncBWH32MmetaG_FD_150866 | JGI IMG/M metagenome (GOLD analysis project Ga0210401, IMG submission 150866) | Forest soil microbial communities from Barre Woods Harvard Forest LTER site, Petersham, Massachusetts, United States - Inc-BW-H-32-M | ecosystem: Environmental > Terrestrial > Soil >... | reverse complement strand
GAATTCGCCTCTCGTCGCGCAGCGGAACTTATTTTGCAGCTTGCCGGCGGGGAACTTCTTTCGGGCGTGGTCGACGTCTATCCGGGCAAACGCGCGGCAAAGAAAATCACAATCACGCGTGCGGAACTTCTCCGCATCATGGGCGCCGATGTGCCGGACAAGGATCTCGAAACTATTCTCTCCGGGCTCGGCTTTGCTCCCCTGCGCGTGGATCAGATCCGCGGCGCGGCGGATTCTTTGCTCGCTCGGTGGGAATGCACGCAACCTTCGTGGCGCGCGGACGTCGAACGTGAAATCGATCTCATCGAAGAAGTTGCCAGAGTCTACGGCCTCGATAAATTTCCGCCACGTCTTCCCGCGTCGCGAACAGGAGCGGCGCGGTTGCCGCATTACGAAGCCGAGGCACGCCTGCGGGAGCGCCTGATCGGCCTGGGTTACCACGAAGTGCTGACCATTCCGCACGTCGCCGAAGAGCGCAACGAACTCTTTCGCCCGGCCGATGCCGTGCCGGCGAAGCTTGCGAATCCGCTTTCGGAGGAAGCTGGCGTTCTGAAATCAACAGCCGCGGTCACCATGGCCGCTGCAATCGAGTGGAATCTGAATCACGGCCAGCGCAATGCCCGGCTCTTTGAAATTGGCAGTCACTACCGGTTGGTCGAAGGCAAGCCTATGGAAACGCGCGTCCTCTCGATTGGCGCGACCGGCGCCGCGCGCCCTCAGGCTCTGTACGATTCTCCGCGCGATTACACCTTCGCCGATCTCAAGGGCGATCTCGATGCCATCGGTGCGCTCGCCGGCGGCCTCCGCTGGGAGCACGGCGGCCCCGACTGGCTGAATCCCGCGCGCCGCGGCGCGATTTCCCTTGGCAAAGAAGGAGGCCCCGCGCTCGGCTCGGCAGGTCAACTCGCCAGGCGCGTCGCCGAAAAATTCAAATTTCGTCAGGATGTTTTTCTGGCGGAGATCAATCTCGGTCCGCTTTACTGCATGTACTACGGTGTGAAGAACAAGCGCCGCTACGAACCGCTGCCGCGTTTCCCCGCCGTTGAGCGCGATTTTTCACTGTTCCTGGCCGACGGCGTCACTTTCGCACAGGTGCAGCAGGCCATCCTGGCGCTCGGCATCGCAGAAATCGCTTCGGTGGAAGCCGCCGACCTCTTCCGCGGCAAAAATGTTCCAGCGGGAAAATTTTCGCTCTTGGTACGTGCAGTCTTTCAAAGCCGCGAAGCCACGCTGACCGAGGCGCAAATCAACGATTTCTCCGCTCGCATCATCGCTGCTCTTGAAAAACAACTCGGCGCCACTCTCCGCGCCAGCTAGACACTGCTCAAGCAAACGGTCACCGCATGAACATTACCGATGTCGCAGTCTCAGGGATTCCCAACTGCCGTCGGCTGTCCAACCGCCATCCACCGTCAGAGTGTGGCCGTTGACAAAGCCGCTCTCTCGTTCGTCAGCCAGGAATGCAATGGCGCGCGCAATGTCATCGGGAAGCGCAAACCGGCCCATTGGTACGCGTCCCGTTATATCGCTGCTCTGGTAGGTGTCTGCGGATTGATCGGCGTCGTCCATTCCTGTTTTCACCCAACCGGGGCAAACCGCGTTCACCCGGACACCATGGCCACCCCATTCGGCTGCCAGAGTTCGTGTCAGCCCAACCAGGCCGTGCTTCGATGCATTGTATGCCGCGCGGTCCGAAATCCCCATCAAGCCGGCGATGGATGCCACATTGATAATCGATCCCTGTCTTGCCGCCAGCATCTTTTCCCCAAATGCCTTTGCCAGTAGAAAAGGGCCAACGAGATTTATCTCGAGTACGCGGCGAAAGTCCTTTGCCGAGATTTTTTCTGCAGGTGCGATGAAACTTATGCCCGCGTTGTTCACTAGGACGTCTGCCCGCCCCCATCGCTCGTGAACTTCACGTGCAAATCCTTCGACTGCCGCTTCGTCGGCGACGCTTCCCACGCAACCCAGCGTTTCGACCCCATGCCTCCGGACGGATTTAAGTGCATCATCTGGCTCCTGCAGGTCGAATAGTGCCAGCCTGTATCCCCGTTCCGCCAACACCTCCGCTGTTTTTCTGCCAATCCCTTGTGCCGCTCCTGTAATTACTGCGACCCTTTTTGCTTCGGCCATCTTGTTATTCCGTCTTTCGCAACGCCCGCTCCACCAGCGTCAGGCATCGCTCCGCCTGCTCCTTCAAAATCTCCTCGCGTTCCCCGCGCTCTTCCCGCAAGCGGTGCAATTCGTCCGCGATCGCCAGCGCCGTCAGCACAGCCACTTTTTGCGTATCAATCGTCGACGACATCTCCGAAATCGCCTTCATCTTGCCGTCAACATAAGACGCGATGCGGCGGATGTATTCCTCATCCAGATCGCCCTGAATCGGGTACGTCTGGTGAAAGATTTCCACTTTTATGCTGGCACTCATGGTTTCCTCAAACTACTGCGACCACGTCGTGGGATTGCGGTCCCAACGGTGGCCCCGCAATTTCCCGTGCAGCTCCGCCGGCAGGCGCCCCGCCTTCCCCGCAGCCACATTCGCCTCTACGTTCTTCAGCTTCCGCATTCCCGGAATGATCGTGCTCACATCCGGGTTGTTCAAAATAAAACGCAGCGCCATTTCGGCCATCGTGCTGCCGGGCGGCACCAAGGGCCACAACGCCTCCGCATGCTCCACGCTGGACTTCAAATTTTCGGGCACAAAATAGGTGTTTCTCCAGTCGCCCGCCGGCCATTTCGAGTCCAACGTCACTGTGCCGGTCAGTGTCCCCTCGTCGAACGGCACGCGCGCGATCACGGCAGCCTGCTTCATCCGGCAAATTGGAAACAGCGCATCCTCCGGATTCTGGTCGAAGATGTTGTAAATCACCTGCACAGCCTCGGCATGCCCCTCCAGCACGGCGCGGATCCCGTTCGAGGGCTCCCATCTGTTTATGCTCGGCCCAAAGGCGCGCACCTTTCCGCTTTTCTTCATCTTCTCAATCGCCCGCGGCAGTCGGTCGTCGTTCAGCCAGCGGTCTTCCCAGGTGTGGAGTTGGATCAGGTCGATGGTATCGAGCCCCAGGTTCTTCAAGCTCTTCTCGATGTATTCCTCGATATAGTCCGGCGGATAGCAGTCATCCAGCGTGAAGTCGCGGCGGCTGGGCCAGCGGCGATTCTTTGGGGGAATCTTTGTGGCCACATAGAGATGCTTGTCAGGCCCCCCGACCGAGGCGTTGCCCTTGAACTCGCGGACGATCTTGCCAAGGATCTCTTCGCTTTTCCCGTCCCCGTATGCCCACGCGGTATCAAAGAAATTGCAGCCGAGTTCAATAGAGCGGCGCAGCGATGCCATGGACTCCGCATCGTCCGAGCCCGTCCAGCCCGCAAGTCCCCACATGCCGTACCCGACTTCACTGACACTCCATCCCGTCCGTCCAAACCGCCGGTAATTCATCTCTTTTGTCTCCTCGCGCGCGCAGCCATTGTAGCGAAGGCACGAGTTACGCGCGAGTCACACGGGGCCGCGCTTTCGATTTGTACCCGGGCGCGGGGGATGCCACAATACTTGTCTATGCCTAAAACAACATTTATCGCTACCTCTATCGTGGCCGCAGGACTTTTCCTGGCCGCCGGCACTCCGGCGCAACAGGCTCCTGCCGCGAATTCACCTTCAACCCCGCCTGCAGCGGCGAAATCCGCCACCGCGGCAAAATCCTCGCAGACGCCTGCGGCAAAGACGGGCGCCGCCGCCACTAAAACTCCCGCGCCACTTACTCTGACCACGCAAACTCAAAAATCCAGCTACGCCATCGGCATGAACATCGGTAAGAACCTGAAGCGCGATTCCGTCAGCGTCGACCCCGCCATTCTTCTGCGCGGATTGAAGGATGCGCTGGCCGGCGGCAAACTGCTGCTCACCGACGAGGAGGCCAAGGCTGCCCTGACGGCGTTGCAAGCGGAAGTTCGCACGAAGGAAGAAGAGAAGCTCAAGGTAGCCGCACTTGAGAATAAGAAAACTGGGGAAGCCTTCCTCGCCGCCAACAAAACCAAGGAGGGTGTGGTTACGCTCCCCAGCGGCCTCGAATACAAAATCATCAAGGAAGGCACAGGCCCCAAGCCGACGGCCGATGACACCGTGCTCTGCCACTATCGCGGCACGCTGGTGGACAACACCGAGTTCGATAGTTCCTACAAGCGGAACGAGCCGCTCAAGATTCCCGTCGCCGGCGTCATTAAGGGTTGGACGGAAGCGATTCAGCTCATGCCTGTGGGCTCCAAGTGGCAACTCTTCATTCCATCCGATCTCGCTTATGGCGAGCGCGGCGCGCCCGGATCTCCGATCGGGCCGAATTCCACGCTCATTTTCGAAGTCGAACTCATTTCGATCGAGCCGAAGCAAGCTCCTAAAGAAGCGCCAAAAGCGCAGCCAACCGAACAGCCCAAGGCAACTCCGAAGGAGCAGGCTCCGCCTGCGCCTCAAGCCAAGCCCTGATCCGCATATTGGCTGAAAATCCGGCTGCCGCATCTCGACCTCGGGATGCGGCAGTTGCTTTTTGGTCCGTCTCCTCCTTGCATCGTTCTGCTGCTATGATTTGTCCACTCGGATCTACCCGAAAATCTCTTCCGGGAGTCTTCCGTCTTGCCCTCAAACATTTCGCCCGCTCAACCTTCCAGCACTCCCAAAGCCGCCGCGAAAGATTCGCTGTGGTTTGGCGACACCGCCCTGCTGATCTATCTCGCACTTGTCACCGTCATCGCTCACATGCTGGTGGGACAGCGATACGGGATTCATCGCGATGAACTGGCGACCCTTGATGACGCGCGCCACCTGGCCTGGGGCTACGTAGCCTATCCGCCGGTCACTCCTTTCTTCGGCCGGTTGTCGCTCATTCTCTTTGGCCCCACACTCCCGGGCTTTCGCCTCTTCGCAGCGCTGGCCCAAGCCGTCGCTCTTGTACTGACGGGTCTCATGGCAAAGGAGATGGGCGGGGGCCGTGGCGCACAACTCGTCGCCGCATTCGCTGGGGTGCCATTTTGCCTTGGCGGCGGGGCGCTGATGCAATACGTTTCCTTCGACTATCTCTGCTGGGTTCTTGCCGCTTACTTCATGGTGCGACTGCTCGTTTCCGAGGATCCGCGCTGGTGGCTCGCCATCGGGGCCGCGATCGGCTTCGGCATGCTTTCCAAATACACCATGGGCGTTTTTGCCGTCGGCATTGTGGCCGGAGTTTTGTTCACCGACACGCGCCGCTTCCTCCGCAGCAAGTGGCTCTGGTACGGTGCGGCTCTTTCCATCCTGATTTTCCTTCCCAACCTGCTGTGGCAAGCGCAAAACCATTTCATCTCTGTGGAGTTCCTGAAGCACATCCACGAGCGTGATATACGCCAGGGCAGAACCAAGAATTTCCTCCCTGATCAAATAAAAATGACGCTGATGGCGTTCCCGCTTTGCCTTGCCGGCCTGTACTATTCATTCCTGGCGCCGGCCGGAAAACGCCTGCGCACACTCGGATGGATGTTCATTGTTCCCCTGGTGCTCTTCGTGGTTCTGAAGGGCCGCGTCTATTATTTCGCCGCAGCCTATCCGATGACATACGCCGCGGGAAGCGTTTGGGGAGAAAATTGGATCGCTTCGCTGAGCCGTGGCTGGGCCGCCGCGCTGCGGGCAGCGGCGTTGCTGGTCTTGGCAGCGGACATCGCTATCGCCGCTGCTCTCGCGCTCCCTATTGCGCCCGTTCATTCGAAATGGTGGAACGTCGCCAGCAAGGTTCAGGGTGACTTCGTCGAAGAGATCGGCTGGCCGGAGTTGGTCGAAACCGTCGCTCAGGTGCGCGACTCTCTTCCCGCGGACGAACACCCGCATTTGGGAATCCTGGCGGCCAATTACGGCGAAGCGGGGGCCATCAACCTGTTCGGACCGAACTACGGGCTTCCCCCAGTCATCAGCGGCGTGAATTCTTTCTGGGCGCGGGGTTACGGCGATCCCCCGCCGGATACCCTGATAGTCCTGGGGCATTCTTCCCGCTTTCTCGGCGAAAATTTCAATTCTTGCCGGGTGGCGGCCCATACCTGGAACCGTTATGCCGTGGAAAACGAGGAAAGTGTCGATCACCCGGATATCTACGTCTGCCGGGGCCTGAAAAGACCCTGGCGCGAGTTTTGGAACGGTTATCGTCACTTTGGCTAGCCTGCGGCCAGGGACCTGGCCACCGATTCACGCGGCCGATTGGACGGAACTTGGCCGGGAGAGGATAATAGTTCCCGGAGCGGTACTTCGAAGCAGGTGAGGCCGCGAAAGCCGTTTGAACCGTAACGAATCTCTGGGGTGCTGCGGATAGTCGGCTTGTGTGCACGGCCTGTCCCGTCGGCGGGTTTCCAGCGAAACCCGTGGCCGGGGCAGGAAAGCCTAATGGCCGGCTCGTGGTACCCACCTATTTCAGAGGTTCACGGCCTAGCAGCCCACGGCCCAGCAGTCCGCTCCATTTTGCTGCTTACAGCGATCCAAAGCCAGCCTTCCGCAAGTTAGGGCTTTGCAGCTCTTGCTTCCTGTTATCTGATCGCTGATTACTGTTCGCGTCCTTCACCTATGCGCACCCTTTTCATCGGAGACATCGTTGGCTCTCCTGGACGCCTAATCGTTCAGGAGCGCCTTGCCGACCTTGTCGAGCACCGCCAAATTGATCTGGTCATCGCCAACGGCGAAAATTCCGCCTCCGGCTTTGGGATCACGCCGAAAATCGCCGAAGAGTTGCTCGGCCTCGGGATCGAGGTGCTCACCGGCGGCAACCACAGCTGGGATCGCAGGGAGATCCTCGAATACATGCCGCACCAGCCGCGCCTTCTTCGCCCTGCGAATTTCGCCGCTGTAAATCCCGGCGGTGGTTTATTTGTGGGGGAGTCCAAAAAAGGTGTGAAATTCGCCGTGCTCAACCTGCAGGGCCGCGTATTCATGGCCGCCAACGACGACCCTTTCAGGAAAGCGGACGAAGAGCTGGCCAAGATTCCCACTGACGTCGACTTTGTCCTGGTGGATATCCACGCGGAGACCACCAGCGAAAAAGTCTCCATGGGCTGGTATCTCGACGGCCGCGTCACCGCCGTCGTAGGCACCCATACGCACGTGGCCACTGCCGACGAGCATGTGCTGCCCAAAGGGACCGCGTACATCACGGACGTGGGGATGACCGGACCGCACGACGGCGTAATCGGCATGGACCGAGGGGGCATTATCAAGAAATTCCTGGACGGCCTGCCCGCTCGCTTCGAAGTGGCTACCGGCGATGTTCAGATGAATGCGGTACTGATCGAAACGGACGAAACCGCTCCGCGCAATGAGGCCGGGCGTTTCGCTGCCAAATCCATCGAGCGGCTGCGCTTGCGCATTGATTGATCGATTTGGCATTTCGGCAACATCGCGGCAGCTTTTGAAACAAAGAGGCAACCGCGGAGCGCCTGCGGTAATCTGAGAGACCATGCATCGCAAATTTGGAAAATTCCTCGTCGCTACGACGGCCACTTGTGTGCTCGCCTTCGGGCTGGCATCCGCAGCTTCTGAGGTGGATGATCAACTCATGGCCCGCCGACGGGTCTTCCCGTCTATCGGGCCGGGTTTGCGCGCCCTTCGGCATGGGCAGGACGGCAAATACTATCTTCTCGCTTCCCCAAACTCGGGAATCGCGATTTTCGATTCGCATGAAAAGCAATTGACCGCCATCGGCGCGGCTCCGGCTTCCCCTGTCGCCGGCCAGACCGCGCGTCCGGCAATAGGGTTTGGCGAGGACTGCGACGTTGACGCCCAAGGCAATCTCTACGTCGCGGATCGTGGCCTCAATCTGGTCAGTGTCTTCTCTCCCGCGGGCACGCTACTCCGTTCGATGCAATTCAATTCGCCGACCTCGCTGGCCGCGCTCCCCGAAGGAGAGGTGGCCGTCACGGCGCCGCGCGGTCTCCACCTGGTCACCGTGTTTGGCCCCAGCGGCCGAGTGGCTCGCGAATTTGGCGACCCGGAACAAGTCTCCGAGCGCGACGATCTCAATCGCTACCTGAGCATCGGCCGGCTGGCCTCGGATCCCGAGGGCCATATTTACTACGGATATGCCTATCTACCCGAGTCCCTGGTCCGCCAGTACGACCGGTTTGGTTTTGCCAAACAGGACTTTCAATTTACAAGTATTGAGGCGTTCTCCGAGGCCCGCGCCCGTCGAAAGGAAATTGAACACCAGGAAAAGCGCACCGAACCTCCGTCGCTTCAACCGATCCTTACCGCGTTCGGGGTGGATCCGGTGAACGGCGATGTCTGGATCGCCCTGCACAACACCCTCCTCCACTTTGATAAGGAAGGAAACCGGCGTTCCGAGTACCAGATTTACACCAAGGACGGAGCGCGCATCCTGGCCACTGTGCTCCTTGTCGAGGAGGATCGCCTGCTAATCGGCGCGGATCCCATTGGCGTCTACGAATTCGCCCGGCCGGACCGGAAACCCTGATCAAAATTCACCGCGTTTTCCTCAGCTCGCTTTGCACTGAAAGAGTGCAGTCGCATTTTTCGTTGCGCGCAAACCGCGGTTTTCATGGGCAAATTGACGATTTTCTTAGGACTTGCACAATTCCTGTGCTTGTGGAAAAGTTGTGCATGGCATGTGAACTTCGTTGAACGCCTTCACGCACTTTTCGCTTGCTCCCACCGGCACAGTGCGCGAGAATCCAACGCAGTTTGAAAGCAATGGTGCTTGGTTCAGCAGGTCTGAAAGGTCCGCGCAGGTCCACAGGGGCAACGACCAATCGTTCCGGCGCGGGAAAGAACTCCAAGGCTTGAAGAATTAGGACGAAACTGGCTTTCCACAGCTTTTACACACCTGTGGAAATGGCCTCTGTTTGGCATTTTTTGATGACAACAGCTACCCAAATTGGGCGTGAAAAAGAAGTGCAGAATCTCTGGGATAAGTTCCTCGATTTGATCAAATCCAGGGTGAGCATCAACACCTATTCCACCTGGTTTCAGCCGACCCGGCTCAACCGCGCGGAAGGGGACACCCTGTACGTGCAGATTCCCAGCACGGTTTTCCGCCAGGTTCTCACCCGTACCTACGGCGAAATTGTAAAGGCCGTCTTTCACCAGATGGGTACGCCCCAGATGAAGGTGCAATACGTCTGCACCGAGGAAGAGCCGGTACAGGCCGCTCCTGCCGGCAACGGCACCAAGCAGGCCAAGCTCGATTTTGAAAGCAGCGACCATCAGCTAAACACGCGCTACACCTTCGACAGCTTCGTGGTGGGCAAATCGAATGAGTTTGCGCACGCCGCCTCGCGCGCGGTGGCTGAGCAGCCCTCCAAGGCGTACAACCCGCTTTTCCTGTATGGCGGCGTGGGCATGGGCAAGACCCACTTGATGCATGCCATCGGGCACACCATCAAGAAGCGCAATCCGGCCATGCGATTGAGCTACGTGAGCGCCGAGAAATTCACTATTGAGGTAATCAACTCCCTGCGCTTCGATCGCATGATCAGCTTCCGCGACCGTTTCCACACGGTGGATGTGCTTCTGGTGGACGACATCCAGTTCATCGCCGGGAAAGAGCGTACGCAGGAGGAGTTCTTTCACACCTTCAACGCCCTTTACGAGCAGCAGAAGCAGATCGTCATTTCCTCGGACTGCCTTCCGAAGGACATCAACTCAATTGAAGAGCGGCTTCGTTCACGTTTTGAATGGGGTTTGATTGCCGATATTCAGCCGCCCGACCTGGAAACGAAAATCGCGATTCTCCAGAAGAAGGCGGAGAACGATCGGTTCCATCTGCCGGACGATGTGGCCGAGTACATCGCCCGCGCCATTAAATCCAACGTTCGCGAGCTCGAGGGCGCCCTCACTCGATTGATGGCCTACGCTTCGCTCACCGGCACGGTGGTTTCGCTCGCGACCGCACAGCAGGTTCTTCGCAACATCATTGCGTCACAGGAAAAACGCGTCACAATCGACCTGATCCAGAAGCGCGTCAGCGAGCATTTCAACCTGCGCGAGCAGGACCTGAAGGTGCGCAGCAATACCCGTGCCATCGCTTTCCCGCGCCAGGTGGCCATGTATATCGTCAAGCAGCTCACTACCGCGTCGCTCCCCGAGATCGGCCGGCAGTTCGGCGGCAAGCATCACACCACCGTCCTTCACTCCATCAACAAGATTGAAGAACTCCGCCGCTCCGATAAAGAGCTGAATCGCACCATCACGCGCCTGATGGACGCTCTTCAATAGTTATCCTGCCGGCTCTTCATCGCGAACTCCAGGCTCTTCCTCTGTGGCCTCAGTTTTAAGCCTTTTCTTCCTCGGTGTGGAAAACTACCAGGGCCGCACCACGCCATCGTACCCAACGAACTTTCCAGAGATTTCCATCGGATCCCCGGCCAGAACTTTTCTGATTCCGGAAATACTCTGCTGGGGCGTTAGCTTCGCATTCGGACCGCCCATATCCGTCTTCACCCATCCCGGGTCGATCATCACCGCGCTGATACCCCGCGGCTTCAATTCACTTGCCAGGATTGACATCGCCATGTTCAGCGCCGTTTTACTTGTCCTGTACTGATAGGCAACCCCTGCCTGCTTCACTGAGCCGCCCTGGACTGATTGCAGCGAAGCCATACTGGAGCTTATCGCCGCAATCTGCTTCCTGTCGCTGGCGGCCACATTCTCCAGCAAGGCTTCCGTCAATCGCATCGTGCCGAATAGATTTATTTCCAATGCCTCGCGCCAACCGTCGTAATCTATCTGTCCGATCTTTTGCCCTTCGCGCGGGTACACGCCGGAATTATGAATCAGCACATCAATCGGTTTCCCCTTCAGCACGCGCGCCACTTCTTCGATGGACTCGTTGCGTGCTAGGTTGAGCTTGTGAATCGCCACGGTTGGGAATTTCGACGTGACTTGCTTCAACTCCAGCGCTTTCTGCGGATCGCGCGCCGTGGCTAGCACGGTCCAATTGTCAGCCGCGTATTGCCTCGCGAACTCGAGCCCCAACCCCCGATTCGTCCCAGTGATAAGTACCGTTGGCATATCGTCTCCCTAATTTTTCACTCGCCAGTTTTTGAAAATCTTGTGGAAATATCTGCGCGGAATATTTTATTCGATGCAGATTCCCGGAAAGCGTCACTTCGTTTGTGTGTGAGCATCTTGTGAACATCGAGTGGGAAACTTGCGGATCAAATGTGCATTCGTGTGGAGCAAATAGATCCATCCACGCGTGCGCGTTCATTTTTCCGCAACTGCGCAAGGAAATCCACTCGACTCCGCATAAAGAATTCCCAAGCGGAGCAAGCGTCACTGAACTTTTCCACCGATCCACAGCGCTCATCACAACAACAAGCTTTAGATATGTATTTTTATCTGGCAGATTTTGTGAAAGCTCTTGTGCCTGTGAAAATCATTGGCTGATCCGAGCGATACGCTATGCACCCCCCTGCCGCACGAAATCCTCAGACCGCTGCATTTCCACAGTCTTCCAGCTACATGCGCACTTTATACTTGGCAAAAAAACGAGTACAGTACGTCAGCGGGATAATTCAGCGGGGGAAAGCCATATGACGGCACTC
>Ga0210401_10006807_pt1 | contig 11559 bp, 10 predicted proteins | sample IncBWH32MmetaG_FD_150866 | JGI IMG/M metagenome (GOLD analysis project Ga0210401, IMG submission 150866) | Forest soil microbial communities from Barre Woods Harvard Forest LTER site, Petersham, Massachusetts, United States - Inc-BW-H-32-M | ecosystem: Environmental > Terrestrial > Soil >... | reverse complement strand
CCCGGTCGCGCAGTGGAAACTGCCGTCAGGCGGCGCGCATGGTCTGGACATCGACCATTCCGGCGGCCGCCTCTACGCTGCCTGCGACGATGGCGCCCTGGTCGAAATCGATTTTGGCTCGGGCGCAATCACAAACGTCTGGCCGATCCCGGGCGCGCCCGATGTGACTTTCTTCAATCCATCGACCGGCCTCGTCCACGTCGCGATCGGCGAGCCGGGACTGGTAGAGACGATCGATCCGCGAACCCGCAAGGCCGTACGCACGATGACAGGCGCCGGAGCGCACACAACGGTCTTGGTGCCGCCGGACCGGCTCTATGTGATTTCACCCAGCCATGGCGGAATTCTCGTCCTGGCGGATCGTTGATCCGAGAGGACTACGTCAAACAGGAGGATCGGATGAAGTGGATTACCCGTGAACACGTCAAGGTCGACCGCGTAGCCTGTCCCTGGCTCATCAAAAAGTTCGTCGACAAGGATGCCGAGTTCGTCTTCGCGCCCGCGGACAAGGTGATGGTGGAAGCAAAGCGGCTCGCTGCCATTCCTTACGACGTCAAGGACGTCGAGCTGGGCCACCACGGCAAGGAGTGCTCCTTCGAAGCAATCCTCAAGAAGTACAAGCTGACGGGCGATCCCGCCCTCGTGCTGCTGGGCCGGATCGTCAACGGCGCCGATACCGACAACACGCTCTACCATCAGGCCGAGGGACCGGGGCTCCAGGCAGTGGCCGAAGGCTTTCGGCATCTCGGCTACAGGGATGACCACGCGCTTAATGCCGCCGAGTGGATCGTCTACGACGCGCTCTACGCGTATTGCGGGGAGATGGTGAGGCGGGGCAAGCCCGCGGGTCAATTTGCCGAGTAGTCAGCGCAAGCTAGACCTGAACGTTGCTCTGGCCGCGTGTTTTCTTGCGTGCACGGGATCATCCACCTTTGCGGAGACGGGAGTACCCATGATTGCCATCGATCGAATGAAACTCGGATCACCACCGGCCGGGTTCACCTTTGCACGCACCGGCCGCGGCGAAGACGGCGCGTGGAGCGTCGTCGAAGACCCGACGGCTGAAGCCAGCCAAGCGATCGAGCAGACCAGCGCCGACCGAACGGATTATCGCTTTCCCCTCGCCATCCCCGACAGCTTTTCGGTGGCCGATGTCGCGGTCGAACTCCGCTTCAAGGCGGTGAGCGGCAAGATCGACCAGGCCGGCGGCATCGCGGTGCGGCTCGAAGATGCCGACAATTACTACGTGGCGCGCGCCAACGCGCTGGAGGATAACGTCCGGTTCTATCGCGTCGTCAACGGCCGCCGCGAGCAACTGGAAGGCGCCAATTTGAGGGTAACCGCAAACGAATGGCACACGCTCGGGCTTCGCGCCGAAGGCGAGCGGTTCACCGTCTCCTATGACGGCAAGGCGCTGTTCAGCGTGACCGACAAGACCTTTACCGAAGCCGGCGGGGTCGCGCTGTGGACCAAGGCCGACAGCGTCACGCGCTTCGACCAGGTCAAGATCACGCCGCTGCCGCAAGCGGGCGATTGACATGCCGGGATTGTTTCGGAACACAGGATGACAAGCGCCACGACCAGGCCCGATGCCGCGGTATCCGGCTCCCCGATTTCCTTGCTCTATGCGGCACGCGCCTTGCGCGGATTCGGCGACGGGTTTGCGATCATCATCCTGCCGGCCTACATGACGGCGCTTGGCTACGACGCCATTGCCGTTGGCCTTGTGGCCACGGCATCGCTATTGGGAACGGCGCTCTTGACATTGATCGTCGGCTGGATCGCGCCGCGTCACGATCTGCGCGCGCTGATGCTGTTAGGCGCCGGTTTGATGGCGGCGACCGGTCTCGCATTTCCCAATGTCGAGCGCTTCGTCCTGATCGCGCTGGTGGCCTTTGTCGGCACGATCAATCCGTCCGCTGGCGATCTCGGCGTCCTCGTTCCGCTGGAGCACGCGGCGCTGGCGCACAGTGCGGCCGACGACCAACGCACCCACGTCTTTGCCCGCTATAGCCTGATCGGGGCGCTGTCCGCGGCGGCAGGCTCACTTGCCGCAGCGTTACCCGATTTTCTCGTTTCAACGGGGAGCACCAGACTTTCGGCGTTCCGTCTGATGTTCTACGCCTATGCCGCGCTCGGTGTTTTGAGCGCGGCGCTCTATCGTCAGGTCCCGCGCGCAACTGCGCAAGAGCAGGCGCCGCACGTCCCGCTCGGATCTTCGCGGAGCACCGTCTACAAGCTCGCCGCACTGTTTTCCATCGATGCCTTCGCGGGCGGCTTCGTCGCCCAGTCGCTGCTGGTGCTCTGGCTGTTCGAGCGCTTCGATCTCTCGCTGTCGGCAGCGGGATTGTTTTTCTTCTGGTCGAGCACGCTGAGTGCCTTTTCCTATCCGGTCGCGGCATGGCTGGCGAAGCGCGTCGGCCTGGTCAATACCATGGTATTCAGCCATATTCCGTCCAGCCTGTTCCTGATACTGGCCGCCTTTGCTCCCAACCTCTATGCAGCGCTCGGTCTTTTGCTGTTGCGCGCGGCGCTGTCGCAAATGGACGTGCCCACCCGCACCTCCTACGTCATGGCCGTGGTCACGCCCGCGGAGCGGCCGGCGGCCGCAAGCGTAACCGCGGTGCCCCGCAGCCTGGCGTCGGCCATCAGCCCGGCCATTTCCGGCGCGCTGATGACCGCCTTTTCCGGCCTCCCGCTTGTCGTCTGCGGAGCGCTCAAGATCGCCTACGATCTCGCCCTGCTATATTCGTTCCGGCACATCAAGCCGCCCGAGGAGAAGGGCTGATGCGCGCATCGAACCCAAGCACCTGAATCCGTTTTCAGAGAAGCAACGCCGCGCCCGACACGAACAACAACGCGAGCACGATCTTCCGGAACATCGCTTCATCGATTCTTCCAAAGAGCTTGAGGCCGAGCCAGGTTCCCGCAAACACAAAGGGGAATCCGAGAATGAAGAATTTGATCGTGTCCGCGGTGACGGTTCCCTTGGCGCCGAGCCAAGCGGCGCTCATCAGGAAGATCGCAACCGCGACCGGCTGGAAAATCGCCCGCTGCGCGTCCTTGGGCCAGCCGCGCAAACCGCACCAGACGGTGACGAGAATGCCAGCAAGGCCGGTGAGGCCGCCGAGCACGCCATTAAAAAAACCCACGATCGCATCGCCGATGCGACCGCCCGTAGTGGCTAGTTTGAGCGACCGACGAAAGAACGCATAGAGGCTGTAGACCACGAGCAGGATTCCGACCGCGATACGTACATTGCGGGGATCCGACCAGGTCAGAAGCGTCACGCCGACGGGAACGCCGAGTGCGGCGCCAGCCACGAAGGGCCAGAGCTTGCGCCAGTCCAGTGCGCGCCGCAATTTCCAGACCGAGTAGCCTTGCACCAAAAGGCCGAAGCCTACAATCAGCGCCGCGCTCTGCGAAGGCGTCAGGATGTAGAGCCAGAGCGATGCCGCGACCAGCCCGAAGGCAAATCCCGACAGGCCGGCGATAAACGCCCCGGCAAAGGTGGCAAAGAGAAACAGAGGAAGTTCGAGGGTCATCCCATCCATGTGCTCGCTCCATAGGAAAAGCGAGCAGCGCTTGCATGGGATCACCACTTAACGGGGAGGCTGCGACGTCCCCGTGGACGACCCTAAGCCCGAACCATCGACACCGCAATCGGCTTCGCGGAGAAGCCTATCCCGCCGGCTGGAACGTGTCGGCGCGCGCCATCGACCAGGCGTCGCGGAAGCGGACGTCGTCGGTGCCGTCGATCAGTTCGCCCGGACGAAGCGCCGGATAGAGCTGCGCGAAAGTGCAGACCTCGGTGGAGGAAGAGCGTTTCGAGAAATGGATCGGGCGGAGTTGTTGCGGATGTTCGAGACCCGCGGCGGCGAGCAATTCGGCCAGCGCATGCAAGGTCGCATGGTGATAATTATAGACCCGATCGATCTTGTGCGGCACTACCAGCGCACGAGCCCGCGATGGGTCCTGTGTGGTCACGCCGGTCGGGCATCGATCGGTATGGCAGGAGAGCGACTGGATGCAGCCCAGCGCGAACATGAAGCCGCGAGCCGAATTGCACCAGTCGGCGCCGATCGACATCGCCCGGGCCATGTCGAAGGCGGTGGCGATCTTGCCGGCGGCGCCGATCTTGATGCGCTCGCGCGCGTTGATGCCGATCAGCGCGTTGTGGACGAAACTGACACCCTCGCGCATCGGCATGCCCAGATGGTCCATGAACTCCAGCGGCGCTGCGCCGGTGCCGCCTTCGTTGCCGTCGACCACGATAAAGTCGGGATAGATGCCGCTCTCGAGCATTGCCTTGCAGATCGCCAGAAACTCCCAGGGATGGCCGATGCACATCTTGAATCCGGCGGGCTTGCCGCCAGACAGTTTTCGCATATTGCCGACAAAGGCCATCATCTGAAGCGGCGTCGAAAACGCGCGATGCGTCGCCGGCGAGATGCAATCCTCGCCCAACGGGACGCCCCTGATCCTGGAAATCTCCTCCGAAACCTTGGCCGCCGGCAGCACCCCGCCATGCCCGGGCTTGGCGCCCTGGCTGACCTTGAGCTCCACCATCTTGATCTGGTCGTCGGCCGCGATGCGCGCGAATTCGTCCGGATTGAAGCTGCCGTCGGGTGTGCGGCAACCGAAATAGCCGGAGCCGATTTCCCAGATGATATCGCCGCCATTCTCGCGGTGATAGGGGCTGACGCCGCCCTCGCCGGTGTCATGCGCAAAACTGCCCTTTTTTGCGCCGGCATTGAGCGCGCGTACCGCGTTGGGGCTGAGCGCGCCAAAGCTCATCGCTGAGATGTTGAACACCGAGGCCGAATACGGCTTGGTGCAAGCGGGACCACCGATGGTGATACGGAATTTATCGCCGCCGCTGTGGACCTTCGGTGCCACCGAATGGTGCATCCATTCATAGCCGTCGCGGTAGACGTCCTCCTGGGTGCCGAACGGCCGCTTGTCGAGCACCATCTTGGCGCGCTGATAGACCAAGGCGCGGGTGTCGCGGGAAAACGGCATGCCGTCCTTTTCGCTCTCGAAGAAATACTGCCGCATTTCGGGGCGGATCTCTTCCAAGAGGAAGCGCATATGCGCCGAGATCGGATAGTTGCGCAAAACCGCGTGGCTCTTTTGCATGAGATCGCGGATGCCGAGCAGCGTGAGGGCGCCGAAGATGACGATCGGGATCAGGACGAGGTCGAACACCTTGCGATCGACGATCCCGAGGCCGAGAAGCAACGCCGTAACGACGGCACAGATCGTGAGAATGATGTAGCGTGGCGAGAATGGAAGCAGCAGCGTTTCCATGGGACTCCTCAGGCGAATTTCTGCCGTTGTTATTCTTGTTGGCCGCAGCCCGATCGAAGTCTTGCAGCGACCCGGCGCACGATACAAGGCATACCGCTCACCGATATGACAGTGCCTCGCTTCCGAGGCTAGCGAATTCTCTGCAGACAAATCAATCCGTTACATGGCTGGGTCGCGCGCCGGCAAACGACCTTATTGCAGTGCAGCGCCCCGGAATTAGTGACCATGCGGCCGCAGTTCGTGGGGAATGCCGCTTTGCTCCAGGCCGCTCAGCTTAAGCCACGCATCGGTACTGTTGATGGCGCGCTCGATATGATCCGATGTGCGCGAAAAATCGTAAGGCGATCCTACCAGCGGGCATAGCGGCGGCACCACGTAGTACTCGATCACGGGATCAAGGCTTTCCAGTTCGCTCACCAATTGCCGCGCGATCAGAAGCGTCAGCGCGTGCAGCGCGTTGGCGACCGCGCCGACCGGCGGCGCCTGTGTCGCGCAGGCATGACCGGTCGGCAGGATGATCAGGCGCCTCGCGCCCATCTTGACCGCGACCTTGATCGGCGTGTTGGAGGAGATCGCGCCATCGGAGAGGTAATAGCCCTTATAGTGGATCGGCGAGAAGGCGCCGGGGATCGCGGTGGAGGCGACGATGGCCTCGGCGACCGACCCATCCGACATCACCACGCTGTCGCCCGAGATGATGTCGGTCGCGACGATGTGCACCGGAAGCTTCGCCTGCTCCAGCTTGCGATAGGGGATGTGATTGTCGATCAGCTTGCGGATGCCGTCATGCGTGATGAGGAAGTCGCGGCGCCAGAGAAATCCAAGCAGCGTCCGCCAGGTGATCGGGAAGACGTCGCGCCGCTGCAAGCCGCGCCAGATGGTCTCGAGCTGCTCAACGCCCTTCAGGGTGGGATTTCCGGCGTAAAAAGCGCCATTGATCGCGCCGACGCTCGAGCCGACCACCATATCCGGCGATATTCCATGGGCGGCGAGCGAATGCATCATGCCGACCTGGATGGCGCCGAAGCTGCCGCCGCCGGCCAACACGAACGCCGTTTTTGCAGCCCCGCTTTGGTCGGATACGGACAGGATTGGCGTTGCTCCCCCTCACGCTGGCCGCGCCGGCTATCGGCGGCGCGACGTTTTGGGGGAGCTTATAGCAGTGGGGGAGCGGGGCGTGCCAATAACATTGTCGGTTCGACGAGCGGGGTCGATACGTTCCCCGGACGCAGCGCAGCGCGTTTGCGGTGCGCTGCAGATCCGAGGTCCATCTTGCTCAACAGCATGAGGTCCCGGCTCTGCGGAGCAGCGTGAAGGACGCTGCACCGGGTCCGGGACACCAGACTCACCGTTCGACGAACGCCTTCTCGATGACAAAATGCCCGGGCTCGGCGTGGCTGCCTTCGACAAAGCCGCGCGCCTCGAACATCTGGCGCAGCTCTTCCAGCATGGACGGGCTGCCGCACATCATGGTGCGGTCAGTTGCAAGGTCGAGCGGCGGCAGGCCGATATCGCCAAACAATTGCTCCGAGGTGATCAGGTCGGTGATGCGGCCGCGGTTGCGGAACGGCTCGCGGGTGACGGTCGGGTAGTACACGAGCTTTTCGGCGAGCAGCGGCCCGAACAATTCGTCGTCGCGCAGCCTGGCCACCAGCTCCTCGCCATAGGCCAATTCTGACACCTGCCGGCAACCATGAACCAGAACGATCGCCTCGAAGCGCTCGTAAACGTCGGGGTCCTTGATCAGGCTGGCGAACGGCGCCAAGCCTGTGCCGGTCGAGAGCAGCAACAGCCGCTTGCCCGGAAGGAGGTTGTCGGCGATCAGCGTGCCGGTCGCCTTGCGCCCGACCAGGATGGTGTCGCCCTGCCTGATCTTCTGAAGCTTCGAGGTCAGCGGCCCGTCGGCGACCTTGATCGAGAAGAATTCGAGTTCTTCCTCGTGATTGGCGCTCGCCATGCTGTAGGCGCGCATCAGCGGGCGGCCGTCGACCTCAAGCCCGATCATCGCGAACTGCCCGTTCTGGAAGCGAAAGCCGGAATCGCGGGTCGCGGTGAAGCTGAAAAGCGTATCGGTCCAGTGCCGGACAGAAAGAACTTTCTCTCTATAGAACGCGCTCATTGGTTTCGTTTTTCCTGACGCCTGGATCGTGGAAGGGTTTGGTTGTCCAGCTCTAAATGCCCCAAAAACCATTGATAGGATTGGCGATTTCGCGTTTCATCTACGCCAATTCCGGAGATAATCAACCTCGCTGGATGCGCAACTGTGCAACGCAGAATTGCTGTGGCTTTGGTTCTGAAAATCGTTCGATGCGTATTGGTTAAGACCTGGATGCGTCCGCAATATACTTGCTGAAATCCGCGCCGATCCGGCAATTAGTTACCGAGGCCGATGAGCGAGCCAGCGATGCCCGAAGACCAGCGGATATTCGTCGACGCCGTGAAGCGCTATTGCGCGCGACACAAGATCGCAGTCGAGGTCAGATCGCAGGGCTGGCTGATCGTCATGCAGCGCGGCTCAAGGCAATATTTCACGCTTGGCTACGATGTCGGATTGAACAGCGCGATCGCTCATCGGATCGCAAATGACAAGGGAGCGACCGCGGACGTTCTCGCCCTCGCCGGCATTGCCTGCGTTCCGCACACGGTGTTCCTGAACCCGAAGCTCGACGCGCACGTTCCCTCGTCGGGATCGTGGCAAGCCATGCTCGATCTTCTCGGGCAACATCCCGAAGGCATCGTGGTGAAACCCAACGAAGGCACGGCGGGCAAATCCGTATTTCTGGTGTCGACCAGCCCAGAACTCGAACGCGCCGCGGCCGAGATCTTTTCGTCCCATCTCACGCTCGCGATTTCGCCTTATGTCGAGATCGAGGACGAAGTCCGGGTGGTCGTGATCGACCAGCTTGCCCCCGTCGTCTACAGCAAGCAGCGTGTTTTGAACTGGCGCCATAATCTCGATGCCGGCGCGCGACCGGTATTGTTGGAGCCGGGGGAGGCGCGGCAGGCCTGCGTGGCAATCGCGGTCAAGGCCGCAAACGCGATCGGCATCCGCTTTGCGTCCGTCGATGTCATCCGTGTCGGCGGTGCCTTGAAGATCCTCGAAATAAATTCGGGCGTGATGATGGAAGCCCTCGGCAAGTTTTACCCCGATCTGGTCGATGCGGCCTATGGCACGGCACTCGACAAGGTGTTCGAAGTGTAGGGTGGGTTAGCCGCAGGCGTAACCCACCGTTTCCAGCGGAGAATAAAGGGTGGATTACGCTTCGCTAACCCACCCTACGATTCCCCTTACGTTTTTCCGTCCCGCTAATTATTCGCCCCCGGTGAATCGTCCATCGACTTGAAGGCTTCCTCGAGCTGTGGCGAGATCGCGACATTGAGGCGCTCGCCGGTCGGCAACCTCCTGACGAACCATTTCTCGTAGAGCGGGATCAGATCGTGGTTCGAGCCGAGCTTGCGGAACGTGCGCTCCACCACGGCGGCAAGCTGCGGCTCGCCCTTGCGGAACATGATTCCGTAGGGATCGTAGGACAGATAGTCGGCGGTGACGCGAAACTTGTCCTGCGACTTGTGCCGCGCGATCAGGCCGTAGAGGAGAATGTCGTCGGTCGCGAACGCGTCGGCTTTGCCGTCGACCAGCATTTGATAGGACTGCTCGTGATCGGGCGACGTCAGAATGTTCAGCCCGAGCGAAAACTTCTTGTCAGCATTATGCATCGCCTGCTCATTGGTGGTGCCTTTCGTTACCACCACGGTCTTGCCCTTCAGGTCGGTCACGGCGGAGACACTTGAGGCCTTCGGCACCATCAGCTTGGTGCCGGCCACGAACATCAGCGGCGAGAAAGCCACCTGCTTGGCGCGCTCGGCATTCGCCGTGGTCGACCCGCATTCCAGATCGATCTTGTTCTGCGTCACCGCCGGGATGCGGTCGTCCGACGTCACCTTGACGTATTCGATTTTGAGGTTGGCATCGTCGACCTCGACGCCGATTTCGTCGACCACCGCCTCGCAGAGCTCGAGGCTGTAGCCGATCGGCCGATTGGCCTGATCGAGGAACGAAAACGGCGGCGAACTCTCGCGATAGCCGAGCCGCACGACATGCGTGTTCTTGATGCTGGCGAGCGTGGGGCTAAGCCCCTCACCGCCACCGGTTTGAGCCGATGCGGCTGTTGCCAGCAGGCAGGCTGCCAGCCACAAGGAGCCCGGCGATAACGATCTTGCGGGGTAACGCATGGGATAAGCCCCCATCAATGGCCGGCCAGCACAGCGTCACCCGGAACGGTGTCACCGGGAACGACATCGTCGGGCCCAAGCTCATGCTCGGCCTTCAGCTCGCCCTCCCATTTCGCGACCACGGAGGTGGCGAGCGAGTTGCCGATCACATTGGTGGCGCTGCGGCCCATGTCGAGGAACGTATCGATGCCCATGATCATCAACAGGCCCGCCTCGGGGATGCCGAACTGGCTCAAGGTCGAGGCGATCACCACCAGCGATGCGCGCGGCACGCCGGCCACGCCCTTCGAGGTGATCATCAAGGTCGCCAGCATCGCAAACTGGGTGCCGAGCGACATCTCGATGTGATAGGTCTGCGCGATGAAGATGCTCGCAAACGTGCAGTACATCATCGTGCCGTCGAGGTTGAAGGAATAGCCGAGTGGCAGCACGAAGGCCGATATCCGCGACGACGCGCCGAAGCGGTTGAGGCCTTCGAGCGTCTTGGGATAGGCGGCCTCCGAAGACGCCGTCGAGAATGCAATCATCAAGGGTTCGCGGATCAGCCGCAGCAGATGGCTGTATCTCGGCCCGATCACGATGAAGCCGACGATGACCAGGATGCCCCACAGCAGCAGGAGCGAGAGGTAGAAGCCGCCCATGAAGACGACAAGCTTCCACAGCACCAGGAGGCCGTTCTTCGCCACCGTCGCCGTAATCGCCGCCCACACCGCGATCGGGGCGAACAGCATCACATAGCCGGTGACCTTCAGCATGATGTGGGCGAGGTCGTCGATCAGCGCCATGATCGGCTTCGCCCGCTCCGGCATCGCGCCGAGCGCTACCGCAAAGAATACCGCGAACACCACGATCTGCAGGATTTCATTCTGCGCCATGGCATCCGCAATCGAGGTCGGGATCAAATGGGTCAGGAACTTCTCGATCGAGAACGCCGACACTGGCAATCCCGTCGACTGCATCTTGTCAGGCAGCGTGCCCGGGAAGTTCGCGCCGGGCTGCAACAGATTGACCATCACAAGGCCGAGCAGCAGCGACACGAAGGAGGCGCTGACGAACCAGCCCATGGTCTTGACAAAGATCCGCCCCAGCCTGGCGCCGCTGCCCATATGGGCGATGCCGCCAACCAGCGTTGCGAACACCAAGGGCGCAATGATCATCTTGATCAGGCGCAGGAACAGCATTGCGATCAGGTTGATGTCGCCGGCGAGTTCGACCCGGCTGTCGGGCAGATAGTTGAAGATCAATGTCCCCATCACGATGCCAAGTGCCATCGCAATGAGGATGAATTGCGTAAACCTGTTCGACATTTTGCCTACCCCCGTAAGTTTTCTGGCTTTTAGTGTGGCAGATTCTGACGTCAGCGCAATATGATCCCACGCGCGCCGTTGTGTGCCACAATGTTCCCGTTGTGGAATTCGAACGGTGCGATTAGCGTTGGCGCAATGCACAACGATGCAGTTGCACGTATGTTGCGCGCTCGGCTGCATCAATAATAGCCAGACCGCTTGGAGGAACGCCATGAACGCGAATGTCAATCGTCAGGTCTTGCTGGTGGAGAAGCCGGCCGGCAAGCTTGCGCCTGAGCATTTCAAGTTATCCGACGCCGCAATTCCGGAACCGAAGGACGGCGAGGCGCTGGTGCGCGTGCGCTATATTTCGCTCGATGCCGCCAACCGCGCCTGGATGCATGGCGCAACCTATCGCGCGGCCGTCGAGGCCAATACCGTGATGGCCGGCGGCGGCATTGCCGAAGTGGTCTCCTCGAAAGCGCCGGGACTGAAAGCCGGCGACATCGTATTCGGCGATACCGGCTGGCAGGATTACGCGGCGATACCGGCAAGGCATCTGACCAAGATGCCGAAGATGGAACCGATGACGCATCTGCTCAGCGTGTTCGGCATCGCCGGTCTCACCGCCTATTTCGGCCTGCTCGACGTCGGCAAGCCGAAAGCCGGCGAGACCGTCGTGGTCTCGGCGGCGGCAGGTTCGGTCGGCTCGATCGTCGGCCAGATCGCC
>Ga0210401_10006806_pt1 | contig 11560 bp, 16 predicted proteins | sample IncBWH32MmetaG_FD_150866 | JGI IMG/M metagenome (GOLD analysis project Ga0210401, IMG submission 150866) | Forest soil microbial communities from Barre Woods Harvard Forest LTER site, Petersham, Massachusetts, United States - Inc-BW-H-32-M | ecosystem: Environmental > Terrestrial > Soil >... | reverse complement strand
TGCTCTAGCGTGGCATTCACGTCAGCGAGAAATTTCTGAGAGTTGGTCGCAGGTTTCAGAAATACTCTAGCGGCCCGGCGACGGTCGGCACCGTCATCATGCGAGCGGTCAGGGAAACATTCGACTTCGATCCACCCGCTGTTTTTGTCGAACAGGTCAGGCAAACCCTGCTCCTCGCTTTGTGACATGGAGTAGTTGCGAGGAAGGGCCGCGATTTCCTGTGACGTAAGCGCCAGTTTTAAGATGAACTGCTGAAGACTCCCCATGAGTTCATGAGCACGCTCTCGATGGCTATTGGTTTCTCGGACGCGGCTCAGAATGTCATAAGCGGCCCAAACGTCGGCTTGCATAAGAGCGCGATAGAGCGGAGGCCGCTGAGTCGACTCCGCGAGCACATCTCTCAATGCCTGTTCAAGTTCGCTAAATTGAGGATCGACCAGTACGGATTCTGCGCCTTTAGCGCTGAGGAAGTTCGGGTAGAGCGGGTCGATTGCACGATCCCCGCTTTCAATACGCTCGAAGATTTGGCTTGTGACCGGCAAACTGGGATTACCCATGGTGCTGACCAAGACAAAGGAACCTTCGTGTCCGAAGTTCTCAGTCAGTCGGAATTTTATTGACCGCGTAAAAAGGAGGTAGAAAATTCGATTCCAAGAGTCATGAGGATCAGCTGCATATATCGACTGCACTTCCTGCTTGGCCAGCGAGCCTGCGCGATAATCTGACGGGGCCATTGCGGCCCAAGCGATCGGGAGACCAATCAAAATTAGAACCAATGACCGTGTTGAAGCTTGTGGTCGGTTCACGGCGCTTTCGCTACATTGGCGGCTGGTGGTTCATATTATAAGCAAGGCGGACAGGCGCCATTCCTCAACTGTTGTAACATCGCGATTACACTCATTGACCGGGCTACTTGCAGGCGCAAAGGAAGTTTGAATGGCAAACTATCCCGATCTGATATGCCCCAGACCATCTGAGACCACTGGGACAAAAAACACCACCGTGCCGGACTGTAATCCTGACGCTGCCGAATCAGTTTGGCCGTGGGGGAGCTGGGGCGTCGCCGAAGTGACTACGAAAATCCGAGTACAAGTGATCGGCGTCCTGTAGGAAGCCGTGTAGTGCTCCCTGTTCGCTAAGTTGGTCGAGCAGCTCTTGGTTTGTAACAAATCGGAGGGTGAAGGCACCCGGCGACTTCTCGACCAAAACGAACTGCAGCACGACGACTTCCGTGGGAACGTTGCCCTCGACGGGCTTACCTTTGAGATCGCGAACATCCTTACCGCGCTTCATAGCAAGAACATTTTAGTCCGAATTCAGAGTCGCCCGGACAAACAACAAGCCCAAGGCTACCTCCCCCGAAGAGCCTTGGGCCTGCTTTGTTCCGGCCCTCTCTGAGCCGGACGAACCGTTCGCGCAACAGAGTGCGCCCAGGCTCAATGAATGACAATGGCACAGGGGAGCGGAGAGTGTGGCCTGGAAGTGGTAAGGGACAGCATCAGCGTCGAAAACATCTCGCGACTCATGTAGTTGCCTCCTTGAGGAGAAGAATGGATTGAGGAGCTTCTCAGTCGTCTCAGATGTTTAGCGGCGAGCTGGACAGTGGGTGAAGCGGCTCTCATTCGGCAATTACTGTTCCCCGTTTTGTTCCCCACGATCTCGCCAGCGAAATTCTCAACGAGCGAAATCGGCTGTTAGCGACATTTTGCGAGGTAAAATTCCCTCATGATTCCCAAGCGATGGATAGCCTCGACTTCGTTGAAGCCGTGAGGGTTCTCGAAGAGGTCCTTGGAATCGAGATTCCGGCTGATGACGCGGAGCAATGCGGCAGCCACGCGAGATGGTTGACTTGCTGGAACACCATCTGTCGAACCAACGCCCTACGAAGAAAGCTGCCGAACTCCTCATGGGTCTTGCGAAGTCTCAGAATAACCCTGAATTAGCCGAGGGTCTAGATGGCGCATGGCGGAGGGAACAGATTGCCGCCATCATTCGTGAACTGTTTCGAGACTGAGTCCGGGTAAGGTCAAAACGTTGTAATCGCCTTGGTTACGACAGCGACGGCAACCGATTACTTCCGATACACGATGTCTGCTCCCGTGTCCACCTCAATGCCTAAGCCTGAAAGTAGGACTGGACCGTAGGAACCATCGAAGCTGTCGACGACCTCACTGTGATGCCAAGGTCCGAGGTTGATAAGGGGTTTCATGAGTAGTTTTCGATCGAAGAAGAAGTCTCGATCTCGACCACGGTCCTCCCAGCGACCTTCAATGACGGCATGGTTGGTGGGATGTTGCCGATAGGGCGCCACCGATGGCTCGCCATATTCCATAAACTGCACGTCCTGAGTGAAGGTATGATCGGCACGCAGCGTTAGCGTCGATGACCCCCACACCCCACTGGCGCGATAAATACCGGGCAGAGCTTCGCTTCTCGTTGCCCAACGCAGCCAAAGACTTACGGCTGCGGTGAACGCTAAACCTAACACTACCGACACGGTCAGTATGGACAAGAGAATCGTTGCCACTGGTAGTCGGCCACGACTGTTGTTCACTCCCTCAAACTCATTTGTGGCAACGGAATTCATGACTGGACTAATAATACGAAATCCGCAAGGAACAGACTACCGCTGCCGTCACTGGCGAAATATCCCGATTTCACTCATTGACCTTTGGAGAGCGCCTTCCTCAACGTAGCAACTTCCCGTTCATCGCTCTCTAGCGAGGAGTGGGGATTAGAAAACTACACGTTTCTAACGCGCACGACATCGGTCTAAAGAGCTCGTGTTTCCGGCGTTCCCTAATGGCCAATTTTGCTGAGGTTTTCTAACGCACGGTTTTGGAACCACAAACTGACGGCCCACCAGTCGACACTGCACGATTCCCCGCTTTTCGAGGACCATGTGCGTGAGAAGCGTGCTAGGTTGGCTCATTCTAGAGCGGTTCTTGTTGGAGAAGTCAGAACGTACTTTGGAAGGCGAAACTCCAGCCAGCGTGAATTCTGTTGGCAAAAGCCAAGTGGTGTGTCGCAGAATGTGCTGTTCTTTTCGGGCCGATATGCGCCAGAGCGATTCTGTTCAATACCATCGCCATCTACTGTCATTCGCAAACAGCGGTGGACAAATCATTGTCTTGCGTAGCGAGGAGCTCCCTTTTACTGATTCAGTACGCTAACGATTCACAGCCCCCTCTCTACGATGATACATGCTCCGGGAGAGAGGGCCGAGTTGTTAGATCTGGCTGAGAACATCCAGCCGCTCGTCATACCATTTGATTTGCTCTATGGACTTCTCAATCGCCTCTTGAAGATGTGCCTGTGTGAAGCCAACCTCACCTAAGCTGACATCCGCGTAGCGCTCCGCTATCTGCTTCGGTTTGCTTCCGTGAATCCAAGCAATCTTGGAGTCTGCATGGATTATGGAATCTCGCACTGTGCCAAGCTCTTGAAAAAAGGAAATTGGAGTAGGACCTTTACCTGTTCGCTGCTCCAAAGCTTCGAGATTCTTTTGTAGTCCTTGGTCCTCAAACCTATTTTCCAGAAGCTCTTCTAGAAAGAGGTTCACCCAGTGACGAAACCTCGTGACTAGGCCTACCAGAGCAAAATTATTCGCTGCTCTCCTAAGCTCGTCAGAATAGTCGTGTAATTCCCCCAGGTCCAGATGGTCGTCTGTAGCAACTGCCTCCTTTTCGATGTGAGATATATTCTCCATCACGAGCCTGTGGTTGGTGGACACAAGCCAGCCAAGTTCTTCCTCGAATGGATGTGGTACCTCAAGGAGCTTGCCGTTTAGGTAGAGCTTTTTCAAACGCAATGTACCACCCCGCCAAGTAGTGACCGTCTTTCGTTCTTCTGCGTCGGTCGGTCTGGCCGTTGAAACTCAGGATGTAGGTGCCTTCGGGAAAATCATCGGAATCCACAACCAAAACCTGCTGATAGATTTATTTCAAAGGTGCTGCTTCTTGGTCGACGTTTACAGGCTTTCTGGTGATCTCAAGTTTGCATTGCCTCTGGTAACGTCCACCTTCGCTGCGAAGGGTGCCTTGACCGGAAATAACCTCGACTGCCATGACCATTACCTCCTGCCACAGGATTCTACTGCAGCGTGTGCCTATCACGATGGTCTGTATACGGCAAACATCAGCCCTCGACGAGATGCCTCAACTCTTCGCAGGAGATTGCGGAGATCGCCTTCTCTTTGATGTACTCGACGCGAATAGCCAATCCCCGCTGGACAAAATCTTGCTGGACCCTACTCCGTAGCTGCTGAAATTCCCATTGCAAAGGGGCATCTTCAGAAGCGAAGACAACGAGGAGAACCGGCAGGCAACGGCGATCAAACCGGGCAGCGTATAGTTCGGTGGCAACAGCCAGCCGCATGACGCTCTCGCGCAGCCACCCGTACTTAAATCCCTGCCGGATGTATTTGATTTCGATAACAATGTCGGGCTCAGTTTGTAATAGTGGCTGAAGAATGACATCGTATTCAGCTGTCCCAAGTCGCTGGTTGATCAGCAATCGATGCGATGCGCCTAAGCAGTCCCGAAATCTGCCATGAAGCGTCGCCTCAACCGCAAGAATGTTCGTGGCGGAAGACGTAAGTTGAGAATTGACCTTAAACGCACTCTGCTCCTCTTCCAGAACATCAGCTGTGGCTTTTTCTCGAACCTCTTCTGCAGTCATGTTGCTTAGCTTCCTTTTCTTCCGCTCGATGGACAATTCCTCGCCCGTGTCACGCAGAACTTGGCGCTTATACCACCTTCTGAGTCCCGTCGTCACTGTGAGAGCGCCTGCTACGAACAGAAAGCCGGAGACCCAAGGGATAAAGGGGACCAATCGAAGCAAAGTGGCCTGTCGAAGGGAAATGACATCTTGAGCAATAGGCGTTAGGAGTTTCAGTCTTGAGGACTCAACCATCAGATCGAATGGCTCACGCAGAAACAACCAGGGAGCCAAGACGGCGGCGAGCAATAGGGCTATCCCCAAGGATACTGAAAACTTATAGAAATCGCTGTACTCCATTTGTGGCACAGTGCAGGTAGTTTAAAGTGACGCGATGGATTTACAAACAAGAATGAAGTGGCTCCATGTATACCGATGGTGAGGCAGAGGGTAGAAAAAGGGGTCACTCTGATCAGCGAGCGCCGTTGGAGAAGCCGATAAAGGACACTTTCGAGCAGGCGACAGCTCGCGGCTTGCTATGTCATTTGCTGCGATTCCAGCCGATCGGAAAAAACGCGGATTCCGGGGATGCCGCTCGACCAGATCACAAGGGATACGGCCGAGATGCTCCGTTTCCACGGCTCCCCTGCAAATGGGAACGCTGCCTTGCGGACGCTCCGGCGGATGCTCGGCAAGGCTACCGAATGGGGAATTCTCGAGGCTCCGCCCCGGATCAAGCTGTTTAAGGAGCCGGGTCGGGAGATCATCATTGGGCCCCAAGCGGAGGCGAAGCTACCTGCAGCAGCGAATGGTATCCCCCAAGCGTTGGTCCTAAGCATCCCCGCTGGGTCTACTTCTTGTTCTTGCCGTTTCTTTAATCGCGGAGTCATTCCGAAAAGATCCGCGTATGCCACCCGCCCGAAAAGTGGAATACTGAGCAATTCTGAACAGCGCATCTTATTTCGAAAGTGTACAGGTGGGGATGTTTGCGGAGATCTTTGGAAGAAAGCCATCCCAGAGGCATGGGGCTTGTGCCCCGCAGCGAATCATATACGGAGTCAACAATGAATCTTCCATATGAAGCGACGTTCACACTGCAATGCGTGGCTAACCTGAAAACTATGCCTTTCAACACTGAGATCCCTTCAGGCGGGTACTTTTCTCCTTATCTTTGGGCAAGGAGGGAAGACCACGCGATAGGTCTAGCGCAGAGCACCGGAGACTCGAAAACCGGCACTCGTTGGTACGCGACGCATCGTGCTGACGGAACGGTTTGGTTGTGGGTTCCCGACACCCAAGAGCTCTTCGCTCCTCACTTGTACCTACAACGAGGCGCAGGTGGCGTTATTGGCGTTACCCCTGACCAATCTCTGCCCGGTACGGCGTGGAAAGTGGTTGAGGCACCGAACAACTTGGCACTGCAATGTGTGATGGAAGGTACTGAAGTCGAGCTTCTATATGGAGAATTGGCGACAGGTTTGGTAGGTACTCAATCAACTCAGTATGCGCCGCATCACGGAGTGGAGCAGACTGGTCGGTCAACAGAGTGGCTCGTGGACAATAAGCAGTACACCGAACATTGAGGTTCGTCTGGTCTGTTAGCTCAAACAACTGCCGGGACCTGTAAAGGCCATTTGGCGTGGCATCACCGCATTCGGAAGCGAAGTATCCGCGACAAAGCAACAAAAAGCATATCCAAGTCGCGAGAGAGCGCATGCCGCAAATCTAATAAACAACAGATCGTCTCTGGAACTTCACGCAACTGCGACCGTCACTTGTCGAAATCAGCGTTTACACTCGCGATCGGCGACCAGGATCCTCTTAATGGACTCGAACTGACCCAAATTCGCCAACAAGTTGTTGAAATTATAGACCCGCCGATTGGTCCCGAAGCAACCACAGAAACACTATCTCATTGATTCGCTTAGCTTGGTTCTGCGCCAGAGATCACGGTTTTGCCCCGTTTTCGGCAGGTACCTGACCCACATTTGACCCAAGTTCTTGGACGTAAGGCCGTTTCAGAATCGCGAGGCCGAGAAGCGAACGACGGAAATCCGAGTCCATTCACCTTTGCGACGCTACCACCTCCGCGAAAATAACGGCGGCGGCATCGGCTTTGAATTTCGTGTATTCCACGTCGCGGCCAAACAACTTCGGATCTCGAGCTTTCTCCTCGAGCAATGGCACGACTTTTATTCCGTGATCGTGGCCGATCTTCAGTTCCCTCTTAACGCCGCGCCCCTTTATCGTATTTTTCGTCCAAATGACAAACATGAACTTGCTACTCTTTATGGCTCTCGGGATCTTTTCCGCCCATATCTTTGATCCGGGTTTTACGTCAGCCGGAGCGATGTACGGGTCGAATCCAGCATCCAGGCTGAATTTGAAAAGAAGTTCAGCCAAGCTCCTATCCTCTGGTTCCTTGTAGCTGATAAAAACTTTCCCGTACAATTTCGGCGCAGATTGAATAAAGAGACACCACCCTTGGGCCATGAATGATCTGGGTTTGCCAGCATTTTCAGCATAGAGGCGGTAACTTATAACAACGTCGAAAGCGTTAGTGGGTCCGAAGAACAACAGACTCGGTCGCACCTGCACTGTTAAGTGCGCAAGCTGAACCGGTGCGATTGACAGCGCACTGCCAGGATACACAACTGTTGTGTTGGGATCGGCTTTTGTCTCGTTAGGCTCGGATTGTCGCGACTGGAATCGCAGGGCCAGTGATTCTACGACCAGGCTAGCGGTAGGATCCTCGTTTTGAATACCGATGGTAACATCGATCGGCTCGAGATAATGCACATTCAGGTATGTGTGCTTTTCAAAAAGCACCTTGATTGGATGGTCGGTTCTCTTACTCATACGCTGATACCACCTGGGTATCACCTAACCCCTTGACGCCTGTTTCCTCGTCGCAAATGTCGCATCCGGGCTCATGGACAGGGCTTGCTGTAAAAACGATTCCGGTCGTGGCATCGTAAAGTTGGCTAACTGGCTGAAAGCTGCCAGTCAGATTCACCAGCAGATTGAGTGCTGCTGTTGTCCCAAGGCCCGCAATCACGCAATTCAATGTCACCACTGCGGGGGTGGGTTCGTCAATGCCCATAACATAACCCTCTCGGGCTAGCGCTTGCCTTTCCGCTCGAGGTAGTGACTCAGCCCTCACCCGTTCAGCATCTACGTGGTGACTGCATCGCAAGCAGCTCCCGTCGGCTCCAACTACCGAGACTCGACCAGCAGCCGCAGACACCTCACCCGTTCGAGCGTCAAGCCGAATGCCCATGTCCACCAAAGGAATGAGATACTGATAGGAGAATCTGGTCAGCGTGCTGCGAGCAAGGTCACTGTCTACGCATCCGAGAATTATGTCAGCACCGCGAAGTCTTCCTAGCACAGACTGTCTGATGACAGAGTCACAAATTATTTTCAATGGTAGACGACGTATTGACCTAAGGTGCTCCGCAACAACTTCTACTTTAGGACGGCCTTTCGAGATTGATGTCGCCCCGAACAACCTATTCAAGTTGCTTGTTTCCACGACGTCAAAATCGACAAGTATCAGGGTCCCGATACCGGCGCGCACTAGCTGCTCCGCCACGAGGGAGCCGATGCCGCCCAATCCGACTATCGCCGCAGTAACAGAACCGATTTGTCGCTGGCCCTCGGCGCCAAAAGCGCGAATTTGACGATCGAAAAAAGCCTGTTCCGGTTTCTTTGCACCTTTATCTGCCAAGATCGGGAAAGATTGCAGTCGCGGTCCCGTAACCGTCACATCGCTTAGACGCTGGAAAACAGAGCCCTTGAGGACGCGGCCGGAAACAGCCGTATTCGTTAGGAGGAGACTCGCTGGTTTGGCATGCGGTAGCAGAGCCTGAAGGACAGGAAGGAGCCGACGCTCGCCGAAATCGTCAGAAGCCGAATAGTTCGCGACGCCATCAAAGGGATGTGAATGGCAGATTACTGGGGCCAGGCTAGCGCCGAGGCACCGATCAATAATCGAGTTGTAGAAGGACGGCGCGACCTCTAGGTGATAGCGTTGCCGATCGATGTACTGATGTGACGGTACCGGAATGATTTCCCGGACCAAGAGTTTACTCTCGTCTCGCGCAATGGACTGCCCACACAAGAGCACCGCCGCGTTCTCGTGCCCGTCCGCTGTGAAAAGTAGTTCCCTGAGTATCCTCCAATCGTGACCAGACATTCTTAATGACAATTTGTTCGCCATTAGCAGGCCTGCTCCAATCTCCGACGAACAAAGTGCATGTACCCATGGAGGTTATCTATGGTCGGCTTCCAAATAGTGTGCCAAGAAAATCGCCTCCACTGATGTCCGATGTATGTTTCTAGCAAGTCGCCGTTCTTGGGGGCTGTACCGTTGACTAGCGTCAGTGTAGGACTTGTCCAGAACATATCCGGCCCCGCGTCTGGGTAAGCGAGCGGAATTCTAATGAGCAGGTCCGCAGTGGAGCAGTTGTACCCTGGCGGGATCGGGTAATCCTTGAACACAAGGTTAAGGACACTTCCGTCTTCCGTTATCTGAGGTCTTAGTTCGAGTTGGTCAACTTCCTTAACGAGTCGTGGAGGTAAAGCCATTGTCGCCAAAAGTGCCAGAAGGAATGGCCCGAAAATGCTCTTTTTCGTGCAGATGTACACGCTCATCGTTGCCCACAGGAACGCTGTTTTGTCCCTCGATGCGGAATAGCTCATATTCCGGGGGAATACCAGCAAGAGTTTTGATCTGCGCGCCGGTAAGCCCGTGCTCAATCGTTTTGAATGGCTGATTGTTCACGTAGATTGTGATCTCGTGGCTTGTATGCTCGTTTGCCATATCAATCTGTGCCTTCTCTAGTGTCGATGAACACTAATAGGTTTCTCAGTGGCATTGTACAATCTGAACGCCCTCGTTGCCCGGCTTCGTTTTTCAAATCATCGTCGGACGCCAACCCTCTTTCGCAAATTGCAACCATCCAGGCGCGATTCGTTCACCTGGAACCATGGGCGAGTTCGGTGCAGGACACCGGTGGGCAGAGTGTCGGGTCCCACGCCCCTTCTCGGAAGGCAACCATGAAATGCGGGCAATTGTCGGACTCGAGTAGCCTCAATCCTGCGCCGTCACAAAATGGGCACGAGGCGAGTTCTTCGTAATCCCAAGGCCAGTTCGTTTTTCAGTGTACGTTGAGAACAATTCCTGCTTCCTGAGTGATTGAGAATTTAATATTAGATCATGACGGGGCTGGAGATCGAGCGCATACACTGCCGGGCTAAATACTATACTATCCATACGAAAAAACACTTCTGAAGCAATAGACGACTGATGAAGATGAGCCCTAGCGAATGCGGCCCAGGTCTTAGCGGTAACGACTGTCATTAGATCCCGCAATTGAACACAGACGATGTCTTCCATCAAAAGTCCACAGACGAAACGACGTTCTTTTGCAGTCTCACATCAAAAGTCCGCGCATCAAAAGCCCGACGGTGAAACGGATGTTTTACAGAGATCAGTGGCTGCCGCCTGGACCCCGGACGCAATCGCTCAGGCTCACATCTACTGGTTCCTCTCTCGAGAGTCTGTAGAAGCAGAAGAACGATAGAAGTTGTTTTCAGAAATTCACGAAGAAGACGAAGAGCAGTCAAATCCTGCAACGCTGCGTTTTACGCGGTTTCTTCACGCCTGGCCGCCCTTTTCTTCCCCCGGCGCGCAAAGTCGCGTCCTAGACGGTCCTAGGCACTGTACGCGTCGGATATTCATGGCCAGACCACGCCTGGATTTCAGTCGTAATCCAACTTTTTGACCGTGGCGTGAACCAGCATCTCCGCAGTGCACGAAGGGCACATTCAGGCACGCCGTCGTCCGAAATCTTGTGGCGTGTTGGCAGTACGAAGTTCGTCGTTACGTTGATCGCAGGTCTCGTTGGATTGTTGGTTTTGTCCTGATAGTTGCCGTGGCCTGTGATCGTGGGTAACCCCTAACCTCTCGCGCCCACTAACCGCGATTCCATGGAAGGAGTTGGCTTACCCAGGCAGTATGGCGCGCTGGCGAGTATGGTGATGGCCACCAAAAGTTCACGGTGAAGCTCGGGTTAGAAGGAGCGCTCGGTTGGCGTACTGAAGCCTTTAGCGGTCGGCACGGGTGCGTCCCCTAGACGCCCTCCACCGCTTCCCGTTTTTCTTCCACCACTTGCGCTTGTACTCCCGTTGGGACTCTTCTGCGCATTTTGGAGAGCAATACTTTCGACTGCCTCTCGAGGCAATAAAGTACGGGGCTGGGCAATCGGAGGCGGCACAGCGCCGGGTATAGTCAGCCAAATCAACAAGCCACAACAGAAGTCGCTCCATTCGACAGGGTGGTCGCTCTATCAGGTGAAACTCCGGTTCTACGTGAAGGGGATCGTCAAGGCTTTGGTCTCCGCGCAGGAAGAAGTCTTGGGAAATCCTCATTATGCCCAAGAGCTTGGTATTCCTGTCTGATATGCCCCAAAGAGTACGCAGTCTATTGCGCAAGGGCAGCACCAAATCCACGTATTTTTCAACGTCATTCTTCGGCGCTTGGTAGTGCGCGTAGGATTCCCCAGGGCCGAATGTCAATTCTTTTCGCACCTTTCTTGACGGCAATTCTTCGAGGACATACGGGAAATTGCTCTTAAGCATCTCGAGACCTCGATCGGGGTCGTCGGGAAGGCGAGCAATCTGAATGAGTAAGCTCTCAGCTCGATTTCGGAAGCTTTTCATTGCTAGAGTGTCTGCGCTTTTGTAGAGCTAGAGTTCATTTACCGTATTGCGTTTTGCTTTTGTTCTGGCAACAATCCTCACGCCAACTCAAGCCGAGAGTCAAGTGGGGGACGAGATGAATTGTATATGCGATGTGCTCGCTTTTCTTTATACGACGGATTTTTTGACGCTGGAC
>Ga0210401_10006804_pt1 | contig 11565 bp, 8 predicted proteins | sample IncBWH32MmetaG_FD_150866 | JGI IMG/M metagenome (GOLD analysis project Ga0210401, IMG submission 150866) | Forest soil microbial communities from Barre Woods Harvard Forest LTER site, Petersham, Massachusetts, United States - Inc-BW-H-32-M | ecosystem: Environmental > Terrestrial > Soil >... | reverse complement strand
TCCGATCTCTATCTTTTTAATACTGTACACGCTGGTATTTTTTGGGTACTATAAAAGGCACAGTCTCTTCCTGTTTGAAGGAAACCTTTTTGTATTGCAGATCAATTTTAATGTTCTTTTGGGCAGCAATTTGGTATTGAATATGAAACGGGAACATCACTGAATCTACCTTTTGGAAATCACTGTAATATGCATCAAATGTACGGTGGTTTACAAAATCTTCAAGACGGACATGGGTTATATGAAAGTCGTTGGGATCAAGAAATATGAATTGAGCATTCTCTTTACTATGATAGGGCCTGTTTTTATATAAAACCCTTCTCAAATTTCTTTTTCTTATGGTACTTATAATATATTGTTTCCCATCGAAGTAAGAATTCATTTTAGATGTATCACTGTAAAATTCCATGCTGCTTCCGGTCATTACAGAATGAAGAAGATCAAAGTCTACATCATCTCCTGTGTTGAGTCTAGTATTTATATAGTTATAGTCGCCCAAAAAATAATTATCATCTATACGATTCATAATCATCGCGCTATCCTCGGTAACCATAATCCTGGCCGCTTCAATGGTACCTAATACTGCTCTTACACTCATCCATATTACACTGTCTTTTTTCATCCTTAAATCTCCACTAAAAGATTGATTCAAACTATCCTTATCAACATCAATGGAGAAATGCGCAGTAATCCATTTATAATTGAACTGGTTGGCTTTTATTTTGGAAACAAGTACACTTGTTTTTTCACTCTTTAATGTGGGTACCTTATTCTTTGGCTGACTGCTATTGTCAGCCTGGATATTATGAGTGGTTTTACAAGAAATTGTAAAAAACAAAAGTGTGGCAACAACTATTATTTTCCTCATCAGGTTCTCACTTTGTATATAGTTGCTTATCGCGTATCTTCCTTTCAAGAAGCTCTGACTTTTCTCCAGCATCCCTGGCTTTTTGCCAGGAATCAAGGGCCCTATCTTTATCTCCTAATTTGTAGAGTATATCACCATAATGATCTAATATATTGCTGTTCTTATCACCACCATTCTGCAAGGCCTTTTCCTCCCAATCTTTGGCTTCCTGATATTTATTCATCATGTAAAGAATCCAGGCATAGGTATCCTGGTCATTGGCATTATTGGGTTTTAACATATTAGCCCGCTTCGACATTTGCGCTGCGAGCGCCAGGTTTGTATCGCGCAAGGAGAGATAATAACTGTAATTATTCAGTGTACCATCATCATTAGGATTAAGTGTAAGTGCTATACTGTAGGCCGAATCTGAGGAGGAGTAATGCTTCATGGAATTATAAATCTCTCCCATATATGAATAAAACTGGCCCTGCATAACAGAATCATCCAGAACATAACTTACGCCTTTTTCCAATGAAGAAATGGCATCATCGTTCTTTTTCAATTCAAGATTTGCCATGCCATTCATTAAATATAATTGAGGATAATTAGGGAACAGGGTCATGGCACTTTTAGTTGTGTTGGCAATCGCGCTATAGTCATTTAAAAACATGTCGATGTTCAGTAATTTGCTCCAATTAGTGTATTTACTGCTATCCTCTTGTATCGTTAGAACGTACTGCTCACGGGCAGCCTTCAAATCGTTGCTGCGCTCCAGGAAATCACCATACATACGGTGGGCTTTGGGTTCTGCAGGATTTGTTTCTACCATTATTTGGCATAGTTTCAAGCCTTCCGCATTAAGAGTATCATACCCACTGCTTACTCCATAAAAGCTAAGGAGGATACGTATTTTAGTATCTACTTCCAGAGAAGGCTCCTTAAATGCAAGTTCCAATTCATCAAACGATTTCCTATTGTTATGTTTAGTGCGATAATAGTCTGCCAGTGAAAGGTGTACCATAGGATCGTGCGGAGATGTTTCCTCCATTTTCTGGTACATCTCGAATGCCTTATCTGTTTTGCCTTCCAATTCATAAAGGTTCCCAAGCATATCATAATTCTGTGGGGTTGCCGGATTCCTTTTGATCAATTTTTGAATTTCCAATTCGGCTGCAGTGTAATTTTTTATCTTTTCAAATAGCTGTATTTTATTTAATGACATATCTTCATTGAACCCAAACTTCTGTTCCACCAAATCATAAGTTTGAGTAGCCTGGTCGTATTCGCCTGCCTGTACCTGTGCAACAGCAAGCTTATAATAATACTCCGATGCATTAGGATGCATTTTTACAAGGTCGGTATATACTCCTGCAACCTCTTTATATTTTCCTTTTTCCTGTAAGCATTGAGCATACAAATCCTGGTACCAAACATTAGTAGGTTCAAGTAATACAGCACGTCTGCTAAATATTAATGCGGTATCAGGCTGTTTATCATATTCCAGTATATCTGCCATTTCATAACTGGCAGCAGCATTTGTTGGATCTATTGAAAGGCACTGCAAAAACAGGCTTAAAGCCTGATCATAATCACCCAATATTTTTTTCTTAGTAGCCTCATAATATGCCGATGCTACCGCAAGGTGCTGGTCTTCGGTAAGCTGCTTTTTCTTGATCGGTGTCTTCTGCAGAGATACTTTTTTAGAAGTTGAACATGAAGATAAAATAATCACAGGGATTGCTAGTGCAATAAAAAAAAGAATATGCTTATATCTTCTATACATTTTTATTAGCCCTTAAATTGGCTATAGTCCCCCAAGTTAACATTACCCGAACCATCACTAAATTGCACATTATTTCCAAGCATAGAACCTGAAATTTTAGCATTTTTTATGTTGCAATTATTCTGAACTATAGAATCTGTAATTGTAGAATTTTCTATTACCGTTCCCATACCTATGGCCACATACGGACCAACTACTGAATCTTTAATAATTACATCTTCATGCAAATAACATGGCTGAACTACAGTTGAATTTTCAACCTTTACGGATGCTGGTACTTTTTTTTGTGGCTTCGTTTCAAGCATTCTTTTATTGGTGAACAATGTGGCTTCCTTATTACCGCAGTCCAACCATTCTGATACTTGCGCCACCGAAAACTTAGTACCCTTTTTCTTCATATTCTCAAGGGCATTGGTAATCTGGTATTCTCCTTTTTCTTTAAGATTATTGTCCAGGAGGTATTGCATTTCTTTTTTAAGATATGCGCCATCATTAAAATAATAAATGCCAATAATTGCTAAGTCTGAAACAAATTCCTGGGGCTTCTCTACGAAATCAGTTATATGGTTATTCTTATCCAATTTTACCACCCCGAAGGCTTTGGGGTCAGCAACTTTCTGCACCCATATTATTCCCTCTTCTTTATCATCAATCGTAACCTGTCCTCTGAAAAGTGTATCTGAAAAGGCAACAATAATTTTTCCACTCAGCATATCAGAAGCGCAAAGCACTGCATGGGCAGTTCCTAACGCTTCCTCCTGGTAATATATTCTGCCTTTAGCTCCCATCTGTTCTGCAATACTTAACAAGTTCTTTTCTGCCTCTTTACCAAAATGACCTATTACAAAGCCTATCTCTTCAATTTTTTCCTTACTCATTGCACATATATCTTCTACCAAATGTTGCACCATTGGTTTACCTGCAACAGGTATTAAAGGTTTTGGTACGGTTAATGTGTGCGGCCTCATACGCTTACCTGCGCCTGCCATGGGGATTATTAACTTCATAAATGGACTTAAATTAAAATTTGAAATTACTTTTTACCGGTATGTCCAAAGCCTCCGCTTCCTCTTTCCGTATCCATAAGCTGTTCTACTTCCACCCACTCTGCCTGTTCATGTTTTGCAATTACAACCTGGGCAATCCTTTCTCCATCGTTTATTACGAATTCTTCCTGTGAAAGATTTACAAGTATTACTTTTATTTCGCCCCTATAATCAGCATCGATAGTGCCCGGAGAATTAAGCACAGTTATCCCGTTTTTAAATGCTAATCCGCTGCGCGGGCGTACCTGTGCTTCTGAGCCTATTGGTAATTCGATAAATAAACCTGTTGGTACAAGTATTCTTTCAAGCGGTTTTAAAACTAAAGGAGTATCAATATTTGCCCGTGCATCAAAACCTGCAGATGCCACAGTAGCATAGTGTGGCAGTGGATGCTTCGATTTATTAATTATTTTGATCTTCATGGTATTGCTATTAAGACGTTTTTACGATTAGAAAAATTACGGAGTAGATTTTTTAAACATTGCCAAAGAAGGTTTTTCAATTGCAAGTACTACTCCAATAAATACTAATATTAATGCATTATTTACTATAAGTTCAATCAACTTCGATGAAAAATTAATGTAGGTGCTCAAAAAGTACAAAGTTAAGGATAAAGCAAAGTACCCGAAGATACGCAGTAACTCGAATTCAACAGGGAAATGTTTAAGACTCCATAAGTAGCAGAGTATCATACAAACCGCATAACAAATAAGAGTTGCCCACGCAGAACCCATATAACCTATGGTAGGTATCCATAATATATTTAGCCCGATTGTAATTATAGCGCCTATAATAGTTAAGTATGAGCCATATATAGTTTTATGGACCAGCTTATACCAAATAGACAGGTTATAAAAAACACCAAGGCATAGATTAGCGAGGAGTAAAATAGGTACAACTTTTAAACCTGAACGATAATTTTTACCCACGAAATACTGTATCCACGATAGATTTAGGGCAGTACCCATAAATATAAGCAAGCAAACTATTATGAAATACTTGGTAATTAAAGCATAGTTTTTCTTGAAATCGGGATCTTTGGCATTGGAAAAAAAGAATGGCTCTGCAGCATAGCGGTAAGCTTGAATAAACATGGTTAGGATAATAGATATTTTATAGCAAGCTCCATAAATACCAGTTTGCTGCCTTCCTATTTCTCCCGGAAGCATTTTAGTAAGCAATATCCTGTCCAATGTTTCATTTATCATACCTGCAAAGCCAGCCACTAGCAAGGGCATAGCGTATGGCATTATCTTTTTCCAGAGCTCTATATCAAAATGTATACCTGCTTTTAGCATTTCAGGTAAAAGAATTAAAAGCGTTAGCAAACTCGCGGCCAGGTTAGAAATAAATATATAACCAATGCCGATACTTGGACTATAAACAGCCAGAATAATTCCATAAAAAGGACTGTCCGGGTGTTCCATGATTTTTGGGCACAAGGCGATAAAGAACACATTCAAAATTATGTTCAAGGCAATATTTACGCTTTTAATTACTGCAAAACGGCGTGCTTTATTCATTTCGCGTAACTTGGCAAAAGCAATAGCGGCAAGTGCATCGGCAGCTAAAATTCCTGCTATCCAAATTATGTATTCAGGATGCTCGGGAACTTCTACCCACTGAGCTATGCTGCTCCTAAAGCTATATGCAAGAAGCAGAAATAATACCGAAGTTATGGAAACAGATGTAAGTATTGTGCTGAACACTTTCCGCTTGTCCTCTGCCATTCTGGAGAAGTTAAACAGCGAAGTTTCCATACCGTAAGTAAGAACAATATTCAGGAAGGAAACATAGGCGTACAAAGAGGTTTGCACCCCATAGTCAGCCGGTGAAAATGTATAAGTATATAATGGAACGAGGAGGTAATTAAGTAACCTTCCTACAATACTGGGAAGCCCGTAAACAACTGTCTGTCCTGCTAAATCTTTTAAAGGTTTCAATACTTTGCCCTAAATGGTTACGTAGATTTATGCATCAGTGTCCGGTAAAGTTAGGTTTGCGTTTCTCAGTAAACGCATTTATTCCCTCTTTAATATCTTCCGAAGTAAAACATTTGCTAAATTCTGTTAATTCGGCCTTAAAGCCATTTAAAGTTCCATCGTAGGCGTTTGCTGCCCTTATAACTGCACCAACAGCAAAAGGTGATTTTGTATGTATAATGTTTAAAAGTTCAACACATTTGACGATAAGCCCATCCTGCGGAACAACATAATTTACTAAGCCGAGTTGCAAAGCATTTTGCGCGTTTAGCATTTCTGCGGTCATCATAAGTTCAAGTGCTTTGCCTCTACCCAGGTAACGAATAAGTCTTTGTGTGCCACCATAACCCGGTATAAGCCCCAGGTTAACTTCCGGTTGGCCGAACTTGGCATTTTCAGCAGCAATGCGAATATGACAAGCCATTGCAAGTTCGCATCCTCCACCTAAAGCAAAACCATTTACCGCAGCAATAACCGGCTTAGGGCAATCCTCAATGCTTTGAAAAACATCTTGTCCTGCTTTAGCCATTTGCATACCTTGTTCACCACTAAGGCCCATAAATTCTTTTATATCTGCCCCGGCAACAAAAGCTTTTTGTCCCTCACCGGTAATAATAACACCAAAAACAGAAGCATCATCCTTGGCTTGCTTTACAGCCTGGCCAATTTCAATAACCGTTTGGCGGTTAAGCGCGTTCATTTTATCTGGCCTGTTAATGGTTATAATTAATATCCCATCACGAGACTCAGTTTTTAGGTTTTGGTATGTGCTCATAGTATTTAAAAAGTTCTGTGTTCGCCTACCCATTGTTGTATGTACTGAACCATACTGCTTGATTCAGCACCCGGGCCAAATAATTTTCCTACACCTATTTTGGCAAGTTCTTCCATATCCTTTTCAGGGATTATTCCTCCACCCGTAAGCAGTACATCATCCATACTTTTTTCCTTCATCATCTTCATTATTTTGGGGAACACAGTATTGTGCGCACCGGATAGTATACTGATCCCTATTGCATCCACGTCTTCCTGCAAAGCAGTATTTACAACACTTTCCGGGGTTTGGTGCAAGCCGGTATAAATTACTTCCATACCTGCATTGCGTAAAAAAGAGGCTATTACTTTCGCTCCTCTGTCATGCCCGTCGAGTCCTACTTTAGCCACAAGTACTCGTATGGGGCGCTTTGTATCTGATTTTTCAACCATAGGTTGACAAAGTTAGGATATATTCCCAAGTAAGTTCAATCCAATTTAGAAGTTTGAATTGGAGAAATTAACAATGGAAAATAACAATGAAGCTCAAAAACCAGCCCCTGAAAGCATTGATTTTACTGTATGTTCATTGTTAAATACAATAAAATACAATGAAAATTGATCAAGAAATTGTTTTAATATATTGATAATCAATATATTGTGGCGTTATTTTATAAATAGGCCCTTTATAGGTAGAAAATTGAGTTAAGCCTTCCTACATTAGCATTTTTTCAACTGCAATTGGGTAGTACTTGTGCTCCAATTCATGCACCCGGGCAGCAAGTGTTAATGGGGAATCGTTAGTCAACACTTCGCATTCTTTTTGAAATATGATCTTTCCCTCATCATATTTTTCATTTACATAATGAATGGTAATACCGCTATTTTTTTCGTGATTAGCAATAACCGCCTCATGTACTTTATTACCATACATACCCTTGCCCCCGTATTTAGGAAGTAATGCAGGATGTATATTCACTATTTTATTTGGGAAAGCTTTAATAATATTTTCAGGTATTATCCACATAAAACCTGCAAGCACTATAAAATCTGCCTTTTCACGAATAAGATCTACAACTTTATTTGAATTATAAAAACTGTCCTTATCTATAACGACGCTTGAAATGCCTGCATTTGCTGCACGTTCCAGCACCTTTGCCGATGAATTACCCGAGACGATAAGAGAGATAACAACCTCCTTGCTCGACTTAAAATAGTCTATAAAGCTTTGGGCATTAGTACCCTCACCTGAAGCAAATATGGCTAGACGAATCATTTTTCAATTAGGTTGGGTGGCAAAAATATATTGTTTTAATAACATGGGATTGTTAAAAATCTTTTCTATATTTGGTTTGGCTTACATAGTATTGTAACCATTTTTGTGGGATACGCGTTATAACAACCTAAAAAAAGAATCTGGTTTGAAGAAGAATACTTTACCTTATTATTTTCTTTTCCTCTTCTCCTTCTTAACATTTGCTTTTAAGGCAGATGCAGCTAAACTTTACTGGGTAGATGGTTCCGGCACCTGGAATGATGCCAACCACTGGTCTGTTACTAGTGGTGGACGTGGCGGAGCAGGCGTACCGGGTATGAATGATGATGTGGTATTCGATGGAAACTCATTCAGTGTTCCTCACGAAACAGTAACTATACCAAGTGTGGCTACCTGCCGTAATATGAATTGGGAAACCGATGTATATTATCCTACTCTTAATGGTAGCCCTTCTTCTTCCTTAGAAATTTATGGCTCCTTAAGCCTTATACCTGAATTAAATTGGAACTTTACCGGAACCCTATACTTTAAAGCTTCTTCTAATGGTAACATTATAAGTACCTATGGCAGAATGCTTCCTTGCAACGTATACTTTGATGGCAAAGGGTCCTGGCAACTGACTAGTTTCTTATTGCTTGCCCCTACTTCAACTTTAACTATTGCCTCAGGTAGTTTACATGCTTCCGGAAATGTAATGCAATGCGGTACCTTAACTATTACAGGTATCGAAAGAAAATTGCTGGATATCAATAAGTCAACTCTGTTTATCAAAAAACAGATTGATTCTGCTTCTTATTCAAACTTTGTAATTTCTACTTCTAAAGCAACTATTTATTATAAAGATGATAATGGTACGGATAACTACCATAGCCTTGGAAGCCCCATGTATCACAGGCGGCATAATATTGTTAACCCGGTAGATACAGTTGTAACCCGTCCAAATTGCAGTTGTAAAGATTCGGGTAATTGCTGTAACGGAAAAGCGGTTATTGCTAAGGACAGTTCAGCGGGTAATCCTGGCCGTCCCTTTACATATCTTTGGTCAACAGGTGCAACGGTTGATAGTGTATTTGGTATATGTGCTTCATTGGGTGTTATTAGTGTAAAAATTACAGATACAACAGACTTTTCCAATGAAACTATAATCATTAACATGTCTGTGCCTCAGTTAAATATACCCAATGAAACCACCAAGCCACCCAAATGTAATGGTCAGTGCAATGGTTGGATAGTGGCTGATATTAATGGTGAAATGCCAAATTATACTTATGTGTGGAATTCAGGTATAGGTAAGCCAGGAAGCGGAACAGTTGGTGCAAATGTTAATTTTATAGATAGTGCCTTATGCGCAGGTACCTACACTTTAACGGTTAGAAGTAAAGGCACAAAGTGCGAAAATTCTTTCACTTTCCCACTTGTACAACCTAAAGTTGTAGCGGTAACCATAGTATCTACTAACATTTCATGCGATAGCTCGTGTAATGGTACTGCAACAGCAAGCGCAAGTGGCGGGCACCCGGGAGTTTATAAATATTCATGGGCGCCTGGTGGAAAAACCACAACCACTATAACAGGTTTATGTGCAGGCACATATACCTGTAATGTGCATGATGATTCCAACTGTATAGGCATGGCTACTGTAATAATTACAGAGCCTCCACCTATAGCTATTGCTGTTGCCCAAACCAATGAAAAATGTAGTGGCGATAAAATTGGAACTATAAACCTTACTGTTACCGGTGGTACACCCGCTTATACTTATACATGGACTCCAGCAGTTTCGGTCGGTGCTAATGCTACAGGATTAAGTGCAGGTGCCTATAAAATTGTAGTTAAGGACGCACAGGGTTGTAAAGATAGTGTCACAGTCACTATTACACAGCCCCCTTTATTAACAGCAAGTATAACCTCCTCGGTAAATGTTTCCTGTAATGCAGGAAGTGATGGCAGTATTACAGTTAAGGCCGCAGGAGGTACACCTGCTTATACCTATTCCTGGTCTCCGAGCGGAGGCTCCGGTGCCACAGCAAGTAATTTAACAGCAGGGTGCTATACTGTTACCATAACAGATGCTAATAACTGTACTGCAACTGCGAGTGCCTGTATAACACAGCCAGCTGCCATGCGGGATTCTATTTCCAGTCAAACCAATATTAAATGCTTTGGATTTAAAACCGGCAAAGCAACCGTTGGAGTAAAAGGTGGCACACCTCCATACACTTATTCATGGGCACCCAGCGGGCAAACAACTGCAAGCATTACAGGGCTTTCTGCCGGATGTTATACAGTAACCGTTAAAGATGCAAATGCTTGTACTGCAACGGCAGTAGCATGTATAACCCAACCTACTCAACTAACGGCAAACATAACCACACAGGTTAATGTGGCTTGTAATGGAAATAATACGGGTAGCGCAACAGTAACTGCAGGCGGAGGTACACCGGCCTATACATACGCATGGGCCCCAAGCGGAGGAAGCGGTATTACAGCAAGTAACCTTACTGCGGGATGTTATACTGTAACCGTTACCGATGCTAACGGCTGCACTGCAACTGCGGTAGCTTGCATTACACAACCTGCTAACCCATTAAAAGTTACTCTTTCTGCTGTACCCAACCCCTTAAAATGTAATGGAGATGCTGATGCAATTATTTCCAGCACTGTGAGTGGTGGAACAGCTGCCTATGTCTATTTGTGGTCTCCGGGCGGACAAACATCTGCAAGCATAACTGGCCAGTCAGCAGGAACTTATAAGGTTGTAGTTACAGATGCACACGGCTGTAAAGATTCTTCAACTATTATCATAACTCAACCGGGACAAATAAGGGATTCTGTTATAGCAATTACTAACGTGAAGTGTAACGGAGGTTCGGGTGGAAGTGCCAAAGTTGGAATAAAAGGCGGAACACCGGGCTATACTTATTTATGGTCACCAGGCGGGCAAACAACTAACCCTGCAGTTGGTCTTTCCGCCGGAACATATACCTTAACCATTACCGACAAAAATGGCTGTACTGCAACAATATCTGTAACTATTACACAGCCTCCACCTATCATTCTCACAATGAGTAATACGGGTGAAAAATGTAACGGAAATATTAATGGTACTGCTACAGTAAGTGCATCAGGCGGTACACCCGGTTATAATTATGTATGGGCTCCCGGTGGTAGTACTAAAACAACCATCTCTAATCTTTCTGTTGGATGTTACACTGTTACAGTTACTGATGCAAATGGTTGTACTGCAACTGCCAGCACATGTATAACTCAACCTTTACCCCTAACTGCCGTAATCTCTTCTACAACTTCAAGTTGTGGCAAATGCGATGGAAGTGCCGTAGTAACAGCTTCAGGTGGAACTTCTCCTTATACGTATAACTGGAACCCTACCGGACAAACCACAGATACCGCCAAAGGATTGTGTGTTGGCACGTATACCGTTACAGTAACTGATGCAAACGGATGTAGCGCCACAGCAAAGGTTACCATTGTTCCAACTGTTAACATAATTCTAACTACCAATGGCTCTTCAGTAAGCTGTTTTGGTTTCTGCGATGGTATTGCTTCTGCAAACCCAAGCGGAGGTGTTGCTCCTTATACATATAGTTGGGCACCTGGTGGACAAACAACACAAAACGCAACTGGTTTATGTGCCGGAAGTTATACAGTAACAGTAACTGATGCTGACGGGTGTTCCGGCATTGACAGTACTACCATTACAGATCCTCCTAAGCTAACAGTTGCTACTATACAAACTAATGTTACATGCGTTGGTAAATGCAATGGTTCTGCAACAGCCACTCCGGGCGGAGGAACAGGTGCTTATACATATACTTGGGCACCCGGTGGACAAACGACTTCTACTATAAACGCTC
>Ga0210401_10006800_pt1 | contig 11567 bp, 9 predicted proteins | sample IncBWH32MmetaG_FD_150866 | JGI IMG/M metagenome (GOLD analysis project Ga0210401, IMG submission 150866) | Forest soil microbial communities from Barre Woods Harvard Forest LTER site, Petersham, Massachusetts, United States - Inc-BW-H-32-M | ecosystem: Environmental > Terrestrial > Soil >... | reverse complement strand
ATCCGCTGGGGCGCATCATGGGACCGGACCATCATGGGCCGCCTGGTCTACCCGTCGCTGCGTAACCTGTACCCGGTCATCGTGGCCGGCCTGGTGAAGGCCGCGGAGGCTTCCCAGAGCTAAACGCGGCACCCGTGCCACCCAGCAGAGGCTTGCATGCCCTCGGGCAACAGTCTTGGATTCCGGGCCGGAGCATGCCGCGATATGCGGCAGATGCGGATGCATAGCGGCCCTCGTCGGCAGCGGCTGACAAGCCTAGGCGAAGAGCAGGAAGAAGCGCTCGCCTGGAAACATTTACGGCCGTGCCTGGATTGGATGCCGACGTCGCCTCATAATGGAGCCGAAGGCCGATACTGGCTCCGTTCCTGGGGCCGATAATCCGGTGTCATCTGGGAACCCAGCGAAAAGCTTCTGCTTCGGCCCTTCGCCTGATCATCCGCGAAGAGAAGGAAATGCCAATGGGTACAGAGCGACAGGTGATGCAGGAGTACCTCGACGCGCTCGTCAAGCGTGCCGACTTCCCGAGCTACTTCACCAAGGACGTCGTCGCCACGTTCGAGGGAACCGACCAGCGAGCCGACGGCCGGGAGGCCGCCGGGCAGCTAATCCGCTACGTGCATGAGGGCGCGTTCGACGCGCGGATGGAGCTGAAAAATCTGCTGGCCGATGGCGGCAAGGCAGCGATCGAGGCGGACTTCGTCGGCACCCACACCGCCGAGTTCGCCGGAATCCAGCCCACGGGCCGGGCAGTCCGGGTCCCATATTCGGTGGTCTACGATCTGCGCGGTGATCAGATCAGCGCGCTGCGCATCTACTTCCCGATGAGCCTGCTCATCGAACAGCTCACGAACTGAGTCGTCCGCCTGTCCCGCCGGGCATGCTCGGAGTTCGGGGTTAGAACCACCCTAATTCAGCCGCGCCCGCAGCGGCATGTGAGCGCGGTCCGCGGAACCGCGGGCGGTCGGCGCTGGCGGTATCTGGGATGCCCAGGCGTGGCCTGCGCGCTATGGTGATTGCGGCTGAGTTCGTCGCTGTGACCGTGTGGCCGGCAGCGGCGCGCCAGCAAAGACGGGTGGCCACCCTTGCAGCGCAAGTGCCCGTACCAAATCATCGTGACGCCGGTAACACGCGCTGTCCGCGGCATGAGCGTGAGTCGCTTCGACCGGTTGATCGTCGGGGTCGCGGCTGGCGGCGTTCGCGTATATCGGGGCGCTGCTGACCGAGCCTGGTGACCGCAGGTCGTGCTGGCAGCTGGCGGAGCGGGCTGGGCACGCGACGCGGCGGCGGATGCAGGCGGTGCTGGCCGGGCATGCCTGGGACAGGGCGGCGGCGCTGGTCGCGCTGCAGCGGTTCATCCTGGCCCGCCTGGGTGACCGGGGGGCGATCGTTGTGCTGGATGAGACCGCGGAGCTGAAAAAGGGCGACCCGGTGGGCGTGGCCCGCCAGCATGCCGGGATCACCGGGCAGGTGGAGAACTGCCAGACCGTGGTGTTCGCCGCCTACGTCACCGCCCGTGCCCATACCCTGTTCGACTTCCGGCTCTACCTGCCGAAACAGTGGTGTGAGGACAAGCGGCGGCGCGAACGGGCGCACGTCCCGGACGACGTGGCGTTCGCTGCCAAGCCAGCGCTGGGTACCGCGATGATCACCGCAGCGGCGGACGTGGGCGCGCCGTTCGGCTGGGTGGTGGCCGGCGAGGTCTACGGCCGCAGCGGCAAGCTGCGGGAAGCACGCCAGAAGGGCAAGAAGGGATACGTGGTCGCGGTGCCGGCGAACTTCACCGTCACCCTGCCGTCCGGGCGAAGACGGCCGTGGCCGCGGCGGCCCGGCTGATCCCGGCCACCGCGTGGGAGACCCGCTCGTGCGGGCGCGGCTGCAAGGGCCACCGCGACTACGCGTGGGCCTGGGCCGCGACCACCTCGCCGCGGCATTGGGTGCTGCTCCGCCGCAGCCGGACCGGCCCTTCTGACCTGGCGTTCTTCTACTGCCATGCCCCGCAGGGCCGGCCGGTGACCCTGCCGGGCCTGGTCACGGTCGCCGGGAAACGATGGCCCGTCGAAGAATGCCACCAGCAAGGCAAGGGGCAAACAGGCCTGGACCAGCACCAGGTCCGAACCTGGCACTCTTTCTGCCGACATACCGTGCTGTCCATGTGCGCCCAGGCGCTGCTGGCCATCGCCGCGGCCCGCCCGGCCCCGTCCGCCGTGGAGTCTCCCCGCCCCCGGCGGCAACTGGCAGCCCGCGGCCTGGCGCGACACGGGCAAGCTGCCTGCCGCCGCCGGCGACTGGCCACCGGGCGACGACCCCGGCCCGGTCAAGGTCAGCGTGCCCGAGGCCCGCCGCCTCCTCCGGCTGGCCACCACGCCGATGAGCCAGGCCGCCCGCGACCTCGGCTACGCCTGGTCACTATGGCGGCGACGCCACCAGGCCCACGCCCGATGGCACCCCTACCACGCCCAGCTCAAAGCCGCCGCGCCACCTGACCATCGCCAGAAGAAAGGGGCCGTCATACAACAAACCGGGCCGTAGTGCCGGCCGGCCGCGAACTCGCCGGACCCGCGTCCTACCCGGCTGGGCGGGGCTGGGTCACGCGTCCGGCGAGCACCAGGAGTCCTTCTCCGGACAGGTCGGCCAGGGCAGCCGGGCGGCCCGCCACCGCCACGAGGATCGCTTCGGCCGGGCCGGTCACCTCGGGCCCGCTGCCCCATGACCAGTCGATGTCGTCTGCGCGGAGTCGCAGGCCGGCTGCTCGCTGGCAGGAGCCCAGGTTCGTGCTGCCCCGCGGTGTCAGGACCACGTCGAGTGCGGCACGAACGCGTTCTTCAGGCACGACTCGCGGGATTCCGAGGCCCCGGCGCATGTCCTGGTGGTGGATGACCGCCGCCCGGATCCCTGTCTTCGGGCCCAGCATCTTGCTGATCTTGCCGGGGCGCCAGGGGCCGTCGAAGGCGGCCACGATCTCCGGTACCGGGCGCTCGCGGTTCCGCGTGATCCACCACTGGTTGATTCGGTGCACCGAGAACTTGAAGGTCGCGGCCTTGGCGAAGCTTCGCACGACACCCAGTTGCTCGAGCGGCTCGTCGACCAGGAGGTGGACCGCCACGTCCTTGACCCGCCAGCCCTCGCACAGTGACGGCTCGTTCCATTGCGCCGGCGTGAGCGAGGCCAGGAAGGCGTGAATGTCGGCCCGTTCCGCAGCGTACATGTCCCACGCGTGAGAATCACGGGACTCCGCGGCCACCGTCTTGAACATTGTACAATAATGCGCCCGCGGGCGGACCGCCGTCAAGGCGTGCGCCGCTCCAGCCGGGCAGCCAGGCCGTCGATCCACATCTCGACGGCGGCCTCGAAGGAGGCATCGAGCGGCCGCTCAGCGCCGCCGTGCCAGCGGAGGGTAAGCACCGAGTCGGCCAGGTACTCCCGGTTGGCGGCGATGACGGGGAATTCCTCAGCCGGCAGGCTGAGCACCGTGGACGCGAAGGCCTCCTGCCAGTCCTCACCCATGTCCGGCGGGCTCGCCGCAAGCTCGACCGAGACCCAGCCGACCAGCGAACCGACGTAGGCGTTGAAGGCCCAGGCCAGGTCCTGCCCCCGGAACCCGGCACCGTCCAGGACGCCCAGGACGGTTTCCACCAGCCGCGTGGCCGGAGCATTCACGACAAGCTGGGAGACAAGGACCGGAGCCAGGTGGGGATGGGCGTGCACGACCCTCCGATATTCACCGGACGCGTGACGCAGCCACTCCTTCCAGCCGATCGACCTAGGGTCCTCGACGGTCATCTCGCCGAGAACGTGCTCGACGATCGCCGCCAGCACCTGGCTCCGATTGCCGACATGCCAGTACAGCGTCGCCGGGTACGTCCCCAGGCGATCGGCAAGAGCCCGTGTCGTGAACCCGGCCAGGCCCACGTCGTCCAGCAGCTCAACCCCAGCCTTCACCACATCGCCCGGTGTCAACGGGCGACGGGCGCGCCGCGAAGCCGCGTCCCTTCCTCTGGCACCCACGTGCCGAATCTACCGGTGCCGGTAAGAAAACCGCCTCACCCTACCGCCGACCTCGGGAGGCCTGTCCCGAACTGCACACCAGACCCCCGGCCGGAAGAAAGGAGATCCCATTTGTAACGAACCCGGACTGTAGTACCGGGGCGGCCCCGGCTGCCTTCTGGATACCAAGGTCATCTGGCGCAGTGAGGTTCTCACCGCGTCGGTTACCCGCAGGTCTGCCCTGACCCCGGGGATCAGCGTCCCGGGTGCGCCATGGTGTCCAGAACCGCCGCGACGGCCAAGATCACCACCGGATCCTGCCCGGGAGCGACCTCGACGCCGTAGGTGTCGGCTACCCGGAACCACTTCTTGGACACCTCCGCCACCTTGGTGCGGCCGTCCTCGATGGTGTACTCGTGCTCCACGATGTTGCCCTTGACCTCCAGGTCCGGACCATCGGCGAGCTTCACGACCCACCGGTCACGCAGCGGCGTGATCAGCGCCTTCTTGACCACGGCGACCCGGTTCCCGTCTCGGTCCTCGATCTCCATCGTGTCGCGGACGTGGAGCATGCGCTCCTGGATCTTCACCAGCTCCGCGCCGCGGGCGTCCTCGAAGATCAGTGTCTTTCGCAGTCGCAGGGCCTTACCGTCGACCTTGTAGACTCGCTCGCCGCGGTCGTTCTCGATCCAGTAGTCATCGCCGATCGAGACCAGCCTCTGGCGCATCCGGTAGTGATCGGCCTCCCGCTCGCCGCGACGCTCCTCCCGCCTTTCCCGGAACACTGCCCCTCCTCACGCTCCGCCCGCGCTCAGCCGTCGGCAGGCTGACATCACGCACTCAGCGTAAATCCTCGACGCCCACAGCGGACACCGGCGGGCCGAAAGACCTGACCAGCTGAGCCGGCCCGCTGCGCGCCCGGCACGCCCAGCCCGGGTCCGCCCGACCCCCGTCGCGCTAGCATGCAACGGCGCAGTAACCCTGAATGCGGCATGAGAGTGCTTCGTTTACGGGATATGCAGCGGGATTGTGCTGTGATCTGTTTGACTTTACAGCATTATTTTCAGTTGCATTACTGCCAGTCATGCAAGCGCCCTGTTGTCATGGAGCCGCACGACGGATTCGCCGTGGGCCCTGAATGCGGATACCGCGACACAGCCGTGGTCAAGCCGCCTTTCGTCATCACGGTGCCTCCGTTTCGGGAAAGACTGGATGCTCGCCCCGCTCGGCCGGGCGGGGATGTTACCGAGTGCTGAGGACAGGCACCGTTACGGTGGCACAATGACCGGTGTGCCGGCTTCCCGTGGCGAGGACCCTACCGAACCTGCAGCCGTGCCGGCTGAGTCCGCCTCACGCTCATCGGCGGATGGCTCGTCCAGGCGGCAAGGCGCACCCGCCGCCACACGCTCGATCTGGGTCCTCGAGCACGTGCAGGACTGGGTCACGGTCGCCGTCGGGGTCGTATTGATCGCGCTGGCTGTCGTTCTGCTGATCGCCGGGATCGTTGATTTCCTCGATGGGTCCTCTGGGCCGATCTCGGCGGGCGCCCCGATCCTGCTCGACCGCGTCCTGCTTGTCCTGATTCTGGTCGAGATCGTATACACGGTCGTGCTGTCCTTGCGCGCGCACCGTCTGGTGGCCCAGCCGTTCATTGTCGTCGGGCTGATCGCGGTGGTCCGCCGCATCCTGTTCGTGCTGACTCCCGGCAGCACCGCTGCTGTCAGCACGTCGGAACTGGCGTTGCTCATCGCGATGGTGGCCGTGTTTATCGCCGGACTTGTTGTGGTCAGCCGCTTTGAGAAGGACGATGACTGAGCGAAATACCCGATCGCAAAGCGGCCTCAATTCGCCGTGCCAAGCATCATTAGAACCCTGCAATGGCCTTGTGCGGGCCAGCGGGCCTTCCTCATCCGCAATACGGATCCCCCCGTCGCGTGACTCTTATGACCAGGGGTTGTTCCCTTCCGCTCATCGGCAGATCCGGGCGTCGGCTGACCGGTGGTCAGGTGGGGAGTCACAGCCAGATCATCTTGTTCGGCATGGCACCGGTAGTCGCAGTTGGGGACCGATCGCTGCTGCGCGTCTATCGTTGCTTTCATGCGTGGCTGTGCGGTGTGCGGGGAGAGCAACCCGGCGCGGGCGCGTTTTTGCCTTGGTTGCGGGCGCCTGCTGGATGACGAACCCGCGGCAGTGCCGGAGCTGCGGCGGAGTATCTCGATTGTCTTCGCGGACTTGGTCGGCTCGACCGTGCTCGGCGAGTCTCTGGACGCCGAGGCGCTGCGCTACGTCACCGGGCGTTACTTCGAGACGATGCGGGCGGCTGTCGAGCTTCACGAGGGGACGGTGGAGAAGTTCATCGGCGATGCCGTCGTGGCATTGTTCGGGGTGCCGCGAGTCCGGGAGGACGACGCGCTTCGCGCGGTGCGCGCCGCTGCCGACATGCGCGCCTCGCTGACGGCGCTGAACGAAGAGCTTCAGCGGGACTTCGCCGTCACGTTGGAAATCCGCATCGGTGTCAACACTGGCGAGGTCATCGTCGGGGAGCATCGCGCTGGCGGCTCACCCGCGACCGGTGATGCGGTCAACGTCGCGGCGCGGCTCGAGCAGGCAGCCGGCCCCGGTGAGGTTCTGCTGGGTGGCAGCACACACCGGCTAGTCCGCGACTTGGTGACGGCCGAGCGGGTTGAGCCCTTGACGGTCAAGGGTAAGGCCGAGCCGGTGGCCGCCTGGCGGCTGGTCGATGTGGCCGGATCAGCGGGGATGGCAACGCGGCGGGCCACGGGTATGTTCGTCGGCCGCGACCCGCAGCTGCGGCTGCTCGACGACGCCTTCCGGCGGGCGGTCGGCGAACGCACCTGTCAGCTCGTCACCGTCCTTGGCACCGCAGGCATCGGGAAGACCCGGCTGGCCGAGGAGTTCGCCGTGACTATCTCTGACGCACTGGTGCTGACCGGACGCTGCCTTTCCTACGGCCAGGGTGCAACTTACTGGCCGTTGCGCGAGGCCGTGCTCGGTGCCGTCGGTCTGACCGGTGAGGAGTCCGCGGACGCGGCCGAGGCGGCGTTCGCCGCGGTGCTGTGCGATGCCCCTGATGCCGCCAACATCATCAGCCGGTTGCTCGCGCTCACCGGGTTCAACCGCGAGGGGCCCGTGCCGGAGGACGTGCCATGGGCGGTGCGGCTGTTCCTCGAACTGCTCGCCGCACAGCGGCCGGTGCTGCTCGTGGTCGATGATCTGCACTGGGCCGAGTCCGGGCTCCTGGAAGTTCTGGAGCATGTCGCTGACTGGAGCCGCGACTCGCCGATCATGCTGCTCGGCCTGGCCCGCCCCGAGTTCTATGACAGCCGACCGACATGGGGAGGCGGAAAACTCAACGCGACAGCCATGCTGCTGTCCGCGCTGGACGGCGCCGCCACCGTCAGCCTCGTGGACAAGCACGACCTGCCCGAGGTCATTAAGCACCGCATCGCTGACACATCCGGCGGTAACCCTCTGTTCGCCGAGCAGCTGGTTGCCATGCTGGCCGACGAAGGTCAGGTTGCCCTCGCCGACGGCGTCGCGACCTGGACCGACGGCCCAGCCGAGGAGGTCAGGTGGGCGATGCCGCCCTCGGTCTCGGCGCTGCTAGCCGCGCGCATCGACCGGCTGCACGACGACGAGCGCGCCACCGTGGGCTGTGCCGCGGTGATCGGCACGGTCTTCTACGCCGAGGCGATCGCCGCCCTCACCGGCACCCCGCTGCCGGAGGTGCAGCAGGCACTGGGGCAGCTGATCCGCAAGGAGCTCCTGCGGACGGCGGCGACAGACCTGCCAGGGCTGTCAGCCTACAGATTCCTGCACGTCCTGGTCCGCGACGCGGCCTATACCGGGCTCGCCAAGGCGAGCCGGGCGATATGGCACGAGCAGCTGGCCGACTGGCTATCCTCGCTCGGCGGCGATGCCGTGCCGGAGGAGATCGTAGGCCATCATCTCGCGTCGGCCTGGGAATACCGGGCGCAACTCGGCCCCGCCACCGACCACGTCCGCGAGCTGGCGGCCCGGGCAGCGCGGAAGCTGGCCGCCGCGGCCCGGCGGCTCGAGCTGTCCGACGTCGCCGCTGCGGCGGCGCTCCTCCAGCGGGCGGCCGCCATACTCGGCCCGGATGATCCTCGTCGCGTGGACTGCCTGCTGGACCTGGCCTCGCAGCGAATTGAGCTAGGCGAGATCGACGACGCGCGGCAGGCACTGCGGATCACCATGGACACCGGGGATCCGCGGCAGACCGTCCTCGCCGAGGTACTGATGTGCCGGCTGAAGAGCATCACCGCCGAGGGCCGCATTGAAGACAGCGAGCAGACCATCCGGGAGGCGACACGCCGCTTCCGTGAGTGGGGCGATGATCGCGGCCTGGCGCAGGCCTATCTCGTTCAGGGTGATCTGGCCAGCTTTGGCGGGCACATAGCACGCAGCGCGAAGCTACTCGAACTCGCCCTCGAGCATGGCGAGGCGGCCGGTGACGCGGGCTGCGTCGCGCGGGCCCGCAGCTTGCTCGGAGTGACCTTGCTCTTCGGTCCCACGCCCGCCGAGGAGGTGATCGCCTCACTCGACCACATGGTGGCCGCCTCGGGCAACGATCCCCGGGTCCGGGCCGAGGCCGAGCAGGTGACGTGCGTCATGCACGCCATGTGCGGACGGTTCGGCCAAGCGCAGGCGATCGGCGTCGAGGCCCGCCGGGATCTCGCCGAGGTCGGGCTCGGGCTGTTCCTGGCCAACCTCGCGCAGAGCACCGGTCACGTCGCCGAGCTCGCCGGTGAACTAGATGCCGCCGAACGCGAGTACGAGCGGTCCTGCGACGACCTCGGAGCGCTGGGGGAAAGCGCGTATCTCTCCACCGTCGCCGGGCTGCATGCCCGGCTGCTGGCCCGGCGCGGGAAGCTCGCGCAGGCCCAGGCGGCGCTTGAGCTGGCCCGCCGCCATGGCTCTCCGGATGACATGACGACGCAGTCGCTAGTGCGGCAGGCCGAGGGCTTGCTCGCGGCGGCGGCAGGCGAGGCCGATCGCGCACGCGAAGCCATCGCCGATGCGGTACGGATCGAGCCAGAAAGTGAGGAGCCCGACTCCGTCGGCGAGGCCTACCTGTCCGCCGCCGATGTCGAGAAGATCCTCGGCGACACCTCAGCGGAGCGAGGCCACCTGACTGCGGCGCAACCGTTGTTCGAGGCGAAGGGAAACGTCGTACGGGCGCGCGAGGCGACCAGACGCCTCGGCGACCTCACCGCTGACGGCTGAACGCGGCAGGGATTGACCTTGATCGGCTCGCCGCTGAAAGGGGATCACGTTCCCTCATCGTCTGACTGCAAATAGCATGCATTCACTAACCAGTATGACGCTGTCCGGAAACGCGAGTTTGCTAGTATAGCGGCGTGATTATCCACTTCATATGCCGGGGAAACTCCTTCAGGAGCATTATCGCTGAAGCCTATCTGAACTCGCTCGATATCAAGGATTGGAGCGTTCTGTCGAGCGGCACGGTTGCAGCTTTGAATAAAGCACGAAATCAGGGCTACTACGGGACTACGCTCGAGCTCCTCGAGAAGCATAGAATACGAGGATTTGCTAAATCCGGCTACGGGGATCAGCTGACTCAGTCGCGCCTGGAGACAGCTGATATTACAATCTGCATGAATCAACGAGTATACGACGAGTGCCTGCACTGCGTGACCTTTCCTGCCCGTCCGCTTGTATGGTCAGTCGCCGATATCGGTGAACCAGGCAGGATTTCTAATGTAGAATCAGAGAGGCACCTTTTCAGGGAAGAGGCTTACCAGGAAATCGTCAAGGATGTTGATCGATTGATGGCAGATATTCTCGGCATCAGGCCTACTTGACGCTGGCTGCAGATCCGGTAGTTCTTGGTGCGTGAATACGACGCATTTCTACAGGCGGCTGGCCGGCCCTCCGGGTGTCATCGATACGGGTCCAGCAGGGCGATCGACAGGTCCGCGCTTTCGACGTGTGCGTTGTGGCCCAGGCCCGGGAGCGTGACCGCGGGGACGCCCAGCCGGGCAAGCTGCTCGCTGGTGCTCATCGCGTCGTGCTCACCCCGGGCCAGGGTCACCGGAGCCCGCGATCGTGCCAGCAGTTGCGCCATGTCGGGTGCCCCGACGGCGAACGCGCCCGGATCCATGGCCAGCCGCCACCGCTCCCGCTCCTCCCGCAGGCCCGCATCCACGGCGGGGGCGTCGGCGGCCACAAGGCCGGCCAGACCCGAGATGCGCAGGTAGCGGGCGGCCGCCTCCTCGCGCGAGGCGAACCAGGCCGCCGGCCGGCGCGCCGCGGCCTGCGCGCGGTCCAGCTCCTGCCGGGTCCAGGCGACCTTGATCCCCAGGCCGATGACCGCCTGCACTGGCACCGGGAACCCGCCGCTGGCCAGGACCAGGCCGACGACGCCGCCCAGCGAATGTCCCAGCACCACGGTGCGGGCACCGCCGCTGGCGACGCGGGCGACCGCGGCCGCCAGGGTATCGAAGGTGTAATCAGGCAGCGGCCGCGAGCCGCCATGACCGGGCAGGTCCGGCGCGAGCCAGCGTCCCGGCCACCGCCGGGCGAGCAGCGGGCGCCAGCCATCCCATACGTCACCGGTCGCGCCCAGGCCGTGCAACAGCAGCAGGACGGGCTCCCCGCTGCCGCCCTGCTGGACCCGCAGGCCAGCGTCCATATCCCGCAGTCTGCCACGACGCATGCCAGGGCCGGGCCGCCCTATGCGGACCCTGATACAACGATCCTCCACTCGTGCGGCACGATGGATTCGAGCGCTCGCCCTGGACCGCGCGCGCCGGGCACTGCCTGCTTAGCTGCGCCGGCAACGGCCGCGCCGCTGCCCGCCGCTTGCCAGCAAACCTCGTCGCGGGTCAGAAGAGTGCACGTGGGCTGCGGGACTGTGCGCAGGGTTTGCTTTGATCAGGACAGCGCCTTGATAGGTGCGACAGTCACCAGATCCTTGACGGCATGGGCAAGTTGCCGATCGAGCGTGATCAAAGCGTCAGCCTGGAGCTGGGCCAAGGCAACGTACTCGGCGTCAAACGTGTCAGACCAGCCGAGCTGGTCGGCGACCTTCCATGCGACGTTCTGAAGAACGCGGTCTCCGAGCAGCCGAATCCGCAACGCGCGCACATAACTGAGGTATCGCTCGGCATCCTTCTTGGTCATCGCACCGCGGTGCACCGCCTGGTACAGGAGCGAGAGCAGCTGCGAGCGAAGAAGCGTCGGAGCCAGGATCTGATGTTCGTCGCGAATCACGGCCTCGTCGCGAGCCAGCCGAATGACGACGTCCGGACCGATCACGTACTTGGCCATGGAAGACCGGTTCCTCTCCGTTGCTGTGCGACCAGAGCGCGTACCTCACAGTACAGGCAGGTCAAGCCCGCTCATCAACCAAAACGCCTGACTGGATGTCTCCGCGGAGACATCCAGCAGGTGGTCTGGCCGGTGCCCGCCGGGTAGCCCCGATGCATTGCTGCACCGGGGCCCCCTCAGATCCGTACGTGCCACTTGTCGCGGCATACGGCTCAGGCAAGCCCTAGGAGCGCTCAGGCGTAGCGGTG
>Ga0210401_10006798_pt1 | contig 11571 bp, 9 predicted proteins | sample IncBWH32MmetaG_FD_150866 | JGI IMG/M metagenome (GOLD analysis project Ga0210401, IMG submission 150866) | Forest soil microbial communities from Barre Woods Harvard Forest LTER site, Petersham, Massachusetts, United States - Inc-BW-H-32-M | ecosystem: Environmental > Terrestrial > Soil >... | reverse complement strand
GGTTTGTCGAGAAACTCCCGACACTGCAAGCGGAAACGGCTTAGTCTCAAGAAGGCTGATTTCATTTGCGAGAGGCCGGGCCGAAAGCGTGCTATCGAGTGCCGGGGCTCCGAGACGCAGAGTTGCGGCTAGTGAAAGAACAACCGGTACCAGAGTGATAAAACGCAATCCGGCAAAGCCGAGCTTCGCATGCAGCGTGACGGCAACTCCGATCGCGAGCACACCAGCAAAGGCAATCGAAATCGCGGCTGCTTTGCCCCACGGGAGATGATGCTGAAGGATCAAGTACTGAATCATCAGGGCAGGCACAATCGGTGTCGCAGCGACAATCGAGTGCAAAACAATTAGAAGAATGCTGGGGCTTTCAGTCGCTGAGACACGACGGCGCAGATATTCCGCCAGCAGCAGCGTGCCTGCGGGCAATGCCGGCACAATATAGCCTGGCAGTTTCGATTTAGAAAGAGAAAAGAAAATTACCGGAACCACCAGCCAGACAATAAAGAAAACATTGAGAGCGTCCTCGGACGAGAGCATTTGTTGTCGTTCGGACCACCAGACCCGAACTCTCTCGCCTACCGACGCCAGAACACAAACTGTCCAGGGAATCAGGCCAATGAGTGTAACCGGTATGAAATACCAGAACGGTTCGGGGTGATGATACAGGTTGGTGCCAAATCGCGCCAGATTGTGTTCAAGAATAAACACCCGTAAGAACTCTGGGTTTCGAATCTGCACCGCAACGTACCAAGGTACGGATACCGCGCTGAACAGCAGTATTCCGGGAATCCAGAGTGTGCGCACAAGTAGCCTAAAATCATGTTTCGCCGTTGCAAAAAGCGCGATGATTATCGCCGCTAACAGCGGCGCGACAGGTCCCTTAGCCAACATACCGAGAGCAATGGACACATAGAAAACTGCAAGATCGAGATAGGATTCGCTTTCATACCACGCATACCACGCGAGCAACGCTATAGTAAACATCGCTGCCAGCGGCATATCGGTCGAAGCGGCACGGGCGAAGCCTATCACTCCAGCGGCGGAGGCGCTGATCAATGCGCCATCGAGTTGAAATCCGGGACGAATACGTTTGAGAAAAACATAAACACCAAAAACCATCAGCGTCGCATCCACTGCGGATGGCAAGCGGGCAGCCCAATCGCTCACGCCGAAGATGCTGTAGGCGAGCATCGCTTGCCAGTAGTAGAGAGGTGGTTTCTCCAGCCACGGTTTGCCTCCTAGTGTTGGCGTAATCCAATCGTGGCGAGCCAACATCTCGCGCGCGACTTGAGCATAGCGAGGCTCGTCGGCGCCGATCAAGCCAAAATAGGCAAGCCCGAAGAAAAACAGAAATCCGCAGAATCCGGCAAGCAGAAGCCAATCAGTAGACGCGCGCGAGATTTTCAATTTTTCCCCAGAAAGCTATTGTACGAAGGGATTCTTCCGAAGTTGTGCCGTGATTTGCGTGACCGCAACTGACAAGGGGCCCTCGATAGAACATCCACTGGCGCACGCGTGGCCGCCGCCGCCGAACTGTTCCGCGACCGCAGCCACATCCATCTGTCCTTTGCTGCGCAAGCTTACACGGAAACGACCGTCAGGAAGCTCGCGAAAAAATGCAGCTACTTCAACATCCTGGATAGAGAGCGCGTAATTTACCAGCCCTTCGCAATCTTCTTCTTTGGCCCCTATTCGTTCCATCTGGTCGCTGGTCACCCAAATCCAGGCAAGCGGTCCTTCCCTATGCAAGTTCGAAAGCGCCGCGCCCAGTAGCCGCATCTTGGCGGTGGAATGTCCGAAATACACGTTGCGGGCGCAGTGCGCGGCATCGGCACCTGCGAGCACCAACTCCCGTGCCAGGGCAAATGTATGTTCGTTAGTACCTTCAAACATAAATGAACCCGTGTCGGTGAGTACCGCGGTGTACAGGCAAGTCGCGATCTCCGGAGAAATCTTCACTCCAGCTTCTCGTGCTAGGCGGTAAACCATCTCCGCGGTTGCAACCGCTTTGGGATCGATCCAATTCACATTGGCAAAAGGCCGGCCGCTGATGTGATGGTCAATGCTGATTAGAAAACGGTTTTCCAGGCCCTCCAGGCGAGTGCGCTGGATGCTATCGCACTCCAGAATGATGGCGGCTTCATAGTTGCCTTCTGCGCTGACGGCGCGCACGACTGTGTCGGCAAAAGGCAACGGCTGATAAATGCGAGGCACGCCGTCATGCAGAACCACATCAGCGTGCTTGCCCATGGCGCGCAGGATTTGGCAGCAAGCTAGCGCGGAACCGACTGCGTCACCATCAGGGCGCGCGTGCGAAGTCAGCAGGAAGCGGTTGCGACGCTCGATGTGATTAAGAACTTCTTTTAACATATCAGCCTGCTCGTGCGGCTCCCTACCCGCTCCTTTTCCGGTTGCGTTTCAAAAGCTCATCGATTCTAGCTGCGTAGGTCTGCGAGCGATCCAACTGAAAAAATAACTCCGGCGGACGTCGCAGGTGCAGACGTTCAGCTACCTCGCGTCGGATGAAACCCACGGCTGCGATCAGTCCCTCTAGCGTGCGCTCGGCTTCTGCATCGTCGCCTTGCACCACCACGAATATTCGGGCGGAGCGCGAATCGCTTCCCAGTACCACACTGCTAACGCTGACCAGACCGATTCGCGGGTCGCCGAGTTCGCCCTCGACGATGGTTTCAATCTCCTCACGCAAAGCCTCTCCCAACCGTTCGCGATGATATTTGGCTCCGCGCTTTTCCACAGTTTTCTCTCAGAGTAAAACGAATGAGAATATCAGAAAATCAGCCTGAAGGCGTCATTAACATCGGCGGGAGAGTAACTTTCGTGTCGGCCTGAAAGCATCACGTAGCGGTTCTACGCTGCCATGCGGTATTTCATTTGGGCGCGAAGTCAACGACTCCACACCGTAACGCCAGCAACCTTGGGCACGATTTGCTTGATGCTCGCCGTCCATTTAATCTGTTTACAGGAACCATAACCGAGATAGTGGGCTTTGGATTGCGTCCTATGTTCTGTAATTATCGTCTGGAAGCAACTAGGCTGCTCGGTCGCTCATCCATAGAACTGATACGTATGTATATTTTGACGCTCAATCCCGGCGAATCCGCCTTTGTGCGGTGCACTCGTTGCGAGAATTTGAATTTGATGGTAACCAACGAGAAAGAGAACGACGTATCGCTCCAGTTTCATGCCAAGGACGATCAACTGGATGCGGAGTGTGTTCAGTGCAAGAGCCATTATCTGTGGACTCCTGGCTCCGTTGCCATCGTCAAGCCGACGCAAAGCGCGAACTGAAGACGATTCGCAGGTTCGCGGTTACCAGCCCGAGTGATAACCCTTGCTTCCGATGAGCGGCACAAAGCGGCATCCTTCCAGATTAGTAACTATCGCCTGGGCCGCTTTCATGCACACTAACTGCAACTCTTGAGCCTGCGCCGGACCAATCGGAATCACCATTCGTCCGCCGTCGTTCAGTTGTTCAAGCAGTGGTGGCGGAATCTGCGGAGCCGCAGCGGATACTACGATTGCATTGAATGGCGCGTATTCAGGCAGGCCATTGCTGCCGTCGCCAAGTAACACTCGAACATTGTCGTAGCCGAGACGAACGAGCGTAGCTCCGGCTTGGCGGGCGAGAGACGCGTGCCGCTCCACGGAATAAACCTGGCGAGTAAGTTCAGCAAGTAATGCAGTTTGATAACCCGATCCGGTGCCTATCTCCAAAACTGAGTCCGATGGATCGAGCGCTAAAGCCTGCAGCATGATGGCGACAATATACGGTTGCGAAACCGTTTGTCCCTCGCCAATTGGAATGGGGTGATCTTCGTAGGCCTGGTCCTTATATTCCGCAGGAACAAATTCCTGGCGTGGAACACGCGACATGGCTGCGAGCACGCGCTCATCCCGAATTCCTCGCGCTCGCAATTGCGCCTCCACCATATCCTGGCGTTGCGCAAGAAAAAGATCGACTGGAATTTCCGCCGCCATAGCTTGGTTGATATCAGAATATCGCGAATTTTTCATAGCACGAATCTTTGGCCGTGCCGGCGAATCTTAACTTGATTGTTATTCTGGTTCGGCGCCCTGAGAACCCTGGAGGATAGAACATTGAACGACGGAGAACGATACGCTCCGGGCTGGCCCGGAATTCCTCCCCGCTGGACTTCGAGCGCAAAAAGCGGTGTAGGCACCGCGCTAAATCAACATAGCCGGGTGTGGTTCACAATCAGCCATGGAATTCTGAACGAAATTTACTACCCTCGTGTCGACCAAGCGTGCATCCGCGATATGGGCTTCATCGTTACGGATGGAAAGAGTTTTTTCTCCGAGGAAAAACGTCATTGCAAGTTCGAGAACGTTCCGGTTGCGCCGGGTGTGCCCGCCTACGAGTTGACCAACACTGACTTGCAGGGACGGTACCGGATTGACAAGGAAGTTTTGACCGATCCCTATCGCAATGTTGTGCTGCAGAAAATTCGTTTCACCCCGTTGCAGGGCAGGCTAGCTGACTATCGTCTCTACGCGCTCCTGGCACCTCATCTCGCGAATTGGGGAAATGGCAATACGGGATGGGTCGGCGATTATAAGAGTGTCCGCATGCTGTTCGCCGAGCGTGAGAGTTGTGCGCTGGCATTCGGGTGCTCGACGCCGTGGAAGAAAATGTCAGTGGGCTACGCCGGTTCATCCGATGGTTGGCAGGATCTTTCGAAGAATTTTCAGATGACCTGGGATTACACACGCGCCGAAAACGGCAACATTGCGCTGACGGGGGAAATTGATCTGGAGGCGTGCAGCGGTGAGTTTGTGCTCGCGCTGGGGTTTGGAGGTATCTGGTCAGAAGCTGGGCAACAGGCGCGATCAAGCTTGCTGGAAAGTTACGAAGAATTGCGCCATCGGTATGTGACACAGTGGGAAAACTGGCACGAGAGTCTGATGGGTCTAGACGAAATGGCTCCGGCGCGTGAGCACGATCTCTATCGAGCCAGTGTTGCAGTGCTGCGCACTCATGAATCAAAAGACTTTCTGGGTGGAGTGATTGCGAGTCTTTCTATTCCGTGGGGCTTCAATAAAGGCGATGAGGATCTCGGGGGATATCACCTGGTCTGGCCACGTGACCTGGTGGAAACCGCATTCGGTTTTTTGGCGGCAGGCGCGCAAGAGGACGCGGTACGTGTGCTTCGCTACCTCGAATCCACGCAGGAAGCCGATGGACATTGGGCGCAAAATATGTGGTTGGATGGGCGTCCATACTGGAATGGATTGCAGATGGATGAAACCGCATTCCCCATTCTGCTAGTCGATTGCATGCGTCGGGATTGTCCGTCTGTGTTGGGCAAACTAACGCGCTGGTGGTCGATGGTGCAGCGTGCGGCTGGGTTCCTGGTTTGCAATGGCCCCGTCACACAACAAGATCGTTGGGAAGAAGATGCAGGCTATTCACCGTTTACGCTGGCGGTGGAAGTTTCCGGATTGCTGGCCGCAGCGGATATCGCCGACGCCATCGGAGAAAAAGCAACTGCTGAATATCTACGTGAGACCGCCGACAATTGGAATGACAACATCGAACGCTGGACTTATGCCTCAAACACTGACCTCGCACGTCAAATCGGAGTAGAAGGATATTACGTTCGAATAGCGCCGCCGGAATCAGACGGAGCGAGATCTCCCGCCGAAGGATTTGTTCCTATAAAGAACCGGCCGCCAGGACAGAGCACGGAGCCGGCCACTCACTTAATCAGTCCGGACGCTCTGGCGTTAGTGCGTTTCGGCTTGCGGGCACCGAACGATCCGCGAATCCTGAATACAGTCAAAGTAATTGATGCACTGCTTCGCGTGAAATTGCCTCAGGGTCCGTGCTGGTACCGTTATAACGGCGATGGTTATGGAGAACATGAAGATGGTTCGCCATTCGATGGCAGCGGCATCGGGCGTCCATGGCCGTTGCTTGCAGGTGAGCGGGCGCATTATGAACTGGCTGCGGGACGTCCGCAAACCGCACAGCAACTCCTGCAGGTGATGGAATTCTCAACCGAAGGCGGACGCCTCCTGCCAGAACAGGTTTGGGATGCCGCAGACCTGCCGGGGCGCGAATTGTTTGCCGGCAAACCGACGGGCTCGGCGTGTCCTTTGGTGTGGGCACATTCTGAATATATAAAGTTGCGCCGGTCGCTGCGCGACGGAAAGATTTTCGATCAGCCACCTCAGACGGTGCAGCGCTATTTGGTGGAGAAAAAGAAGTCGGTTTACTTTGCGTGGCGCTACAACAACAAGTGCCGCTCCATGCCGCAAAACAAAAAGTTACGCGTCACGCTGATGGCGCCGGCATTGGTGCATTGGAGTGTAGACAATTGGCAGACCAGCCAGGACATCAGCACCCGTAACACTGGCCTAGGCGTCCACGTGGCAGACCTTCCGGCGGAACGATTGTCAGCTGGAAGTGAGATTATCTTCACATTCTACTGGTTACAGACACAACGTTGGGAAGGCGCGGATTTTTCCGTGACCGTAGAAGGATAGGGCGAGGACGTCGCGCCCTTCCCCTAACCCGTGTACAGCAGTTCTACCACGGTGCAGTCGTCGTTCAAGGGAGTGCCACCGCAGAAACTGGAGATCGCGGTAAAGATTTGTTCCAGTGTCCCCGTTTTCGCGGCCTGTTCCAGGCGCGAGTCTTCGAAGAAGTCTCCGCGGGCATTTTCAGCTTCGGTGACGCCATCCGTAACCAGTATCAGGCGGTCGCCTGGTTTCAACTGGCAATGATCGCTTTTATAGGTCGCATCGGGCAGCAACCCAACGGGGAGGTTTCCGAACGCGGGCCGCTGAATCTCTCCGCTAGAAACCACCAGGGGTAAAATGTGTCCACAATTCACGTATTCGACATTGCCATCATGCTGAACCCGCGCAATGATGACCGTCGCATACTTCTCTCCAATATTTTTGTCCGTGAAGAAGCGATTCACGGCGGTCACAATTTCTGTTAGTGGCATGCCCGCGGTGAGCTGCGAATAAATCATTCCCTGCAAAGTGGACGCGAGCAGCGCGGCTGAGACTCCCTTGCCGCTCACATCGGCCAGCACAATGGTGAGGCCTTCATTGGTATTCACCGCATCGAAAAAATCGCCGCCAATCTCTTTGCAGGAAAGATTCCGTCCGGCCAGCTTGGCGAATGGAACTTCGGGAATGGTCACAGCCATCAAACGCTGCTGGATTGATGCCGCGATCGAGAGTTCTTGCTGGTAACGCCGGCCAGCCTCTTCAGCTTGCACCAAGCGGGCATTCTCGATAAGCGACGCTGCTTCAGTCGCGATCGCATGCAGAATATCGTTGCTCACGCCGGAGATATCGCGCGAGGCAAAGCGCGAATCCACGTATAGAGCGCCCATAACCTCAGCCGAAACGGCACCTGCTGGCGCCTCGGCATCGCGCGTGGCTTGGACCTGCGGCTTGCGCAACGGTACACAGATCACGGTGCGCAGATCGTAAGCGACGATGCTCTTGCGCCCGGTAAGGTCTGCGGAACGACTGGTGTCGGTTAGCACGAATTCGGAGTTGGAATTTAACGCGTCTTCCAGAATCGAATGGGAGATCGTTTTGTCGTCAAGCAGCGGTTCCCCCTTCGCATTGCGCCCAGCCGCCAGCCGCAGCTCTCCTCTTGCGTTTTTCATGTAGACGTACGCCCGCTCTGCGCGAGTGAGCTTAAGAGTTACGTCCAGCAGCGTCATCAGAATCTCATCGAGCACGCCAATCGTATTCAGCTTGCGGGCAGCTTCAAGAAATAAAACTAACTTTTCCAGATCCGTAGTCTCATCCGAGATGTGCATCCCGGAAATCTGGCTGAGGAACTCGCGCGCAGAGTTGGTGGTTCCATGCTGAGGATTGAAAATTACGTACGCAACTTCACGAACTCCGAACTCCAGCCGATCATTACGTTCCAGGGTCTTGCGCTCGACCCGCTCGCCGTTGACGAACGTCCCATGCTTGCTGCCCTGGTCGACGACGCTGAAGACTCCATTTTCAGAGACGATCAGCGCGTGGTCCCGCGAGACGCGCGGATCCGCAATGACCAAATCCTTGTCGACCTTTCGTCCAACGCCAAAAGGGCTGTGATCGAGGTTAATGACACGTTGCTCATTTCCCTGGACAAAGACAAGGGTGGGAAATACTCCGGAGCCGGTTCCTGACGATGGGCCGACGATGGTGGGAAACGCCATGTAGCGTTGCAATGCTCCTTAAAAGTCGCTAGGAGAATAATATGACAGTACCGAGCGCCGGGGGGAAGAGGGTAAACTTTTTCACTCGATGGCTCGATTTTAGGCTGCGCCACGATGGAATGTGGCAATGGCCTCCTGCTCGTTGTCGTAGACCTCGAAAACGGTAGCTAATTTCGTGATTTGCAAAACGTCGCGCAGGCGTTGACCGAGACCGGTCAACTTTATATCCGCGCCACCGGCACGAGCCGATGAATACACCCCGACCAGCGTGCCGAGGCCGCCGCTGTCGATGTAGGAAACTCCCGCCAGATTAAGCACTACCTGTCGCGTGGACGCCAAAGTTCTCTTGAGATTCTCGCGCAATGCGGCAGCTTCTTCGCCAAAGACTATGCGGCCCTGCGGCGAAATAATCGTGACTCCCTCAGCCTGCCGAACATCTATTTTCAGGGACATTCTGATCCCTCCGCACCGTAACGGTGCCCGAGAAGCCTAACGCGGAGGTCGGCATGAATGCAAGCAGGCTTGGGAGGTCAATGCAATTCTGGATTCACAAGTCCGGTGCTGGACGTGCACTCGGCCTCGGCTGGATACGGACAAACTCCACAAAGAGGACCACGAAAAAGACCAAAAGCACGGCCCCTATCGACTCCGAGTGCTTGTAGCGAATAGTCAGCAACATGTACAGGGGGCTGCAAAACAGAACCCCTACGCAAACGTAAAGCGCTTGCTTGCTCCAAGCGCGAAAGTTTTGGCTTGAAAGCAAGACTTCGAGCACAACAAGCGCCGCCACAAATAGAATGCTTAGGTCGTAACCGTAAGTGTGATAGCTCAACAGAATGGCTGCGATCAGGCTCAAAGCGAAAGCCAATTCGGGATGGACTGCTGAGGCAAGAAACGCTTTCCGCATCGCGTGTGTAAGACAAGCCAGGAGTACTGAGTAACCAAACAGAATCAACCCAATCCTTACGCGAGGTTTTGATGGCGGACATAAGCTTTCAACGATGCCCCGAAGGTTCGCGGCGGGTCCTACTGCGATCTTCCACGCATGACTTTGGTTCTTTTCCCCGGCCAAAACGTAAGCGGGATAGCCCAACGAACTTTTCCAGCCACAAGCGGCCAATCCTAAAAGCGCGAGAATGATCGCTACCAACAGAAACCCTGCCAGAAACTTCCTGCGCCGCAACAAAAACAGCGGAAGGACAAAAGGAAACACCAAATGGAATTTGCATAGACCTAATCCCACCCATCCGCCTTCGCACAATTCAGTTCCATGCTGAAATGCAATGAATGCCATGGTGTAGCAAAACAGCACCAGAATAGAGTCCTGTCCCTCAAGCAAAGCCAAGAAGAGTGGGAAGAAACCAAACGCTGCCAATATCCACAGATAAAACGGTGCGCTGCCTAAGAAGACTAAATTCCTGCGCAGGGAAACCAAGATAATGAAAGTCAGTCCAAGATTAATTGCCAGCCAGAGAAAATATGCAGCAAGGTAAGAAAGGCGCGCGAACGGGATAAACACCAGTGCTTCAAAGGGGGGATGGTTGAAGGGAATAAAGGCACCGCGCTTTTGCAGGCTGATGGGGGCGAAGGATCGTTGCACGGCTTCCTGGACAGTATCGTCATATAGTTCATAGCCGCGTCCTGCATGCAGAATCTCACCTGCCGTATAAAAAATGCTGAAGTCAGGCATTCCGTTACGGATGCCGCGCCATGAATGCCCGGCAAGGAACACGTGCAGAAATAACATCGCTGCCAGATATAAGACGAGTTTCCTCTGCGTGGATTGGCTCAGCATAGATTAAGAGACGGCATTATAAGCGACCTTTGCTTGCACTTTGCGCCGTTCCTTTTGTCTTACCATGGGGACACCGTAAGCCCATTGCTTATAATCAGAATGCATGCCAAATTTCGCTCCGGTTGACGAGCAGTTAGCCTACATAAAGAAAGGCAGCGCGGAAATAATTCGCGAAGCCGAGTTGCGAGCCAAGCTCGAGAAATCCCGCGCCACCGACAAACCTCTGCGGGTGAAACTTGGCATGGATCCGACTGCCCCAGACTTGCATCTCGGACATACTGTCGTTCTGCGCAAGCTCAAACATTTTCAGGATCTCGGACACACAGTTATTTTCCTGATCGGCGACTTTACCGGGATGATTGGTGATCCCACCGGGCGCTCAGCTACGCGTCCCCCACTTTCTCGCGAACAAATCGAGCAGAATGCCGAAACCTATAAGGCCCAGGTTTTCAAGATTCTCGATGAGCAGAAGACCGTGGTTGATTTCAATCGGCGATGGTTCGCAAAATTCACCGCCGATGACTTCATCCGTCTCGCCGCGAAATACACAGTCTCACAAATGCTCGAGCGCGAAGATTTTCACAAACGATTTCTCGAAGAAAAACCGATCGCAGTGCATGAACTGCTCTATCCACTGGCGCAGGGTTATGACTCCGTCGCACTCGAAGCCGATGTCGAACTCGGCGGCACTGACCAGAAATTCAATCTATTGGTAGGCCGCGAACTGCAGCGCGCCTACGGCCAGGAACCGCAAGTCGTGCTTACCACGCCAATTCTCGAGGGTCTCGACGGCGTGCAGAAAATGTCAAAATCGTTGGGCAACGCAATCGGAATCCACGAGCCTCCCCTCGAAATGTACGGAAAGATCATGTCGATCTCCGACGAAATAATGTGGAGGTACTACGAGCTGCTGACAGATATCTCGACGAGCGAAATCGAAAAGATGAAGCGCGAATCGCATCCCATGCAGGCCAAGAAAGATTTGGCTCGCAAGATCGTGTCAGATTTCCACTCAGCGGAAGCTGCGACTCAAGCTAGCGAGGATTGGGCGAAGCAGTTTCAGAAACATGAAGTGCCAAGCGCCACTGAACTGGTTCTAGTTCCGCTGCAAAAAGTTACTGCAGCGTCCACAAAGGATTTTTCGGACCAGAACTCGTACTTTGCACTCGACGACCCCCGACTGCCGAATATCCGGCTCGTATGGTTCGACAAAGTTCTGGCAGAGGCAGGCCTCGTGGTCTCTCGTTCGGAGGGCTCGCGGCAGATTGTAGCGAGGGCCGTGCGCGCTAACGAACAAACAATTCTCCGACCGGTAGTCACAATCCAGCTTGAATCGGAGAAAGCAGTTCGTGTTGGGAAAAAGATGAAGAGAGTATCCATCACCGAATAGGGCCCCCGGGAGTCGTCACCGGCAAATCCTGCTTGCGCGCCTCCACGGAAAAGATTAACGTGTGTCTCATCTCGTGCCTCAATCTTGTGTTTCTAAGGAGAGATGGAATGAAGGATCTCACGAAGGCAGTATTAACGGTTCTAGCATTCACACTGGTATTTTCCACCTGG
>Ga0210401_10006796_pt1 | contig 11572 bp, 7 predicted proteins | sample IncBWH32MmetaG_FD_150866 | JGI IMG/M metagenome (GOLD analysis project Ga0210401, IMG submission 150866) | Forest soil microbial communities from Barre Woods Harvard Forest LTER site, Petersham, Massachusetts, United States - Inc-BW-H-32-M | ecosystem: Environmental > Terrestrial > Soil >... | reverse complement strand
GATTCTCGCGCCAGTCTCCGTAAGTTCAAGCTCGTTTTCATATCAATTTTTGTGGTGACTGACTACGCCGCTCCTGAAAGGAGCTCGATATTGGTTTGGGACGTGAATTCTACAAATACGCCAGCCGAACCGGCTTCGGAACAGACGCGAAATACGGCGTGGTCGTTGGGCAATTAATTTTTTGCAGGGTGGGCCGTGAGAGCGGCCGTGGCCTGGGTCAGTTGGGCGTTGGCAGATGGGTTGTTGGGCAGGGCGGTGGATTGGAAAGCGGGACAGAGATCGGTCCAGATCACGTTCATTTCGCCCGAGAAATTCCCGGTGTCGGCGGTGATGGCGATGACGGCGTCTTTGTCGGGTATAACGACACAGAGCTGGCCATGGGCGCCGTCGCCACGAAAAGCGTTGTGCGTGCAACGCCAGAATTGAAAGCCGTAGCCCTGCTGCCAGTCGATGCCAATCTTCGAGTGGCCCTCACCGTCGTTGCGAATCTGTTTGCTGGTTGCTTCTTCAACCCATTTGTCCGGGATGAGCTGGCGTCCGTTCCATTTGCCTTTTTGCAGGTAAAGCTGGCCGAATTTGGCGATGTCTTCGGTGCACAGATAGAGGCCATAGCCGCCAAGGGAGTTGCCTTCAGGACTGGCGTCCCATCGGGGATTTTCAATCCCCAATGGCTCAAAGAGCCGGGGCTTGAGGTAATCGAGAGTAGTCTGTCCAGTCACTTTTGTGACAATGGCCGACAGCGTGTAGGCGCCCATCGTGTTGTATAAGAAATGCGTTCCCGGTTTGTAAACAAATGGGTGGGCCAGGAACTCTTTCACCGTTGGCCCGTCCGGACCGCGTTGCGGCTCGGTCTGCTGGCCGCTGCTCATTGTAAGGAGATCGCGGACGGTCACGGCTTTGAGGTTTTCGGAAGGATCAGGCGGGGCGTCGGCGGGAAAGAAATTGAGGATATGATCGTCGAGGTTTAATTTGCCCTCGGCGATGGCTAGCCCGATGGCGGTGGAGTTGAAGCTTTTGCTGAGAGACCACAACACGTGAGGCTTGTTCGGAGCTTCGGGTTTCCACCAGGCTTCGGCAATGACATAGCCGTGGCGCACGAGCATGAAGCTGTGGAGGGTGTTAATTTTGTCGGCGGCCTGGACAAATTGAAGGATGGCTTCGGAGGGAATGCCCTGGGCCTCGGGCGTGCTGCGGGGAAGGGGAGTGCCCGCATATTTTGAATCGTCTGTGTTTGCGGCGATTGTTGTTGTGGCAATTCCCAATAGCGCTATCGCCACGGCGATGGATGTTGTTTTTGTCATATTCTTAATTGATGAAATACCCGGCGGACTTCCATTGTCCATCCTTTTCCAGCATGAACGTAACTGTTTCAATTGCGAATAACCTGTTGGCAAACGAAGTGTCGAATCGCATAAGTACATATTCCCCGGCCGGGGCATCAGGCAGTTGCGTGGCATATTGCGCGGATTCCATCTTGCGTGACACCCGGGCGCCCAGCGGTTTGCGAACGGTGGTCATGTCGGACTCCCACTTTTGTTCCGAGACGCCGTTCTGAAAAAGGGCCGACCCGTCCTGCCAGCTTTGGGCATATTGGCCCCTGTCAATTTCCGCCAGCCATTTGCCGGCCGCCGCGGTCGCGGCGTGTTCGGCTGCCGCGTTGGTTTTGCCGCCAAATCCGGAAGCGAGTCCAAACAAAAGTTGAGGTTGCCCCGAAGCACTGGACAGGACCTGTATCATTTGAGGCAACACTTATGGATCACCTCAAGAGTCGAAAACATCATTCGAAGGCCTTTCGAAAACAGGCCGTCGAACTGCTATTGACCGGTCGCCCCGTAGCCGAACTGGCCAAGGAACTGTGCGTGGGTATTGCCACGCTCCACCGTTGGAAGAATGAGTATTTGATGGAACTGTCGGCCCAGCCCTCAGACACTGCCCAAATGCCTCCGCTGAAAATGTACGAGGAACTCCAGCGCCTGCGTAAGGAAAACGCCAAACTCAAGCTCCACCAGGAAATCTTAAAAAAAGCGATGGGCATACTCTCGGACCTGCCGCCGGGCGGTATGCCCTGATCCAGTTTATGTCACGGCATTACTCCATCAAAGACGTCTGCCAGGCTCTGCGTCTGCCGCGCAGCTCCTATTACGCCTGGCTCACACGCCAACCCGGCCAGCGTCAGATCCAGAACCAGCGCCTCAAACAGGAATTGGTCCGCCTCTTTGACCAAAACCGCAAACTCTACGGCAGTCCGCGCCTGACCCTCTGCCTGCGCCGGGCCGGCCTCCCTTGCAGCCGCAACCGCGTCGCCCGCCATATGCGCGCTCTTCATCTCAAAGCCCGTCAAAAACGCGCCTTCCGACCCAAAACCACCGACGCCAATCATCCTCATCCCATCGCGCCCAATCGCCTGGCCTCGGCGCCCAGGCCCAATGCCGCAAACCAAATCTGGGTCGGCGATATCACTTACATCTTTACCGCTCAAGGCTGGTTGTACTTGGCCGCGGTGATGGACCTTTACAGCCGTAAAATCGTTGGCTGGGCCACCAGCTCCTCTTTAGAAACAGCTTTGGTCAAAGAAGCCCGGCAACAGGCCCTGGCCAATCGCCGTCCCGCTGCCGGGCTCCTCCACCATTCAGATCGGGGTTGCCAATACGCCAGTAAATCCTATCGAGCCCTGCTTCAGCAACGTCAGCTCCAGCCCAGCATGAGCGCCGCCGGCAACTGCTATGACAATGCCGCCATGGAATCCTTCTGGAGCTCTCTTAAAACAGAATGGATCCATCACCAGCAATTCCAAAACCATCACCAGGCCAATCTGGCCCTCTTCGATTATATCGAAACTTTCTATAACCCAAAACGGCTCCACAGCGCTCTGGGTTATCACTCCCCTGTGGACTTCGAACGGATTAACAACTATGAATAACTACAAAAAATCCCTGTCCAAAAAATCGGGGCAAGCCCAGAACCAACTTAAGTCATTGAAGGTGTTCCACCAGACCAGACAAGTTGATATTTGAACCAAATTGATGTGAGATACCAAAAATCTAAACTTCTCAAAGTAGTCATTCCATTGTTCGAAAATACCTGTACGCCTAAATCCGTGGAGGAAGGAAAAATAAGTGATGTCAACAGGGTCTTCCCACCGTCGACAAACACTTCAATTGAAGAATGGTCAACAAAGATATGGAATTCCACCGCTCCGTTCTGCGGAACGACTGGGGCCGTCACGACATTTGGGAAACTCCCGCTGAATGAAACATTGCCAGAATTCCTTCGATCCAAATAAACATTCTCGGTCCAGGCATGATACCCGAGAACCACCTGATTAGTGGTTCCACCGACGCACAGATTCAGTCCAAAATCCTGATTAGTGCTGGAAACGTTGAAAATGGCGTCCAATTCGTAAGAATTTGCCAGCGGATTAATCTGGCTCAAGCTGACGGTGTTTTGAAAAGTTTGTGGCCCAACGTGAACTTGCATTCCTCTTAATTTAGTGAGGTTCGGGAGTGGCTGTTGAACCAACTGGTAACCTCTCGGAGAAGGCATCAGCTGCAAATTACGCGGAATAGACTCCGCGCCCTGTCCCCACGGCTCTGGCAAATTATCTGCATAGAGCCAATTGTCCATCCATCCTAGCCAATATGTACATTGGTTGGCACTATTGTAACTATGCCACACTCTGGCCGCATAGAAATCGGATCCCCAGTCAACCCAATTGGCATGCTCAAGGCCAGTATTCATCATCACGTCCGAAAACATGATTTGATCAACCAAAATGTGCCCCCAACTACCCGTCGCGTTATCGACAATTTGGATTTGGGCAGTCTGTCCTTTCCATTGCGACACGTCCCAGCCGGCCCATCGCAATATTTCATCATTATTGCCGGTTGCCGTATCCACCACCGACCCGTTCATAATCAAGTTTACACACGTTACCCCGGGATTATTGCCGCCGCCGATGAGAAAATTGATACAGTTTCTGGTTATCCTGAACGGCGGTGAAGTCAAGGTACCGGTTGAAGCATCACCGGCGTTATAACTGTCCACAAAGCCATTGCCCAAATAACCACTGACGGGATTTTGATTAGGCAAGGTCCCCGTTGCCGGGCCTGATCCGAATGCCGTTCCCTGAACCGTCCAGTTGCCATAGTTGCCCGCCTCGAAATCAGCGTACAGGTCAAAGAACATGATTTGGTCAACCAAAATGTGGCCCCAACCGCCTGTGTAATTGTCCACAATCTGAATTTGAGCAGTTTGACCGACCCACTGCGAGACATTCCAAGTGACCCAGCTTAACGTCTCACTGTTGTTTCCGGTCGCGCTCTCGACCACCGAACCATTGACCAGAAGATTGACACAGGTTAAACCGGGGTGATTACCCCCACCGATGAGAAAACCGATGGAGCTTCTTGTGATGGTAAATTGGGCCGACGTGAGGGTGCCGGTCGAAGCATCGCCGCCATTATAACTGTTAACCAGTCCATGGCCGACATAGCCGCTGACCGGCATTTGGTTTGGAAGCGTTCCCTGCGCAGGCCCCACACCAAAGGCCGTCCCGGTGACCGTCCAATTACCGTAATTTGGCGCTTCGAAATCTGCGAACGTATCGCCGTCCATTCCAGTTCCATTATTTATGAAGGACTGAGTTAGCGGATCCATTGTAAAAGTCGTTCCATCGAAATTCCCTACAAAATATTGAATTTTGTTTGGGCTTTTATCCACAGCAAGCACCCATTTTTCACCGAATGTGCCATCGCCAGCCGGCAGTTGAAACAATTGAGGATCTTCCCAATCTGCTTCCCTGGCTCCTACTGGACCAAATTGACTCAAAAACTGCCATGTTTTAAGGTCCGAAGATGAGTAAAACTGAACAATATGTTGGTTTGACAGGGCAACGGCCATGACCCAGCAGTTCCGGGCCGTATCCCAAAAAACATCGGGATCACGGAAGGAAGTGCTGTTTAAATTTAGGACGGGGTTATTCGAATAATAAAAGAAATTGGTTCCGTCAACGCTCGAAGACAAACATTGGGACTGCACTCCAGTCGTATTATTATTGGCCGTATAAACGGCCACCATCGGGGGCGTGGCGGCAGTTCCGAAATCGCTTGTGTTTTGCGTATCAGCAACAACCGAGCCGCTGAAATAGGCAAAAGAACCGTCGCCTCCCTGCATCGGCCACGGCAGTTGATTCCAGTAAACCAAATCGGAGGAGGTGGCGTGTCCCCACCAAAAAAGATGGTAAATGTTATTGTATTCAACCAGCCCATCCGGATCGCCAATCCATCCGCCTGGAGGAGTAAAATGGAACTGTGGACGATACAACTCTTTATAAGTTTGGCCCATCAATTGGGAAGGCAGCACAATCAGGCTTACCAGGAGGGACAGTATTATTTTAAGTGTGTCTTTCATGATTAGTCGCAGCTGTTTGAAATTACCAACTGGCTGACCCGGAAATATAGCTTGGACCGGTTTGCGGCGCCGAACGCCTCATCCAAACTCGATTTCGGGATTGTCACCGTGGTCACATTACCAACCGCAATCGGAGTGGCCACTGGTATAAAAGTGGCAAGGTCGGTTGATGCTTCGACATTATAAATGGCTGTGTTTGTTGAATTGAAAGTGATCACCATATTACCATTTGTGCCCGAACCGGATAAACTCGAAATGATGAACGATTGACTGACACAACCAGGATTGGCCATCAAAAATGCGACGTCAGGGGCTGCCAGGGGTCCGTTATAAAGTTGGAGATCGTCGAGATAAACCAGGGGCGCATTTGCGCCGTAGTTTGCGCCGTTCTTCACACTGCCGACATCAAAAGGACTGCCGTCCGAACTTCGTGCCCCCGCGACGCTGTTTGTGGCTTCCGATTCCTGCCCGTTGACAAACAAGGTCAAGTTGCCCGTTGCTGTATCGTATCCGCCTGCGACATGGAACCAATTGGCGTTATTCGTAAAGAGAGGAACGCTGACCGCTGACAGGACGTTGCCAAAAAAATTGCCAATAGCCGGATTATTGCCACGAACGACAAATTCCAGGGGAGAGCTTCCGTTGGAATTGGTTTCACTGATTCGCACCTGCCAGGATATCCGTTGGCTGCCGCTCACGGCCGTAGTTGCAGGCATCTCCTTGGCAATCAAATTATCGCCCGGGTCAAGATAAACGGGGCGAAGCCAAAATGAGAATCCGAAGTTGTCTGTCTGAAGAGCGGCGTTGGCGGATGAGAGCCGGGTTGATGTCTCCGGCACTTGCTTCCAATTCAATTGGGTTCCTGCGGCAACTATACCAGGTCCGGTAAGGGGTGCTGTGGTCAATGGGTCCAGGGTAAGCGTAGCACTATTCCCGCTCGTGTCGGAGAAGGGCGGACCGCTTTCATCAAATGTCCAATGAGCGACCAATTTCCCCGCCAACGCCGTAGGCGTCAGAACTGAGATTGCACAGAAAACAAGGCAGACCGCGACATAATCAATCAGCCGAGAAGCCCGGTAACAGGCCGCTTTTCGCCACTGTCTCAATTTCATGGGCATTAGATTCATTGCATGGCATCATTGACCGTTGATGCGGTAGAAACCGGCTGGGTTTGCCAGTCGGGCGGCGTTGGTTTCGTGAAAAGTCGTGGTTACGCCGCCGCCAGATACGGGCGAAATCACCGACCAAGGCCCGGAGGGCGCGGTGGCATAGAGCACGTTGTATTCCCCCCAAGCGACGCTATTCCACTGTAGATTCAACCCTTGGCCAGTCCATGCAGCACCTATTTGCGGAACAGGAGGTGTCGGCAAACTCCCAAGCCGCTGCGTGTTGGAGATACTGGGAGTCGCGACTTGCATTTCGTTAATGATCCCTCGGAACGTGCGGGGATCATCGGCGACAGGATATGTATACCGGCCAATAAACAAATTGCCATCATTTCCGACTGGCAAGCCTTGAAAAGCACCGTCAATGTTCGATACGACACTGTCCACGCCACCGTCCTGGTTGGCGATAATAAGCTTGAGCGCACCATTGGTTCCGATACTTGGCTCGTATGTCGCGAGCAGATAGTGCCACGTGCCGTCCGCGTAGTTGCGAGAGGACAAATCTGCGGTTGGCATATTGCCTTGGCCATCGGCCAGAGTGAAACGCACGGCGCCGGAACCGGCTTCGTTGAGGTCCACGCCCCAACGGAAGTTTTCCTCCCCTTGCATCGGAAGCTCCATGATACCCGCTCCACTTTGGTTGCCGTCACTCTTGAAAAACAATTCCACGGAGAACGAGTTGGTGAATGCGAAATCGTTTCCGTAGATGTCTTGGGGGTAGAACAGGCAGCCGTCCACATTGGTAATCGCTTCGGCGTCATAAGAAGAAATTCCGCCGCCGTTACCATTTGCAAACAGCGCGACCGGGGGAGTATCCGTGCTGGTGACGTAGGCGTTGTTCAATCCGTTGAACGTCCAGAGGTCCTGACCGCGCAACTGGTCCAAAACAGCTGGCGTATTGGTGGTAAACGGCTCCATGTTCCATCGGCTTATGGAAACGGAGTCCGAAGGAAAGGCGCCCAGCCGTTTGATTCCCGAAAGCGATCCGGAAGTGATCTGGACCTGATTAATAAGCCCGAGAAACGTGCGGGGATCGTCAGTGATGGAATACGTATATCGGCCGATAAACAAATTGCCATCGTTTCCCGGAGGCAAGCCATCAAAGACGCCAATGTCCACATTGGTGGTGTCCACGGAGCCATCCTGGTTGGCGACGGTGAGCGTGAGACGGCCGTCGGGGGCTGCTTTGCGGTCATAGCTGGCCAACAAGTAATGCCAGGTGCCGTCGGCATAGTTGCGCGCCGTCAGGTCCGCCATGGGAAAGTTGTCCTGGCCGTCATTGAGCGCAAAACGGACGGAACCCGGTCCCGCTTCGTTGACGACCAAGCCGTAACGAAAAACATTTTCCCCCTGCATCAACAATTCCATGCGGCCCGCCCCGCTTTGATCACCATTGCTCTTGAAGAATAATTCAACGGCGAATGAATTGGTGAAGGCAAAGACGTTGCCATAAATGTCCTGTGGATAAAACAAAACGCCGTCCACATTGGTGAATGCTGATGCATTAAATGAATTTGTGCCCCCGGTGTTTCCGTTGGCGAACATAGTGGCCGGCGGCACACTGGCGCTGACCGGATAGACATTGGTCAGCCCGTTGAAAGTCCACAAATTTTGGGCACCGTCGGTGGTGAGAACGTCTTGCACCGCCGGAGCGTTGGTGCCCGTAGGTACCATGGTCCAGCGAGCGATTGTCCCCGGATAATACTGCTGTGCAGACAGGATGTGCATTTGCATTGAGAGTAACTGACCACCCGGCCCAGAGGTGACCATGCCAAGTGGCTGCGGACCAGATACAGCCGTAACAGTCATTGGCATGTATGCCTGGCCATTATTGCCGAAAATCTCAACAATGCCCCGATCTACTAAAAACTGTAAATTAATGGCGCCAAAGACAGGAGTTAAAGTCGAAACGTATCCAGCCGCAGACAACTGATAGCTACTGCTATTGTAAGTCACCGATAGTCCGCCCAAAGTGAAAGTCGTTTGTGTGCCAGCGGCGGGGCGGAATTTGACGTCCAGTTCATAAGCCGTGCCGGTAATGTTCGTCAGGAGATTAACGTTTTGCGGCAGCGATTGGGTTGGCCAGGTTTGGGTGCTGGTCCGCAACAATGCCAATTCACGAACTGGATTTACATAAAGAGCAGGCACACCGCCGCTGGTCACCAGCGTCAATTCGACCGGGAAGTCCATGGCTTCCTGAAATGGTTGGTTCGGATAATTCTGAGTGCCATTGGCAATCAAAATCGTCCGACCGTCATAGGCCGGCATGTCGTTAAAGATCGGAGCAGCCGCAAAGCTGTTTCCGCCTCGGATGCTAAATGGCCCATATTGAGGCGTGAATGTATTACCGTCGAACTGTCCCACATAGTAATTGCCTGCTCCTGCGTAGAAAATCCATTTTACGTTATTTGTATCGCCATCCAACGGCAATGAGAAAAGCTGAGGCACTTCAATCACGCCAGGAAAGGTGAAGGTTGAAGTCTGCGTCCAATGTTTCAAATCCGTCGAGGAGAATATCCCGTAATTGTTGTTGCTCAGGTATAGCGCCATGACCCATTTGTTTCCCGGCGCATACCATCGCACGGCAGGATCGTGGTTGCCTGAGACGACGCTTCCCAGAACCGGATTGCCGCTGTATTTATTCAAAGTCTGCCCCGGTGCAGTGCTCCAGGCCAAATTTTGCACAAACGGGTTCCCGGCGGCGGTATATACTGTAATGAGTGCATTGTTGCCAAATCCGGCGGAATTGTTCCAATCCACCACCGTGGAGCCATCCCAGCAGGAACCGGATGCATCCGGGGATAATATATCCGGCAGGTTCGTCCAATGAACCAGATCTGTGCTTACGGCGTTCCCCCAATACATGGAACCGAAATTGGCAGTAGTCGAGTTTGGTGTATGCTGAAAGCACAATTGATACTCGCCCGCATAATAAACAAACCCGCAGGGGTCACCGAGCCAGCCTTGTGAAGCCGAGAAGTGATAAATTGGACGAAGATCCTGGCCCCGCACCAAGTTGGAATTCCCCAGCAACAATCCGGGAATCATCAACATCAACAACAGCCTTCTTGTCCCTGGAAAACCTTGCCTCGGGGTTAATTGACGGCACTGCCGTTGGCCAGGTTTGTTTAACATGTTTGGTTCTTTTGTTGATGGGTTAAAAACTTTATGACACAACGAATGCAATTCATCTCCAGCTTGAATTCAAAGTCCATGCCTTTATCGAATCTATTTTTGCCCGCGGATTGCCGGCAAACAACGCCACGGCCCGGCTTTCCGGCGGCGGAAAGGCGAGGACAGTGAACACCCTCTCGCCGCCGTTCACAAAAACCTCCACCGAACAGGCGTCCACAAAGACATGCAATTTCACCGCGCTGCCGCGAACCGGCAAGGGCGCCGAATACACGCCGGGAAATTTCGAGTTGAAACTTACGTTACCCGAATGCCGCCGATCTACAAACACCGTTCCGTCGTTCCGGTTGACGCCGATCCTAGTTTCGCCATCAGCGCCTTTCAAAACATCTACGCCTTCGACTCCGGAACTCTCTGGGGCGAACTCGACCATCAATTCAAGCTGGTTGCCTTGGATCTGATTTTTAGCGAGCCAGGTATTGGCTTCCGAAACATTGCCGCCTTGAAATCGAGAATGTTTGTCCCGCAACGATTGCAATTCACGCACTGGTTGCTGCACCAACCGGATGCCTTCGGCAGTTTGGCGCAGGCCAACTTCACGCGGAATTGACATCGCGCTGCGCCAAGGCGAGGTCGGCACATCCTGTCCGTATTCCCAATTGCTCATCCAGCCGAGCCACAAGCGTCGGCCATCGGATTTCGGGATGTCACTCCATGAGACCGCCGCGTAATAATCTGGACCATAATCGAACCAAAGCGCAGGGTCAGCAGCAGCATGGGCGGGCTTATCGGCCAGCATGATTTGGTCAACGTCAATATGTCCCCACCCACTCGTGGCCTCATCCACAATTTTCACAACTGCTTTTTGGTTTTCAAATTGATGTACGTCCCATGAATCCCAAGTAAGCTGTTCTGCGTCCTGTCCAGATGCCGTGCGGACGACCTTGCCTTTGACGAGGAGATCCATTCGGGTATTTCTCTGAGAGCCGCCGCCGACCATAAAGTTCAGGAATGGCCGTTTAATTTCAAACTCCGGCGAGGTCAACGTGCCAGTGGCCGCGTCGCCATGCAGGTAACTGTTGACTAAACCGCGGCCCACATAACCGTCTACTGGATTTTGATTGGGGAGCTGTCCCAGTGCCGGCCCGGAGCCAAAAGCGGTACCGGCCACCGTCCAATTGCCACCGGGCAGCCACACGTAATTGGTTTGCTCAAAATCAGAAAGTATTTCACCGGAAGGCGCGAATGCTGGTGTCGGTTCGGGTATCGAATCGGGATCAGCTGTGAAATTTGTGCCATCGAATGTACCGATAAAATATTGCCCTCCAGAACCACCGGCGATGCTGCCAGGATTCATATTCACCGCCAATACCCAAGCTTTTTCCCGTGTGCCCTGAATCGGCAACTGAAATAAGTCTGGGCATTCCCAAACACCGGCGGTACCGCCCGCGGGTCCAAATTCGCTTAGGAGTGTCCAGTGTTTGAGATCTTTCGATTGGTAGAAACGGACTTTGTGCATGGCCGAAAGCGACACTGTCATCAGCCAGCTTTTAGTCGGTTCGAACCATTGCACTTTGGGATCGCGAAAATTATCAGATCCAATGTCGATGACGGGATTGCCCGAATATTTTGTCCAGGTCCTGCCTTTGTCGTTGCTATAGGCGATGCACTGGAATTGACGCCCATCAGCAACGCGCATGCCTGTATAAATTGCTATCATCGGCGGTCGGCCATTCTCACCGAATCCGCTGGTATTATGCCAGTCCACGACAGCGCTGCCGGAGAAGCACATAATTCCGTCCGCTTCCGGGAGGGCTAGGGGCAGATATTTCCAGTGCACCATATCGCTGCTTACCGCATGACCC
>Ga0210401_10006792_pt1 | contig 11574 bp, 10 predicted proteins | sample IncBWH32MmetaG_FD_150866 | JGI IMG/M metagenome (GOLD analysis project Ga0210401, IMG submission 150866) | Forest soil microbial communities from Barre Woods Harvard Forest LTER site, Petersham, Massachusetts, United States - Inc-BW-H-32-M | ecosystem: Environmental > Terrestrial > Soil >... | reverse complement strand
TGGACTTGAGTGTAGCCAGCCACAAGTCGCGCAAGAAGATGGGCACGACGGCCGGGCAGCAGCAGAAGATTGGGATTGAATTCGCCAATGTGGAAAAGGCGAATCTGGTGCCGGAAATCTGAGGAGAAAGTTTCAAAGTTTCAAGGTTGCAAAGTTGAAGATCGTCGGCGGTTCGGTTTTGAAACCTTGAAACTTTGAAACCTGGTAGGCAGCAGCAGTCGTCATAACGGAATACGTCATATGGCTAGTGAGCTTTACAACACGATTGACGCGTTGAGCCGCGAAAAAGGGATCGATCCGCAGATTGTCGTGACTGCGGTCGAAGACGCCATTGTGATGGCGACGCGCAAGTACTATAAGTCGCAGGAAAATCTGCGCGCCGAGTTGGATAAAGAGACCGGCAAGATCAATGCTTACGCCGTCAAGACAGTGGTGGAGACGCCGGAGCAAGTCGAAGATCCGCAGCTTCAAATCACTCTGGAAGATGCCCGCAAAGCCAATCCCAACCTCGAGGTTGGCGGAGAGTTGCGCATTCCGAAAGTCACCGAGGGAATCCTCGGACGTATTGCCGCGCAGCTCGCCAAGCAGGTGATCTTTCAGAAAGTCCGCGAGGCGGAGCGCGACACGGTTTACAACGAGTACATCGGCCGCGTTGGCGAAGTGGTGAACGCCACAGTAAAGCGAGTAGAAGGCCCGGACGTGATCTTCGACATCGGCAAGGCGGAAGCTCGCATGCCTCGTAAGGAACAGTCGCGGCTGGAGTCGTTCGCCATCGGCGAGCGCGTTCGAGTAGTGATTGCGCGCGTGGAGAGGGCCTCGAAAGGTCCCGGTGTGGTTGTGTCTCGCGCCGTACCGGACCTGGTGCAGCATCTGTTTCAGACCGAAGTGCCCGAGATTTACGACGGCACGGTCGTGATCCGCGCCATTGCCCGCGAAGCCGGCGAGCGCACGAAAATCGCCGTCATGTCTAAGGATAAGGATGTCGATGCTGTCGGAGCGTGCGTCGGTATGAAGGGCATGCGTGTGCAATCGATCATCCGCGAGTTGCACGGAGAAAAGATCGACATCATCGAGTATCACGAAGACGCAGTCACTTTCGCCGAAAAGGCTTTGCAGCCAGCGAAGGTGAGCAAGGTCACCGTGGTCGATTCCGGCGGCAAGCATCTGGAAGTTGTAGTCGACGATAGCCAGCTCTCGCTTGCCATCGGCAAGAAGGGGCAAAATGTTCGCCTCGCGGCTAAGTTGCTCGGCTGGAAGATCGACATCAAGAGTGAGGAAGAGAAGCGCCAGGAAGTCGAGCAGCAAATGTCTGCCATGGTCACCCAGACAGCGACTCCGCTGGAAACCGTGCCCGGTCTGGGCGATGGGCTGGTAGAAAAACTGGCAGCCGCCGGAGTGACCACCGTCGAGGCTCTGGCCGATATGACGCCCGAGCAACTTGAAGCCATCGAGGGCATTGGCCCGAAGACGGTGGAAAAAATCAGTCTTGCGGTTAATAATTACTTTGCCAGCCTGGAGCCGGGGGCAGAAGTCGAAGGCGAAGCCATGGCGGAATCTGCGGAGGGTGGCGGCGAGGGAATTACCTCCGAACCAGCACCAGCAGAGACCGAAGAAGTCGCGTCGGGTGAGCAAGCGGTTTCGAGCGAGGAAGCGGCTCCAGCTGAAGAGGTGGCCGCCGAAGCGCAGACGACGACTGTGGACGAGAATGGCGAGCAGGCTGATCAGCCCGCTGCGGAAGCGGGATCCGCCTCCAGGACCAGAGAGTAATCATGGCACGCTGGCATAGGTTCGATGGCGTGGAACCAAAGAAATTGACTCCGTGAGGTCGCAATGAAGACCTAACTACAACGCGGAGAAACGAAAGGCCGGATGAGTAAGGTTCGAATTAACGATCTAGCCCGAGAGCTGGAAGTAAAGAGCAGAGCCATACTGGATACACTACCGTTGGTCGGGGTGACCGAGAAGAAGACGCATTCCAGTTCTCTGGAGGAGCATGAAGCGGAGAAGGTGCGCGTGTACATCCGTTCCGCCGCGGAAGGCTCGTCCTCGGGAAGCAAGTCCGGTGCCCGCCAGGTTCGTGGCGAAGAAGAAATAAAAACCAAGATTGATCTGTCACACATCTCCCGTCCCGGAGATGTGCTGAAGGCGATTACCCAGCAGAAGGAAGCCGTCGCGCCTCCCGTTGCTCCGCGCGCTGTTCCACCGCCCGTGACGCATGCGCCAGTTGCGCAGCCTCCGGTAGAAAAGCCGGCAGCCGCGGCTCCCGCTGCGGTAAGTCATCCTGCGACGGTCGCACCCACGGTAGCAAAGCCAGCGGTGTCGGCCCCCGCAGCTCCTGTGACTGCGCCTGCCGGAACCCCAGTGGTTACGGCACGCCCTGTCGTCGCGCCTCCCCCATCGGGGCCGATCGCGCCTCCGCAAGTTGCCCCGCCGGCACGCCCTGCGGCACCCTCCGCACCCCCATTTTCTGCCGCACCTGCAGTTCCCGTGGTTTCGGCGAGCACTGCACCTGCGGCTCCGGTTGCGGCCAAGCCGGTTATTGCTCCGCCGCCCGCGCCGCGCATGATCGTTCCGCAGACTGGGCCGCGACCCGTGTACAAAGCGCCCGTGCGCCCGTCAGCGCCTCCGCCTCCGGTGCAGCCTGGCGTACCGATCGGCGGCGCCATGCGTGCCGCTCCTGGACGCCCCGTTCCCGGGCAACCGATTTTTCAGCGCCGTCCGCCCGTTCAGGGTGGAGGCCCCGCTGGTCCGCCGCGCCCACCGCTTCGTCCCGGTGAACGTCGCCCCATGCATCCGACGCGGCAAGCTCCTGCCGGAGCTCGCCCGCTCGGTGTCGGTCCCGCCCTTCCGCCTCCCGGCACCACCAGGCCTGGCAGCCGTCCGGGCGGTCCCGCCCGACGCCCCGGTCAGCGCTACGTTCCGCGCGGAGTGAAGGAAGGTCCGATGAAGGGCTATACGCCGCCACCTCGCATGGTGGTGTCGAATGAGCCTCAGCCAATAACGCGCAGCATCACTATCACGGAAGGCATTAGCGTCAAGGATTTGGCCGAGAAGCTGGATATCCGTGCCAAAGATCTGATCTCCCGTCTGCTGTCAAAAGGCGTCTTCGCCACTATTAACCAGACGCTTGATGCAGAACTCGCCAGCGAAATGGCGCGCTTCTTCGGCGCGGATACGAACGTGATCACGTTCGAAGAACAGACTGCGAAAGAAGTTGATGCAGCCGCCGCCGGCGAAGAATCCGTTCCTGAAACCGGGATTCGTCCGCCCGTGGTCACGATCATGGGTCACGTCGACCACGGCAAGACCACGCTGCTCGATTCCATCCGCATCACCAATGTGGCGGGCGGCGAAGCCGGAGGCATCACCCAACACATCGGTGCCTACAAAGTACGGATTACTGACAAGGAATCGCCGGCCTTTGGACGCGAGATTGTTTTCCTCGACACCCCTGGTCACGAAGCTTTCACTCGCATGCGATCCCGCGGCGCGAAGGCCACCGACATCGTTGTGCTGGTCGTAGCCGCCGACGATGGCGTCATGCCGCAGACGCTCGAAGCCATCGATCACGCGCACGCCGCCGAAGTTCCCATCATTGTCGCCGTGAATAAGATCGACAAGCCCGATGCCATGCCAGACCGGGTGAAAAAACAGCTTGCCGACCGCGGCTTGATGCCGGAAGAGTGGGGCGGCAAAACCGTGTTCGTTGACGTTTCCGCCAAGAAGAAAACAAACCTGAATCTGCTGATGGAAATGATCTGCCTGGTCGCTGACCTGGGCGAATTGAAAGCGACTCCCGAGCGCGCCGCTACCGGCGTGGTGCTCGAAGCCAAACTCGACCGCGGCCGCGGTCCCGTAGCCACGGTGCTGGTGCAGAACGGAACTTTGAATGCCGGCGACAATTTTGTAGTCGGCAATGTATACGGCAAAGTACGCGCCATGTTTGACGATCGCGGAGCACAGTTGAAAACCGCTCCACCCTCAACCCCGGTGGAAATTATCGGCATGGAAGCCTTGCCGCAAGCTGGAGATCAGTTCGTCGTTGTTGCTGATCGCGACAAGGCGCGCGGTATCTCCGAATACCGCGAACAGAAGTCGCGAGAAGCTGCGCTGGCCAAGAGTTCCCGCGTATCGCTCGAAGGACTCGCGGAACAGATCAAGGCCGCCGGCACCAAGGAACTCAACGTCATTCTCAAAGGCGACGTGCAGGGCTCGGTGGAAGTGATCACCGATCTTCTGACCAAGCTTTCGAACGAGAAGGTTCGCCTGAAACTTCTCCGCTCAGGAGTGGGCGCAATTACCGAGACCGATGTTCTCCTGGCCTCGGCATCGAACGCAATCATCATCGGCTTTAACGTGCGGCCGGAACGCAAGGCGCAGGAAATCGCCGAGCAGGAAAAAGTCGACATCCGCCTGCACTCGATCATTTACGAATTGCAGGATGAGATCAAGCGCGCCATGAGCGGCTTGCTCGAGCCTACGATCAAGGAAACCTACCAGGGCCGCGCCGACGTGCTCAACGTTTTCCGCATCCCGAAGGTTGGGACTGTCGCCGGTTGCCGGGTCAGCGACGGCCTGCTCAAACGCGACTCCGAAGTTCGTTTGCTCCGCGACAACGTCCAGGTCTTCAAGGGCAAGATCGGATCGCTGCGGCGCTTCAAGGATGACGCCAGCCAGGTTACCAACGGCATGGAGTGCGGCATCTCAATCTCGAACTACGGCGACATCAAAGTCGGCGACGTAATCGAGGCCTTTGCGACGGAGCGGATTGCCGCGGAAGTAATTGCTTGATGACAGTTCTCAGTTCTCGTCAGTTCTCAGTCATAAGCTTGGGTTCTCAACTGAGAATTGAGAACTGGGAACTGAGAACTGAATGCCCATCGCCTTCCTGACCCTCGAACTCCACATTGAAGCGGCACAATCGCTCAAAGACAAACGGCAGGTCGTGCGCAGCCTGAAAGACCGTCTGCGAGCCAGCTTCAACGTGTCTGTCGCCGAACTCGAATCCAGCCCGGTGTGGAATCGTGCCACGATTGGTGTGGTGAGCATCTCCGATTCACGCGACTATCTCGATGGCTTGATGAAGAATGTGGAGCGTGCGGCGACACGCATCGCCAACAACCACGGTGCGGATGTGGCCGACGCCTTCGTTGAATATTTGTAAGACTCGCTCCTCGAAACAGCGGAATCCACGGAGAGAGATTAGTCGTTCACGGGTCACTGGCCCCTGGCCGCCCCTCCTATCGCATTGTTACCTCTGTACTTACCGGAGGGGCCCGAACGTGCGCGACAATAGCACCACAGGGCCAACACGTACAACCGATTTTCTGATATTCTCATCCGTTTTACTTCGAGGTGAAGGTTGGAGAAGCGCGGGCTGAAATATCATCGCGGGCGGTTGGGCGAGGCCTTGCGCGAGGAGATCGAAACGTTGGTGGAAGGCGAACTGGCAGATCCGCGCATCGGACTGGTCGGGGTCACGGCTGTTCACATTGCTGACGATGGACGCTCCGCCCAGGTTTTGGTGGATGTGGATGGCGACGATGAGGAAGCCGAGCGAAGTCTCGAAGGCTTGCTCGCCGCCAAAGAATATATCAGGCATGAATTAGTGGAGCGCCTGCGACTGAGGCGCGCGCCAGAGTTGTATTTCCGGCTGGACCGCTCCGAACGGGAGAAAGCCCGAGTGGAAGAATTGTTGGCCCGGGCGAAAAAGAGAATGAAGTCTCGTAGCACGCCGGGTACGGGAAAGGCATAGCAGATGTTGCGCGACGTTCTCCATCAAATCGAGCAGCGTGACCGGTTCGTGCTTACATCGCACGCCCGGCCTGATGGCGACGCGATCGGTTCGGCCCTGGCATGCTGCCAGGTTCTGCGTGCCATGGGCAAGCAGGCCGACGTGGTGTTGCATGATGGCGTCCCGCGGATTTATCGCTCTCTTCCCTTTGCTAATCAAGTGCTCCAGGCCAATCGCGTGGGCGGGAACTACGAAGCGGCAATCATCCTCGAGTGCGACAGCATCCACCGCACCCGGCTCGAAGGACTCGAAAACCGCTTTCTGATCAGCATCGATCACCACGTCAGCGGGCGGCCGTTCGCGCACGTCAACTGGATCGATCCCCATGCCGTTGCTACCGGAGAAATGGTGTTCCGCCTGGCGCGCGAAGCGGGAACCCCATTCTCTCCCGAGATTGCAACCTGTCTTTACACCGCGCTCATGACCGATACGGGATCGTTCATGTTTCAGGGGACCAACGAATATACTTTCGCCTTGGCCCGCGAACTCGTACTGGCCGGCGCCGATCCTTCCCATTGCGCGCGCAGTATTTATTTTGCCCACTCGGTCGCGAAGATGCGGCTCCTCGGCGAAGCTCTGCGCAACTTGAATACCGAAGGCCACATCGGATGGACTTGGGTCACGCAGGAACAAATGGAGTGCTGCGGCGCGAAGGAAGAAGATTGCGAAGGCTTGGTGAATTACGTACTCTCCATCGGAGAAATTGAAGTCGCCGCATTCTTTCGCGAACTACCGGAGGGACGTTTTCGAGTCAGCCTCCGCAGCAAAGGCAAACTCGACGTGGCAAAAGTGGCCGAACGCTTTGGCGGGGGCGGCCATGAATGCGCCAGTGGTTGCTCGCTGGAAGGGCCGCTGCCTCTAGCCGTCCGCCAAATTCTGGAGAGCCTGCGCTTCGGTCCTTCCATTCAATAGCCGCATACCATCAAGCCTGCGTACAATTGCATCGATTTACAATTCATACAGCATGCGCGCAGATCCCGGAATCCGAATCCCAGCCTCATGACGATTTCGATGACGAACCGCACTCGCACGGACTCGCTCTTGCTCGCCGGATTCTGCGGGTTTCTGTTTTTCTACGGCCTCGGGCAATTCGGCCTGATTGGTGCCGATGAGCCGCGCTATGCGCAGGTGGCGCGCGAAATGCTCGAGCGTCACGATTGGATTACCCCCGTGCTCGGCAGTCAGCCGTGGTTAGAAAAGCCGCCACTTTATTACTGGCAGGCGATGCTGGCTTACAGCGTCTTCGGTGTCAGCGACTCGGCCGCGCGCCTGCCTTCGGCAATCGATGCCACTCTCCTCGTGCTCGCATTGTATTTTTTCTTGCGCCGCTTCCGTCCGGGTTTCGAACTCGATGGCGCTCTGATTGCCGCCTCTGGAGCGGGAATCATGGGTTACGCTCACGCCGCGTCGATGGACATGGCGCTGGCTGCGGCTTTTACCGTGGGCATGCTGAGCTGGTGGGCGTGGCGCGAAACCGGAAAGAAAATTTATCTTGCCGGGTTCTATTGCTTCATTGCCTTGGGAACGCTGGCGAAAGGGCCAGTAGCTCCTTTTCTCGCTGGAGTTGTGATCGTTGCCTACGCCATCGCCGCCCGGGAATCCCGACTGATATTGAAGACGCTCTGGCTGCCGGGGATTTTCCTGTTCTGTGTCATCGCCCTGCCCTGGTATTTCTCCGTGCAGGCGCGGAATCCCCAGTTCTTCCGTGAGTTCATCCTCGAGCACAACCTGGGACGCTTTTCGAAAAACCTTTATCACCACACCGAGCCGTTTTGGTATTACCTGCCGGTCGCCGCACTGGCGCTGCTTCCATGGACAGTTTTCACAGTCGCAGCCTTCCTAATCACTCTCCGAGCGTGGTGGCGGGAACGAAAACGGAAATTGACTGGAGTGTTCGCAAGCGATACGGACAATCGACTCAGCATCTTCGCTTGCTGCTGGCTCGTCGTCCCTGTGGCGTTTTTCTCAATCTCGCAGTCGAAGCTTCCCGGCTATGTGCTTCCCGCAATACCAGCGGGCGCGCTTCTCCTGACGGATTACATCAGAGATCATCTCGCACAGAATCTCGAACAGGCCGACGCTGCACCCGTCCCACGGTGGCTGATTATCGTGCATGCACTGTGTGCGGCCGCTCCGATTGTTCCAGCTTTGCTGATTGCATATCTGATCACACAGCACCGTCTGCCCGGAGGCCGGCCCATGCTGGTCGCGCTCGCCATCGCATTCGTGCTCTGTGCCGGAATTGCTCTCACTCTCGTGCGCAAGTCTGGTCTGCGCATGCTGCGCTTCGTTACTCTGATTCCTGTCGTCCTCACGGTTGGGGCCGTGCTGAAACTCGGGTCCGTCGCACTGGATCAGACTCTGTCGGCGCGACCATTGTCGCAAGAAATCGCCGCCGTGGAAATCCGGCGGCTACCGCTGGCGGTCTACCACATTCGCCGCGAACTGGAATACGGTCTCACGTTTTACAGAAACCAGCTGACGTTCAACTACGACTGGGGCAGCGTTCCACCGCAGGAGCATCTGGTGGTGGCGCCAGAAAATTCGCAAGCCGAGATCATGAAGCTTGCAGCGGGTCGCCGTGTCTCTTATCTCGGTCACTACGCCCCTCAGCACGTAGATTATTTCTGGATCGCCGCGTCCTCGCGTTCTTCGCCGTGACCTCGCTGTTGCCATCCGTTGTTCCGCCGGTTTGCCTAAGCTGTTACAAACGCACTAAACTCTGAATTCTGCCACCGCGCAAAGTAAGCCGTTATTTGCTGGCCGACTTTGCAGGAGCCCTGTGGAGATTCTCGACCTCAGACATTTTTCCTCCGTGGATCTGCGTCCCCTGCTCGACGATGAGGCTCGGGTCTGGGCCAACCTGCTCTCGTGGGATTACAGCGGTTCGGCAGAGATGATCTTGCGTTATGTCGACGCAAAAATTCTTCCCGGCTACGCCGCCATCGAACGCGGCCGCATTTTTGGGTACACCTTCTTTGTCTACGAAGGCAGCAAGGGCGTGGTCGGAGATCTCTTCGTGACCAACGGCAACCGCCTTCCCAACCCGCGTGAGGTGGAACTCAAACTGTTGACTCACGTGATCGAGACCTTGCAACAGTCTCCTGGAATCCACCGCGTTGAAGCCCAGTTGCTGGCGCACGAAGCGGGAAGCGTGGCCCGCCCGTTTCTCGATCAGGGATTCCAGCGCCACCCGCGTTTATTCATGGCGCTCGACCTGGGCGAGAAGTTGTCGGTAGTGCCTGCTACGCACGCGGAAGTTGAAATCCGGCGGTGGACTGAAGCCGACTACCAGCCGGCAGCCGCAGTGATCACCGCGGCGTATCGCGGCCACGTCGACGCGCAGATCAATGATCAGTACCACACCTTGGGTGGATCTCTGCGCTTTCTGAATAACATTGTCCGCTTTCCGGGATGCGGATTGTTCGACATCGAGTCGTCATTCGCCGCGGTCGATCGCAAAGCCAAAAATCTGATTGGATTAATTCTCTGCTCTCGCGTGCGCGGCGACGTTGGTCATGTCACGCAGGTCTGCGTGCTGCCCGAATATCGCTCTCGCAGTATTGGTGAGTCGCTTCTGGCGGCGACGGTGGGCAGCCTTCGCAAGCGCGGCTTTTCCATGCTCTCACTCACCGTGACAGAAGCGAACGCCCGCGCTGTCGCTCTCTATCGCCGCCTGAATTTTGAATCGAAACGAGTTTTCGATGCCTTCGTGTGGCAGGGATAAGAAAAACCGCTGTTGGCTGCAGGCTTTTCGCAAAACCTGAAACCGAGTAGTTCCAGGTTGACTATAGAAGCTAGGAGCTAGCAGCTTATCTTCGAACCAGCCACATGGCCCAGCCCGCAGCCAGAGCGCCGCCCAGGAACATCACAAAACAATATAGCCCGTAGCGCACCATATCGCGGCTGGTCTCGCGATGCGTGATGCCGAAGACGATCGAAGCAAATAGCGCGAACACAAAAGCCGCGCTGAAGTGTGTGAGTTGGACGGTCATTGCTTCTTTCCGATGGCGATGTGGTAGGCGTCCGCCACCGCAATGAAATTCAGCAGCCCGGCCACAATCATAAATTTGGTTCCATAATCCGCAATGGCAAAGGCAATTGCCCCTTGTCCGCCATTCAAGGCGAGGGTCGCAATATACATCCCCCCGGCGCCCAGGTCGCCGATGAATCCCAGAATGTCGAGAATGTCTCCGCCATTCGCCTTGTAGATGTGTCCCTGCATCATCAGACCAAGAACGAATAACGCTCCGATGGAAATGAGCAGCAACAGGCCGCGAATCCACCGCCTTTGAATAAGGTGGCCCGCGCCGGGAATGAGCCAGCCGATTGCGGGCGCGATCACACCCATCATGTTGGCGGGCTGCGCCGGTTCTACCGCTTTTGTTTTAGCTGTCGTGGAGTTTGCCATCAGATAATTACGATCTCACGTTGAATGTTCCCGGTAACTTCCGCCGACTTCTGGCGCACCAGCATGTTCACTTCGCTGCGCACGCCGAACTCCGGCAGATAAATTCCAGGCTCGATCGAGAAACAAGAGTTGGGAAGAATCTGGCGCTCGTCATGGATTTCCAGATCGTCCATGTTGGCCCCATTGGAATGGACGTCGGTGCCGATGGAATGTCCTGTGCGATGGATAAAATAATCGCCGTAGCCTTTCGCCTTGATGTGGCTGCGCGTCGCACGATCCACTTCCCATCCGGCAATGCGGCGTCCAGCGCCGATTGCGTCCGTCACTGCTTTCACGCCGGCGTCGCGTGCGTCGCGCACAATTTCGAACACCTCGCGCATCCGGCCGGACGGTGCCGAACCTACAAAGCCCATCCATGTAATGTCGTAGTAGACCGCATCCGCAATATTTTTCTTGCCCCACACGTCAAGCAGCACCAGGTCGCCCTCGCGAATGGGCACAGGATGCTCCGCACGCGGTTCATAGTGCGGATTGCCGGCATTCGAGTTTACCGCCACAATCGGAGGATCATCGGTGAGCAGATTCTCGCGCTGAAATGCCTCCACGAACCATTGCTGAATTTCATGCTCTGTAGTTCCACCATTGCGGGCCCGCTGGCCAATTTCCTTGAAGGCCGCCGCTACGATTGAATCCACGCTGTCTCGTGCTGCAAAATGACTCTTGATTTGCTCTTCGTTCCAGGTCGCTTCGAACTGTGCCACCAAATCCGCCGAACTCACTACGTTCTTACCCAAGCCGCGCAACAGTTCAACCGTCCCCGCATCAACCAGCGAAATCGTAAAGACAATATTGTTGGGTGAGTACTGCATGGCAATGTCGCGGTAAGATGCGAGCATCGATTTCAAGCTATCAAAAAGTTCCTGCCATCCCGAATACTGACGCTTGCTTCCGGGCAGGGAATCCAGGTGGCCGGCTTCGATTTTGTGCACCAGTTTCACCGGCTCGCCCTGTGCCGGAATCAGATAAAACCAGCGCCGCGTGACCATCAGATTTCCCGGTAGACCCAGCACGCGGTAAGCGATGGGATCGCGATGGTGGTGATCGTAGAAAAGCCACGCGTCGATGTTCCGTTCGCGCAGCGCAGATTGGATCGCAGCCAGGTCCATGGGCAAACCCCTATTGTAAACAATGGAAAGCATTTGAGCGAATCCCGCAGGCCAGTGCTGTATCCTTACCGGGAACTTTCTGGGGTGGTTCATGGCTTATCACGAGGCTACGCTTCGCCCGGAGTCTGTCAGCACCGAAGCCGTTACGGTCAAGCCCACACGCATCGAATCCATCGATGTGGTTCGCGGCGTCATCATGATCC
>Ga0210401_10006790_pt1 | contig 11575 bp, 6 predicted proteins | sample IncBWH32MmetaG_FD_150866 | JGI IMG/M metagenome (GOLD analysis project Ga0210401, IMG submission 150866) | Forest soil microbial communities from Barre Woods Harvard Forest LTER site, Petersham, Massachusetts, United States - Inc-BW-H-32-M | ecosystem: Environmental > Terrestrial > Soil >... | reverse complement strand
CGGGGCTGCCGTTCGGACCGCGGTGGAAGGTTTGAAGGCCGCGGGCTTCACGGTCGCCCCCTTTTGTCCCGATGGCCTGGAGCTTGCGCGACAACTGTGGTGGCAGTTCTTTGGAATCGCCGGCGGGATGTTGCTCGGTCCGATGACCAAGGGCAGGGAAGCGGAGCTCAGTCCAATTCTCAAAGAGTTCTCAGGCTGGGTGGCGGCAGAAGCGACACACACAGCACATACTCTTCTGGACGCTTGGATCCAGCGAGATGTGGTGCGCATGCAGGTCTTCGAGCAGATGCGCGCCTATCCCGTGCTCGTTTGCCCCGCCGCCGCGATTCCCGCGTTCCGGCATGGAGAACGCAGTTGGAAGATCGATGGTAAGACCGTCCAATATCTCGATGCTTGGAGCTACACCGAATGGTTCAATCTGCTGGGCACACCGGCGGTGGTTGTTCCCGTCGGTCAATCAGCGGAAGGCTTGCCGATCGGCGTACAGATTTCCGCGCGGCCTTGGCAGGAAGAACTGGTGTTGGAAGTAGCCGCGGCGCTGGAGCGGGCCTGTGGCAATTGGCGCAAGCCGCCGATTGCGTAATCCCTTCCGTTTATACTGCGAACTGAACGCTATTGAATCGTTTCATCGATGACAGAAGAACCCCGGTCTCGGAAGATGAAGCATGGCCGTGGGCTCTCTTGGTCGTTGGTTTTCTTGACCGTCTCTGCCACTTACCTCTACACGTTTCCCCAGCCCAACCTCGTTTACGCCGCCGTTGTCCTGCTACACGCCCTGGCAGGCGTCGTTGCGGCGATTCTATTGCTCATGTTTATTGCTCTCCAGTTGCGTGGTTCAAATCTTGCCTCGCGCCTGGGATGGATGTTGGTGGCTGGTGGAGCAGTGGCGGGGCTCGTTCTCATCAAGACTGGCACGCCGCGCGAAGCGTGGAATCTGTTGTACATTCACATCGCCCTGTCTCTGGTCGGGCTGGGAATGTTGTTGTCTGAGTGGGCTGGATCGCGGGGATGGCTGGTTGGAGGACCTTTCAGGCGAGTCGAGCGACTTGCGACTTGCCTGCTTTCGATCGCGTTGCTTTTTGCTGGCGCGCGCTACCTGCGCGAATCTCGCTGGCGAAGTCACGCGCGCATCGAGAATCCCCGCATGCCGCCGGCCAACATGGACGGTGAAGGCGATGGGCCAGTCGGCCCGTTTTTCCCCAGTTCTGCGCAGGTCTACGGCGGACAGAAAATTCCCAGCAAGTTCTTTATGGAATCAGAGTCGTGCAAGCGTTGCCATGAAGACATCTATAACCAGTGGTTCAGCTCGGCACACCACTTCTCATCGTTCAACAATCAGTGGTACCGCAAGAGTATCGAGTACATGCAGGACACAGTGGGGACGCGTCCTTCGAAATGGTGCGGCGGGTGCCATGATCCGGCGGTGCTCTACAGCGGATTGATGGACACACCCATCAAGCAGATTGTGCATCGCGCGGAATCACAGGCCGGCCTCGGCTGTATGATGTGCCACTCCATCGCCGCCGTGAAGAGCACCATGGGCCAGGCAGACTTTTATCTGGAATATCCCAAGCTCCATGAAATGGCGGCGGACACGAATCCCCTGGCTCGCTTTTTTCACGATTTCCTGGTGAAACTGAATCCCGAACCCCACCGGCGCGTGTTCCTGAAACCGTTTATGCGCGAGCAGACTGCCGAGTTCTGCTCGACTTGTCACAAAGTTCACTTGGATGTGCCGGTGAACCACTACCGCTGGATTCGTGGCTTCAACGAATACGACAACTGGCAGGCGAGCGGAGTGTCAGGCGAGGGAGCACGATCATTTTATTATCCGCAGCAGCCGTCACAATGCGCGGACTGCCACATGCCGCTTACTCGTTCTTCGGATCTTGGCGGCATTGGCGGATTCGTGCACTCGCACCGCTTTCCCGGCGCGAATACCGCGTTGCCTACGGCGAACGACGATCGCGAACAGCTCAGAGTTACGGAAGAATTTCTGAAGAACGACATCCTCAGCGTCGACATCTTTGCGCTTTCCCCGGAACTTGGTGTTCCGCGGCCCGGCGTGTCGAGTCAGCCTGAGCTATCTACGAACTTCGCTATCGGGGAGGAAGCCGAGACGAGAGTTACGCCGGCGCATGAAGGCAAAGTCTCTCCTATTACCGCGCCGCTGAATCGGATGCAGGCCTCAGTTCGACGGGGAGACACGGTGCGCGTGGATGTGGTGGTGCGCACCAAGAAGATCGGCCATTTTTTCCCGGGTGGCACTGTCGATGCCTACGATACCTGGCTCGAGCTGAGGGGCACGGACGAAAAAGGCCAGACGATTTTCTGGAGTGGCATGGTGGAAGACGGTGGCAAAGGCCCCGATTAGAAAGGAGCGCATTTCTATCGTTCGCTGCAACTCGATGCCCACGGTAACCGCATCAACAAGCGCAACGCGTGGGCCACGCGAGCGGTCGTATATGTTCATCTGATCCCACCCGGTGCAGCGGACACCGTACATTACCGCGTGCAAATTCCGCGATACTCGGGCGATAAGATTACACTGCGCGCGAGGCTCTGCTATCGCAAATTCTCGTGGTGGAACACGCAGTTTTCTTTTGCCGGCGTTCCGGAGGCCGGTGGTGATGTCACAGCGGACTATGACGATCGCAACTTCGCGTTCACGGGTTCACTGCGCGGGGTGTCGGCGAAAGAGGAGAAGATTCCAGACTTGCCCATCGTGGTGATCGCCGAAGATGAAGCCGTGCTGAGCATCTTGCCGCAGGGCAGCGACCCGCCACAGCCGAAAATCGTCACGCAGTCGGCTGATTGGCAACGGTGGAATGATTACGGCATTGGCTTATTCCTGCAAGGTGATTTGAAATCTGCCACGGCGGCTTTTGAAAAGGCGACCGAGGCGGATTCCGAAAATCCAGATGGCTGGGTGAATCTGGGCCGAGTGGCTGTGCAGGAGGGCGATATGGATCGGGCCCGCACTGTGCTTGAAAACGCGCTCAGGCTGAGCCCAATGCTGGCGCGCGCGCACTTTTTCTATGCCAAAGTGCTGCGTAGCGACGGCCGTTATGACGAAGCCGCCAAACATTTACGCCAAGTTCTCGCCCAGTACCCCCGCGACCGCGTCGCCCTGAATGACCTCGGCCGCATTTTGTTTCTTCAGCGAAAGTATGCGGATGCCGTGAAAGTCCTGCAGGGTGTTCTTGCCATCGATCCTGAGGATTTGCAGGCGCATTACAACTTGATGCTGTGCTACAACGGTTTGGGAGACGAAGTGCACACGCGCGAGCACCAGATTCGCTACTTGCGTTTCAAGGCGGACGAATCAGCTCAGGCCGTCACCGGCCCTTATCGCCAGCTCAATCCCGAGGATAACAACGAGCGCCAGGCGATTCATGAGCATGTGTCGGTGCCATTGAGTGTGCCTGGCATGGGCTGTGTGGGGACAGCCGACGCCGGCTGTCCGAACGAGCGAAGCTCGGTTCCTGTCCGCAGGGGTGGATCCAGATGATGCGCCAACTCTGTGTTCTCACGGGTCTCTTGATCTTCGGAAATTCTTCCGGTGCCCAGTCCATCCAGTTTCGCGACATCACAGCCCAGGCCGGCATCCATTTCGTCCACAACAATGGTGCTGCCGGGAAGAAATATCTTCCCGAGACCATGGGACCGGGATGTGCGTTCATCGACTACGACAACGACAGCTGGCCCGATATTGTGCTTGTAAATGGCCAAGGCTGGCTCAGGCACTCCAAAGCCGACGCGACCACGCTGAAGCTCTACCACAATAATCACGACGGCACGTTTAGCGACGTTACTCAGAAAGCCGGGCTGGCGGTACCGATGTATGGGCTCGGTGTCGCGGTCGGCGATTACGACAATGACGGTTACGACGATCTGTTCATTACGGCAGTTGGCCAGAATCATCTGTTTCACAATAATGGCAACGGCACATTTACCGATGTCACCAAAGCCGCGGGGATGTGGGGGCCAGACCAGTTCTCCACCAGCGCTGCCTGGGTGGACTACGATCGCGATGGCCAGCTTGATTTGGTGGTCGCAAATTATGTGCAGTGGTCGAAGGAAGGCGACCTCTACTGCACGCTCGACGGTGTCCATAAATCCTATTGCACACCCGAATCCTACAAGGGCAGCTCAGCGCGGCTGTGGCACAACCTGGGCAATGGAAAATTTGAAGACGCCACACAGAGAGCGAAGTTGTACGACCCGACTTCGAAGAGCCTTGGCGTTGCAATACTCGATTCCAACGGAGACGGCTGGCCTGACATTTTGCTGGCCAACGATACGCAGCCCAATAAGCTTTATATCAACCAGCGCGACGGCACCTTCACAGAGAAGGGAATTGAAGCTGGCATTGGCTTCAGCGAAGAGGGCTTTGCCCGTGCCGGGATGGGCGTGGATGCAGCGGACTACGACCGCTCCGGTCGTCCCAGCATCATCATCACGAATTTCGCCAATCAGATGCTGTCGCTGGATCACAACGAAGGCAATGGCCTGTTCGTGGACGAAGCGGCGCGCTCCGGCGTGGGACGCGCTACGCTGATCACGTTAGGATTCGGCTGCTTTTTTTTTGATTACGATAACGACGGATGGCCCGACATTCTGGTTGCCGACGGGCATATAGACCGTGAGATTGAGCGCGTGCAAAAGCGCGTGACCTACGCCGAGCCGCCGCACGTATTTCGTAACCTTGGTGGCGGCAAGTTTCAAGAAGTCACAGATTCGCTTGGACCCGCGTTCGCCAGCCCCAAAGTCGCACGTGGCGCCGCTTATGCCGACGTAGACAACGACGGCTCACTCGATATTTTGCTGACCACTAACGGCGGCCCTGCATATTTGTTTCATAACGAAGGCGGCAGCAATCATAGCTTGCGGGTGAAGTTGGTAGGAACAAAATCAAATCGTGATGGGATCGGTGCGGTGGCGCGAGTTACTTCCCGCAAAGATATTCAATGGCAGATGGTGCACAGCGGTTCGAGTTATCTTTCGCAAAGCGAACTCGTGCTCACTTTTGGTCTGGGTATGGCGAGTCAAGCTGACGCCGTCGAAGTGCGATGGCCGAGCGGGCAGGTCGACAAACTGGCAGGCGTCAACGCAGGCCAAACCGTCACGATTCAGGAAGCGAAGGGGATCGTGGCCCGGCGACCTTACTCGCAGCCTGCTGTCAAAAAGTGATAACCACAGGGGGCACAGGGGATCACAGAGGAAGTCGCGCTAGAAACCTCTGTGCTCCTCTGTGGCCTCTGTGGTTAACTGGTTTCTCGCATGACTCGAAGATCCGCAATCTTTCTTGCTGGAATTCTGGCAGCGTGCACGCTACTGTCTGTTGCCGCTCCGCAGAAGCCTGCGGACGCCGCGCCAGCTCAGGCAGCACACCTGAACAACCTCGGCGCTGCCTACATGAATCAGCAACTTTTCGAAAAGGCACTAACAGCCTTCGCGGATGCTGCCACGCTCAATCCTAAACTCCAGATTGCGAGGCTCAATCAAGGGATTGCGTTGCTGAATCTGGGCAAGGTCGATGCCGCACGGCCGCTCTTAGAAAACGCCGTGAAGGAGAACCCCAACGGTCCTAACGCCTGGTACAACCTCGGTTTGCTCTTCAAGAATAGTAGCGACGCGAAGGCCGCAATTGATGCGTTTCGGCATGTAACGGAGATCGATTCCAACGATGCCGATAGCTGGTATTTCCTTGGCGCTTGCTATGCGGAGAACAAGCAATATTTCGAAGCGATGGATGCATTCCAGCACGCACTGAAGTTGAACCCGCAGCATGCATCGGCGGAGTTTGGACTTTCGCGGGCTTATCAGCAGTCGGGCGATCTGACTCATGCCCGCGAGCACCTGGTGCGCTTTCAGTACATCACGCAAAACAAATTAGGCTTGCCGATCAGCCTGGCTTACGGCGAGCAAGGAAAGTATTCGCTGGCAGAAGAGTCGCCGCTGGAGCCGGAAAAGGTGCCAGAGCAGATCAAGGTGCGGTTCGTGGATGTGACGGAAAAGGCAGGGTTAGTGACCAAATCGGCGCCAAAATCGGAGGACCTGCCGTCGTACCTTGGGCCGGGCGCGTGTTTCTTGGATGATGACAACGATGGCCGCCCAGACATCTTTCTTGCGGACAACGGCAGGGAAGGTGGAATGTCTCTGTTTCACAATCTGGGCAACGGCAGGTTTGAGGATGTCACTCGCAAAGCTGGCCTGGATCCGACATTGCACGGGGTTGGTTGCACGGCGGGCGACTACGACAATAACGGCGCGACGGACTTGGCGGTGGCCCTCCGCGATCGAGTGCTGCTGTTGCATAACGAAAAGAGTGGAACGTTCAAACGAGTCGACGAGGTTGTAGGCAAGCGAAGCAATCTATTCAACGCTGGTGTCACTTTTGTTGACTATGACCACGATGGGGACCTGGACCTATACGTCTCAAAATATCGAGAAGGGGTTGGCTATGACCCGCGTATCGCGGTGTCGGGCGGGTGGGCGGGCAGCACTCTTACCAACGCCGCCGAAGGGGTGTTGTGGCGAAACAACGGAAACGGAACTTTCACCGACGTGAGCCGGGGTACGGGACTCGACCGGTCTTTGCCTAGTCTCGGAACGGTTGGCACGGATTTTAACAACGACCGCGCGGTGGACCTCATTGTCACAAGTGGAGTTTTTCCACCGACAATATTTGCGAACCTCCGAGAAGGAGCGTTCCAGATGCCGCACCTCTGGCCAGCAGAAATGCCTGCCGGTGAGGTTGCAGTCACGGTTGGGGATTTCAATCATGACACCTGGATGGACCTAGCCTTCACTCATTGGGGCGCTCCGAGGATTTCACTTTGGGAAAACAACCAAGGCAGGAGCTTCGACCAAGTCGCCCTTCCTACCACCAGCTGGGTTCGCGCTTACGGCCTTGCCACGATCGACTACGACAATGACGGCTGGGTAGACCTCGTTGCCGTCGGCGAAACGGCCGAAGGCAAAGGCGAGGTAAAACTCTTCCGTAATCTCGGCCCTGATGGCTTCAAGGATGTTACTGCCGACGTCGGGCTCGATAAAATCAGTTTAAAGGATCCTCGCGTCATCGTTACGGCCGACTACGACGGCGACGGCGCCACTGATCTGCTCATCACTCAGAATCACGGCCCGGCGGTTCTGCTGCGCAACGAAGGGGGCAATCAGAATCACTGGCTTCGCCTGAACCTGACAGGGCTTGCCGACAACAAGAGCGCGATTGGAACCAAGGTCGAAGTCTTTGCTGGAGGCAACCGGCAGAAATTCGAGATCGCCGGTTCGTCCGGTTATCTGGGGCAGAACTCGCTGCAACTGACCGTCGGACTTGGCCAGGCCAAGCAGGCTGATGTGGTCCGCATGCTCTGGCCGACAGGAGTTTTACAGGACGAAGTCGCCGTCGCCGCCGACCGCGAGCACAAGTTCATGGAGATTGATCGCCGCGGCAGTTCGTGTCCTACGCTGTTTGTTTGGGATGGGCAGCGCTACAAGCTGGTCGCCGATATGATTGGCGCGGGTGTGGTGGGGCACTGGGTTGGGCCGGGGCAGCGCAACATTCCGCGGCCGATTGAGTACATCAAGATCGCGGGGAACTCGATTCGAGAAAAAGACGGCATCCTGAGTTTCCGTTTCATGGAGCCGCTGGAAGAAGCTGTTTACCTCGATCAAGTTGAACTGCTCGCCGTGGATCACCCGGCTGATCTAGACGTGTACCCCAACGAATATTTCGCCAGCAATCCCCCCTATCCACCCTTCAAAGTCGTGTTCAGCCGGGACGCCCAACCGCCTGCCGCCGCGACCGACGAGCATGGGCACAATTTGCTGCCTGATCTGCTGGCGCATCGTTATGTAGGCGATTTTGAAGTGCTGCCATTCGCCGGCTTTACCAAGACGCACAGCCTGGAACTTGATTTAGGGAAGCCCTATCACGGTGGACCGTTGTGGTTGCTGATGCACGGTGAGATCGAATACTTCAGTGCAACCGGAATGTACGCTGCTGACCAAGCCGGATTGCAACCAGTTGCTCCCTACATGGAAGCGCTGGATACAAACGGAAAATGGGTTCGAGTCATCGACGATATGGGGTTCCCCGCCGGCGGCCCGCGCACCATGACTGCCGACCTGACAGGGAAACTGCCGCGGGGCACCGAGCGAATTCGTATCTCTACAAATTTGCAAATTTATTGGGACAGCATCCTGATCAGCCGCACAGCGCAAGATCAGGGTGACCGCGTTGCTCAAGTTCCCTTGACTCGCGCTGAGCTGCGATTTCATGGATTTCCTAAAAAGATCGAAGGCCGGCCGCCGGGAAATGTCCAATACATTTACGAACAAGCCAGCGCCACCGGGCCTTACACGCGCCCGTCGGGAAACTACACGCGCTACGGTGATGTTCTTCCGCTACTGACTGCGCTTGACGACCGTCTTGTCGTCTTCGGATCAGGCGATGAAGTGGCTTTGGATTTTGATCCTTCAAAGCTGCCTCCGCTGCGGCAAGGATGGACTCGCGACTATTTCTACGCCGCTCACGGCTACGAGAAAGACATGGATTTCTACGCCTATGATTTTGATCAGGTAGCGCCGCTGCCATTTGGGGAGATGGGCGAGTATCCGTATCCGGGGAAGTCGTTTCCGCTGGATGATGAACACTTGAATTATCTTCTGGAGTACAACACGCGGTATATGTCGGGACATGAGGCGCGCGGGTATCGGTTCGACTACGGGCACGGGGAGCGCTAGAGATGCTTCGACTTCGTCCGGCCTTCGCGTTACGAAATCCGGACTCGGCTCAGCATGACAAGGCGCGAAATCGTTTTAATATTGACAGTTTCGTGCAGGCGTAATCCAATACGCCGAGATGGAAACCACTCCGGCTCCTGCCCGCCTGCGGCGCACCCTTACTCTTTGGGACCTGATTCTGTACGGCATCATCGTTATCCAGCCGACAGCGCCAATGCCCGCCTACGGTGTTTTCAGCAACGCGGGCCAAGGTCACGTGGTCACTTCCATCCTGATCGCCATGGTCGCAATGGTCTTCACCGCCATGAGCTATGGCCGAATGGCGCGAGTGTACCCCAGCGCTGGTTCGGCCTACACCTATGTGGGACGCGAGCTGCATCCTTCGCTCGGCTATGTGACCGGCTGGAGCATGACCATGGATTACATTCTGAATCCGTTGATCTGCACCATCTGGTGCGCCAAGGCCATGGCGGACTTGCTGAGTGGGACCCGCTATCAAATCCCGTATCCTGGCTTACTTTGGCCGATAATGTTTGCTGGGTTGTTCACCGTGCTGAACCTGCGCGGCGTGCAGACCTCGGCCCGCATCAATCAAATCCTATGCGCCATTATGGGCGCGGTCATTGTGGTTTTCTTCTGGTACACCATCCGGCACATCTTCAACCTGCCGCAATACCCAGAGGCGTATTTCCTGCGGCCTTTCTATAATCCGGAAACTTTTACTGTGAACCGGGTATTTCATGGCACTTCGGTTGCGGTGCTCACCTACATCGGATTCGATGGAATATCAACGCTGTCGGAGGAGGTCGACAATCCCAGGCGCAACATTTTCCTGGCCACGGTCCTGGTGTGCGTCATTACCGGATTTCTAGCCGCCGCCGAGGTCTACGGGGCACAGTTACTGAGTCCGCAGTACAACTTCGGAGCGAGCGAGGTGGAAAACGCATTCAGCCATGTTGCGGCCATTGCTGGAGGCGCCCTGCTCACCAAAGCCATCAGCCTCACGCTATTGATTGCCACCATCGGTTCCGGCATGGGATCGCAACTGGGCGCGGCTCGCCTGCTTTATGGCATGGGCCGAAGCGGCGCGATTCCCAAGAAGTTTTTCGGAGCGATCCATCCGAAAACCAGGATTCCCGCGAACAACGTGGCTTTCGTCGGTGCGATCGCGCTGGTTGGCGCATTTCTCATCACCTACGATAATGGTGCAGAGCTACTCAACTTCGGCGCCCTAATCGCTTTCATGGGCGTCAATCTTGCCGCACTCATGCATTACTACATCCGTGGCGAAGACCGTACGCTGGGGCAATTGATTCCGCCAGTGCTGGGCTTTTTCATTTGCTTCTTCATCTGGGTTCACTTGTCGAAGCTGGCAATGGTGGTGGGGTCCATCTGGATGATCGCCGGAATCGCCTATGGCGCCTGGAAGACCCGGGGGTTCCAGAGTCACTTGGTGAATTTCGATCTGCCGCCGGATGAGGCTTAGAGTGTGAGACGTTCGCACTATCCAGCTTCGCCAAAACCCCGCTTCTCAAAATAGCGGCCAGGGGTTGTGCGAAGGCCTTGCGAAACATCGCAATGAACGAGCGCGATCGTCGATCTTCCCAATTGGAATTGGTGGGGATTCTCAGGAGCCTATACGGCGGTGAACTTGGCCGATTCCACAATCACCTGGTTGCTTGCTGGCTTGGCTATCGCAAAGGTCGCGACGCCGAAGACGAGTTATAAAGAGACGACTGCCTATGGTGAAGCCACATTCCATCCGCTGATTTCCACGCTGGGCAATGCCGTTCCTAACGCGCTGCTCCGGTAAGCAGCGGTGACTTCCCGACTCTCGCCGGGCAGGAGCGAGAAGTAGTTGTCTTCCCACAACACGGGCAGAATCTCCTCGCCGTGCGGACCCTTGGTGATCTTGAGGCGAACAAAGAACGCCAGACTCTTACTGGGATTCTCGACCACCACGTTGGTCACGCTTTCTTCCCCCTTGCGTTCGGTGTGGCTGGTGACTTTCAGTTTCACCCTGGGTAGTTGCGAAAGCGCAGTGAAATCGGCATAGGAGAGTGTAGGAGTCGTATACCAGTTCGATTTGTCCCAGTCGAGGGACTCGGTTCTCGTCGAGAGCCAGTAGAAGTTGGAGCCCACGACCTTGCCAGATGAGTCTTGCAGTCGCAACATCACAAAATATGTCGGGCTGAGGCCGGAAATGTCCGGCAAAACAAGTATCCGGATAGCGTTGTCGGCGGGAACATTGAACGTCGTCTCCTGGGAGAACTTCTCTGTCATGTCCAGATTAAGAATGCGAGCGGTCAGCTTGAGCGCATGAGCATCACTGTATTGGCTGCTCACCACCCAAATGGCATGATCGTCGTAGCCATAGAGAGGGTGCAGCCCTTCGTTAGCGTTCTTTGCCCCGAAATATCCGCCGCCCGGCCGCAAATAATAATCGTACAAATGCCAGATTGTTGACGGCCACGCGTTATTCAACATCCATTGAATGACGCCGGTCGAGGCGTACTTGTTGCGGTTGTAGGCCTCGTACATGGCGCGAACGCCCTCATAAGCCATCAGTTGCGATTTGAAAGTGAAGTCTTCCACTCCATTGGCCGCGCCGTAGCGGGCGTTCAAGGCGGTGGTGAAAAGATGCAGGTCGCCGAAGACATGCGCGCCCGCGTGAAAGTTCCACCACTCGTCAATCGGCCACCAATGCTCTTTGGGCAACATGGCGCGAATGCTTTCCAGCGGGGGGACGGCCGCTCCCATGCTGGTTTCAGTGTCGAAGCCATACCCGCCGCCGCATTCGTTTTCTTTGCATTCCCGGTGG
>Ga0210401_10006789_pt1 | contig 11575 bp, 15 predicted proteins | sample IncBWH32MmetaG_FD_150866 | JGI IMG/M metagenome (GOLD analysis project Ga0210401, IMG submission 150866) | Forest soil microbial communities from Barre Woods Harvard Forest LTER site, Petersham, Massachusetts, United States - Inc-BW-H-32-M | ecosystem: Environmental > Terrestrial > Soil >... | reverse complement strand
TTTCCATTCTGTGAATATCGGCTGCATCGAATTCCTCTTGCGCCGAGTAGATCACCTCTAGCCCTTATCCTCAGTCAAGGTCTAGAAGTATGGTCCTTGCAGTCAAGAGGAAAACCGGTCTTCTTGAGACGAAAAAGGCTGTTCGTTAGCAGCTGCCGGGACAAACAGCCACCTGCAAGCGAGCATGGCCGGTGACCACTTGTTGCCCGTAACGTTGGGCTCGGAGCCGCAGATGCGATACTCTCGTATTCACAAAATGTAAGCCTAATTTTTTACTTGACAATAGCTGATAGGGTGCCTGATATTCAATGAAGATTGCACTTTCGACGCTTCAAGTCGCCAAACTTCTCGGAGTAACTTCGGATACGCTGCACCGATGGATTCGAGAACGTCGAATTGAAGCACCGCCGCTTCAGTCTCTTGGCGGAATGAAGGTTCGGTTATGGTCCCAAGAGTTTATCGACGAGGCCAAGAAATATAAATCTGAGCACTATAGAAAGAAGCCCCGTCGAAAGAAAAGAGACTAGACGGGGCGGGCCAGTGCGCTAACACTAACCCGCTCCTGACCAAAGTGCACGTATGAGGTGCAACGATGGCTGCAACAGAAGTTATCCGCTTCCCGTTCACTGTGCAACCTAACCGTGGGCGGACGTTAGCGGTTACCCCCTCCCCGAGCGTCTCATCGGTCGATTCTGGCACGCCATGCTTCGATCTTAGCGAGTGGCCCACCTACAGTAGGTATGTTCCGGTTGCGACTGGAAGGGGCAAGCAATGAAACTCTTGCTCTTCCAGCACATCCTCGAACTAAACCAGGCCTTCGAGCACCTGGTTGCAAGCTTGGTGAAGCTTGAATCCGTTCCGTTTTTTAAGGGGGATCTCATACGCCACGCACTCTCTGACGTTGAGATCGCGCGCGTCTATGCCAATCGCGAGTTTTTCGACAACTTCGAGAAAATTGTCGAAGACGATGCCAAATGGGCCTATCGCTTCCAACGCAATTTCACTGAGAAGCTCAAAGATCGAGACGATATCTACCTCGAAGTGAAGTCCTCAGAAGAGCGCCGCAAGGGCAAAGGACTTCCTCCGCGTGTCGTCATTCTGCCCGACTGGGACTTGTCTGACGAAGATCGCTACGACGATGAGCAGGCAAGCCGGAGAGCTAGGAGAGGCGCGAAGAAACATCGGACCCAACCAAAATCGAAGGGAGTGCGCTAATGAAGAAGCAAAAGCTCCTCTCCCTTGTCACTCCAAAGTTCGTTCCTCGACGGCGGTACGGCGGCCTGCAGGGCAAGGTCGTCGAGTGGGTCGAGCACAGGTTCGAAGAAGGTGTCCTCTATATCCACGTTCGCTTCACGGACAAGACAGAGCTTACCTGGCGAATTACCACGCGAATGACGCTTGAAGAGGCGGACCTCGCAGACTGGACTTCTGGCGACTTCAAACAGTTGCGAGTCTATGTCCTCGATGAGCGGGACAGTGGTTTGTAATGCAACGGAGCAGCGCTCACGCTTACGCTAGGTACGAGGTTGTCTCGAGAATGAGCCGGCGCGGGAAATGAATTCGGTTCGCCTTAATCTCCGCGGAATCGCGCATCCATACTTCGAAACCTAACTCTGCCAGCACTCGATCGAACCAGCGTGAATACCTCGTAGCCTCCATGCCTACTCGCGCGCGGATTCCTCGCTGCTTCAGATCTCGATAGAATTTCTCTGCTTGTCCATCGCTGTGGCTCAGTTCCTGCTCGCCGCGCTCACCGGTCTCTTCCACAAAAAAACGCAATCGTCTGAAAGCTCGCGTGGTAATCTACGCCGATAATCATCTTGTTCGGCTCCTTTCTCCCGAGCCTGTGGTCATCGAGAAACCACGGCTTACTCGGGTCAAGAAGCCGACATTGATATGCAATCGAAGTGGAATTGCTGGAAAGGGAACTGTGCGGACGAGGAATTTCTCAGCATTTTCGGTCCGTTGTAAAAAGTCACCTTGAAGCCGTATCGTTTGCAAAGGTTTCCCGATGCCGATCGTGATGAACAACACGTTGAACCTGATTCGCTCGACGGCGATGGGTGGGGGCAGTCGCGCAGAGAGAGCGGAACACCTCGCGGAAGGCATTCGCAAGCTTGGCGACTATCGCTGGGTGGGAATTTACGATGTGGGCTCGGAAGAGGTTTCGATCCTCGCTTGGAGCGGGCCTGGGGCGCCGGAGTTTCCGAAATTTCCTGTGAGTAAAGGACTCACCGGCGCCGCGATCGGGGAGAAGAAACCGGTGATTGTCGGCGACGTGCGTAACGACATTCGCTACCTTACCGCGTTCGGCAGCACGCTTTCGGAAATAGTCGTCCCGGTGCTCTCGCCGAACGGCGGCGTGATCGGCACGGTCGATGTCGAAAGCGAGCGTGTCAACGCGTTTACCGACCGCGACGGCGAGATGATCGAACAGTGCATCGGCGCCGCGCTCCCACTCTGGCTCATCCGGTAAGGAATCGAGTACCAAACCTGAGCATCGTTTCGCGTGAAGCATCCGATTGCTCCAGCCCATGTCTTCACTTCCTTGAAGTTCATTTTCTCGGTTTTTTCTCCGACTCCTGCCGGATCACGAATTCCAGGTGACTCGGCCAATTTCCCGCCGCCGAACACGCCAGGCTTCTTTGTTGAAGATTTGCGGGGTCATCTCAATCAGTCGCGGAAATACCTGAAATATGGACACGGATGTCCACGGCCTTCCGCCGCGCCTAGGGAAGCCGGCGCGATTCAACTCATCCGCCATCCGCTGCAGGGAAATATCTTGGACGAGCAGCTCCATCATCGCGTTCAGCGCTTTCATTTCGCTGGGATCTTCCTCCAGGTGCGCGCAATCGGCAGCAACGCGCAGCCCAAACGGCACTTCGTGCAGATTGCCCGGCGCTACCTCCGGTGCATCTCCGCTAGCTTCGCGTTCCCATTCGAGTCCAACGAGCCGCCATCCCGCCGCGTACTTGTGCTGCATGTCATCGAGATCCAGCTTTCCCTGAATCGCTTCCCGCACTCGCTGCATTTTCGCCATAACGCTCCCTTCAGATTACATTCGGGCTGAACGTCGAAACAGCGCGAGGATAACAGTGATATATATGGGAAGGCAATAGAAGGGACCGCGCGAACTACGGAAGAAATCCATGTTTCGGGACGCCAGCTCCTGATTGACGCGCTGGTCTCGATGGGTCGATGCAACACCATCTGATATAAATCTGCACTCTAAAGGTGGTGTTGTGTGAGACCAGAGCAACGGTTTCAACTTTCTGCAGTCGAAAAGAACGAGGGCTAGGCGCAATACGCAACGCTCGCACGTCGAACCCGGCTCGATGAAAAGGCATCGGTTCGTTCGAGAACCTGCAGCAAGGGCCTGTTCGCCCAAGCTTTCCTCACTCCTGCTAATCTTCGGCGAACCATGTTGACCGATACGCGTGCGGCATCTTGCGTTTTTCCAAGTCGCGTTCCAACCTAGTGTTTAATCATCACTTTTCGGCGAACCAAGAGGCAAGAACGTGCTACCCGGCACAGACCAGAATGTGCTTAAAAAGCTCGGCAAGTACGATCTGATCGAGATCGTCGGCCGCGGAGCCATGGGCGAAGTGTACAAAGCTCAGGATCCGCTAATCGGCCGCCTCGTTGCGTTGAAGACCATCACTAGCGGCCTGGCGGGACGCCCCGATCTACTCGAACGCTTCCAGCTAGAGGCGCGATCCGCCGGAACAATGCAACACCCGAACATCGTCACGGTCTTTGAGCTCGGTCAGGAGGGCCAGACGCCCTTCATCGCTATGGAGTTCTTGGAGGGCGAGAGTCTGGAGAACCTGATTGAACGCCGCCCCGCGCTCACGGTTCCACACAAGCTCAGCCACATCGTTCCCGTCTGCCGCGCGCTTGATTACGCCCACAAGCGAGGCATAGTTCACAGGGATATCAAGCCCGCAAACGTAATGATTACCAAAGATGGCCGCGTGAAGGTTGTGGATTTCGGCATTGCGCGGCTGATGGACTCCCCAACAACGCAGACCAGCGGTCTGATCGGCACAATTTGTTACATGTCTCCACAGCAGATCGCTGGCGAGCCTGCAGATGCGCGCAGCGACATCTGGGCCGTTGGCGCGATGCTATACGAACTACTCACATTTAAACGGCCATTTGACGGAACCAACCATGCGGCTCTGATGATGAACATCGCGAGCGCCGACGTCCTCCCCGCGCCGGTGAAAAACTTCGTGGCGGATTGCGGTCCCGCGCTCGAGGCGCTGGTGTCCAAGATGCTCGCAAAGGACACTTCGAAGCGCTACCAGAGCATGGAGCACGTGCTCCGCGATTTGGAACCGATCGGGCGCCGGCTGCTTCAGCGGACAACAACGGCAACGGTCGTAGCCGGCCAGGACCTAGCCGCCGCCAAAACATACGCTGGCGCTCGTTCTGCGCCGCAATCCGGCCACACCGTTTATCAGGCAACCGCTCGAACGCCAGTCCCCGCGCCGCGTGCGGCTGCACCCTCTGCTCCCTCCTCGTCTTTCGTTGAAAACGCGGCAAAGCTAAAGAGACCTGTCGCGATCGGCTTGGGCGTTCTCGTGCTCGCCGGAATTCTGAGTTCTGTTTTGAAGTCGCTTCACAGCGCAGTCGACAATGAGGTCGGGCCCGCCGCCACTCCTGTTTCGGCTGCCCCTGACGTTCCGGCGGCCACACCGGCGCGCGCCGAGCCGGTTGCGCCCGGGGTGATCGCGACGACCGATGAGCTATCGCGTCCGTGGGCAGCGAAAGAGTTCCTTTACCGGAATAAACTGACTGGGGAATCAACTCCGGCGATGGTCGTCCGCTTGCCGCAGGGCGGTTACTGGGGTTTTTCCCTGATCGAACCCTACGGCCCATGCAGGCTGGAGTACGTCACTGATCTGCAGAAGCTGGCAAAGGTGTACGGATACCGCGCCGACCATCCGTTAATCGCAGATACTTGCAACAACTCTCTGTTCGACCTGATGCGCTACGGCGGCCCGGAGAGTGCGGAGGTGCGGGGCGCCGTCGTTCACGGTTTCAGCGTACGTCCGCCGCTCGCCATTGAAATCGAGGAACGCGGAAACTCAATTGTCGCCGTCAGGATGGAAGAATAGCGATCCCGCCAACGATGCGCCGAAGCTTAATCGGCACTTCTCGCAAGGAGTTTCGCGGCTTTCCGGACGGCATTCTCTTCCGTAGCGACAGATACAACGGCAGGCGTTGCAATTCCTGCATCGGTGGGACAGGTAGTTTTCGATTGCACCCATCTCTTTGCCAATTGCCGCGCGATTTCGCAACGGTCATTAGCCAAGGGCAGTGTTGGATGTTGCCCGAGTCGTGGTAAGCGCGGTTATCGGAAACCACGTCTGGCGACCGATTTGTTGCGCTTTGCTTCTTGGACGCGCCAGAGCTATATTGCGCTTGGAAGTAAACGGTTCCGTAGACGAGGAATCTTCCATGCCCAAGCGCATTCGTGCATTGACGTCGATCGTGCTGCTCGCCGCCGCGAGCGCCCTTTCGTTGTCGGTTATCGCGCAAGATGTCCCCCAACAACTCCAGCCACCCGCCGGCGAACAACTCCTCGTTCAGGTTCATGCGAAGGGGGACCAGATTTACATCTGCAAGAGTGACGCCGCACGATTCGCATGGACGCTGGAGGCTCCCGACGCACAACTCTTCGACAAGAGCGGCAAGCCATTCGGCAAGCATTTCGCAGGACCTTCGTGGGAAGCGAACGATGGCAGTCGTGTGACCGGCAAGGCCGTGGCGAACTCGCCTTCGCCGGATTCTGATTCCATCCCGTGGCTTCTCGTCACAATCCTCAGCCACGAAGGGAGCGGCGTGCTCTCTCGCGTGACAACCGTCCAGCGCCTCAACACAAAAGGTGGCACGGCACCAGCGTCGGGCTGTGATGTCTCGCAGGTCGGTCAACAAGTCCGGGTGCCATACTCCGCCGATTACCGTTTCTACGTCTCGAAGTAATCCGCGCCTGTCTTTTCGTCGAAGGCCAACTGAACGGGCCCTGCGTTGCCTCGAACGAGCATCATCTAACGCAAAACCAGAGTCTCCGATCGAATGCAGGTCGTGGAAAGCCGCCGTCACACGACGTGGGACGGAGGCTCTCTCTACGTAGATGTCGTACGAGGCGTCGCGAAATCGACATGGCGAGGAGAGTGTTTTTACCGCTGGCCCAACTTATGAGCTGCCTTCGGCGGTCTGTTGCTCGAGCTTCGCGAACTTCTCTTGAACGTCGGCAGGGAAGTCGGTTATCTCAAACATCCGGCGAACTTCGACCATTTCATTGTCCTTTCCGGGAATGCGTGAGGCCCATTCGAGCGCCTCTTCGCGCGAATTGACCTGAATCACCCAGTAGCCGCCGACCACTTCCTTCGCTTCGGTGAACGGGCCGTCGGTAACTTTCGATTTTCCGCTTTTGAAGGTGACGCGCGCGCTCATCGTCGAGGGCGGGGTAAGACCGTCGAGCGCGAGGAGCACACCGGTTTTCCCTAGCTGCTCGTTGTATTTCCGCATGACCTCTATGTCTTTGAGGTCGGGGACCGTGCCGGGTTTCGCGTTTTCGTAGTCTTTTGGAAACATGATCATCATGAAGCGCATGGTGTTCCCCTTGAGAGTTGAGCGGACGCCGTATTAGGGCCGCTGCTTTTATATAGGAGCTTGGACCGCGCTGGGCACGGAATGTTGCGAGTGGCCGGGTGCGCGGTGCCGCTCCAATTAGACGTCGAGCGGGCCAGCCTAGAATCGACACGCGAGCTGCGAATTTTTGCGTGAGCGTATCGCGCTGAAAACACGTAATTTAGTCGTGGGGCAGGGGAGCAACAATCATTCGCTCTTTCGAGACCGAGAGATGTGGGCGCAACCAGTGCGCCTTGAAGACGCCGAGCACGTGCAGAAGATTTTCCCGCATTGGGCGGATCAAGCGGCTCTGCAGTATTGCGCAAGGATGGGGTCGTCGTTGGAATGAGGAGCAGTGGCGTAAAGGATTGGCCGGTGGCGCAGGCGAAGAACATCCAGCTGGGCTATGCGGCGAACACGAATATCAGCATCGCAGAGCAAGCCCACATCATTAAGCGGGCGCTCGACGATTCAAAAAGCCGCTCGACCTGCACAACCCTGCTAGTCGCGTGATACCGCCAAATCCGGCAGAGAGGAACATCGCACGGTGCGGCTGACACGGATTCGGGCGTGGTCTGGCAACCACGCTCTATGAACTTGGGACGGACGCCAAGACCCGGCAGCAGATTCTCCCGCATGCCGATCCAATCGTTACGGAGAAGCACTACACCAAGCCCGTCTCCGCCGTGTCGCAGAAGGCCATGTGCAAGGTTCGGGATGCCTCTAAGGCCAAACTCAAGAAGGCCAACACCAAACGCAAAGCAGTCTGATTTTTGGGTACGAACTTGGGCGCGACCTGCCCCCACGCCACCTGCTGAATCGGTGGAACAGGCATAGACATTGAGGAATTTGGTAGGGGCGGTGGGGATCGAAATTGCCGCGGATCTCATAACTCCCGCTGATTCTGTTGACCGTCTCCCCTCTGCATACTCGAAACCAAACCTTGAAGGGCAGTCGTTGTGGCCCAGATGTGGCCATGTCCAGCGCATTTGTCCGGCTTTTCGTTGCTCAGAATGAGGCTATAGCCGCCCGACTGGCAACACGCGGAATCGTCGCTTTCCATCCAGGCGGTACGTCGCAAAATCGTCTTGGTCTACTGTAAGGATCACGCTCAGCGACTCCCGATTTGCCAAGTGAACCAGCGTAGCATCGGCAAACTCCATCGGCCGGCCCCAGTATCGAGACATCAACGTGCGCAGCTGAGCCAACTCCGCATCTTCAATTATGCCCAATAGGAGCGCTCCTGACCGCACAAAATTCCAAGCCGACTCCATGTCCGCACGACTATCGCCGACGAGATGAAATAATTCAGTTAGAACCGCCTGCGATGTCAGAAGGGGCAACCGCAGTTGGCGAAACGCATTCACGCAGGCTTCATGCCAGCGATCATTACGATCCAGGAGGGCAAGGATCGCGCCCGTATCAACCAACGCATTAGCGGGCATAGTGGCGGCGCAAGCGTTTGCGGATCGCCTCGCGAGCCCTCTCCGCCCGGTGTCGGTTGCGACCCGCGAGGATGCCGACACACTGCTCCGCAGCCGCGTGCAGTTCGCGTTGCGCCTCTTCTCCCTCGACATCCAACCCGCGTTTCTTCAGCCACTCGCGAACCGCGAGATCGAGGATGGAGGAAACCGGCATTTTACGCAGACGCGCTTCACGCTCAAGATCGGACTTCAGCTCGTCACTCAAACGCCAACTGTATACTTCCGTCCTCATGCACTGCATTGTGGTGCATGAGGGGGGCGATTGCAATCCGCCGCGACGTTTCGTGCGGCGTAGGGCCCATTCTTGCTTTCCGCTAGTTCGAATCGTTACTGCTCGCCGGTTCCCGCGATGAGCCTCCCGCTCCGACAAAATGTTCCAGGCGGAATACTTGGTGTTCAAAATTGGACAGACCGGCAAGCCCGATTTTGTCCAGACTGAGCCCTCCGAAGGGAAGGAGACCGCGCACATGCCCGACCGCTACCACATTATTCGCCAACTCCCAGATGGCGTTCCGTTGTGGGTGGAAGCAGTATCCACACTCGAAGAAGCGCAAGAACGCCTTGCCGCATTGGCCAAGACGGAAGACGCGAATTTCGCTATCTTTCATGCACGAGAAGGTCGCTTCGTTAAGCCGTTTCCGACGAACGGCAACGGAGAAGCAGCGCACAGATAGATATAATCTTTTTTGTCTTGAGCATTAGGTGCGGCATTTGCTGGGATTCCGGCACCGTGTGTTGAGGCATCCAACAAATGGAAGATCAAAAGTTACGTACTTTCCTGGCGATCATGGTTGGCTTCCAAAAGGCAACCGACGAAGACTGTTTCATGCTTTCTTCCGAGATCGCCTTTTAAGGATATGGTACAAGATGCGGTTGGAGAACAATTCCGACTCCGTTTTCAGGAACATGTCGAGACGGTCCGAATCCGAGGCGCCTCAGAACGAGACGCCGCGCTTCGACGATACGACGAAATGATTGGTCGAGTGTTGGATGGGGAAGCATTTTAATCCGTTTTGTCATCTTTTCCTGATTACCTCACTTTGCGTTTTTCGGCGCATTCCGGCGCGGCTGTAGACTGGATTTAGTATCTGTCCGCACGGTCATAGAATTCTCCAAGAAAACCAGCCGAATTTGCGAAGGCCTGTCCTTCAATGTCGCAGACTGCGGGGATTCCGTATTCTCTCAATAGACTGACTGCTTGCTCACCCGCCATGTATTTTGCAGCGTTCGCTGTGGTCGATTCGCTTCCGCTCTTGAGTGGTTTGACCTGCTCCCACTCCTTGGATAACAGAGCGGTCGCGATTGCCTTGATAACACTCCAGTTCTGGTCGATGAGAAAGTTCGCGCGATTCTCAAGATTGCGTTGTGCCGTCGCATGATTATCGCGTGACAAATGGCGTTGAGAGAGCGTGTGAACGACCTGGCGAGCCTCTTTCCAGTCAAGACTACACTTCACCCCAAGTTGATCTAATACGGGGTAAAGACGCTCCCTGCGGAAACGCTCGCCTGTTCAGGCGTCGCAGATCCGGATGCACTTTTCCAGGCTGGCGATCGGGTCATTGCCTGGTGCCGGACGGTACTCATGCGCCACGTAGTCCGTGAAACCAAGATCCGCAATGGTCTTCATAATGAACGGATAGTTTAGCTCCTGTGTGTGATCCAGTTCGTTACGCATGCCTCCGCCGGGAAGGGGTGGAACTCCACCAGTATGGAAGTGGCCGATCCACTGCCAGTTCTCACGAATAGTTTCGACAATGTTTCCGTCCATGACCTGAGCGTGAAAGATGTCAAAGAGAACTTTAACTCTGGGCGAATTCACGCGCTTCATGACTTCGAAGCCCCATGCAAGGTGATCGAACATCGTTCGATTCGCTAACGGCGCGTTCTTATTGGTGCTCTGCATCTCGGCACACAGATTGATGCCTTTGTCCTCGGCGCGCGCCTTAAGACTGTTCAAAAGTGCGGTAAGGGCATCCTGGCCTTCCTCGTCGCCAATCGTGCCCCTCGGGCCAGTCGTCAGGATGATGTTCGGGAACTTATTTTCGGCGGCGAGATCGATCGTGTCCGAATAGATTTTCACGAAAAGGTCGTGCATTTCTTTGTCAATAATCCTGGGCGCGCGTCCGTCGCGCGCCCCGGCTGGCGCCACCGGAGCGGGGTCGGATCCGCGGGCAGCGCCGGGGCCCGTACCGATCCCGTAAATCATGGTGGAGACTAAGCCATATTTCTTTAGCATGGGCCAGTCGTTAGGGCCGGAAAGATCAAATCCGTGAATGCCCAGCCGGGCAGCCTGGCGACACTGCTCCTCGAATGGCGGCCCCCCCATCGGCGGGAATCCCTCGCCTGGGGTCTGCCAACTAAAACAGCCTCGCGTTACACATTGCTTGATGCGGCCCTTTCGAGGCACCGGCTTTACGTCATCTCCCTTTTCTGGATATGGCGGACTATCGAACGCGGCCTGTTGTGAGGGTGTCACGCTATCAGCGAGAGCTACCCCTGAAAACGTAAGCGACGCCACAGCTCCCATCGCACCCATGAAGTCGCGCCTATGCATCTCCCACCCCCCTGATGTAAGTTGGAATCAACCTGGAATTTTCATTTTAACTTCACGCCGCCACCGGCCGACCGCTCGCCGAGAATGGTTCAAGAGTTTGTGACAGTATGGAAAGTTCTGCGGGCGCGCCGCCGATCGTGGCCGTCAGGATCTCAAGATCAAGGCGCTAATCAGAGTCCCGGTACGTAAGCTGTTCGGTACGCCTTATAAGGAGTTGGCAAAAACGTTCGCGTATCGGCTGCTCCAGTGGAGCAAGCGCACTACTTCGGGGACTTCAAACCGTCGTTCGCGTCTTCGTCCACGGTAAATGCGAAGAACATGTTGTTGCCGCTGCCCTCCACAGCGCCGGCTCGTGCGTAGCCCGAGCCCCAGTAGACAGAACCGTTCACTATCGCCGGCCCTGCATTCACCGAACTGCCGGCCGGCCAATCCCAGAGAATTTCCCCTGTCGCACCGTCGAGCGCGTAGAACTGGTTGCCGCCCTTCGCCATTGAGGCTACATAGACCACACCATTCGCTGCTGACACCGGTGCGAGGTCCCACACGCCAACGATCTTGCCCGCTACAACTTCGGTCTGCGGATCGGCTCGCTGCCAGAGGATCTTGCCGCTCTCCGGATCGAGCGCCGCCCATGAACCGCCGGTAGCGATCGTGCTTGTAAGCTTCCCCTTCTCGGTCATCTGGTAGGAAATGTGGTGCTGGTTCGTGATCGACGCGTAGATTCGCTCGCCATCGTATGCCGTGCCCCACTCGATGCCACCCATGTCGCCGCCAGGACCGACCAGCGTGTTCCAGACGAATTTCCCAGTCTTCGCATCGAGAACCAGATAGACGCCGCTCTTCTCGCCAACGCCGACGACCGTCCGCCTCCCGCGCCCCTGGCCGCCTTCAAACA
>Ga0210401_10006788_pt1 | contig 11575 bp, 12 predicted proteins | sample IncBWH32MmetaG_FD_150866 | JGI IMG/M metagenome (GOLD analysis project Ga0210401, IMG submission 150866) | Forest soil microbial communities from Barre Woods Harvard Forest LTER site, Petersham, Massachusetts, United States - Inc-BW-H-32-M | ecosystem: Environmental > Terrestrial > Soil >... | reverse complement strand
AGTGTCATGTCGGACTTCGCGCTGGCCCAGCCCGGCGAGGCGGACGCTGTCGTGGAAATCTGCCGCAGACTCGACGGCATCCCGTTAGCCATCGAGTTGGCGGCCTCGCGGATGGCGTCGATGACCGCCAGCGAGGTGCGTGATCGTCTCGATCAGCGGTTCCGGCTGCTGGTCGGATCGCGGCGCGGCCTGGCACGACACCAAACGCTGCGCCACGCGGTGGCGTGGTCCTATGACCACCTCGATGACGGAGAGAAGGTGCTGCTGGAGCGGTGTTCGGTGTTCGCTGGGGGGTTTGACCTCGAAGGTGCCTGCGCGGTCATGGGTTCCGATGATGACTTCGCCATCCTGGATCTGCTCGATGCCCTGGTGCGCAAGTCGCTGTTGGTCGCCGACCGGTCTTCGGGGCGGACCCGGTTTTCGATGCTGGAGACGATCCGGCAGTTCGCCGAGGAACAACTCGCCGCCAGCGGGACCGCGACCGAAGCCCGCACAGTGCATGCCCGCTACTTCGCCGGACGCGAAGCCGACATCCTGGCCCTGTGGGACAGCCCCCGCCAGCGGGATGCCTACGACTGGTTCGCTATCGAGCTGGCCAATCTGCGCACCGCGTTTCGGTGGGCCGCCGACCAGGGCGATCTGGACGCGGCCGCCATGATCGCCACCTATGCGGGGTTGTTCGGCGCTTTGGTCCAAACCCTTGAGCCGATCGCCTGGGCCGAAGAGCTGATCGAACCCGCCCGCGCGGTCGACCACCCCCGGCTGGCGTACCTCTACGTGATTGCGTCACAGTGCTACACGACCGGACGGATCGAGGCGGCCGTCGGCTACAGCGACGCCGGGCAGATCGTTCTCGAAAGGAGCCGCGACGCGCTGCCGTACGGCTCCGAAGCCGTGCTTGGACTTGTATACCTAGCCATCGGGCAGCCCGAGCGCTTGGCCGAGTGGTGCCGCGCCCAGCTCGCACGCCGCCGCGACACCCACGTCTACATCCGCGCATATCTGGTTGCCGCCCTTGCAGTGGCCGGTTCGGGTGGGGAAGCGATGGATTCCGCGGATGGTCTCATCGAGGCTGCGGAGGCAACAGGCAACCCGTCCGTGCTCGCGTGGGCGCTGTGGGCCTACGGTGGCGCTTTCCGTGACGTGGATCCCGTCGGGGCGCTTAACGCCGTCGGTCGGGGTCTGGTGATCGCTCAAAACAGCGGCAACCGCTCCGCCGCGTCAGTCCTGGCGAACGTTCTGGCCCTACTCGAAGCCGAACACGGCGACACTGTGGCCGCGTTCGATCACCTCACTCTGACGATCCGCATCTTCCACAATGCGGGCAACACCACCGTGATCCGCGGCCCGCTGGCCCTCCTCGCCGTTCTTTTCGACCGGCTCGGACGCTACGAACCCGCGGCCACCATCGCTGGCTTTGCCCTCAGTCCCATCGCCGCAATGGGGGTCCCAGAAATCACCACCGTGATCGCCCACCTGCGCGAGGTCCTCGGCGAGGTGACCTACGAATCGCTCGCCCGCAAGGGTGAAACGATGACGACCGCCGCCATGGCGACCTACGCATACGACCAAATCGACCAGGCCCGAACAGAACTCGAACACTCTGGTTGAGTTGCGCGAGTCGCGTGTCCAACGCGAGAGCGGCGCAGCATGTTCTCAATCGGCGTATTGACGGCAGTGAGTCGCTGCGATACGCAAAACCTTTGGCGCCCAGAGGATGGTGCGCAATCGGCGGGGGAGATAGAGTTCCAACCACAGGAAGTCCCAACCCAACCTAAAGGGGAACACCGTGCGACAACCTGAGCTAACAAGTCTCATCGGCCTGCGCGACAGTGACGGGGATCAGCTGCACCTCGTTCGCCTAGATCGGGCCAATGGCTCCCACGCGTATCTAATGGCGATCGGTCGGGAGAGGGTGTTCCTGACCGCCGGCGATCTGGATCGGCTGAGCACCGTCATCCGGTACGAAGTAGGTGACGGGAATGATGATCTAATGGCCGAGTTTAGGCGGTTCTTCGCCCAGGCGATCTGGCTCCTGATCTTGTGCGCACTGTTGTGGCTACTCACATTTGGACTTACCCCATTGTGGGTGTACCCCTGGTCGAACTGAAGTCAGCGGGGAGCTCGCCTAGCTGAAGTGGGACGCAGTCAGATGAGTCCCGTCGCGTCGAAAATCCACGACGTATCCGCCGTCGCCAGGTCCTCTAACCAGGTCGGCGGGGCCTGAGCGGTCATGCTGCCCATGTCCCAATAGTCTTTCCACAGCGTCACTTTGCCGTCTTCGACGCGGTGCACCGACACGAATCGCAGCAGAGCGGTCTCACCGGTCGACCACCGCCAGGTCTCGGAATGCTCGTACATGACGTCGGCACCGGTAGACACCAGCACTCCGTCGTGGTTCTCATAGCCCGCCAGCGGTTCGAGTCCGACCTTGAGTCGCTTGACGATGTCGTCGGGACCACGCGCCGCCAGGGTCGGTCCGACCGGCATGTCCACATAGATGCAGTCCGCCGACAGGAACGTCTTGACTGCGTCCCAGTCCCGTCGCGATAGGGCACGCCACAGCCCGGGTACCGCGTCGTCAACCGGCATGGGATGTCATAGAACCGGGCTGCCGAACACGTTGTCAACAAAGCACGCAGGAGGTGGGGGTTGACGGAGGGCGCTCTGCTCGGTTCGCACCGCACGCTGGATCCGGATCGGACCTGGTACCTGTCCGACGGCACCGTCCTGCGGCCGCATCATTTCAGCACCCAATCGACGGTAAAGCCAGTGGTTCCCGGCGAACTGACCCGCTACGACGTCGAGATCTTCCCGACCGCTGCATTTCTCGAGCCGGGCCACCGGCTGCGTCTCACGGTGACCACCTACGATTTCCCGCACCTGGTCCCGACCAAGCCTGCGCCGCGCCTTAACCGGCGGCAGCTACCAGCTCCATCAGGGCGGACCGACCCCGTCGCATCTGCTCATCCCGGTGGCTGACCCGAACAGCTTCAGCTGAACTCGGTCGCAGCGACCGCCGCGCGGCACGGCGGTTTCCGGCGCATACTCCCCAAGGTGCCCTCGCTACGCCAATACATCGCCGAAGAGATTGCCACCGACCACGTCGACGGCCTGCTGACGCGACGCGAAGCCTTGCGCCGGCTGGCGCTGCTCGGTCTGGGTAGCGGGGCCGCGGCCGCATTAATCGCCGCCTGCGGCGACCGGCAACCACCGCGTCCTGCCGGGTCATCGGGCGCGACGGGGACGCCGGCACCGGGGATGGACCGGGCGCTACCGACCGAACCGATCTCCTGGGCCGGGCCACACGGACAGCTTCTGGGCGCTTGGGCGCAATCCCACAACGCGCGTCGCGGGGTGTTGGTCATCCACGAGAACAAGGGTCTGAACGATTGGGTGCGGTCGGTGGCCGCACGTTTTGCCGGTGCCGGCTATTCCGCGTTGGCCATCGACCTGCTGTCCGAGGAGGGCGGCACCGGGCACTTCGCGGACCCTGCCCAGGCCACAGCGGCATTGAGCGCCGTTCAGCCGGATCGCTTTATCGCGGACCTGAATTCCGGTGTCACCGAACTGCAGATGCGCGTTCCGGGCCGGAAAATCGCCGTCGTCGGTTTTTGCTTCGGCGGCGGACTGGTATGGCGATTGCTGGCTTCCGGCGTGCCGGACCTGTCGGCCGCGGTGCCGTTCTACGGACCGCTGCCGGACAACCCCGATTTCGCCGCTTCCAGGGCCGCCGTGCTGGCGCTCTACGGGGCCCTCGACACCCGTGTCACAAGCTCCAAGGCGGCGGCCAAAGCCGCCCTCGACCGCGCCGACTTGATCAACGACATCGTCGTTGAACCCAATGCCGACCATGCATTTTTCAACGACACCGGACCGCGGTACAACGCTGCCGCCGCAGCCGATGCCTGGGGCCGGGTGCTGGATTGGTTCGGTCGCCACCTGGCCTAGCGGGTGGCCATCGACCGCGCCGGACCCAGCGCTACCGGCAGCGTCGACCAACCATGCAGAACTCGGGTGTCACGGCGGCTGCCCGCGCCGGCAGACCGCACGTCGGGGAAGCGGTCGAAAAATGCTCGCAGTCCCACTTCGCCTTCGGCGCGGGCCAGGGCCGCTCCCAGGCAGAAATGCCGACCACCGGAGAACGCCAGATGTTTACCGGCATTGTCGCGTTCGATGTGGAAACAGTTCGGGTCGGCGAACACGGCCGGGTCCCGGTTGGCCGCGGCGACGTACACCACCACCAGTTCGCCTTGTTTGATTGAGGTGCCGGCGACCTCGGTGTCGTTGACCGCCAGCCGCGCGGTGAGCTGCACCGGTGATTCCAAACGCAAGATCTCTTCGACGGCGTTGGGCCACAGGTCTGGACGCTGACTCAGTGTGTGCAGATGCTCAGGAGTGTCCAACAGCATGCGAATCCCGTTACCCAACAGATTCACCGTCGTCTCGAAACCGGCGGCCAACACCAAACCGGCGACCGCATGGAGTTCAGATTCGTCTAGATATGTTTCCTCGGAACCACTTTCGGCCTTCTGGATCAGCTGGCTCATCAGGTCGTCGCCTGGATTCCGCCGCAACTGTTGCAGATGCTCGACGAGCCAGAAGTTGAATCCCGCGATCCCGCGCTGCACGCGCCGGTATTGCGGCCAGGTGAGGCCGAAATCCAAACTGGGCGCTGCGAGTTCGCCGAACTCGAGAACCCGTTGTCGATCCGCGTCGGGCACCCCCAGGATGTCGCTGATGATCGCCACCGGCAGCTGCGCACAGTACCGGTCGACGATGTCGACGACACCCGGTTCGCGGGACAGCTGATCGAGCAGTGTCTCCGCAGTCTGCTCGACTCCGTCCCGTAGTGCGGCGACCGCCCGCGTGGTGAACACCGACGACACCGTCTTCCGGTAGCGCGTGTGGTCTGGCGGCTCTACTGCCAGCAACGACGGCGGCCGCAACGGATGGAGCAGCTCGTCGCGGGTGCGACCTTCCAGCCACCGCAGCGGCGCCGGTAGGTTCGATCCGATCGAAAGCACCCGGAAGTCGTCGGATCGCAGCAGTTCATGCCCGACTGCGTGGTCCGCGGTGATGTAGCCGATTCGTGAACGCGCCAGCGGACCCCGAGCCCGCACCTCCTCGTAGAACGGCACCGGGTCCGCTTTCACGGTCGGGTCGGCGATCAGCCGAGCCTGCAGGTCACCCCGTCGGGCGCCGATCGATGCGCCGCCGCGCACGAAACCATGCAGCGCCAGCCAGTGCAACCGCTGCTTGAATGCGATGTCCACGCGCAGGCCTCCAGATCGTCTCCGCAGTGCTATCGCCAGCCTACGGCCAAGGCCAGGGTCAGCCGTTAGGCCAGTTCCCAGTTCATGTTTTTCGCGAACGCGATCGCGTCGTCGCTGGCGGTGCCGAGCGCATGACAGCGCTGGATGTAGTCGCGGACCATCGGCAGGAAGTTCATCGGGTTGTAGGCGTCTTCCTCATAGCTCCACAGTCCCTCACCGGCGTACTTCATGACCGACAAGTTGGCCGCCTGGTGAATGCTCCCGTCACCGGGATCCCGCATCCGATTGAGGAACTCGCAGAACACCCAGCCGCGGTCCTCGTCGATGGAGTGCCACGACGTCGGATAAGACGGCATCTCACTTCCCGGGAAGACATTCATCGTCGAGACGATCCAATCGCGGATCTGCTCGCGACCGTTAAAGGTTCCGTAGGTGTGCTCAACGTAGGTTGCGTCCTCGGTGAACTGATCGGCGAACCGTGACCAATCCCAACTGGAACCGATCTCTACGACGACTTGTTTGTGATGCTCGAATGCCGACTCGATCTCACTGCGCGACCACTGTCCCATGGCAACCTCACTCAGCTCGATCGATTCACGCCTCGGCCACATCCTTGATGCGGCGCAGCGTCTTGGTCATGTCACGCACGTTGCGTCGCTGACGCAGGTAACCGCCAAACAGCCAGTAATACAGCGTGGTGAACGCGGAGGCATTCATCCGAAATGATTCGGTGACATCGGTGCCGTCGCCTGTGGGCGTCAGTCGGTAATGCCAGTTGTTCACCGGCCTGTCGCCAACGAGCACCTCGAAACCGAATTCACGGCCCGGCTCGCACGCAGTGACTCGGCAGGTCGTCCAGTACACCGGCCCGATTTCGTTGCGCTTGACGTGGCCGCGGAATCGCGCCCCAAGCGCCGGCCCGCCAGCACCGTCAAGCCATTGGGCCTCGAATGTTTCGGGGGAAAACCGCCCGATGTTGCGGACATCCGCGATCAGGTTCCAGATCTTGTCCGCAGGTGCCGCCATATGAACCGTCGCCGAGCCCTGCATGGGCCGATCCAAGCATGCCCGCGCCGGACCGGTGACCGGAAACGCTGATCTTTACCGACGCGACTACTTCGGCAAGCTGAGTCTCACCTGTCGCCGCTAGTCCTCGCTGTCGACCGGCACGTCGTGCCGCACCACCTTCACCTTGCCACCCGGCAGGCAGACGGCGTAGCCGTGGTATTTGCCGTACAGCTCCCACGCGGTGACGCGATCGTCGGGCGCCACGTCGATCCGATGTCCGTCCGAGAATTCCAGGTGCAAGTCTCCGGCGTCATCCCAGACGATGTCGGTGCACGTCGCTCCGGCGAAATCAAAAAGCGGTCGCTCGTCGACAGCTGGGGCATTAGGGTCGACGGACACAACCTCAACAGGAGAGGTGGCGGTGGCCGGCAGGGTCAGGGTTATCCGTGTCGAGATGACGAGTTCGTTGTAATCCTCTAGGTTCAGCACCAGACCGTCATGGAACGCGATCCGTTGTACCGCACAGCCTCGAATCCAGTGCTCAATCAATTTCTGTTCGGTCATGCATTTACTCTTCTCGCGACACGGCGCCTGCACAAGACCCGCAATGCGACCCGCGCGGATATTCGATAACAAACCGTTCTTTGGGCAGCAAAGAACGGTTCGTGAATATATCTTTTGACGTGGCCGCCGGCCTGGTGGCGCGGGTCCAACCCTTGTCCCGACGATGAATCCGCGCTAGCGTTTCGACGTCTTCCATCTCGATCAAGACGGGTGATCATCATCGACGCAGAGTTCAGTGAGTCCTTCCACGGCACGAAGCGTTCCAAGGGCGGCGGACCGGATGACGGCGAGGCGCCGGTCATCGTCAGCTTGGTCGAGGCGGCGATGCAGATGTTCTCCGCAGCGATCGACGCCTTGCCCGACATCAACGACCCGGAGTTCTCCGGACGCGCCAACGTGATTCTTTCCGGGCTGCGGAAGCTGCAGACCGCACTCACCAAAGCAGCGTCTCGCGGCAGGGCAACGCCGTCGGTCATCGTCTCGTTGAGCGGAGTTCGAACACGCTACGACGACCTGATGGCCATGGCCGCCGATGCGCCCGGCGCGACGTTGGGTCAGCAACTGTATGCCGTCCGTCGGCGGGCCAAACTGTCGGCGCAGGAAACCGCCAACGGCGCGGGGCTGACGGCCGATCTCCTCGACGCCATCGAGGCCGAGGAAATCCCGACCGACGAGGAAGCGGCCCGGATCAAGGAGCTCCTCGCGGCTCTTGGGGGCTGACACCCCTCCGCGGCGGTCAGCCGTTGCGTGATCAACCATGAGTGACGCTGGTGGACCGTCAGCACGCCATCATTCGCCGGCTGCGCGGATGCTCATTGCCGCCACATTGCTGGCTGCCTTGATATTTGGCGCGGCTTTCCTGGCGATCGACTGGTTGCATTCGTCAGCCGCCGATGCTGTCGAGCACCCCGGCCCCGCCGTCACCGACGAACAAACCCAGGCTGAGGTCGTCGAGCAGGCGAAGGACATCGTGGCGATTGCCGGGCTGGCGCAGCCGACGGCGGGCTATTCGTTGGTGTCGTGCAAGAACCGCGACGATCCGCCGTACCAGGGAGCGGTCTACCTGAACTTCGTGCTGCCCACCGACGTCGGCGCCGACACGTATTTCCGCACTGTCGCCGCGGCCTTGGTCGCCCACGGCTGGAACGAGGGCCTGCCGCCGAATCAGCATCTGTTCGGCCGGAATCTGTCGAAGGACGGCGTCAACGCGCTGCTGTATCCCGACGGCGACTCCTCGACGCGCGGCGTCGTACACATCCACGGTCAGTGCCGGGACACCACCGACCACCGCCGCGACTCAGCGGCGTGGATCGATATCACCAACCGACTACGTTGAAACTGTCCGCCGCAAAAACGGCGGGTCTCAGCCGGCGTGGGCGCCCAGGGCCCCCTGCAGATCAGGCTTCATCGCGTTCAGCTGCGCGCCCCAGTACTCCCAGCTGTGCGTGCCGTAGGCCGGGAAGTTGAACACCGCGTTGTGGCCGCCCGCGGCGTTGTAAGCGTCCTGGAACTTCTTGTTGCCGCCGATCATGAAATTGCTCTCGAGGAACGTGGCCGGCAAGTTGGCACCGCCCAATTCGTTGGGAGTCCCGTTGCCGCAGTACACCCAGAGCCGGGTGTTATTGGCGACGAGTATGCCGACGTTGACCGTGGGGTCGTTGCGTTGCCATGCCGGGTCGCTGTCTGGCCCCCACATGTCTTCCTTCTTGTAGCCGCCGGCATCACCCATCGCCAAGCCTATCCAGCTCTGCCCGGTGGACGGGCTGAGATACCCGGACAGCGAACCGGCGTAGATGAACTGACCGGGGTGGTACATCGCCAGATTCATTGAAGATGCACCGGCCATGGAGATGCCCACCGACGCGCTGCCGGTCGGCTTGACGCTCTTCTGTGAGGCCAGATATCCAGGCAGCTCGCTGGTCAGGAAGGTCTCCCACTTGTAGGTCGAGCAGCCGGCCTTGCCGCAAGCCGGGTGGTACCAGTCGGTGTAGAAGCTGGACTGCCCGCCGACCGGCATGACGATCGATAGCCCGGACTGGTAGTACCACTCGAAGGCGGGGGTGTTGATGTCCCAGCCGTTGTAGTCGTCCTGGGCTCGCAGGCCGTCCAGCAGGTATACGGCCGGCGAGTTGTTCCCGCCGCTCTGGAACTGGACCTTGATGCTGCGGCCCATCCCAGCCGACGGCACCTGAAGGTACTCGACCGGAAGACCGGGCCGGGAGAACGCTCCTGCCGTCGCGCTTCCGCCGAGAAGGCCGATGAGGCCCGGCAGTACGGCGACCGCAAAAGCGGCGACCGTCAGCCGCCGCACCCAGCCACGCGTCTTTTCGCTCACGTATGTCATCCATGCCCCTTACCCGAAGCGCTACTGGCAAAAACTTACCGCGTGGTACTCCATATGTCGATTAGGACGCAAAGACATATCAATTCGGCATCGGCCACCGCCACCTGCACAGAGCAGGTCAGACAGCCGTTCGTGGCAACTTTTTGATGCGCAGGGATGTCTATACCCGTTCGGTTGTTGTCGCGATGAGCGCGTAGGCTCACCCGAGGTAGACCGACGAGACCACGCTGTCCCGGTACTTTCGCTGCGCACGAACCAACCGCTTCGACGGTCTGGTGCTGGTGCCGGCGCATGGACATTGGGCCACGATTGAGGTGCAAATTTGGACACGGTACTGGGGCTGTCGCTGACATCCACTTCGGTCGGCTGGGTCCTGGTGGAAGGCCGCGATGCCGACGGCGCCATCCTGGATCACGACGATTTCGAGGTGGCTACCGGCGGTGGGGTGCGCACGGTCACCACCTCAGAGCAGACGACCGCGGCCCTGTTGGACGCGCAAGCGCGGGCCACGAGATATGGCCACCGGCTGCACGTTATCGGTGTTACCTGGAGTGACGAAGCGGCCGCGGAGGCCGCGCTGCTGCTGGAGTCACTGACCGATGCCGGCCTCGACAATGTTGTCCCGATTCGGTTGCACGAGGCTTGCGACATGTTGGCCCGGGCGATCGCTCCCGTCATCGGCTACGAGCAGGCCGCTGTCTGCGTGTTGGATGGCGATTCGACGATCGTCGTCATGGTCGACACCTGCGACAACGAACCGCAAACCGCCATTAAGCAGCTGTCCGGCGGGCCCGTTCGCCTGGTGCAGTGGCTGACGACGCTGTTCGACCGGAGTTCATGGCAGCCGGGCGGCATCGTTGTCGTCGGTCCTGATGAGGAGCTCGAAGCGGTGTCGTGGCGGCTTGAGAAAGTGGTGCCGGTCCCCGTCATGACGCAGACCGGCGCGCAGTTGGCCTTGGCGCGCGGCGCCGCCCTCGCGTCGGCCGCGAGCATCGAATTCACCGATACCGAGATGCTCGAGACGGTCGACAGCATGCGCGGAGAGCGGGGAAGCTCCCGACAGCACTCCGCTGCGGGAGCGTTGACGATGCTGGTGGCCGGCGCGGTCACGTTCGTGGCATCGCTGTCGCTCGCCATGGGCCCACATCTGGTTCCCAACCGAACGACCGGACCGGTCCAACATGTGGTCCACCGGGCGGCGCCTCCGCCCGTTGTGCGAGCCCCGGCTCCCCGGCCGGCAGCGGTCGAGGCGCCGGTTGCGCGCCCAGCGCCGGCGCCCGCACCCTCGCGGGCTCCGGCGGCTGCCCAGCCACAGCCTGCCGTTTCGGATGGACCGCCGGCTGAAGTTCCCGTCGCCCAACCGGTCCCGCCGCCTGCGCCGCCGCCACCGGCCGCTCCACCGCCGCCCCCGGAACCGAATCCACATCCGCTGCTTACCAAGCTGCTCGAGCGCCTGCATGGTCAGCAGAACCCGCCGCCGGACCAGCCGGCACCGGGCCAAGCCCCGCCGGCCAACCCAGGCGCACCACCGCCTTAGTCATCCGTGGTGCAGCGGATTACCCTGGGCCGGAAGCGATTTAACCCCCATTTGGGTAGCGCCGGCTACCGGACTGGCGCTAAGCCGCGAATTCCCTGGCGGTTTCGGCAGCGCCAGTCAACGCACGAAGGTGGTCGTCGACCGACGCCAGGCCTGCGCCCATGGTGTTGATCGACACATGCGAGGCGCCTGCGTCGGCCCAGGCCCTAAGGCCGGCGGCAAGGTCGTCGACGTTGTCGTTCCAGGAGACCCGACCCTCCATCGCGATCTGGGCGGGGTCTCTGCCGGCCTCCGTCGCGGCTTGCGCTACTTCCTGCAGCGCCTGGTCGAGTTTCGGCCCGGGCCCCACCATCGGAAACCAGCCGTCGCCGAGGCGGCCGGCGCGCCGGCGTGCGCGTGACGAGGATGCCCCGAACCACACCGGAATCGGCCGCTGTATCGGCAGCGGCGCCAGTCCGGCTCCGGTCACCTGATGATAGGTGCCGTGGTAGGTAACGGTCTGTTCGGTCCACAGCGTGCGCATCAGGTCCACCTGCTCTTCGCTGCGCTTGCCGCGGTTCGAAAAGTCTTCTCCCAGTGCCTCGTACTCGACCGCGTTCCAACCGAGACCGACACCCAGGCGTAGCCGGCCGCCGCTGAGCAGGTCCACCTCGGCCGCCTGCTTGGCGACCAGGACGGTTTGCCGCTGCGGCAGGATCAGGATGCCGGTCACCAGCTCGAGTGAGGTCGTGACGGCCGCGAGATAGCCGAACGTCACCAACGGCTCGTGGAACGTGTTGTGCAGGTCGTACGGACCGTCCCAGCCGGCGTGAACGTTCGGATCCGCGCCGACGACGTGGTCGTAGG